>Ga0265328_10000482_pt1 | contig 18525 bp, 21 predicted proteins | sample 41624metaG_FD_202086 | JGI IMG/M metagenome (GOLD analysis project Ga0265328, IMG submission 202086) | Rhizosphere microbial communities from Carex aquatilis grown in University of Washington, Seatle, WA, United States - 4-16-24 metaG | ecosystem: Host-associated > Plants > Roots > Rhizosphere...
TGCCAAGCGACAATTATACGGATAGCCTTCTCGCTACTACTCGACGGCCACCCAATTTGGCCAGTTTAATTGTCGCTAACCGGCCATCATAATTGTCGCGTTGCAGCGGAGCCATCATCGGAACGCTCGGCGGACTGATCGGGCTGGGCGGGGCTGAGTTCCGTCTGCCATTACTGATCGGCGCATTCCAGTTCGGCGCGCTCGAAGCGGTCATCGTCAATAAAGCGACAAGTCTTGTCGTTGTCGCCTCGGCCTTGCCGTTTCGGGCGTCGGCCGTGTCGCTGAGCGACGTCGCCGCTCAATGGCCGGTTATCCTCAATCTGCTGGCAGGAAGTCTCCTCGGCGCATGGCTCGGGGCGGCATGGGCGACGCGCCTCAAATCGGCGACGCTCTACCGCGTGTTTGCTCTGCTGCTGGTGGGCATAGCCACCCTGCTGCTGTTCGGCCATGACCATGCGAGCGGACAAGCGCTTGCGAGCGGCAGTCTCCAACTCTTTGCGGGCGTTGCGGCGGGCTTCGTCATCGGGCTCGTCGCCTCGCTTCTCGGCGTTGCAGGAGGCGAACTGCTTATCCCGACCCTAGTTTTGCTGTTTGGCGTGGATATCAAGCTCGCGGGCAGCCTCTCGCTCGCGATCAGTCTGCCGACGATGATCGTTGGCTTCGCCCGTTACAGCCGCGATCGCAGTTTCGCGGTGTTGCGACAAAATCAATCCTTCGTCGTCGTCATGGCGCTCGGCTCCATCGTCGGGACATTCATTGGGGGTCGGCTGGTCGGCATGGCGCCGAGCGCAATTTTGCTACCGCTTCTGGCTGCGATCCTCATCATTTCCGCCATCAAGATCTGGCGACATGAATGAGGAGGCAGAGCCTAACCAGGCTTCGCACCGACATCCAACATATCGAGCACAGGGCATGACGGGGCGGGATCGCCGGAACAACGGGCGATCGTCTCGCCGAGAATGCGCTCGAGCTTCGTGAGGTCGGCGAGCTTCGTCCGCACGTCGTCGAGATGGGTCCTCGCAATTTCTCGAACTTCGGCGCAGGAAGCACGAGTCGGCTCGGCGAGAGCGAGAAGGGCGCGAATTTCCTCGATGCTGAAACCGAGCTCGCGGGCGCGGCGGATAAACGCGAGCCTTCGAATGTGCGCCGCGTCATAGGCGCGATGTCCGCTCGCTGTCCGTGCCGGCGGGGGCATGAGATCGATACGCTCGTAATAGCGCACGGTCTCGAGGTTGACGCCCGCCGCCGCCGCGAGCCGACCGATCGTCAATGGCCGCATGGAATTTCTCTTGCACCCGTAGCCGCTACGGGTTGCAGGATAGCCCAACCATGAAGGAAGGGCGAGCCATGACCGTGGACGATGCTGCTGACGAGATGACTTCACCGTCAACCTCTCCTCCCGCCATACCGGCCACTTCGAAGTGGCTCGCCTCATTGGGGCTCGTCGCGGGTCTCGGCGCTGTCGTCGCCTCCTCGTGCTGTGTCATTCCGCTCGGGCTCGCCGCGGCAGGCGCGGGCGCGAGCGTTCTCGGCGGCCTCGAGATGGTCGCCGAGTCGCGCGTCCCGTTTCTGGTCGTCAGCGCCTTGGCCATTGCCGGGGGATGAGGCGCCTGGTGGTGGAAGCGTCCGGCTCCTTGCGTTTCGCGTGTGGGCTGCGCCTCGCCGGAGCGATCCCGCGCGACGCTGGCGCTGCTGCTGCTCGCCTCTCTCATCGTAGCGCTGGCTGCGAGCTGGCGCCACATAGATCCTTTGCTGCTGAAGTTTCTCTGGGGGCCGTGAATGCAACTCGACTCGACGATAACCTGCCCGATTTGCGGCCGTCAGGCGACTGAGACGATGCCGACCGACGCCTGCCAGTTCTTCTACGCGTGCGAGGGATGCGGGGCCGTGCTCAAGCCGAAGGCGGGGGATTGTTGCGTCTTCTGCTCTTACGGCGACGCGCCATGCCCGCCGATTCAGGAGGCGAAGGCGCATGGTCGTGCCGCCGGATGTTGTTCCAGCGCATAGCGCCGCCGTTCACATAATCGCGCACATTCGGAAACGCGCAAGATTTTCACCGCTGGCGTGTCGCGGAATCTCGAACCCACCCAACACCGACGTTCATTCCGCCATTCACCCCATCTATACCTCACGCAGCATTATTCACCGTCAGTTCCGTCGCACCTTCCATCATCGCAATATCTGCGAGACGGCTCTTCAGCGCCGCCCGGTCCAGCGACTCGAATGGCAGATTGACGAAGGCCGTCAGCCGCGCGCCGAGGCGGCGATAGGCTTCCATGAAGGCGGCGCGCTTCTGGACATCGTCGCCATTGGTCAGCGCCGGGTCGGCGACGCCCCAATGCGCCAGCAGCGCGTTGCGCGGCCAGGGGTCCGAAGGCTGCTCGCATATGTCGTCGCAGAGGGTGATGACGAAATCCATTCGCGGCGCGTCGGCGCTCGTGAACTCCTTCCAGCTCTTGGAACGAAACTCTCGCGTGTCGTAGCCGAGTGTCGATAGCAGTTCGAGGCCGATGGGATCGGGCCGCTCGGCGGGCCGGCTGCCGGCGGAATAAGCGCGGAAGCGGTCGCCGCCCTCCCGGTTCATGATCGCCTCCGCCAAAATGGAGCGCGCGGCATTGCCGGAGCAGAGAAACAGAATGTTGCGGACCCGCTTGCCAGCTGATTTCGGACGCTTCTGCGGAAAGGCGGGCGCTGCGAGAGTGAGACCGGGAAGAGCGACGTCTTCGAGAGATGTGCCGAGATCGGCGAGCATCGTCGTGAGCACATGGCCCATTTTGCTTGAATTCGCGGCATAGATGACCGAGCGCCCCTCGCGTCGTCCGAGGACGAGTCCGGCGCGTTCGAGATGGGCGATATGAGTCGAGAGCGTATTGTGCGGCACGGCTAGAAGGCGGGCGATGTCGCCCGCAGACAGTCCGTAGGGAAGATAGCGTAGCAGCAGACGATAGGCCCCGAGCCGCGTCGTCTGCGCCAAGGCCTCGAAAATGCCGACGATTTCACCGGCGGCGATGCGATCTTCCGCCACTTTGCCCTTGCCTCCATGGACCGTCAGCGGTCCTTTGGCGAAAATAGTGGATTTCTCGACGCGTCACTACCTGTCGACAAATGATTCTGGAGCGGATCGCATCGCGCGGCCGCAGGAGGCGGATTTTTCGGGGTGTGCACTCGGTTGCCGCTTCCTCGGCTAACTGGCGCGCCGCCTCGCGGCAGGCGCGCCAGAGCCTCGAGGCTTCGCCGAAGGCTTCTTCATGTTCAGCGCTCATCTCGCGCCATTGCTGTAACTCGTCGAGATCGGCGCGTGTCGCTTCACCCGAATGCGCGCGGACGATCCATGAAATAGCCTCGTAGAGCAGCGGGTCCAAATCGGAAGGCGGATCGTCCAGTTCCATCAGATCACAATTCCGGCGTTTTGAGCATGACAAGGCCGTCTGCCTCCGCGCACGACGCGCTCAGGCCGCCCCATCGACAGGCTTCGCCTTGCCGATCTCCTCGAGCCGCCTCTGCAAGGAGAGCTTGTCGAGGCCCTTCATGGGCAAGGAGGCGAAGATCGAAATGCGGTTGTTGAGCATGCGGAATGCGTCGGCGAAGGCCAGATGCTTCTCGACCTCGGTCCCTTCGACAGCGGCGGGGTCGGGCAAGCCCCAATGCGCCGTCATCGGCTGGCCGGGCCAATAGGGGCACTCTTCCTTGGCGGCGTCGTCGCAAACGGTGAAGACGAAATCGAGCGGCGGAGCGCCGGGCTCGGCGAATTCGCTCCAGCTCTTCGAGCGATAGCCGTCCGCCTTGAAGCCGGACTTCTCCAATACCGCCACTGTATACGGATTGACCTCGCCTTTCGGCCGAGAGCCGGCGCTATAGGCTTTGAATCGACCGGCGCCCACGCGATTGAGGATCGCCTCGGCGATAATCGAGCGCGCGGAATTGCCGGTGCACAGAAACAGCACGTTATAGACTTTGTCTTCCGTCATTGCCCTCTCCCGAAACGAGTCGTTATGTCCATATCTATCGACATAGCGATGTATACCGCTCGCCACTTTTCTGCAAAGCAGGGGATGGGGCTTTGATGCTACTTTTTTGACGGCAGCGAAGCGCTGCACGGTCCCTTCAGCCGGCAATCTGAAGAAGCATCGGGGCCTCGCCGCGTGTCCCGGAAGGGGCTCGAGCGTCGCGGCGAACTTGCCCGTATCTATATCAGCTCGGTCTTACATACTTGGCCACGATCAACGTCGTTTCGCCACTCGCTGCTATTTTCGTCGCATCCGGGAATCCAAGGTGAGGGGCGGCGACGCGCGAGCTTGGAGGGCGTCACGGTCACGGTTCTCCAAACGGTGGCGAAAGAGCTCAAGGCGTCGGTTTATTGCGCTGGATGAGGCGACGATATTGATGAGCTAATTGATTGTGCCTGGGATCCGCAATGTCGTCTTTTGGCGTAATCGGACGTTACCACAACGGGTGGGACGCGGCTGCAATGGGTCAGAGTTCCTCGTTCGCGGTCCCGAACGCCCAAGCGGCGCCAGAAGCTTGCCCGCGGGCGCTTTGCAGATTCCTTGCCATCAGAACCGCGTCGGCGGCTTCAACGAAGCCGTCGCCCCCCGGCCCCTCGCTAATCCATGTCGGAGGAGTCGGTATCTGTGGAAGGTCGCGCGTGACCGTGCTGACCCCGACTGTGTGCCGGAAGAAACCGAACATGGGCGCGTCGTTGATTGAATCCCCAACATGGAGCACTGCATCGCGCTCCATTTCGATGTCGACGCCGTAGCTTGTCGCCAGAACGCGACGCGTCATGGCGAGCTTATCGTAGCCGCCGAGCCACCCCAGCACCCACAGATTATTGTCAGTCACATCGGCTCCGGCGGCACGCATCGCCGAAGCGATAGCGGCGCGCGCGTCAGCGTCTTCCGGTCGGGCAAAGGCGATACTCGTCAGCCGGAAGGGCTGATCCTCGGCGAAAGTTGCGCCCGGAATGGCGGCAAGAACATCTCGCGCGATCTCGGCAAGGCGGCCCCACACGTCGGCCCTATCGTTCGCGCCGTGCCAAAAGCTGCGCACGAGGCGGTGACCTTCAGCGCGCTCGAAGAAGAATCCGCCGTTCTCGCCGATCACCCCGTCCACTGGCCACATCCGGGCCATCTGATCGCACCAGCCTGCGGGCGCCGCAGTAACGGGGATTACTTTCACCCCTGCTCTCTGCAGGCGCTCGAGTGCATCATAGGTGCGTGCGCCGAGGCGGCCGCGAAAGGTAAGGGTCTCATCCATGTCGGTCAGCACGAAGCGGACGTTGCGGAACTCCGAGATGTCGGCTTCGGCTAAAGGCCTCAAGGCTTTCTCCCGTCTGGCTTAATGTGGGCGCTTCATCTTGGCGCGAGGATCGTTTTCATTGGTGAGACGATTTTCGATTGGGACGTGGTCGCCCATTCGGCGGCGCCTTGTCGTTATCACATCGAACGCCTCGAAAAATGCTTTTACCACAACGTTGAGCCAGATCCGCGCCTATGCCGCCGCAGGGCGCGCGCGCCGCCTTCCTATCGAACTTCCGGGATCTTCCGGCTCCTGCGATCCTCGACGCTTCGAGCGATAGGGAGGAGAAACTTGCGTTGCCGGAAAGTTCGTGTAGCTGTCGTCAACCTGATTCGGGAGTCGACTATGCCGCTTACCAAACGTCAAATTAGCCAGTTAGAAAAGATCGTCGAGACCGTGCAGGCGATTCTCGCGGCGGAGAAGAAGCAGGATTCCGGGCAGAGCAAACAGAGGAAGGGTCTCCGGGCTTCTGCCGGCGGCGCCAGCGGCCGACGGTCCGGAAAGGAACTCGCAGCTTTCCGTAAGGCGTTACGGGCGGAACGCAAAAGCGGCGTTCCCGTCGCCGAGATCGCCAAACGACACAAGGTCAGCAAATCCTATGTCTATCAGCTCTGACCAAGGATGCTCAGAGCCAGTGCCCACGCCGACTGGGATCCAATGTGGAGTACGACTGTTTGCCAGAGCCTATGAAAGTTCGCTGATTGGGCTCCTTTCGCGCTCATCAGCAATGTTGCCGCCATCGGAGAACTTGCACTGTGGCGCCGTAATTCGCGAGGTCGATCAATTCCGGCGCGTGCAAATTCGGACGTCGCGGACAGCCAGCTTCTGGCGATCAAATGGAATTATCGGAGCCGACGTGCCTTACCGCCGCAGGGGCGCCTCGTGGCGCGAACGGCGACATTGGTCTCGAGACATTGTTCGCTCTCTGCGAGGAGCTGCCGCGCAAATCCGACGGGCTCTCGACCGGCGCCTATGCTACACCTGCTCGCGCGGGGATGAGCTCGGCGGCCGCGGTCATGGCGTCTTTGACCGCCGCTACGATCGAAATCTTGTCGAATGTCGAAAGGGCCGTGCAGAGCCATGACCGAGGCAAGCCTGGGAACAGATCGCAATTTCGGCGTCGCGCTGGCGGCGCTCGGTGCGGTCCTGTTCTCGACCAAGGCGGTTCTCGTCAAACTCGCCTACGCCTATCCCCTGACGCCGGAAGCTTTGCTCTCGTTGCGCATGCTTTTCGCCATGCCCGTGTATCTCGCTGTCGCGGCGTATCTGAGCCGCAGTGCCGTGCGCCTGTCGGCGCGGGATCTCCTCGGGATAGGCGCCTTTGGTCTCGTTGGCTATTACGCCGCAAGTCTCCTCGATTTTGCTGCTCTTGTCCGGATCTCCGTGGATCTGGAGCGGCTGGTTCTCTACACCTATCCGCTGATCGTCGTCCTGCTGTCCGCCCTAGCCTTCGGCCGGCCGATCACGCGAAACGACGTACTGGCGTTCGGCGTCGCCTACCTCGGCCTCGCGCTCGTGTTGCTCGACGATCGCGCCAGGGCCGGCGCGACGCCAGCCTGGGTCGACGGCGTGTTATTGGTGCTGCTGAGCGCAATAGCCTACGCGGTCTATCTGATCGGCAGTCAGAAAATCATCGGACGCCTCGGCGCCAAGCGATATACGGCGCTCGCCATGCTGGCGGCGACGGGCGGCACGCTACTGCATTTCAGCCTGACCGGGCCCGCCTCCCAGCTCCTCGAGCAGCCCGCGGTGGTCTATGGCTATGGTTTTGCGCTCGCGATCTTTTCGACGGTCCTGCCGAGCTTCTTGACCTCGGAAGGAATCGCGCGGATCGGCGCCGCTAACACGGCGATTATTGGCGCGCTGGGACCGATCGCGACTATGTTCATATCCTGGCTGCTGCTCGACGAGGCGATTACCGCCATTCAGCTCACCGGCACGGCCCTCGTGCTCCTCGGCGTGCGTGCAGCTTCCAGGAGCCCTTCCCGTTGAAGGGGAAGTGGATATGCCCGTCGTCGTCCGGAAGCTGAACCGCGGTTCACTGTCGGAGTTGAACGGGATCGTCGAGGAGGCGGCGGACGCAGCGTCACGGTTGACGGCCTATCATGTCCGGATCAGCGGCGCCGGCGCTTCCGCCAGTAGCCGAACGCGTCCTCATGAATCTCGACATCCAGCTCCGCTACGCGGGCTTGCAGCCTGCTCTGCACATCCGCGACGGCCTTGTTGTAGATAATCGGACCTATCTCTTCGACGAAGAATTGGAGCAGGCCCTCCGCCGCGAGATTGCCGATCTCACTGTCCATATTCTCTTCGAAATAGCGTCGAATCGACAAGACCGCTTCCTTCGCAGACTCCTTCGGTATCTCGATCGCCGCCGCGCGTTCCTTTCACGCATAGAGCTTCGCTTCTTCCGAGCCGATCGACTCACCGCCCTGGTCGACGCTGTTTGCCGCATCGCGCGGGAAAATGTCTGGCACGTCGATTGGAGACCCGTCCTCGGCGGCCGGTCGCGCTGAGAGCCAGATTCATCAATCGGCCGATCGATGTCCATCCCCGTCGGCGAAGTCGGCGGCGTCTTCGTCCGTCTCCCGCTCTTCGTCGCGCAGTCCCAGGTTCCGGTCGAGATCGCCGTCGGCGCCCGGGCGCTGCTGCGGGCCATCGTCCTCCAGCCGCTCGAGGTCGGGGAGCTCGCGCAGGCTGCCGGGGCCGAATTTCCATGTCGTGACATAGGCGAAAGGCGCGCCGCGCACGGGCGCGCGCAACGCGCCATCGATGAGAACGAGACGCTTCAGCCGGTCGATGACGTCGCGGCTGATTTCTCGGCCGGCGAGCCGCGCGAGCTCCGCCCGGATCGCGGGCTGCAGATAAGCGATGGCGGTCAGCGCCAGCAAGTCTGTGGGCGTCAATTCGGGCGCACCGCTGTCGCGCAGCACGCCCGAGCCCGCCGTGCGGATCGTGCCGGCGAAATGCGACTGCGTGCGAAACTGCCAGCAGCTAGCGACGGAGATGATGTCGTAGGGACGCCCGCGCAGTTCGTCGACGATGTCTGCGAGAAGATCGTCGAGATTGCACCCCTGCCCGACCAGCCGCGCGAACGTTTCGCGGGGTACTGGATCGCGCGGGGGAAAAATTGGCGCCTCGACGCGGCCTATTCATTCGCGCCAGCGCACGGGCTCGGGCAAGTCGGCGAGATCCCCGTCGAAAGATACATCGGGGCCGGGCTTCCGAGATCGGCTTATAGGCGGTTCTCTACAGCCCGGAGAGTGAACGCCTCGGCGACGGGACTAGGCGAAGCCGCTCGTTGAAACGCGCGAGGGCGTCCGACGCGCTCTCGAAGGGCGCTTACAGGCGCTCGAATGAAACCGAGCCGGGAAGACCTAAGCCTTTCTTAATTCGGCGGGAATCGAATCGCTAATCAAGTGACAATGATTATAGGTTGAGTGATAGGCGATGCCCGTTCCTCCTTAGTAGACCGGACCGAAACCCGTCGCCGCAGCCGCTGAAATCAAGCCTCGGAACGGCTCTGGAGGCGAGCTTTCGGGCCGCAAATCGACAAAAAAGGCGTTTTCCCGGGCTTTCTCCTGCTCGCCACTATGAGGCGGAGGCGAACGTCAGCCTTCGGATGCGCCGTCAAATGAACAGTTGTGGATAGTCGTTGGGAGTGTAGCGCTCGACTTGACACCTATGACGCCCTGCCCTGTTTCGATCGGCGCGCCGCTTTAACGGCGCTGCAAGCGTTCGACCGATGAGAACCGGCGCTCAGGCCGTGTTGGACCAGAACGAAGTCTTCTTACCGTGCTTGCCGCGCATACGGGCTAAGAAGGCTTGGTGCGTCTCATGCTTTCCGAAGTCGGCGATATTCGCCGCCAACCCCGCGCATTCCAGTAAATGGCGCGCCGCGTGCCTGTAGCGGCTGGTTCGACTTTGGTCGAGCGCGAATACGATCATGGCGCGCAACGCCAGCGTCGCCGCCAATGGATACTTTCCAGCCAGGGCTTCAGCGATCGGCGTCAAAATTTCGTAGCGATCTCCGTCGAGATCCTGGGAACGCTGTAGGACAAGCTTTGCCGCCCGATCGAGCGCCGGCCATGACGCCAGGAACCACAGCGCCTGTTGGAAATTGGCGTGGCTTTTGACGATGTCGAGCGCTCTTGTTTCCACCTCGATATCGTCGAAGTCGGGAAGGCGCTTCAAATGCTCGCGTAAATGCCGCTCTGAGAGAAAGCGCTCGAAGCACGACCAGCGCGCTGATTGCGCCTCTTCGCTTCTACTCAGCGCGTCGAGCGCCGCGATGCGCGCGTCTTCCCATTCGAACTCAGGGCGGTCGGCGCGCCCGCGCTCGGCGGCTTCCACAATCTGCAGCGCCTCGTCGGCGCGGCCGGCGGCGGTGAGCCGTCGGGAAATTTCCGCCGCGATTTTCGGAAATTTCGTCGATCGAGTGTCATGTTGCGCGATGAAAGCGTCGACGTCGCCCTGCGCGTCGGCGATGTCGCTCAATGCAAACCGGATGACGCTGGCCTGATGGCGATTCTGGATATCGTCTTCAAATATCGGACCGCTCGACGACCAGCCGATTTTGCGTCTTTCGTGATCCGCGAGTTTTTTCGTCGGCTCGCTGGACAGCGTGATGAGACGCTGCTTCAAATGCACGAGACCGGCGTCGCCGAGCGAACCACTCAACGTGGCGATGAGGTGGTCGTATTGTCCACAGTCGTTGGCGAGCAGCGCCTGATATGTGCGGTCGGCCAACTCCACTGCGTTACAACGTGCGGTCTCGGCCAAGCGAGCGAGGTCCTTTACTCCTTGGTGAAAAACTCCGATGATCGTGCCGCTACTGTCGTCGCAGCGCGCGAACACCGAAGCGGCGAGCGCTGTGAAGCTCCACATAAGATCGAGCGCTTCTTTCGGATCCGCCGGTCCGACGTGATCGACGATTGCGCGTCGCTGCGTTTCGAGATCGTCGACGAGAGCGCGGCGTTTCTGCCAATCGATGAAGGCGCTGGACCGGGAGATCGCGGCGAGGCGTTTGCGAATTTCTCGTGAGGCGTCGGCCGGACTGCGGGCGCCGGCGAGCGCAAGGCGCAAACGTCGCTTTACGGCAGTGTCGCCACTGCTGATTTCCATCAACAGTTCGGCGAGCCGCGCGGCGCCGAGCGCTTCGAGGTTTTGAGCGTTGAGCGTGTTTTTCGACGCCATGAGGGAGTTTATAGCCGAATCGAGTTTCGCGGAGGCGCCGCAACTGTGACGGGGGCGGTCCGGTGGGGTGCCCGGTTAATTAAGCCGCCTTAAAACCCCAGGTCAACTATTTAAGGAAGCATCCAGTTGCTTAAATAAGGTGCCTGGGTCATGCTGCGCTCATGAGCGTTCAGAATTCCCATAGCTCTCGGCGCGGTCGATACGTGGAGGCGACTGTCGGCGGCGAAGTTGTACGCGCCTTCGTTCCCCCTCCTCTGCCGCCGAGCCCGAACATCGACCTCCTGCCCCTTCTCGGTCGCCTCAGCGCCGCGGAACGTGCGCTCGGCCGGCTCGATGGAGCAGCCGTTCTGCTGCCGCGACAGGAACTTTTTCTCTACATGTATGTCCGCAAGGAAGCCGTGCTCTCATCGCAAATCGAGGGCACGCAGTCGACCCTCGCCGATCTCCTTCGGTTCGAGACCGAGGCGCAGTCTGGTCAGCCGATCGACGACGTCCGAGAAGTCTCGAATTATGTCGATGCGATGATGTATGGCCTCGAGCGGCTCGAAGAATTCCCGCTCTCGCTTCGACTCATTCGTGAGCTCCACGCCCGCCTCCTGCAGAGCGGTCGTGGTGAGACGAAAGACCCCGGCGAATTTCGTCGCTCGCAAAATTGGATCGGCGGCACGCGGCCAGGCAACGCGTTGTTCGTGCCGCCGCCTCCGAGCGATGTCAGCGCCTGTCTCGACGCCTTCGAGCGGTTTATTCACGAAACTCGATCGCAATTGCCGCCGCTGATCAAAGCTGGGCTGCTTCACGTCCAGTTCGAGACCATTCATCCGTTCCTCGACGGCAACGGTCGAGTCGGGCGCCTTCTGGTGACGCTGTTCCTGTGCGCCAATGGCGTGCTGCGCACTCCCCTCCTCTATCTCAGCCTTTATCTGAAGACGCATCGCGCGGACTATTATCGCCTTTTGCAAGAGGTCCGCGAGAATGGCGCTTGGGAGAGCTGGCTCGAATTTTTTCTGGAGGGCGTAGCCGAAACAGCGAATCAGGCCTTCGAAGCGGCCGTGCGGATCGCCGGTCTTTTCGCGAGCGACCGGGAGCGGATAGCAGCGGAGAGCGATCGGACGGGGTCATCTCTTCGCATTCACGACTTGCTTCAGCTGCATCCGTTCGTCACCGCGAACGACCTCGTCGCGCGTGCGGGGTTGAGCGCGCCGACAGTCAATGCGGCGCTGGCCGATCTCGAGCGTCTGGGCATCGTCGCGGAGATCACGGGCCGTCGGCGCGGGCGCGTTTTCAGCTACCGGGCTTATCTCGACATTCTCGGCGAAGGAACGGCTCCGCTGCGAGGGTGACCTCCGTTTCTCGCCTCGGGTGTTTGCAGAGAGCGCCCCTCCCGTTCGAGGAGCCTTTCCTCGACGAGGCGCAGGTTGAACGGAAATCGGAAGTAGATCTGTGGTGGGAACGATGGCGCTCGTACTTCACGAGCGATGGTCTGAGGCCGAAGATCGCCCCTCTCCGCTTAGCCACCCGTCAAGTGACGCCGCCCTCTTCGCGCTCCCTGCCCTCTTTTGTGAACGGTTCCGGATCGACTTGGGGGCGTCTTGCGGGGCAATCCTTCCGGACGACTGCGGACGCGATGGGGTATGACCTAGTGAGGTCGCGAGCGAGAAGTTGGGCCTCGGTCGTCGACACTCACCAAGCGAATTTTTGATCGGGCGGCTGTTGTCTCTCGACCGCCCTGTCCAGCTTTGATCTCGACGCGGGCGCGCGACGGCCGGTTGACCGCTCTCCGCCGAGTTGCACGCGGACAACTTAGGAACGAGCGTGACACGCTTTGATTCAACACAGGCCCGATGAGTGTCTCTGGACGCCTCCCGTCGAAACTTGCGGGTGATTTACGTGCAACACCACCTTCGTCCCCGTGAGAGCGTCCCGCGTAGGGGCGTGGATGCGCCCAAAAAGGGCTGGTTGCAGTGAGGGGAGTGATAGTTGATTGCATCCCCGATTTGCGGCGTCGTCGAGAGCGCGATCGATGATATGTGAGGGGCGGCCTCATAAGGCGCGTGGGAAGCAGCGGCGCTTGAAAAGCGAATAGCCCGAATCGCCACGGCATTCGGCTCTCCGCAGAGGGCCGGTCGGGTGCGAATGCCACTCCGACACTCTGTCGTATTGTTAGGTGATAGAATCTTGCTCGCATCGATTCAAGTTGCACGCGTGCAACTCCGGAGTGGGCGCAACTGTTGGCCGAAGCCGCCGCGATCGAAGCGGCCGAGTTGTCCGCGTGCAACTGGGGAATAGGGCCGTCTGGCGCCGAAGGCGTTGGACGCGGCGGTAACCTCTCGTTAAATAAAAACTCCTTGCGATGTGGAGCGAATCGGCCCTTATTCTTCGATCAGCGCATTTCAGGGCCAACAGCTGAAATTTCCGCAGATCCAGGGAAGTCAAATGCCGACATCGATCATAAGCCAGCAGCGGGGTCCCGACGACCTGCGGTCGCTGATCAATGCCGACGCCGCCGAGCTGTCGATGCGCCTGCGCGCGCAGCAGATCAGGGATTTCCCGCCGGCCGCGCAGAAGACCATTCGGCGATTTTCTCCTGCGGAGGCCGCGCGCTTCATCGGGATACACGAGGGCTATTTGCGGCAGCTCGTCGCGGAAGGGAAGGGGCCTCCAGCCCAGCCGAACAATCGGCGCACCTATTCGATCGAGGACATCGACGGGCTGCGCGCCGAGCTGGACCGCAATGGCAAAGGCGCGCGCCGCTATGTGCCGCATCGCAGGGACGGCGAGCCTCTGCAGGTCGTCTCGGTGATGAATTTCAAGGGCGGAAGCGGCAAGACCACGACGGCTGCGCATCTCGCGCAATTTCTGGCGTTTCGAGGATATCGCGTGCTGGCGGTCGATCTCGATCCGCAGGCCAGCCTCTCGACCTTTTTCGGCCATCAGCCGGAGCTCGACGTCGGCGAAGGCGAGACGATCTACGGAGCCATTCGCTATGACGCGCAGCGACGCGACATGGCGGAGATCGTCCGCGCCACGTACATACCGAATTTGCACGTGGTTCCCGGGCAATTGGAGCTCATGGAATTCGAGCATGAGACGCCCAAGGCGCTCATGGGGCGGCAGGAAAACAGCTCGCTGTTTTTCGCGCGTGTGGGAGACGCGCTCTCTCAGGTGAGCTTCGCTTACGACATCGTCGTGATCGACTGTCCTCCGCAGCTCGGCTTTCTGACCCTCTCCGCGCTCTGCGCCGCGACCGCGGTCCTGATCACCGTGCATCCGCAAATGCTCGATGTGATGTCCATGTCGCAGTTCTTGAACATGACGGGCAGCCTGCTCGACGTCGTCGCCAACGCCGGCGGCGAGACGCAATATGATTGGATGCGATATCTGGTGACGCGTTACGAGCCGAGCGACGGCCCGCAAACGACGATGGTGGGGCTGCTGCGCTCGATCTTCGGCTCCCGAGTGCTCACGCATCCTATGGTGAAGAGCACGGCGATCGCCGACGCGGGACTGACGAAGCAGACGCTCTATGAAGTCGAGCGGCAGCAGTTCACGCGCGGAACCTATGACCGCGCGGTCGAGGCGCTGGATCTCGTCAATGGCGAGATCGAAGGCCTTATTCGCGGCGTGTGGGGGAGGAGCTGACAATGGCGCGGAAAATCAGCTTCGACGCGCCTTTGGAGGAGACTCGGCCTCAGGAGGCGGAGGCGCGCGCCGCGGCGCCGCATCCTGCGCGTCCGCTTCTCGGTCTCGATCGTCCGATCAAGCAATCGAGCGCTCTCGGCGCCATATCGCAATCCTTGGGCGACATTTCCGAGCGTGTGAAGCGGGCCGAGCAGATCGAGCAGAAGCTGGTCGCAGGCCAAACCGTCGTCGAGATAGACCCCAGTCTCATCGACGCCTCCTTCGTGCCCGATCGCATGGACTCTGCGCCGGAACAGAATGCGGCGTTTCGCGAGATGATCCGCGAGCATGGGCAGAATGTTCCCATTCTCGTCCGCCCGAAGCCGCCGGACCGTTTCGAGGTGGCCTTCGGCCACCGCAGATTGCGCGCCGCTCGCGAGCTCGGCGTCAAGGTTCGCGCCGTCGTGCGCGATCTGACCGATGAGCAGCTCGTCGTCGCGCAGGGGCAGGAGAATAGCGGACGGACCGATCTCACCTTCATCGAGCGCGCGCGTTTCGCGGCGCGGCTCGAGGATCGGAAATTCTCGCGCGAGATCATCATGGCGTCTCTCAATGTCGACAAGGCCGCGTTGTCGCGCCTTATCGCCATTGCGACGCGCGTTCCCGGCGCGCTGATCGATGCGATCGGCCCCGCGCCCGGATTTGGCCGTGTGCGCTGGCAGGAGCTGACCGAGCTTCTCGATGTGGAAGACAATCGCGCGCGGGCGCGCGCCATTGTGGTGGAGCCCTCGTTCGGGGATTTGGACACCGATAAAAGGTTCCAAACCCTCTATGAGCGGTTGCGCGTTCGAGAAGCTCGCCTTCGTCCCGAGACCTGGAATGCAGAGGATGGGACGCGCGTCGCGCGCATCATGCGCTCCGGCAAAAAGCTGACGCTCACATTCGACGATCGTGTGGTCCCGCAATTCGGCGACTTCGTCGCTGAAAGGCTGCAGCTTCTCTATGAGGAGTACAAGGCCGGCGGAGATCGCGGGAGCTGACGCTTCATTCGCGCGCGTATCTGGCGCTGTTTTGGCGTTTCACGAAACCAACGGAGATTTGTCGCAAAAGAAAAAGGCCCCCGTCACGTCGCCGTTCCGGAAGCCCCTTCTTTGTGTTGGCGCTCGAAGAATCACACTTCCGCGAATCACTGTCAAGCGTTTTGGCGCCGTTTCGGCGAGCGGATTTCTTTTGCCCGAATGAGGCAAAGGAAAATGCAGACACGTCCAACGACGCCCTTCGGGCGGCGGCCGCTGTCGCTCGCCATGGTGGCGAGCCAGACCGCGACCGAAAATTTCGCGACAAAGCCGGGGGCATCCGAAACTGTCGTGCACAAATGGCGACTGTTTCGGGCGCTCACCGAGGCCAAGGAGCCGCTCGGCGTGACCGACCGCGCGCTTTCCGTATTGCACGCGCTACTGAGCTTTCACCAGGAGACTGCGCTCAGTCTGCCGGAGACCAATGCAAAGGCGGCGGACGCCGGCTCAGCTGCCGGCGGCATCGTCGTGTTCCCGTCGAACAGGGAGCTTTCGATCCGCGCCCATGGCATGGTGCCGGCGACGCTGCGGCGGCATCTCGCCTGCCTCGTCGACGCTGGACTGATAATTCGCCGCGATTCTCCGAACGGCAAACGCTTCGCCAGAAAAGGGCAGGGGGGAGCCATAGAAGACGCTTTCGGCTTCGACCTCGCGCCGCTCGTCGCGCGCTCGAGTGAAATCGAGAACCTCGCCGAGGAGGTGCGGGCCGAAAACCGTGCGATCGCGCTGCTGCGCGAAAAGATCACTCTCACCCGGCGCGACATCGTCAAGATGATCGAGGCAGGATTGGAGGAGGGCGTTTCGGGTGACTGGGACGACGCGCACCAACAGTATGCGACGCTCTCGGGGCGCTACGGTCGAAGGCTTTCTCGCGCCGATCTGGAGGCTTTGGCCAGCGAACTTGCCGCGCTGGCCACCGAAATCCACAAGACGCTGGAAACGCACATAAAAGCTCGAAATATGAGCGGCAATGAGTCTCAATCTGAGCGGCACATACAGAATCAAATCACAAACTCTTCTGATCTTGAACCTAGCCTTCAAGAAGGCAGGGCCGACCCATCCCCGCCAAATCTCGAACAGGGGAGGGGACCGATCGAGCGAGCGGATGAAATATCCTCGGATCGTTCTCGGACTGTCGATCCCAAGCCGCCGCTTCGAGCCTATCCGCTCGGAATGGTGCTGGAGGCTTGTCCAGACATTGTCGATTACGGTCCGGTTGGCGAAATTTCATCGTGGCGAGACTTGGCGGCGGCGGCGGCGACAGTGCGCTCGGCGCTCGGCGTTTCGCCAGACGCCTGGTCGCAGGCCTTGGACGTCTTGGGCGAGCATGACGCCGCGATCGTCATCGCCGCGATCCTGCAGCGCGGCGAGGAAATCAAAAGCGCCGGCGGTTATCTCCGCGTTCTGACTGAAAAGGCGAGGGCGGGGGAGTTCTCGCTCGGGCCCGTGCTGATGGCCCTGTTGCGCGGCAAGGCCGCGAAGGCGGCGCGAGAGCGCAAGAGAACGGGGTGACGCGAGGTGTGTTTCCGGACGCGCCTCGGCGGTCGGCTCGCTCACAGCGTTTCGGCGTCGAGCAATCGGAGCTTTTCGGCGCGGTCGAGCAGGCTTTTGACGGAGGAGGGCGCCCAGCGCGTTCCGCCGCGCGGCGTGCGCTCATACATGGCCTCGAGCTGCGCGCCGATTTGCGCGAGCGTCAGATCGGGATTGGCCCGTTTGATCCCGGCGACGAGCGTGACCAGGCGTTCGCTGCTGACCTTTCGGCTGGCGGCTTGATGGAGGAGGCGGGGCTCGATCAAACCCTCGGCGGCGAAGCATTTGACCGCGCGCTTCAGTCGCTCGACGGTCCATTGGGGCAGGGGAGCGCCGCTGACGCCATCGCGCTTGGCGTTGAGCACGCGCACGACATCCTGCCAGCGGTGATCCGGGCGCATTTGCCGGACGATCGGCAGCCAATGTTCGGCCGTTCGATTGACGCGCTCGAAATAATTCGCCGCCTTGGCGTCGACGATGCGCTGGATGGCGTCGCGGTCGCCAGCGCGCAGTTTTGGATTGCCGCCGATGCGGCCGCGCTTTTTGGCGGCGCGCAAGCCGTCTTTGGTGCGCTCCTGGATCAGGGCGCGCTCCAATTCCGCCACGGCGCCGAGAACCTGCAGGGCGAAACGGCCTTGTGGGGTCGTCGTGTCGATCGGATCGGCGAGCGATTTGAAATGCGCGCCCTTGGCGTCGAGCTCGGCGATCACAGCGAGGAGATGCGACAGCGAACGGGCCAAACGGTCGAGCCGCGCGACGACCAGCACGTCGCCGCGGCGCACCCGCGCCAGCGCCTTGGCTAGCTCCGGCCGCGAGGCCTTGGCCCCCGACATATGCTCGCGAAAAATCTCGACGCAGCCGGCCGCCTTCAGCACATCGGTCTGTGCATCCGTGACCTGATCTTCGGTCGAGACGCGAGCGTAGCCGATCAGGGGCATGGGTCAGGTGACCGGTTTCAAGGTGAGCAATGGCGACTGCCTCACGACGAAACCCAATCGGGGGGCAATTCGTCGCCGGGATCCGGTGCACGGTCGGGCGCTTGCCGAAGGATATCGGACAAACCGGAGCCGCTCGCGTTTCCAGCGCGACGCTTCAGGAACTCGGCCGTCGTCTCGACAACGCCGATTTTCTGGGCGACGGCCGTCGCAATCCATTGATTCAATGACACGCCGTCCTGTTTCGCAAGCCTGGCGGCCTCCTTCTTGAGGGAGGTAGGCAGCTTCAGTGGATAAGTCGCTTTGCTCATTTTCCGATCCTTTCCAGCAAGGCGCCTGGCGTCAAAACCGGAATCCCGAATTTCGGGACCGCTTGATGGAAGTCGCGCACATTATGCGTCACGATACCGTCGGCGCTTCCGTTCAACGCGACCTCGAGAACCATTTCGTCTGCCGGGTCCGACAGTTGTGGTCGCCAGCTGAAATGCGGCTCGACAGGTTCGCACAGCGCCGCCAGTTCTTTGAGAGCTTTCGAGACCGCGCTCGGATCGAGCCCATGCGCGTCCCGCTGCTCCGGTCTCTGCAGAACGTCCTCGTATTCGAGGAACAGGGCCGTCGAGACGAGCGGGACGAGGCGTCTTTTGGCCACGAGGTTCAAAATTACGAAACTCGCGCCGCGCGAGCTACGGAATGCGGAGACGATGACCGAGGTGTCGAGAACGAGGCGCTTCATGGCTTGATATAATACATCCTATGGGATGTGTCACTGGCTGGAATTCCAAAAGTGTAAGTTATTACAAATCGGTCGTTTGAAAACGCATCCGAAGGCCGAAGTTTGCCGCCGCTACCCAGGGGCAAACAGGAGAAAGGCC
>Ga0265328_10000484_pt1 | contig 18514 bp, 15 predicted proteins | sample 41624metaG_FD_202086 | JGI IMG/M metagenome (GOLD analysis project Ga0265328, IMG submission 202086) | Rhizosphere microbial communities from Carex aquatilis grown in University of Washington, Seatle, WA, United States - 4-16-24 metaG | ecosystem: Host-associated > Plants > Roots > Rhizosphere...
ATGGCGTTGAACGTCATGCAAAAAGACGGCGAAAAAGGCTCGCTACGCGGAAAAATCAAAAGAGCAGGTTGGGACGAAGCCTACCTCGCAAAGATGCTCACCCTGTTTTGAAATGCAATTGCCCTGAGCAATGCCACGGTCGCCGTTCACATCTGGCCAAGCTCTGGGCCATGTTTACGCGCTTGTTCAAGATTTCTCACGCCACGACGCTGGACATGGCGCCCGCCATTTGTTATCCCCGCCCTCGTTCCGACGGCGGCGCGCGCGACTGACGCGCCGCCGGCGAGGGACGGGCGCATAGCTCAGTTGGTAGAGCAGCTGACTCTTAATCAGCGGGTCCAAGGTTCGAGCCCTTGTGCGCCCACCATTGAAAACAGTAAGCTATGATGGATTTTCGGCCCCGACCCAATCGCTCTTCACCGCCGGTGTGTGCATCCACATGCAAGCGGTCTTAAGCTGGGCTTTAGTTTATTCACAGATGGTGAAAAGGAAAACGACGCGCCTGTCCATCCGAGGTCGCGTCGCCTGTCGGCGAGGGTCGGGAACAACCCGGGCAATCTTATCAGCTCCGTGCGTTAGGCCTCCAGTTTGAGGGGCGATGGTAGCCGCGCGGATCGCCAATTTACGGCAGGGAGCTTACGACGCTCCCCGGGCAATCGTCCTCTTGCCCAGCTTTGTTTGCTTGGCAAGCGAGGCTGGGCCAGCGGACACGCACAATGGATGCACCGACCTTTATTACGCGCATCGATAAATTCACCAATCGCGTCCATCGCAACTACCCGATTTATGGTTAACTCAGCCTCTAATTCGTGCTGCCAACCGCCAAAACGGAATGTGGTCGTCGTCGGCCGGATAATTATTACGGCGCCGCTATAGGTAACACAAGTCAACTACTTAGCGTTTTGCGCCACAAAATCTTTTACTTGGCGTTCTGCGCCACAAAATCTTTTGGCCACACGATCAACACAAACTTGACACATTGGCGACTGAACATCAGCTCAGGTAATTTGGATCACATACTACCAATAATCGTTTTCATAGAGATTTGGGGGACGCATGTTTTCGCTCAACCAATTGAGAGCCCTAAGTTGGTCGCCAGCAAGGGTGTTGCGTGTCGCGGTCGACATCGGCTCCTTATGGGCCGCCTTTCTTTTCGGCTGGCTCGTCATCGAGCAGAACCAGCTCACAGTGCTCTTCGATCTCCAGTCGCCACGCTGGGTGCCCTATGTCGGCGTATTCTCGATCCTCGCCTTTCTCGCCTATGGGGCGTCCGGCCTCTATACGACGGCCCGCACCTATACGCTCGGCGAGAAAATCAAACGCATCGTCTCCGTCAACGCGATCTTCTTCCTGCTGGCCGGCATCATCTCCAGCTTCTCCGAACCGCTGACGCCGTTCAAGATGCGCCTCTTCTTCGTGACCTTCTTCGGCTCGACGGTGCTGCTCTGCGCCATTCGCGCGGCGGCCGATATCTTGTGGCGCGAATATACGGTGGACGCAGTGAACAAGTCAAAAGCACGCCCCGTCGACGAGAAGAAGGTTCTTGTCATCGGCGGTGGCGGCTATATCGGCTCGGCGCTCATAGGCCGATTGCTCAGCGACGGTTTCGAGGTCTTGCTGCTCGACGCGCTGCATTTCGGCGAGCAGGCGATCGCGGAAGTCATCGATCATCCCAAGCTGCATTTGCTGCGCGAGGATTTCCGTAACGTCGAAGTGCTTGTGTCCGCGATGCGCGGCGTCGGCAGCGTCGTGCATCTTGGCGGTCTTGTCGGCGACCCGGCTTGCGCCGTTGATGAAAGCCTGACCGTCGACGTCAACGTGACCGCGACGAAGCTCATCGGCGAGATCGCGAAAGTTCATGGCGTGCGCCGCTTCGTGTTCGCCAGCTCCTGCTCGGTCTATGGCTCGTCCGACGATATCGTCAACGAGCAGTCGCGCTTCAATCCACAGTCGCTCTACGCCAAGAGCAAGGTCGCTTCGGAAGTGGTGCTCAACGCGCTCGCCGACCATAATTTCTCGGTCACCAACCTGCGCTTTGCGACGATTTACGGCATCTCGGGACGTACGCGCTTCGACCTCGTAGTCAATCTGCTTTGCGCCAAGGCCGTTCGCGACGGGCTCATCACGGTCTATGGTTCGGATCAATGGCGCCCGTTCGTGCATGTCGACGACGTGGCGCGCGCCGTGTTCATGGTGCTGACGGCGCCGAAAGACGTCGTCGGCGGGCAGGCGTTCAACGTCGGCAGCGACGCGGAAAATTTCACTCTCGGCCAAGTCGCCGAACTGATCCGCAAACAGGTTCCCGAGGCGAAGATCGTCGCCGACGAAACTTTTGTCGACAAGCGCAACTATCGCGTCAGTTTCGAGAAGATCGCCGACGCCATCGGCTTCAAACCGTCTTGGTCGATTGAGGCCGGCATTTCGCAAGTCATCGACGTCGTGCGCTCGAACAAGGTCGGCCATTATGCTCACCCCCAATACAGCAATGTGCTCTATCTGAAGGAAGTCGGCGCGGGGAACTTCTCGCAGATCAAGATCACGGGCTGGGAAAACGACCTGATGAATGTCGTCGAAATCGGCAACGTCGCGGCGGAGTAACCGCATGCGACGCAAGAATCCCCGGGCGCCGGCTTGCGTCTTTGCCGGCGCCTTCTTTCCGTGCTGACGATTCGTTTTGGGAAAATAGATGCGGGGCTATGATGTCGATACGCTCGTGATCGGCGCTGGCGTCGTCGGCCTCGCCTGCGCCGCCGCGCTCGCGCGCGAAGGGCGCAACCTGTTGCTGCTCGAAGCAGAGCGCGCGATCGGGACGGGAAGCTCGTCGCGCAATTCGGAAGTCGCGCATGCCGGCGTCTATTATCCGACTGGCAGCCTGAAGCATCTCGCCTGCGTCGAGGGACGCCGCGCGCTTTATCCCTTTCTCGCGTCGCGCGGCGTTCGTCACGTCAAATGCGGCAAGCTGATCGTCGCGACGGACGGCGCCGAAGAGGCGCAGCTCGCGAGGATCCACGCACTGGCGCTGAAGAATGGCGTCGAGGGCGTCGAACTCATCACCTCTCGCGCGGCGCGAGCGATGGAGTCGCAGCTTTCTTGCGTCGCGGCGCTCTGGTCGCCCGAGACTGGCATCATCGACAGCCATGGCTATATGCTCGCCTTGCAAGGAGAGCTCGAGGACGCGGGCGGAGTCGTGGTCTTTGGCGCGCGCGTCGAACGCATCGAGATTCTTGCGCGCGGTTTCGCGGTCTATACGTCGGGGCGCGACGCGGCGCGCGTGACCTGCGCCCATCTCGTCAACAGCGCAGGACTGCACGCCCAGTCGCTCGCCGCGCGCATGGAGGGTTTTCCGCCTAAGCGCATTCCACCGCTGCGCCTCTCCAAGGGCTCCTATTTCGGTTGCGCTGGGCGCCCCGTCTTCAGCCGGCTAATTTATCCCGCGCCAGTCGAGGGGGGCCTCGGAGTTCACGTCACTCTCGATCTTGCGGGGCGCATGCGCTTTGGCCCCGATGTCGAATGGCTCGCAAGCGACGATCCCGACGCGATCGACTACGCTGTCGATGCGCGCCGCGCCGACGCCTTTTACGCGGCGGTGCGCCGTTACTGGCCGAGCCTTCCCGACGGCGCCATCACGCCGCACTATAGCGGCTGCCGCCCGAGGATCACGGGGCCGGGCGAGCCGGCGGCGGATTTTCGCATCGACGGGCCGGGTGCGCATGGTGTCCTCGGCCTCGTGAATCTCTTCGGAATAGAAAGTCCCGGCCTCACGTCGAGCCTTGCGCTCGCGCGCCGCGTGGCGGTGGAGCTGCGCGGCTAAGATCGGACCAAGCTGATACGCCTCGGAGTGTAAAGCGTGCGACATTTGTGGCGACACATTTTGGCGCGATCCTGAGGGCCTTGAAAAGAAACTGTCGCGATGTGCATCTTTGCACGTTCGATAGCCGAATAACGATAGCTGTCGTGGTGAGCATATGAGCCTTTTCAGAAAGTTCGTTGATGCAAACATTCGCTGGTCGCAGCGTTTCGACACACTGTTGCCTTCCGCGCTGAGGGAAGACGGCAATAAGTGGTACATAAGGGAATATCTTCCGAAAACGTTGCGTGACGGAATTACGGTTTACAATCTTGGGGGCGGATCTCAGCCATATATTTCGCGGGACGACAAAGAGCGCCACAATATCACTCTGGTTGGACTGGACATCGATGCGCGAGAATTGGCTGCCGCGCCGCCGGGAATTTACGATCGCATGATCGTCGCCGACCTATGCGGCTATTCCGGGGCTGGCGACGCGGACGCTGTGGTCTGCATGGCCGTCCTCGAACATTTGCATGATGTCGCGGGTGCAACAAAGGCGATCGCGAGCACACTAAAGCCTGGAGGGCGAGCTTACATTTTCGCTCCTTCGCGCAACGCGTTGTTCGCGCGGCTGAACATAGCTTTGCCTCAGGAAATGAAGAAGCGAATCTTGTACGCCTTTTTGCCGGGCAAAAGCGAAGGTCACGACGGTTTCATGGCGTATTATGATCGTTGCACGCCGAGTGAGTTCGAAGCGCTCGTTAAGGAGAATGGACTCGAAATCGAAGAGCGGCGGCTCTTCTGGATCAGCAGCTATTTCTCGGTTTTAGCGCCCGCCTACATCGCTTGGCGCATCATGCAGGGATTGGCGTATTTGGCGCTGCGCGACGATGCGGCGGAGACATTCGCCTACGTTCTACAAAAACCAGATTTGAAGGCGCAGCACGGCTGACTGCGCATTGCTCTCCGCGAAAGGAATTCACAATGGCGACAGCAGTTTTGTCAAGCGCGGTTGCGTCTACGAAGGGACAGTCCTGGCCGCACTTCGACGATGATGAAATCGCCGCCGTCGTCGAGGTGTTGCGCTCTGGCAAAGTCAACCAGTGGACGGGCGGCAAGGTCAAAACATTCCAAAATCAATTTGCAGCGCGCATGGGGGGCGGGAACGGACTTGCGCTCGCCAATGGTTCGCTGGCGCTCGAACTCGCGCTGCGCGCTTTCGGAATCGGTCCCGGCGATGAGGTGATCGTCACGCCGCGCAGCTTCATCGCTTCAGCATCCTGCGTGCCGTTCGTCGGCGCTACCCCCATCTTCGCCGACGTCGACCGCGAGAACGGCAATATCACGGCGGAAACCATCGCGGCGCGCCTCTCACCGCGCACGCGCGCCGTCATTCCAGTGCATCTCGCCGGCTGGCCCTGCGACATGCCGGCAATCATGGCGCTTGCGAAAAGGCACGGCGTCGTCGTCATCGAGGATTGCGCCCAGTCGCATGGCGCCGAGATCGCGGGGCGGCCGGCCGGGTCGTTCGGCGACGCGGCCGCGTTCTCCTTTTGCCAGGATAAGATCATGACCACGGGCGGCGAAGGCGGCTTCGTCACCTTCCGCGACCAGATGATCTGGGAAAAGGCATGGTCATTCAAGGACCACGGCAAGAGCTGGCGCGAAGTGAATTCGCCTCCCAAGCAGCTAGGGTTCCGCTGGCTGCACGAGAGTTTCGGCACCAATTGGCGCATGACAGAGATGCAGGCCGCCATTGGGTTGAAGCAGCTCGAAAAGCTCGACGCCTGGCGCGAGGCGCGCACGCGCAACGCCGACATTTATCGGCGAGCGCTCGCCGGCCTGTCCGCCATTCGCGCGCCACAGTCCGCCGCCGACATCCGCCACGCCTTCTACAAATATTATGTCTATGTGCGACCAGAAGCGCTCAAGAGCGGCGTAACGCGCGACACATTGCTAGCGATTCTGAGCGAGAGAGGACTGCGCGCTTTCTCGGGAAGCTGCTCGGAAATTTACAGGGAGCAGGCATTTTCCGGCCTCAAAATCGAGCCATGTCCGGTCGCGCGCGAACTTGGCGAAACCAGCCTGATGTTCGAGGTGCACCCGACGCTCGACCCCGCGCATGTCGAGCGCTTAGCGGCCGAGGTCGCCGACACGGTCGCCGGACTTCAGTCGTAAAGCGGGCGCGCCTATCCCGTGGCGGCTTGTCTATGGTCGGCTGCAAAGCTCTCGCGGTGCGTTTCTTCCGGCGCGCGGCCCGCGCGGGGCGTCAGGAGAGCAGTAGAGAGAACCGCGCTGGCGGCAGCAAAGAGCGCGGCAACGGCGGAGGTGCGCACCGGATAGTCCCACAGCGAATGCAAGCATAGGAGGCTGAGAACGATTGTCGCTGCGACGCGCTCAGTCTTGAGTTCCGGGATTCTTTCTCCGGCATTCAGATAACCGGCGCGTATGGCGAGCGCAAACCATCCCAGGATCGTAGCGGCGCCGAACGCTCCGGTTTCCATCAGGACTTCGACATAATCATTGTGCGCATGATTGACGATGGCGGGCAGGGTCGTGTTCACCGATTGGAACAGCGGAAAAGCCCGGCTGAAGGAGCCGAGTCCCGAGCCGAAAGGAAAAAAGCTTTTCGCCGCCTCGAAAGTGAGCCGGTCGAGCATCCAGCGCGAGTCCGCCAGTATGTCTTTTCCCTTGATGCGGTCGAGAATTAGCTCAAGCCCGAAATTGGCGGCGAGGAATGCGGCGATCAGCAATGCGCCTGCCGCCAAGGCCCAGGTCGCCGTGCGAGAGTTGGCGGCTCGGTTGAACAAACCGCGAAGGAGAAAAATATATGTGAGCGCCCACGACAGGCCGCCGAGCGCAAGGGCGGAGCGCGAGGCCGTCATGACCAGCCCGACGATGATCATCGCATAAAAAAAGAGTAGCGCGGCCAGGGCGAGGCGCGGCTGATTGCGGGACGCGTTCGCGTAAAGATAAGCCGCGATGGGAATAAGCGCATAGAGGAAGGCGGCGGTATGGTTGTTGTTGGCGAAAAAGCCGACCCCGACATAGATGTTCGTATAGGAATGGAAGCGCAGAGCGCTGCTCGGCCCCCCGGCGAGTTGGGCCATTTGCAAGAGGATCGAAACGATTCCGACAATGAGGACCATAATCCACAGTCGCCGACGCGCGGTATAATCGCAGGCAAGGAAGCCAAGAAAGATCGAGATCGGCGGAAGCAGGGCGAAGGATGCACGCTCGGTCGCCCAAGAGCTGGTCGAGATCGCCAGCTGGGGAAGCGGCAGACCGGCGCTTTGATAGGTTTCGATGACCGGCGCGCGTCCGGGCAGCGCCGACCATAGATTGGGCGCGAGGGAAATGAGTTGGACGAGGGGGACGAGAACGATCAGCGCGATGAGCGCGAGAATCAGCTTGCCCCCCCGCGCGGAGATCCTGCCAACTTCAGGGAGCGCGAAGGCCAGCGCGAGTACGCACACCGCCTGAACGAGGTCGTCGCTGGCGATCCCTTTTTGAGTGGCGCCGCCAAACAAAAGCGACACCGCGAGAGCGGCGCCGCAAAAAATCTCGACCTTCCGCATGGTTCAGCCTCTCAGAGGCTGAGGCCCGCGAGAGCAAACAAGGGGTTGTTATTGTTGCCGCCGTGGCTCGACGCGGCGACGCCGATGCCGACGCCGGCGCCGACGACCGCGACGCCTCCGATGACCCAAAGCGGATCGAGACCACCGGGGCCCCAATACGGCTCCAGACCACCGGTCGGCCCAACGCCGGGTTCGAACGGCGGCGATGCCGGACGGTACTGATTATCAATCGCAACCACACCAGGGTTGGGCGAAACTTGTGTGGCGCAGGTAAGGGCGCCCTTTTTGGTAAGCATCATCATCGAGTCTGGGCCGACGTGGGACACCACATCGCCGATCACGATGTTCGCCGAGCCCTCACGGACGAGAATGCGGTCACCGACGGAAAGCTTCGCGCCGCTGTTGATTTCGGAGAACGAGGCGCCGCGCGACAGCAGAACGCCTGCCGCGGATTCAAGATGCGCCACGCCCGTCGCGCAGACACTCGCGCCCTTGGATGATTCCGCCGCGACCGCCATGGTCGGAGCCATCATGCTCATTGCGGCAAGCAAGCAAATCGTTTTCTTCATGACCATCTCCTTGAAAACTGGCTATAACTATTGCACTGGCAACCCTAATTGGTTTTTATTCTAGCACGGAGAGACCTTCACTTGTCAAGCAAAAGCGAGTGAACGGCGCCATAATTCCGGTGACTGAGGCGCTTTTGCCACGAGAACAGATTATCGCTTGTCGATTAACAAATTCGAAAAGACTGCGGTTCCGCCAATTTCTGCTTCAGATGCGATACGCGCGGGAAGCTCCAGCACGAGCCCCTGCACGCCGCACCCCTCCGCTGGAACGGTAAACTCCGCGCGGAACGGGCGCCGCGGCGTGGTCTTGTTCAGCAATTCGGTCGTCGCCAAGGCGCCTCGCGGGTCGGCGACGCAGTAGATGCGCCAACGCAGCCCCCGCTCAGTTTCGAGGTCCTCGCTCCGCGCGACGCCCGAAAAAACGAAATCCCCCGGCGGCAAAGCGAGGAGATGCCACGCATGGGCAAAGGCGACCCGGGCGCCATAAAAGTCAAATCTTAAGGCCGGATCCTTCTCGTCCGCCGCCTCCTGCGCCGAAACGCCCGGAGACGAGAATATCTGCCAATCGAAAGGGAGACCCGTTGGCGGATATTGAAAGCGATTGTTATAGAGCAGGCCGAGTGACGCGAGCCTGTCCTTGGGCAGATAGTTGACGAAGGCGAAATAGGCGGCCTCGTAATCGCCCTCTCGCACCAGGCGCTCGAGATAGGTCGACATTTCGTCGCGCGTCGGCGGCGCGGAGGTATCTCGCAAGCGGGCGAAAAGCCGCGTGAGCGCCGCTTTGTCCGCCAGATTGTTCGAAAAATGGGCCATTAGATTGTAGCGCCACGGCGGCGAATTCGCCAAAAGCCGAACGAAACGCGGATCCCACTCGGCGTCCCGTCCGATCAGCAGCGACGCAGCCGATGGGCCGACTCGCTCGGACAGGCCCGGGCGGCCGCGCAGCAGGAAATCGAGTTCGGAAAGCGCCAAAAAAATGTCGCCAGTCTTAAGCGCCTTTTCGTAGAGCCAGGCGTGGGAAAGAATGTCGGTCGGCATGTGGGCGGCGGCGACGGTCAGCGCTTTTTCGGCCAGCGTCTTGTCGCCTAGACGCTCCAGCGCCAAACCGTAGACCGAAAGGGCCCCGTCTGCGAGTGGGTCGCGTGAAAGCAGGGCCGCCGCGTCGTCGGCCATGGCGCGCGCCTTGGCGGGATCAGCGGCCAAGGGCAGCAGGTCCCGCGTGAGCGCCATGAGCGCAGCCGGATTGCCGGGCTCCCAGGAGAGGGCGCGTTCGGGATCGTCGGGAATGAGAACGTCGGCGACGCCATGCGCGAAGATTCGCCAGCCGAGTAGGCCCAAAAGAGGCAGCAAGAGCAACAGCCGCGCCGAGAAGGCGCGCCCGCGGGCGCGCGCGGAGCCGTGGCGCTGCGCCGTCACCGCGACTGCCCCTTGACGTGTCCTTTAAGCACTTGACGTCGCGCGAGCTTCGACCTCATGGCGTTAATCCTCCCATTGCGGCGTAGAGCGCGGATTGCAGCCAGGACGCGGCCTCCGCAGCGTCGAGCCATTCGCTCGACGCCAACAGGCCGACGGCGAGGCTCAGAGCAAAGAAAACAGGCAAGAATTTCAAATAGCGGCGCCACCATTGCCGCCGTTGGACTACCTTCCGCGAGGCCAGCAGCAACCGCGGCGCCAGCGTCCTTCGGACCTGACGCGGGGGCGCGGCGGCGACGACCCGAGCTTCGACCGGCGGCGCGTTCGACACGTCGCGCCAGGCGGCGAGCACGCGGCCCGCAAATACCGTCTGCCAGTCGTCGTTGGCGCGGTCGGGATGCAGCCAGGTCATCATCCAGCGCATATGTGTGCGCATTTCGTTGCGCGGCGCGCCGGGACGAACGCCAAGGACGCGATAGCTGTCCGCGGCCTGGAACAGGAGAATCTGTTGAACGTATAATTCGGCGGCCGCCTTCACGAAGTGGGGGTCCTTGCGGTAGCGCCGCGCAGCTGCCTCGAGCGTCGCCTCGCAGCCGGCGGCGATGCGAATGACCTCGATCACGCCGTCGGGGAGCGGCTGCCTGCGCGCCCGGCGCGCGAGGGTCGGAGCTGCCGCAAGGTCGAAAGCGCTCATGAGAGCGCGATTGGGCGGCACGGTCAGCCCACGGGGCGAGACGGCGCCGAACTCTCGCCGCTTTCGCTTACTCCGTAATCGTAATAGCCTAGCCCCCCGTATTGGCCATAACCATAGGATTGGTTCGCCTTCCGCGAATCGCACTTGTTCAGAAGCACGCCGACAACCGGCGTTCTCGAAAAATAGAGCCGCTTAAGCGACGCAGCGACCACTCTGCGGCGGGTGTGGCTGGCGTCGACGACCAACAACGCGCCATCGACAAGGCTGCCGATCAGCGGCGCGTCGGCGAGCCCCATGGTTGGCGGGCCGTCGATGATCACAATATCGAATTTCTCCCCCGCCATCGTAAGCATGGAGGCCATTTGCGGCCCCGCGATCAGCTCCGCCGGATTCGGCGGTATTGGACCCGAGGCCATGAAGGTCACGCCCGCGATCACATTCTCCTGAGCGACGCTCGAGGAATCACGCAGGCCGGTCAGGACGTTGGACAATCCCACGCTGTTATCGACTTGCAAAGCCTTATGCAGCGAGGGGCTGCGCAAGTCGCAGTCGATAAGCAGCACGCGCATACCAAGTTGCGCAAAATTCGCGGCGAGGCAGAGGGCGGTCATTGACTTGCCTTCGTGCGGCTGCGAACTCGTCACCAGCAGAACCTTGGGAGCGCCTGACGGTGTTGAAAACTGCAGGGCGGTGCGCAGCGAACGAAAGGCCTCGGCCAGCGGTGAGAGCGGATTGCCGATAATCTCCCGGGCGAGGTCCAGCGTCTCCTTGGCCTTCTTCTTGTCGGCCTGGTCCTTGGTCATGGGGATGATGCCGAGTGTCGAGAGTCCGAGCATTTCCTCCACCTCCTCGGGCGACTTGAAGGTGTCGTCGAGCACTTCGAAGACGGCGATCGTCGCGATCGAAGCGAGGAGCCCCAAAAACAGCGCAAGCGGAAAATTGAGCAGCAGACTCGGGCTCGAAGGCCATAGCGGTTTTTCGGCTTTGTCGATGATCGCAACGTTGTTGGTGCTGACTGCGCCTGTGACGCCGACATCTTTATATTGTTGTAACAAGCCATCGTAGAGCGACCGGTTCGTGTCCAATTCGCGCTGAAGGATATTGTAAAGGATGCTGCGGTTGCGCAGATCAAGAACTTCAGCCTTCAGCGACTCGATCTTTTTATTGAACGACGCCTCCTGATCGCGCGCCGTTTCATATTCCAACTTTATCGAGCGCTTCACGAGATCGATCTGGTGGCTGATCTGCCGGTCGAATTCGCCGATCTGAGCGCGAAGCTGGCTCATTTCGGGAAAGTCCGGCTTCATGAGCCGCAGTTTGTCTTGATATTCGGCCGCGAGCTCGGCGCGCTTTTCGCGCACCTTCTCGATGATCTTGTCCTTGAGCACCTGCGGCAGGCTCGCGCCGTTGTCGGCCTGCGCCTGCGCCCATAGTTGCTCGGTTTTGATGCGCTCCGAAGTCGCGGCGGAAAGGGAGTCGTTCAAGGATTTGAGGCCGGCTGCCGACACCGAGACTTTGTCGTCGACGTTGACGATGCCTTCCTTCTGCGCGTAGGACACAACCTGTTTTTCGGATTCCTCTAGCTTCAATTTGACCTGTTGCAGCTTTTCTTCAAGGAAGCTGCGCGCGTAGGAGGAGGCGGAAAAACGCCGGTCGAGCGTCATCGAGACGAAGTTTTCGGCGACCGCAGCGCTGATCTCCTGGGCCAGGGCGGGGCTGCGACTGCTGAAGCTTACCTTGACTATTCGCGACATGACGACTGGCTGAACTGTCAGGTTCTTCACAACTTCATCTATAGCCTTGCGGCGCAGACGGGCTGCCTCCGATTCGTCGGCCTCGCGCGGCACGAAAAAGCGGTCCCACAGCACACGAAGAAACCCGCTCTCGGCGTTCACGAAGCCTCGACGGTCGGCAAGGGAGAGCATGGAAACCACACGCTCGGCAAGCGCACGACTTCTGAGCAGTTCATATTGCGTCGTGTAAAACTGTGGGTCGTTTTGATTTTCCGCTTCGACCTCCTGCGAACGCAGAACCCTCGCCGCCTCGCGATCGATCTGGATGGAGGTCGTCGCCGTGTAGATGCGCGGCATCAAGAAAGTGATAATTACCCCCGCAAGGAAAAAGGCTGTGGTGATGGCGGCGGCGAGCCGCCAGTGCTTCACGAAGAGGTCGAAATAGCGCGAAAACGGCGAGACGCCCATAGCATCGAAGCCGCCCCTCACCGGATCGCCATAGCCGGTGACGCCCGTCGACGCAGGGTTCGCGACTGATTGGTTCTGCGGGACGACCGCGGGCACATCTCCTTCCTGGGCGGGCAAGCTGCTCATGAAAGTCACCTTATTCAAAGGGCCGGTATTTGCCTGGTTACGGGATCGCCCTGACGCCGAGGCCGACCACCGCAGGAACCGTCGTTTTGAGAACCTGCAAGCCGTGGCGCGCGATTGACTCATCCACCACGATCGTGTCGCCGCCATATACGAGCGGATCGTTGGCGCCGCCAGAGCGGATAGAGCTCAGGTCATAATGCGCGCTCACCTGCTGTTGATTGGACATGCGCATCACGGTGACGGAACCCGTATCGCCAACCTCGCTGAGCCCCTCGGCCATGGCGAGCGCCTGAAGTAGCGTCGTCTTGCCTTTGAGCGTGTAAACGCCGGGTTTCTTGACCGAACCGTCCACAGTGATCTGCCGCCCAACAGATTCTTTCACGAAGACAGAAACCTGCGGTGACTGAAGATAACGCGCGCCGAGGCGGCGCGTAATGTCGGCTTCAAGTTCGCTCACCGTGCGGCCCGCGGCGGTCACCGCGCCGATCAACGGGAGAGACACGCGGCCGGAGCCATCGACCTGCACCGTCCGGCTGAGCTTGTCGAATTGATATACGTTGATGTCGAGCACGTCGTTTGGCGAGATGCGGTAATCACTCTGCGAAAAATTGGCGTTTGCGCGAATGTTGTCAGGTTCTGGCAGGGAGGAGACGGTCGAGGAATCGCGCATAACCACTTCGGAGCCGCAGCCTCCAAGGGTGACCGCACTCGCCATCAGCGCGCCGGGGAAGCAGAAAGCGCAGAGGAAACGCCGGCCTGATCGCACGAAATTAACGACCAACTGTTGTGGTCCCGGTCCGAGTTCCCCTTGAGAATCCATACGTAAACCCACCCTTAAATGGCATCCGCTCAAAATATACGATTGAGCTTAAGAAGCTATCTTGCGCCGGAGTTCAAAAACATGCGCCGCCCAAAATCGCGCACTGGGCATGCGCGTTAGTAGCATAAGAATATTGCGGCGTCAAAGCCTCGGAAGTTGACATCAGGTAGCTATGGCGTCACTGTAATACTTTCTATTATTTCGCCAATAATCCATATTATCCAGTGGGCTTGAGAAAAGTCCCCGCGGAGCGTGGCCGACGGACAATCGAGTTCTACCCTCCACAATATGCCACATATGGCACGGCCACGTCACATCTTCGTTTCGCGCTTCGTCAGGAGCCTGTGGATATCGGGGTCTTGGTCGCAGCGCTGAGGAACTCGATCCGACAGATATAGCGGCAAGGGTGCTGGCGGGACCCACCGCCTCGTTCAGTCGCCAGGCGAGGTTCCTTCACGAAACCTTCACCGGCCGGACTCTGGATCTCGAGGATGCCCGCATGGGCAACTACGTCGAGGCGCTTGATCCCGAGCGACATATTTTAGCCAACCGGCGCAACTGCCCGCTCCATCGCGTCGTCGACAATCTGCGCACCGAATAGGATGGGTTAGGCGCTTCTGAGCAGGGCGTAGCGATTATGCGCCGCATGCCTTAATTTAACCGAGTTACGGGAGCAATGCACCTGTGAGATGGAGGACGCACGTTGTGGACTGAAGTCACGGTCGTTGCGATCGGAATTACATTTCTTATCGGAATTTACGCGGGGCGCGTTGACGTTTCTCACGCGATTTTCTATGTCGTGCTAGCCTGTTACCACTTCGGCTTTATGCTATTATATTACGGTCTCGTTGAGTCGAATGCTAACGATGCAACCTTTTACTACAGCAGCAGTTCGATGGCTCTGGATCAGTTTCCGGTCTCGACGTTCCTGATCCTCTTTCCTAGCGGCGTTTTTTAGAGAGATATTCGGCGCGACGTTTTTGGATGAGTTTTATATCTTTCAGTTGGCGGGCTATATTGGAATCATTCTCATTCTGAAGACTATCGCCGAAGTCGCACCCAATCTCTCTGGCTGGCGTCGTCTCGTGTTTCCTGCCGTTGCTTTTTCTCCCGGCCTTCACTTTTGGACCGTCGCACTCGGCAAAGACGGGCTCGGGGTGTTGTCGCTGGGATTGATCTGCGCGGGCCTCGACCGCAAGGTCATGAACAAGCCGCTCGTGGGTTTGGGCCTCTTCGTCCTGTTCGTGGTGCGCCCCCATATCGCCTTGCTCGAAGCTGCGGCTTTGGTTGTCTCCGTCGCGATCTTGTCGCGGCGCGCGACCAGCGCCGTCCGCATGACTGCGCTCAGCGTCGGCACCGTGGCCCTCGTCGCAGGTGCGGCGTTCATGATCGAGTTTCTGGGACTCGAAGGCGGCGGATTGGACGAATTCACGAATTTGTTAGACAAATATCAAACCGGCAATCAGTTGGCCAATTCCGTATTCGACACCACAGGGCTCATTTTTCCGTTACGCATGGCGGTAAACTTGCTGCTGCCTCTTTACTTCGACGCCACCAATATCAACTCCTTCGTGTTATCGGTGGATGACACTTTCACCTTATTCTTTCTCATATATAGTCTCCTCAACATAAAACGCCTTTGGGAGGCGTCGCGGTCCAGTTATATCGTCGGCTTCGGCGCTCCCGCGTTCCTCTTCGTCTTGGTGTTCCTCACGGCGGCCTGCTCGAACATTGGCCTCGCGACGCGTGAGAAGATGATGATCGTTCCGCTGCTCGCGATCGTCTTCAGCGTGCTGAGCGAGTCGGAAGAGAGCCACACAGGAAAACTGCGGCCTAGGCTATTTGGCGCACCGGCCCCTGAACCCCTTAGCCGCAAAAACATCACCGCCGGCGTCGCAAGATTCTCACGAGGGGAACGCAATCGCTTGGACGCGTCCGGCGTGAAATAAGGGGCGAGCGCCAGAAGCGGCATTGTCGGGGTTTGACATGCACCTCTGCAGGGACCATTCCGTCCGCATGATCTGCGCGAGGCCCCGGGCACTTACGGAGGTCCGGACCATGAGCGCTCCGAACCGTAGTGCGCCCCCCGGCCCGGCGCGCTCCGGCGTTAATGACGGAACCACGTCCGCAGGCCGAAATCGTTCATGTTCCGATCGTCCGCAAATTTCTCGGTCTCATTGCGATCATCGACCGCGCTTTGCCCCCGTCAGCATCGTTAAGCAGAGCGCGTCTTGGGAGTGAGTAAGCCGGCAATATCGTCCTTTATCGAATAAAGGAAAAATCCCCCGCTGATCAGCGCCAGAGAGGCCGTTATGGCGAAAAGCGCCGGCGTGGGAATCCGATTGTTGAGCGCCACTATCACGGCGACCGGCGCGCCGAGCACAAGAACCTCAAGTAACGAACCAGCGCGCGCATCGAACGCTTCAAGAAAAAGCAAGCCCCTCAGCAAGACCAGAAGCAGAAGCTGACTAACAACCCACACATATGCAATTTCACCAGCATTGTCGAGGCGCGGTCCAAAGAAGAGAACACCTATCACAACGGCGAGGGTCGCCATGATCGCGCCCAGCGCCCGAAACAGCAGCCCGAAGGCCTGGGCCGCCTCTAGCAGGAAATTGTTATATCCCATCAGGCAAATTCCGCCGACTACGCCATAAGCGAACGGCATTTGCGGGAAGATGCGGCCCGAAAACAAAATCTCCCCACTGATCAATGTCGAGACCGCCGCTGCATAACACAAATGAAAAAGCGCGAGTTTGTAAGCAAGAGGCTCGAATTTGGCGGCCGCCTGGGCGCGATCGAGGCGGCCGTCGCGAGGCAAAAAAAAGGTGAAAAGCATGGTTGGATAAACGGCCCCGATGAACCACACGGGATTTACAAGATCATAAAACGTTCGGTAAACACCGAAGATCGTCTGCCCATAAATTCGACTTACGTAGGCTGATGGGGCTTCCCTGATCACGAGCAACAGCGTCGCGGTGAGGAAAATCTGCGCCAGCGCTAAATAATGGACCCAACTGGCCGGTTGCGCGAGCGCGCGAACCGGCCTCACGCCGCCGTCATCCCGGCGCATGGCGAGGAGCGAACCACCTCCGACAATTGCGCCCTTGATTACGACCGCGACGATGGCGTAGCGGACGGACCCGGTGAGGAGAAGCGCCGTCCAGGCGCAAATGTGACGGACGAAGGTTGCAGTTAGCCGCCACGCGTAAATCGTCGCGAAGCGTTTCGCTAGCGTCAGTCGGAAGGTCAGTTGATTGAACGGAGCGGAGAGCGCGCTCTCTGCGAGGACCACGACCATGACAAAGGATCCGCCGACGCCGGTCGCTGCATCGGCTGGAAACACATAGTCGCCAAGCACCGTGAGAGGAACGCAGGCAAGCGCTAAGATCAGTATGTGGGACAAAATAAATCTCTCGACGCCCACACGAGCCGAATCCGCGGCGCCGCCGGCGCGCGCATGCATCGCGAGCGCCGCTTTGACTAAAGACGTCTCCAGAAGAACGAGCATCCCCATCAGAATGAGATAAATCGAATAGGCACCATAGCCTTGAAAACCGGCGATCCGAATATAGACAAAGATCGCGATGAAATTGAGGAAAAATGAAAGGGCGCTGTAGCCGTAGGCGCTCAGAACAGATTTCATTCAGCTGAAGCCTGTTTTCTGGGTTTTGGACATTGCGTCTTTCCAGATAGGAGACGCCGTGGCGACGAGATTCAGTCCCACACCGCGCCACTTGCTCTCGCGCGCCCTGATTGAGAGGATTTCGTCCAGTTCCCGCAACTCCGCAAATTGTCCGCGCTTAAACAAAAACAGAGTCATTTCCGGCCGTTCGAAGAGCCAACGCACCGCGTCGCTGACCTCGCCTTTTTCGGCGTCCTCGATCAAAAATACAGACTGCCCGTCGAGCGTGCGCTCGGCGCCTTGTAGCGCGCGCATCTCGACTCCTTCTACATCAAGCTTCACCAACACCGGAACGACGGCGGGGTCGACGCGTTCCGCGCTCAGCAGATCGTCGATCGAAATCGTTTCGACTTGGTTCGCCACTTTGCTGGAGGCGCCGTACCAGCTCTTGTCGATCGAGAGACCAGCATGCCGTTCTCCGTACAATACCACTTCGCTACCGGAGACTGCGTCGATTGCTCGATGGTAAAGCGCAACTGGCTGCGGGAGATTGCGGGTATTGCGTTCGAGAACGAGGAATGTCGCTGCGGCGGCCTCCACCGCGATCGAAGGGTGCGGGCCGTACATCCCCGAGCCGACACGGGCGCTCCAATATCCATAGTTGGCTCCGAGGTCGATAAAGAACCACGGCGTCGAAGCCATCATTGAGAGGTACGCGTCAATCTCTGGCTCATAACTCCAGGAGGAGTCCAAAAGCCGGTTCCAGTAATAGTCGTTCGACGGAAACACGAAGCGAAATTCGCGTTCGACGATCATTGTGTCGGAATGCGGCCGCAGCGCTTTGTTGATCGCGGCGTGCAGCCGCGAAATCCCCAAATATCCCGCGGGCGCAAGCATGCGATGCGAGAGTTGCATCGCGCGCGGCTGCAAGAGCGAAGCGCCGCCGGTCGACCAAAGCCGATCCGTTGCTCGATCAAATGTGATCAGCGGCGTTGTCATTTCGACCATGATGAGCGCTCCTCGATTTTTTCCGCCAAAAGAATTGTGCGGGTGCGATTCTGCTCCCGCATGAATGGTATCCGCTTGCAATTTTCTCAAGCAGGGGAAAGAGGGTGACGGAGCGCGACCCTGATGGAAGAAGTGGCGGAGCTCGACAGGCTCCGCGAAACAACCCACGTCGGACCTAACCAAGATGCACGAACCCAATCTTTCAGCCGCAACATTAAGTAATTGTCGTGATTAGTGATTGCGCCTCTCCTGCTCAATAATTTATGCAATTTAGGCGTGTCTATTCCACTCGCCTTCTGCTGACAGACTTATTATTCTACCACGCGCCCCCGGTCCAAGCGACCCCTTTCGAATTCGGCTAGGACTTTCTGGCGCGCGAGGGGTCGAAACGAGAACAGGGCGAGATTGTCGTCCGATGCGGCGAGTGCGTTTACCCGTCGCGCGCAAAAGATTCGCCCAGACACTCAGTTTCTACGGCGCTTTGGCGCCTTAAGCTGCGCTCGCCGGCTCGAATTCACCTCCGACGAATGAGAGCAGCTAGTGGATAAAACCTGACGGTTGAGTCCCTTTTGGGATTCCGGTTTTTCGTGGCGCGTGCGAGTCTGCGCGATGCGCACGGGAAAATCCATCTCGGTTTCGCCGGCGGATCGGCGCCGGCTCCAAGCTCTCATCAAGGACCGCAACGCCGCG
>Ga0265328_10000489_pt1 | contig 18452 bp, 16 predicted proteins | sample 41624metaG_FD_202086 | JGI IMG/M metagenome (GOLD analysis project Ga0265328, IMG submission 202086) | Rhizosphere microbial communities from Carex aquatilis grown in University of Washington, Seatle, WA, United States - 4-16-24 metaG | ecosystem: Host-associated > Plants > Roots > Rhizosphere...
CTGCGATCCGCGACTCAACGCCGAGCAGGCGATCGAGGTGGCGTTTCTGGTGGCGGAATTGTTGAAGGCCGAGCGTCTCGCGCGCGGCGCGCAGGATCAGGACGCGGCGGAATAGGCTCCGCCCGTCCATTGGGAAGAATGATTTTTCGGGGCCGGCGGGCGGAGCCGGCTCGATTGCGAATTTTTGTTCCCTGGAGGCCACTCGGATGACAATCGAATTGCAGAGCGCCGCTTCCGAGCGGCGTCACGCCCCTCGCTCGCTCGGCGCGATCGCCGCGCCAGTCGCCGCGATCTTCTATCCATTCGCGCTACAGGCGTTCAACGCCGCGGCTCTCGCCGTTCCACAGGCGGAAGGGCCGAGGCGGCTTCTGGTTGTCGCGGCCGCGGCCTTCGCAATGGCGGCGGCTTTCGCGATTCCGCTCGGGGGCCTGCTCGCGGCCGCGCGATTCGCGCGCGTCGCGGCGCCGACGGCGGCCCAGCGGCGCGGCGAGATCGTGGCGCTCGTCGTCGTGGCGGCGCCGGCGATCTACACTTTTCTCGGCGTCGTCGACTATATGGCCTCGAGCCCCGTCGCCGATGAATGGGTTTTCGGCGCTTTTTTCGCGGCGCTCGCGATCTTCGCGGCCGCGGGCGGGGGCGGTCCCGAGGTTCGGAACGCGGCTCCGCCGGCTCCCGCCGCTCTTCGCGCGGCGCATGGCGTTGCGGCGGTAGCCGTCCTCGGCCTGTTTCTCGGTTCTCATCTCGTCAATCACCTCGCCGGGCTCGTCGGCCCGGAGGCGCATCGGGCGCTGATGAAGAGCTTGCGCGTGATCTATGGTTCGGCCATCGCCGAACCGGTCGTCGTCGCGCTGATGCTGTTTCTCGTCGGCAGCGGCTTCTGGCTCGCGCGGCGGCGCCTGCAGGCCGGGCTCGACTCTTTCGGCGTGTTGCAGATCGCGGCGGGCGTCTATCTGCTGTTCTTCGTCCTCGGCCACATGAATTCGGTTTTCATCTTCGCCCGGACATGGTCGCAGCCGCCGATCGCGACGGATTGGTCCTTCGCGACGAGCGAGGCCTGGGGCGGGCTGATCGCGAGCGGTTGGAGCAATCGGCTCATCCCGCATTATTGGTTCGGGGTTTTCTTCGCGATCGCGCATATCGCCGCGGGACTGCGCGGCGTTTTGCTCGCCCATGGGGCGCAGAGGGTCGCCGATCGCCTGTTGTTCGGAGGCGTCGCGCTGGGGCTGATCGTCGCGACCGCGATCCTCTCTGGAATGTGCGGCCTTCGCCTGGGGATCTGACAAGGTGGGCACGGACGTCCCCCTTTTCCAAACGAAAAAGCCCTCTCCTCGCAAATGCGGGGAGAGGGCTCGACGCTTCTGAAAAAAGCGCGGTGAAAAAAAACTCAGCCCGTCGTCTGCTCTTCCTGCTCGCGCACGGTCATGGCGTTGCCGTGCCAGATGAAATCATCGAAGAGGCAGGCGTCGACGAACATCACCGGCAGCAGAATGTCGCGCGTCAGCAGCGCCAGCGGGGTCAGCCGGGAGACGCGCCAGCCGGCAACGCGGGCCAGCAGACATTCCGCGCCATAGAGCGAGGCCAGAATGGCGCCGGCGGTGAGCGCCACATTGGCGTCGAGCAGATGTGCGGCATAGGCGCCCGTCACGACGGGCATGAAGCTGCCATTCATGAATTCCGGCGCGAAATAGGCGGGGAAGGTCACGCGACGCAGCCGCGCCCAGCGCACATGGCGCGAATAGACCTCACGCGCGCTGCGATGGCCGAGCGGCTGCTCGAAGGGCATGTCGACGAGCCGCACCTTCATCTTCTGCGCGCGGATGATCTTGGTGGAGGCCGCATCCTCGGCGATCTCCGCGCCGAGCGCTCTGATGCCGCCGGCGCGCTCCAGCACCTCGCGGCGCCACATCATATTCTTGCCCTGCGCGAAGCCGATGCCGACCGCCTCGGCGCCATATTGCCAGCGCGCCTGGAAGGTGTTGAGGAAGCCGCATTCGACCTCCGCCCAAAAACCCTTGGGCCGCGAGCCGATCGGCATTGAGATGGAAAGCGCCGTGTCGTCGCGGAAGGCGGCGAGCATGGTCTGGATATAGTCTTTCGGCAGCAGAGCGTTGGAGTCGGCGAGCACGACCCAGGCGTAACGCGCGGCGTCCCAGCCCTTCACGCAATTGTTGAGCTTGGGGTTGACGCTTACGAAATCATCGCCGACGAGCAGCCGCGCCGGAACCTGCGGATGCGCCGCGATGAGCCGCTCGACGAGCGGAATCACCGGATCATTGGCGCATTGCACGCAGAAGAGGACTTCATAGCGTGGATAGTCCAGCGCGAAGGTCGAGCCGAGCGTCTCCTCGCTGAAAGTCTCGAGCCCGCGCAGCGGCCGCACGATGCTGACCGGCGGCGCATGGGCGGGAACGGCCAAGCTGCGGGGGCGGGCTTTGCAGCGGAAGGCGGCGATGGCGATGCTGGCGAGGTTGAGCGTGAGCAGCGTCGCGCAGAAGGCGGCGCACACATAGGCGATGATCATGCGTGTTCCCTGCCTGTCACTTGCGGGATTCGAGACGGGCGGCGGCCGCGGCCTTGGCCGGCGGGCGGCGCCGGCTGCGCAGTCCGGGAGCGGGCCAGACCGATATTCCGCCTGACAACTCGCTCAGCTCTTGGCAAAAGGGGGGCGGCGCGAGAATCTTGTCGCGTCGCGCGGCCCTCGCATTCTCCTCCTGCCGAAGTTTGCTCATGACCACTCCGATCGTTCGCTTCGCGCCGTCGCCCACCGGCCGCATCCATATCGGCAATGCGCGGCCGGCCCTGCTGAACTATTTGTACGCCGTCGCGCACCATGGAAGATTCGTGCTGCGATTCGATGACACCGATTTCGCCCGCTCTAGCGAGGAGTTCGCGCAGGCGATCGAAGTCGATCTCGCCTGGCTCGGCGTGCGGCCGGACGTCGTCGTGCGCCAGTCGCAGCGCGTTCCGCTCTATGAGGCCGCGGCCGCGCGGCTGGAGGCGGCCGGCCGGCTCTATCCCTGCTACGAGACGCCGGAGGAGCTCGAGAAGCGCCGCAAGCTCCAGCAGGCGCGCGGCCTGCCCCCGGTCTATGACCGCGCCGCGCTGAAGCTTTCGGCGCAGGATCGGGCGCGGCTCGCGGCGGAAGGACGCAAGCCGCATTGGCGCTTCGAGCTTGCGGCGGGCGTCGTCGCGTGGCGTGATCTGGTGCGCGGCGACTGCGCGATCGACTGCGCCACACTCTCCGATCCGGTGCTGCTGCGCGAGGATGGCAGTTTTCTCTACACTCTGCCCTCCGTCGTCGACGACATAGAGCTGGGCGTCACCCATGTGATCCGCGGGGAGGATCATGTGACCAATACGGCGGTGCAGATCCGCCTGTTCCAGGCGCTCGCGCCGGAGCGGCCGAGCCCCGTCTTCGCTCATCACAATCTGCTCGTCGGCGGCTCGGGCGAGGCGCTCTCCAAGCGCACGGGCTCGCTCGCCATCGCCTCGCTGCGCGAGGAGGGCTATGAGGCGCTCGCCGTGGCCGCGCTCGCGGTGCTGACCGGCTCGTCGGACAGCGTCCATGCGGTGCGCTCGCTCGCCGATCTCGCGCATGAGTTCGATCTCGCGCATCTCTCGCGCAACGCCGCGCGCTTCGATCCGGCCGATCTCGGCCCGCTCACCCATCGCACTTTGGCCGGTCTCGATTACGACGACGTCCGCGAGCGCCTCGAGGCGCATGACATCGTCGGCTTCAAGGCCGAATCTTTCTGGCGCGCGGTGCGGGGGAATTTGACGACATTTTCCGATGTGCTGGATTGGTGGCGCGTCGTCGAGGGCGAGATCGAGCCGATCCGCGAGGATGCCGGCTTCTTGGCCGAGGCTCTGGCGCTGCTGCCGTCCGAGCCCTGGGACGAGACGACATGGTCCGCCTGGACGAGCGAGGTGAAGGCGCGCACGGGCCGCAAGGGCAAGGCGCTGTTCCATCCGCTGCGTCTGGCGCTGACCGGCGCGGAAAACGGGCCGGAGCTGTCGCTTCTATTGCCGCTGATCGGTCATGCGCGCGCCGTGGCGCGGCTCTCGGGGGCGTGACGCGCGCCCCCTCCCCGAGCTCCTTCAGAAACAGCGCACCTGCGCTTCGGCCTGGGCGCGTCGCAACTCCTCCAGCGCTTCTTTGGCGAGGCGTGAGTTGCGGAACAAGGAGCCGATCTGCCCGGCCTGCAGATCCATGCTGGCGACCGTCTCCGCCGAGACATAGCGCTCATAGGGCAGGATGGAGGCGAGGATGTCGATCGAGCAGGAGCATTGCTCCAGCGCCTGCCGCGAGTCGCCATTGGCCTTCATGCAGCCGAACACATAATCGGCCCGGACCGAGGTCGGATAATCGTTGAGATCGGCGGCGCGCGCGGGCAGGGCGGCGGCGAGGGCGAACAACACAGCGGCGGCGGGACGGAGCATCGTGGGCGATCCTGCGATTGGCGACGGCGCCGAAGGCGTAGCGCAAGCCTATGGCGAACCGCAAGCGCCGAGACGTGCTTGACAAAAATAGATAGGAGTCCTAATCAAATATCATGACGCTTTTCGACGCCATCTCCACGCCGCTGCCGCGCCGCCTGCGCGAAGGGTTGGATCGCATCGCCGCCGCCATGCGCGCCGACGAATGGGGCGTCGCGGAGGAGGCCGGCCTCACGCCCACCCAATTGCACGCCCTCACCTTCATCGCCGGGCGCGGCGAGGCGGGTCTCCGACTGCGGGCCGTGGCGGAGCATCTCGGCGTCACCCAACCGACCGCGACCGATTCCATCGCCGCGCTCGCGCGCAAGGGGCTCGTCGTCAAGCTTCCCGACCTCCAAGACAAGCGCGCCGTCGCCATTCGCGTCACGCCGGCCGGCTGCGATGTCGTGCGCGCCATCGGCCTCGCAATGACCGCGGCCGAGCGCGCGCTGGAAACGCTGACGCCGCCGGAGCAGCAGACGCTGCTCGAGCTCGTCATCAAGACGATCCGCGCCTTGCAGCAGGCCAAGGCCATTCCGCCGCAGCGCCTCTGCGTCACCTGCCGCCATTTTCGGCCCTATGCGCATGACGATGCGGAGCTTCCGCATCATTGCGCGCTCGTCGACGCTGCCTTCGGCGGCCGTCATTTGCGGCTCGACTGTCCGGAGCATGACGCGGCCCCGCCACCGGCGCTCGAAGAGGCGTGGCGCGTCTTCGAGCGCCACTCGCCTTAGCGCCGGAGCCGTCGATGTATCGCAGTTTCTCGAGGCGCAAGGGCATATGGCGCCGCCGCCAACAACCGCCCGAGGCCTCGCAGAAGACCGGCTCGCCAGATGACTTCGGCGCGCCGAACGCAGGAGAGTGGAGGACCAAGGCCATGGCGAAGAAAGCGACATTCTACCATGCGGGTTGCCCGGTTTGCGCGGACGCCGAGACCGCCTTCGCGCAATCGCTCGACCCGGACGTTTTCGATGTCGAGATCGTCCATCTCGGCGAGAACAAGGCGCGGCTCGGCGAGGCCGAGGCCGCCGGAGTCAAATCCGTGCCCGCCTTCGTCATCGACGGGCGCGCCTATCACATTAATTTCGGCGCGGATCTCTCCGCGCTGAAATAACCGGAGCACCCCCGCCGTTGTCACTTCGGCGACTCCGAAACTGCCTCGCCGAGCCCCGCTCGCGCGAGGCCTTTTTTCAAGTGAGGCCTTTCATGATGTCCCCGACCATCACGACCATGTTCGCGGCGCAGACTCTCTCCCCGCTCGGCCCGCGCGACGCGCCGAGCGGCATCGTCAAAAGCGCGGCGCCAGCGCCCTGGCGCATTTTGCGCGACGGCCTCGCGGGCGACCATCAGGGCGATCGGCGTCATCACGGCGGGCCGGAAAAGGCGCTGCACCATTATCCGCGCGATCATTACGACGCTTGGGCGAAGGAGGGGCCGGAGCTCGTCGAGGCGCTCTGCGCGCCGCCGGCCTTCGGCGAGAATATTTCGACGCTGGGCGTCACGGAGAGCGACGTCTGTATCGGCGATATCTTCGCATTCGGTTCGGCGCTGCTGCAGGTAAGCCAGGGGCGCCAGCCCTGCTGGAAGCTCAACGCCCGTTTCGCGCGGCCGGACATGGCCCGCCGCGTGCAGACGAGCGGGCGCACCGGCTGGTATTATCGCGTGCTGCGCGAGGGCGTCGCGGAGCCCGGCGATCGATTCGAGCGTGTCGAGCGGCCTTTGCCGGACTGGTCGCTGTCGCGGCTCAATGAATTGCTCTATCTGCGCACGCTCGATCTCGACGCTCTCGCGCAAATGGCGGAAATGCGTGAGCTCGCGCCTTCATGGCGCGAGCTCGCCGCGCGTCGTCTCGCGCGCGGAGCAGTCGAGGACTGGTCCACGCGCCTCGTCGGCGCGTGAGATTCAGGCCCGTCCGAAGACCAGGATGAAATTATTGGCCGGAAGATCGAGGATCTTCTTCAGCGCGATTCCATGCGGCGCCGCGGCTTTCTCGAGATCCTTCACATCCTTCAATCCCCATTCCGGGACATTGGCGGCGAGGATCTCTTTGTCGAAGGCTTCGTTCGTGGCGGTCGTATATCCGCCATCCACTTTGAACGGGCCGTAGATCGCGACGAATCCATCCTTCGCCAGCACGCGCGCGGCGAGCTGCGCTATGCCGTCGGCGATGGCGACCGGCGCGACCTGGAACAGATTGACGACGAAGATCACGTCATAGAGGCGATCCTCGGCGGCGGGCCAGCTCTCCGAATTGGTGAGATCGATCTTCAGCGGATCGGCGACATTGGCGTTGCCGGCTTCCGCGCGCTTTTGTTTGATCGTCTCGAAGACGTCCGCGTCATAATCGGAGGGCTGGAAGAACAGCTCCGAAAAATGCGGCGCGAAATAATTGATGTGATTGCCCGCGCCGCTGGCGAGTTCGAGCGCGTTTCCGCTCTTGGGGAAGATGTCCTTGAACACCTGCAGAATGGGATCGCGGTTGCGATTTCCCGCCCAGGCGACATAGGGGCTCAGCGGATAGGGATCGATCGGCGGGCGATCCGCAGGAATGGTGGCCGCGGCGGTGCTGTTCGACATAGCGTGCTCCTTGTTTACGCTTGCACAGAGGTTTCGCGCGCGCGTCACGCGGCGAGCAGTTCTCTCAGATGACGATCGATCGCCGCATTGTAGGCGCCGTCCGCTCCGAACAGAGCGAGATGGCCCCACGGCGACGACACGCGGCGCAATTCGCTCCCGGGGATAAGCTTCTGCTCGGCTTCTATGTCGGCGAGCGGGAAGAATCCGTCCTCGTCGATGGCGATGACGAAGGTCTTGGCGCGCACGCCGCCGAGCGCCGCCGCGAGATCGCCGTTCGTGCTTCGCGACACATCGGCGTCGCGCCATTTGGCGAGCAACTGCACCAGATTATTGGGATCCTGCGGCAGGAAGTGATTTTCGACGAAGCCGGTGACGAAATCATCGGTCGTGGTGAAGCCGAGCTCCGCAAAGCCGCGCGTATTGAACAGCGCCGGCGAGAAGCCGGAGGCCGCGAAGACGCGCGCATGACGACGCAGTCCGCGATGGACGCGCGAGGCGCTCTCGTACCAGCCGTCCTCGAAGGCGGAATCGGAGGTGATCGCGTCGATGAAGCTCTGTACCAGCAGTCGATTATACGGCGTGCCGCGCGCGAGGCCCGCTATGGGCGCGGCGCGGCGCAGCGCGCCCGGAAAGCGCACGGCCCATTCGTAAGTCTGCTGCGCGCCCATCGAGCCGCCGAGCACGAGAGCGAGGCGCTCGATCCCGAATTTCTCCGTCACCAGACGATGCTGGGCGCGCACATCATCGGCGATCTCGACCTTCGGAAAGCGCGCCGCGCCGAAAGGCGACGGCGTATTGCTCGGCGAGCTCGAGAGGCCGGCGCCGATCTGATTGACCAGAATGATGAAGTATTTTTCCGGATCGAGCGCGCGGCCGGCGCCGACATAGGCGAGCTCGAGAATTTTCGACGAGCCGGAATACCAGCTCGGAAACAGCACGGCGTTGTCGCGCGCCGGCGAGAGCTTTCCGAATGTGGCGTAGGCGATGTTCAGGCCGCGAATCTTCTCGCCGCTCACGAGATCGAAATCGCCGAGCTCGTGGGTTTCGAACGGGCCATGGGTCTTCTGCGAGTAATAAGCCTCGGTCACGCATGCCTCCGCATAGGGTCTTCAGAGGCTGCTAAATCAGATCGAAAAGATCAAGAGATAAAAATTGGGCAGACGAAATGTCACATATAAAACAAAACTGTCATATTCTTCAGCTGTCGCTACGGCGAAATATGCCGTTGTTAGTCTAGCAGAATTATGATTTTAATTGCGCCCGAATGCGCGTGACGCGCGATAGGCTCGCGGAGGCCGGAATGGGCGAGAAAGTATTTCTCTACGCGGAAATCCAGGTGTCGATTCCCTTCGAGCAAATCCCCTGGCGGGAGATCGATGTCGCGATGAAGAAAAATCCCGGCATCAAGAGCAAGACCTGGCTCAGCGGGATCAACACCAACACCATCGGCGGCTTCTACGAATTCGACTCGCTGGAGAACGCCAAAGCCTACGCTACCGGCTATCTCGCCGAGGCGGCGCAGCAGCTCGGCGGCTCGCTGACGGTGCGGCTCTACAATGGCGATGTCGTCGCCGACGCGAGCAAGGCGATCTACTCGCCCTTCTACTGAGATTTCGTTGTTGCGAGGTCCAGGGCCGCGAGTTTCGCGGCCTCGGCTCCAGAGAGCATGGCGCCATTGAAGCCATGCTCGCCGCCGAAGGCGGACGAGAGATAGAGTCCCGGCAGCGGCGTTTTCGGCGTGCGCGGGAAGCCTGTTTCGATGGGCGTCGTCGGCGGCAGCGCCGCGTAACCATAGACGGCGCCCGCCGGCGTGTTCAGATAGCCGCGCATGGAATTGGCGGTGAGCAGCGTGCGCTCCTGCACCAGGCCCGAGACGCCGGGATAATCGCGCTCGAGCCGCGCCAGCAGCGCATCCAGCCAGAGTTCGCGGCGCTCGCGCGCGGCGTCGCGGTCGACGCCCTCCCAATTGCCGATGCGATCGAGGCCCAGAACGCTGAGCAGCACCGGCGCCGTCTCCCATAATCCGGAATCGATCGCGCCGAAATTGGCGACGCCGAGTGGCGGCAGCTCGCCCTTCGGCGCGTGGGCGAGCAGGCCGGCGGCGTCATATTGATCGAATTCCGTCATTCGATCCGGCAGCAGGATGGACGAATAATCGGTGAGGCCGACGGCGGTCGGCGCCGCGCTCAATCCGTAATGAGCGCAGAACAGCGAGGTGGAGAGCTCGCGCGCGCCGAATGCGGCGTCGAAGGCCGCGCGCGCCGGGCCGGGCAGAAGATCGCCGACGATATTCGGACCGCAGCCGGCAAGAACCATGCGCGTCGCGACGCGCTCCTCGTCCTCGCCCGTCTTGCGGTTGACATGGCGCACCGCGACCGGACGGCCGTCGGCGTCGGTCTCGATCGCGCTCGCCGAGCGGCCGAGGCGCACGGAGCCGCCCGCCTTGGTGATCGCTTTGGCGAGCTTGAGGCTCAATTGCCGGGAGCCGCCTTTTATATAGGCGCCGCCGCAGCCGATATTGGAGCCCTGGGTGAGCGCATAATAGATGAACCACATGCGGCGCGGATCATCGCCATAATAAAAGAGGTTCGCGCCGAGCGCGCATTTGATCGCCTCGTCGGCGTGAAATTCGCGCGCGAGAACATCCGCGAGCGAGGAGGTCCAATCGGCCGCCGCCGGCGCGCAGGAAGCGAGCCGGCTCGCCGATTTGCCGATCGACGCGCTCTCGTCCGAAAGGTTCCAGAGCGCGTTCTGGATCGAATCGAGCGCGCCGAGGAAACCTTCGATCGATTTGCCGTGAGCTGGAAAGCGCTCGGCGAGCGCGCTCGCGGCCGCGTCGAAACCCGCTGGGAGCGCGAAGGATTCGCCCAGCGGCCCGCCGCGCGCCGTGTAGAGCGGGCCGGTCGAAATCCATTCGATTTCATCCAATATGCCGAGCTCGTCGAGGATGCGGCGCTTGGGGTCGCGCGGATTGCGCGGATCGGAGGTCTGGTGGAGCGAGGCTTCGACGGTCAATCCGCCGACCTTGTAGACCGAGGCCGCGCCGCCGAGGCTGAAGTTGCGCTCGAGCAACAGCACGCCATAGCCTTGGCGAGCGAGCAAAGCGCCGGCGGTGAGGCCGCCGAGCCCAGAGCCGATCACCACCGCGTCGAACTGCTTTGGGTTGGACATGCGCGCTCCTGCACTTGAATATGGGTCGATCGAGCCGCCCACATCGACGATGTTCTCGCCGCGTTGACGCTCATTAGGGCGGACGGTTCGAAAGAGCAATTAGACGTTGTCTCTGGATTCGTCGAAGATACAATTTGAATAAAGATCAGTCATCGAGAAATAAGACGCCGCGTTTTTCTGTGCGCTCGACTTTGCAGCGCAGCGAACGCCCTTGACCGCGCTTCTTGGGCCTTGTAGGACATCCCGCTCGTGTAGCTCGGCGACGCGAGTGAATGTTTTCATCGGATGCATCTTCGTCCACGGCTCCGGCCGCGCCGAGGTGAAGGTCACGAAACGCAAGACGGAACAATAGCGGCAATGGACAGCGCAGCTAACCCAAAAATCTGCATTTGCGTTTTGATGAACCATCCTTATCTACGAAATCTGCCGCTTCTTCGTAGGCTTTATCAAGATAGATGCTCCCGGCTGGTTTTTCTTGTTCCCTTCGAGCGGGTCGACGACGAAGATGTAATCACCGTATACCGAGGGTCGTATTGCCACGCCGCCTATGTGTGCGACGCGAGGAGCGTTCTCGCCGACATCGATTGCGACTTCTTCGTGTTTGTGCATGATGACGTCATATTGAATCCCCGAATCGACGAAGCGACATTTTCGAAATTCTTTCCGCTCGGACCGAATGACGGATTTATTCCGGGGGTCGGCAATCTACCGGAATATTTCGGAGAATGGAGCTGGTACTACGGGTTTGTCGCCAAAGCGCTTTTTCCGAAGTCGATCTTGTTCGGAGGCGGCGTCGAATTTGCCAATATGGCGAAATACCTTCCTGGGCGAGAAGCTGTCGCGAATAAGTTGACGAGTCTCGGCGTCTCGTTTCGATCGACAGTGAATCTCTCGACCCGGCATTTCGACGACGTCGAGCACGGCCCTTCGCGAATCCTGCTGCACGGCTTGTCCGCCGACCTGCCGAGCACCCCCGAGCAACAAGCGTTGGAACAGCGGTGTCTCGTCTTGGAGAAAGAACTTGCGCAGCTCATGCTGGCGAGTCACAAATCCTCCTTGAGCGAAAGTGACGAAGTCGAGTTGCCGTTCCCGGTGCTGACCTCCGGCTTCTACACCGATTTCTATATTTTGCCGAAGACAAAGCTGCCGGATTTCGCGCATTTCATCGGAGTCGCCGCGGCGTCCAACCTCTTCGTTGAAATCATGGCTCCGACAATTCTCTATGCTGTTTGCGATCGCGTCGTCACAGCGTATGAATTGGGGTTCGATTTGCGTGGTTTCGGCCCGGAGAGGAGCCTCGAGCGGCTCGCCGACCCGAGTTGGCTCGGAATGCATCCTTTCAAATTGTCTGCGCTTCGCACGCAGGAGGACATCGACCGATTTTTCAATTTTATCGCCGACGTTCGCGCCGAGTGCATGGGAGGGCGCGCGGCGGCGAAATTGGGTCATTTCGCGTTCAATAAGGGTGGTTCCGCGGAAGGATATGTGCAGGATAATTGGCATGAAGCCGAATCTTGGGGGCGTTGGTCGGCGTCGACGACCGCAACTCTGGGCTTTGATGCTTCCGAAGAAATAAATCTGAATGTTATGCGTTTGCAGATGGTCGCGCCCACCAGTGAATCACGTCCCGTCGCGCGTGGCTCCCTCGTTTTCAACGGCGGTCGACATGTGGAAGGGTTTTCCACGACCTTCCCGGAGAATGAGGTGGAGATCTCCGTTCCATGTCGAGATTGGCTGACCGCCGGTCGAAATGTCGTCGAAATCGTTTCGGAAGCGCTGGTGCGTCCGTGCGAACTGTCTCGTGAGGCCACGGACACACGCTCGCTAGGATTGGGAATTATCGCAATCAAATTCGAATGATTTCGATGGTCGCCAATCGCCAGGGCGCTAACAGAGTGGCCATTCGCCGCGTCAGTGTATAAAGACACATCGAGCGCACCCGGAGGAGACCATGCCTGACCATGCGATTGTCGTCACGACGATCAATCATCCGACGAGAGCAGTCGAGGAAATTGCGCGGAATGCCGGCAGGCTAGGCGCTGAATTCTTTGTGATCGGGGATCAGAAGAGTCCGCCCGACTTCAATCAGCCTGGCGCGACTTATTTCAATCTCGAGGCGCAGCTGAATACAGGATTTCATTACGCCAAGCTGGCGCCGGCGCGTCATTACGCCCGCAAGAATGTCGGATATCTGGCCGCGATCCACGCGGGCGCGTCCGTCTTGATCGAGACGGACGACGACAATATTCCTCGCGAGTTGTTCTGGGCGGAGCGTCGCGCCAGTGTCCCAGCCAAGCTCGTGCCGGGCGTCGAGTGGGTAAATGCCTACACCTATTTTTCCGACAGTCATATCTGGCCTCGCGGGCTTCCCTTGGACAGGGTCAATACGGCGCCTCCCGCGTTGAACGACGTGCCGGTCGAAGAGATTTTTTGCCCGATCCAACAAGGGCTCGCCGACGAAAACCCCGATGTCGATGCGATCTATCGGCTCGTCTCGAAGCTTCCCTTCGACTTTCGGCCCGACGAACCGGTGGCTCTTCGGGGCGCCTGGTGCCCATTCAACAGCCAGAACACGACCTGGTGGCGCGAGGCCTTTCCACTTCTGTATCTTCCGTACTACTGCTCGTTTCGAATGACGGACATCTGGCGTAGCTTCGTCGCCCAGAAAATCGCTTATCTTAACGGATGGGCGATATTGTTTCACAAAGCAACCGTAGTGCAGGAACGCAACGAACATAATCTTCTACGGGATTTCGAGGAGGAGATTCCCGGATATCTCCACAACGGCCGCATCAGAGATGCGCTGGATCGGCTCGATCTGCCGACAGGGCGCAGCAGCGTTCCGGATGCACTTCGCGTCTCCTATCGTAAATTGGTCGAACTCGAACTCGTCGGGGCGCAGGAGCTCGCGCTTCTCGACGCTTGGCTGCTCGATCTTGCAGCCTTGGGAGTTTGAGTCCCCTCAGGCAACATGAGGGTCCATGCACTTTCCGGCAGCTCGTCGACAAAGTCGACGAGCTGCCACAGCCGATGCGTCGGCACCCCGCTTTGGCCTGTTTCCTGCCAGACCCGAACGCAGCGGCGCCGGTCATCCAGGAGGTCACGCGCAATGGCCGAACATCCATCATACGCACCCCAGTTCCCCGTCACCCGCACCGAGGACGAATGGCGCGCGCGTCTCACACCCGAGCAATATGAGGTCATGCGTGAGCATGGCACCGAGGCCCCCGGGAGCTGCGCGCTCGAGCATGAGAAGCGCCCGGGCGTCTTTGCCTGCGCAGGATGCGATCAACCGCTTTTCGCGACCCGCCAGAAATTTTCGAGCGGCACCGGCTGGCCGAGCTTCTTCGATCCCCTCGACGGAGCCATCGCCAGTTCGGTCGACCATTCCTATGGCATGACCCGCACCGAGGTGCATTGCAGCCGCTGCGGCTCGCATCTCGGCCATGTGTTTCCCGACGGCCCGCCGCCCACCGGCCTTCGCTATTGCATCAATGGCGTGGCGCTCACTTTTTTTCCGGAGTGACGATCGGGTGGGAGCTAACCCATTCGTCGAGCGACCCTCCCCTCCCCCGCTCGAAGGGGTACGGGTGGCTCGAAACCGCCTCGCTCCGGCATCGAGACCACGTCTTTCGGGCTGCCGCGCAACGGCGCGCGATCGCGTCTAGGTCATAGAATACTGATTTAATTTGGATAATTGGACGAGAAGGCGCTGGCGTCCAATTTTTTGCGTGTGACAGCTCGCCGTCGGAACGGATAGGCTAAGGGTAGGCCAAAGGCCCCGGCTGTTCGAATATGCGGACAAGACCAGAGACGTCTCCGAACGAAGAGGACAGCGCCGCATTCGCCCGTTTTCTGCGGAAACTGCGGGAGATATCGCCCGATAATTTCGCTTGACGGGGAAATTCGATCTCTCCATAGCCACGGGGCCGCGGATTTCAGATCGGCGTTTTGCGGGCGAGGAGACGCCGCCGCGCAGAGCCGAATATCCGCCAGCCGTGGTTCTTGATGAAACTATCGGAAGGTTCTAGTTTCGCGAGACAATGACGGCGAAGATCGGGCGTTCCTCGATCTTGGCCCGACGGTCATTGGCTGCCCGCGCCGGGTTTCGACTGCGCGGGACGAGGCCATTCGGCCCGGATAAATCTTCGAGGGCGGGCGAAACGCTTTCTGCGAGGGGAGAGAAATTGTAATGTCCGATACGACCATCCCGGCGAGCGGGAAAGGCAACCAGCATCTTTCTCCCAAATCCGATATCGAGATCTCCCAAGCGGCGTCCATGCGTCCGATCGTCGACGTCGCCCGCGAGAAGCTCGGCATCCCCGCCGAACATGTGTTGCCTTACGGACATTACAAGGCGAAAATCTCCCTCGACTATTTGAACTCCCTGCAGGACCGACCGGACGGCAAGCTCGTCCTCGTCACCGCCATCTCGCCGACGCCGGCCGGCGAAGGCAAGACGACGACGACCGTCGGCCTCGGCGACGCGCTCAACCACATCGGCAAGAAGGCCATCATGTGCCTTCGCGAGCCGAGCCTCGGCCCCTGCTTCGGCGTGAAGGGCGGCGCCGCCGGTGGCGGTTATGCACAAGTCGTGCCGATGGAGGACATCAACCTCCATTTCACCGGCGACTTCCACGCCATCGGCGCGGCCAATAATCTGCTCTCCGCGCTCATCGACAATCACGTCTATTGGGGCAATTCGCTCGGCATCGACCCGCGCCGCATCTCCTGGCGTCGCGCCGTCGACATGAACGACCGTTCGTTGCGCTCGATCGTCTCCTCGCTCGGCGGCGTCGCCAACGGCTTCCCGCGCGAGGACGGCTTCGACATCACCGTCGCCTCCGAGGTGATGGCGATCTTCTGCCTCGCCACGAGCCTCGAAGATCTGCAGCGCCGCCTCGGCGACATTATCGTCGCCCAGACGCGCGACAAGAAGAACATCCGCGCCTCCGAGCTGAAGGCGCAGGGCTCTATGGCCGCTCTGCTCAAGGACGCCATCGCGCCCAATCTGGTGCAGACGCTCGAGAATAATCCGGCCTTCATCCATGGCGGCCCCTTCGCCAATATCGCCCATGGCTGTAACTCGGTCATCGCCACCAAGGCGGCTCTGAAGCTCGCCGATTATGTGGTGACGGAAGCGGGCTTCGGCGCCGATCTCGGCGCGGAGAAATTCTTCGACATCAAATGCCGCAAGGCGGGGCTCACCCCCGATGTGACGGTCATCGTCGCGACCATTCGCGCGCTGAAGATGCATGGCGGCGTCGCCAAGGACGATCTCAAGGTCGAGAATGTCGCGGCGCTGGAGAAGGGTTTCGCCAATCTGAAGCGCCATATCGCCAATGTGCAGAAGTTCGGCGTGCCGGTGATCGTCTCGGTCAACCGCTTCAGCACCGACACGCAGGCGGAGATCGAGCTGCTGCAGAAGCTCTCGGAGGCCGAGGGCGTCGATTGCGTGCTCGCCGATCATTGGGGCTCGGGCGGCCCGGGCGCGGCGGAGCTCGCGCATAAGGTGGTCTCGACGATCGAGACCAAGCCGTCGCAGTTCAAGCCGCTCTACGCCGACGATCTGCCGCTGGTGGAGAAGGTGCGCACCATTGCGCGCGAGCTCTATGGCGCGTCCGACATCGCGCTCGATCCGTCGGTGAAGACGCGTTTCGCCGAGCTGGAGAAGGAAGGCTTCGGCCATCTGCCGGTCTGCATCGCGAAAACGCAATACAGCTTCTCGACCGACGCCAACGCCAAGGGGGCGCCCTCGGGTCATGTGATCCCGGTGCGTGAGCTCAGGCTGTCGGCGGGCGCCGAATTCGTCGTCGTCATCTGCGGCGACATCATGACCATGCCGGGCCTGCCGAAGGTTCCCGCCGCCAACAACATCGAGGTCGGCGCGGACGGCCGGATCGCCGGCCTGTTCTAGAGCGCGTTCCGCTCGAACGGAATCGTTCGAGCGATCAGAATTCGCTCCAAGCAAAAAGCGAGAGCGGTTTTTCATCCGACCGGATCAAAACCGCTCGAGCCGCGGCCGCCGCGGGAAGAAGCAACGGACGCGCAATCGCCGCGTCCGGCGAACAACTCGAACCGATGAGCTCGAAGGGAGCCCAAGACATGTCGAATTCCAGAATACCCGGGCGCAATTTTCTGTTCGTTCCCGGCCCGACCAATATTCCGGACCGTATCCTGCGCGCGATGAATGTCGTTTCCGAGGATCATCGTTCTCCGAAGTTCCCCGAGCTGACGCTGCCGCTGTTCACGCAGCTCAAGAAGGTGTTCAAGACCGAGAGCGGCCAGGCCTTCATCTTCCCGGCCTCGGGCACCGGCGGCTGGGAAGCGGCGATCACCAATACTCTGTCGCCCGGCGACAAGGTCATCGCGCAGCGTTTCGGCCAGTTCACCCATCTGTGGATCGACCTCGCCAAGCGCATCGGCCTCGATGTGATCGAGCAGGACGAGGAGTGGGGCGTCGGCAATAATCCCGACCGCATCGAAGAGACGCTGAAGGCCGACAAGAATCACGAGATCAAGGCCGTCTTCGCCACGCATAACGAGACCGCCACGGGCGTCACCTCCGACATCGGCGCGGTGCGCAAGGCGATCGACAACGCCAAGCATCCGGCGCTGCTGTTCGTCGACGGCGTGAGCTCGGTCGGCTCGCTCGACTTCAAGCAGGACGAGTGGGGCGTCGATGTCGCGGTCTCCGGCTCGCAGAAGGGCTTCATGCTGCCGGCGGGCCTCGCCCTCCTCAGCGTCAGTCAGAAGGCGCTGAAGGCCGGCGAGACGGCCAAGCTCCATCGCGCCTATTTCGACTTCCAGGATCATGTGAAGGCGAACGCTACCGGCTACTTCCCCTATACGCCGGCGTTGCCGCTGCTCTACGGCCTGCGCGAGTCGCTCAACGTCCTGTTCGAGGAAGGCCTCGATCAGGTCTATGCGCGCCATCACCATCTCGCCGAGGGCGTGCGCGCCGCGGTCGCGGCCTGGGGTTTGAAGCCCTGCGCCAAGGAAGCCAAGTGGAACTCCGACACGGTGACCGCCATCGTGGTGCCGGAAGGCTTCGACGCCGCCAAGGTCATCGAGATCGCCTATAAGCGCTACAATCTCGCGCTCGGCGCCGGCCTCTCGAAGGTCGCCGGCAAGGTGTTCCGCATCGGCCATCTCGGCGACCTCAATGAGCTGATGCTGCTCGGCGCCATCGCCGGCGCGGAAATGGCGATGCTCGACGTCGGCATTCCGGTCACGGCCGGCAGCGGCGTCGCGGCGGCCCAGGCCGTCTATCGCGCCAATCCGATCCTGCAGGCTTGATAAGACGCGGCCTCGCCCCGCGACGGGCGAGGCCGCTCATCGATCTCTTTTCGAACGTCGGCGACGCAAGTCGCTATCCGCGCAAGCCGAAATTGGCGGCGACTTTGGGGGAAAAACAAGCATGTCGCACAAAATCGTCTTTCTCGATCGTGAGACGCTCGACGCCAATTTGCGCAAGCCGAATTTCCCGCACGACTATGTCGAATACGCCCAGAGCTCCCCGGCCGATGTCGCCCTGCGTCTGAAGGGCGCGACCATCGCCATCACCAATAAGGTGCCGCTGCGCGAGGAGACGCTGAAGCAGCTTCCCGATCTGAAGCTGATCGCGGTCGCCGCAACGGGCACGGATGTGATCGACAAGGCCTATACGACGGCCAATGGAATCACCGTCTCCAACATCCGCAATTATGCGTTCAACACGCTTCCCGAGCATGTGATCGCGCTGATTTTCGCGTTGCGGCGCAATCTCGTGAACTATGTGGATTCCGTGCGCCGCGGCCGTTGGCAGGAGTCCAATCAGTTCTGCTATTTCGACTATCCGATCTATGACATCGCCGGCTCGACGCTCGGCATCATCGGCTATGGCGCGCTCGGCAAATCGATCGCGACGCGCGCCGAGGCGCTCGGCATGAAGCTGCTCATCAATGATGTCGTTCCGGGCCCCGGCATCGTCGACATTCCGACCATTCTGCGCGAGGCCGATGTCGTCACGCTCAATCTGCCGCTGACTCCGCAGACCAAGAATCTGATCGGCGCGAAAGAGCTCGCCTCGATGAAGAAGACGGCGATCATCATCAATACCGCGCGCGGCGGCATCGTCGACGAGCAGGCCCTCGCGGATGCGCTGCGCAATGGCGTCATCGCCGGCGCGGGCTTCGACGTGCTGACCGTCGAGCCGCCGAAGCAGGGCAATATTCTGCTCGATCCGA
>Ga0265328_10000490_pt1 | contig 18425 bp, 16 predicted proteins | sample 41624metaG_FD_202086 | JGI IMG/M metagenome (GOLD analysis project Ga0265328, IMG submission 202086) | Rhizosphere microbial communities from Carex aquatilis grown in University of Washington, Seatle, WA, United States - 4-16-24 metaG | ecosystem: Host-associated > Plants > Roots > Rhizosphere...
AGTACTGGCAGCCGTACCACGCGGCGCTCGCGGCGCTGCTCGACGCGGCCCGCGCCCGCCACGGCTACGCGGTGCTGCTCGATGCGCACTCGATCCGGTCCGAGGTGCCGCGGCTGTTCCCGGGGCGGCTGCCCGACATCAACCTCGGCACCAACGACGGCCGGTCCTGCGACCCGGCGCTCGCGCGGGCGGTCGTCGCGGTCGTCGGCGCGCAGTCCGCGTTCAGTCACGTGCTCGACGGGCGCTTCAAGGGTGGCTACATCACGCGCCACTACGGCAATCCCGCTGGCGGGGTGCATGCGCTGCAGATCGAGCTCGCGCAGCGCGCCTACATGGACGAGCCGGCCGCCGCGTACGACGCCGCGCGAGCGGCGCCGCTCGCGCGGCTGCTGGCGGAGGTGGTCGCCGCGCTGCTGGCCTTCCGCCCGGCGGGCGCCGGCGGCGGGGCCGGGCCGGCCGGGGAGGGACGATGAACGGGGAACCTCGCGGGGCGATCGTCACCGGAGCCTCCTCCGGCATCGGCGCGGCGGTCGCCGTGGAACTCGCGCGCCGGGGCGTCGACGTACTCGTCAACTACGTCCAGAACCGCACTGCGGCCGAGGCGATCGCGGCGAGCTGCCGCACGCACGGTGTCCGTGCCGAGGTCGCGCAGGGAGACGTCGCCGCCGACGCCGACTGCCGTGCGGTCGCGGCCGCCGCGCTCGCCGCGTTCGGCCGCATCGACTACCTCGTCAACAACGCCGGCGTCAGCAAGTTCGTCGCGCACGCCAAGCTCGACGGGCTCGATGCGGTGGATTTCGCGCGCATCTTCGCGGTGAACGTCACCGGCGCCTTCCAGATGATCCGCGCGGCGCTGCCCGCGCTCACGGCGAGCGGCCACGGTGCGGTCGTCAACGTCGCCTCGATCGCCGGCACCTGCGGCATCGGCAGCTCGGTGGCCTACGCCGCCTCGAAGGCCGCACTCCTCAACATGACGGTGACGCTCGCCCGGGCGCTCGCACCGGCGGTGCGCGTCAACGCGGTCGCCCCGGGTTTCGTCGACACCCCGTGGCACGTCGCCGGCATGGGCGAGGAGCGGTACCGCAAGGCGATCGCCCACGTCACCGAGGGCACGCCGCTGCAGGCCGTGACCCAGCCCGCCGACGTCGCCGAGCCGATCGTCTGGCTGCTCGAGCGTGCCGGCCACGTCACCGGCGAGACGATGCACGTCGATGCCGGGCTGCACCTGCGGATGGGCCAGTTCGGCTGAGGACCGCGGCGCGGTCTTCCGAGCGCCCCTAGGTAGTTCTACCGCTGGCCCGGCGTGCCGCCGGGCCCAATCATGTAGCGACCGAGAGGGTCACCCGGGGTCGCGCCATGGGCGATTGGCAGTCGGATCACATCCGCGCCGTCGAATCCGGTGACGCGAACCGGGTGGCGCAGGCGATGAATGCGGTGCTCGCCGAGGAGCGCGCCGCGGCCGCGGCGATCGCGGCGTGCCAGGCGGAGTCCGCGGAGGCGCTCGCGAGGGCGCGACTCGCGGCCCGCGCGCGCATCGAGCGCGCCGAAGCGCTCGCCCAGGCGATCCACGCGCGCACCGAGCGCGTCGCCGCGAGCCGCGCCGCGGCACTGGCCGCATCCGCCACCACCCCCGCTCCCGCCGCGCGCCCGCTGGCCGCCGTCGTCGACGAGATCGCCGCGTGGCTCGTCGGTGGCGACGATGGCTGAGCCGCGCCAGGCCTACGCGCTCGCGCGGCTCGCCGCACGCCACGGCGCCCTCGCGCGCCCCGGCGAACGCGCCGCGCTCAGCGCGAGTCGCGGCGCCGACCGCTTTCTCGAGGTGCTGCGTCAGACCCGCCTCCTCGCGCCGCCCGAGAGCGTCACGGCGCACGACCTCGACGCGTTCGAGCTGTACCTCGTCGGCGCGTGGCGTGCGGCCTGCGCCGAGATCGCGGCCTGGCATCCGCCGCGCTGGCATGCCGCGTACCTCTGGTGTGCGCGGCTCGCCGACCTGCCGGTGCTCGCGAGTCTTCGCAGCCCGGCGCCGGCGAGCGGCTGGGCGCTCGCCGACCCGTCGCTCGCGGCGCTGGCCGCCGCCCCGGCGGCGGAGCGGGCGGCGGCGCTCGCCGCGGCGGGCCTCGCGCCGCTCGCGCCGGCGTTCGCGAGCGGTGCGTCGCTCGCCGGGGCCTGGCGCGACCACTGGCACGCCCTGTGGCCGGCGATCCCGCGCGCGACCGCGACGCGGCTGCGCGAACTCGAGGCGCTCTGGATTGCGGATGCGGCCGGCGAGGCCGCGGGTGGCGAGCGCCGGGCGCGTCTCGCCGAGCAGCTCGAGCGCCACTACCGGCGCTGTCGCGGCACGGCCGCTGCCGGGTTTTGCGAGCTCGCTCGCCGGGCGCTCGACCTCGAGGCCTGGCGTGGCGGGTTCGCGTCGCGGCTGTACCGCCCGATCGTGCCGCGCGAGGAGTCGCCGTGACGCTGCGGCCGCGCGAGGCGCGCTGGTTCGAGGTGCTCACCGATCGGGAGCACCTCGGCGCGGTGCTCGGCTGCCTGGCCGCGACGCGTGCGGTGGAGCTCGAGGCGAAGAGTGCCGTCGCCGGCGTTGCCGCGCTGCCCGACTACCGGCTGGTGCTCGGCGAGTTCGGCGAACTGACGCGCCGCTACGCGCCGTTCTGGCCGACCCCGGCCGTCGATCCCGCGGCACCGCCGCCGGAGTCGCTCGCCGGTGCGCGCGACGCGCTCGGGGCGCTGCGCCGCTGGGCGGCGGACGCCGATCCGCTGATTGCGCGCCACGAGGCCGTGGCGCGCGAGGACGCCGCGCTTGCGGAGCTGGCTGCCGTGCTCTCGGCCGCGGGGCCGGAGCTCGCGGACCTCGGGGCGCTCTCGGCCGCGGGCCCGGCGCTCGCCGCGCGCCTCTACGCGCTCGATCCGAAGACGCTCGTCGAGCTTCCGGCCGCGGTGCTCGCGCAGCCGATCGACACGGTCGGCGCGCGCTATCTGCTGTGCCTCGGCGGCCTCGAGGACATCCGCGAGTCCGACCGGCTCATGGCTGCCGCGCAGGCGCGGACGGTGACGCTGCCGGAGCGACTGCCGGCGGGGCGCGACGCGGCGCTCGCCGAGATCGCGGAGCGGCGCGCGCCGCGTGCGGCCGAGCGGACCCGCATCGAGGCGGATCTGCGCGCACTCGCGACGCGCCACCGGCTCGCGGGACTGCTCGGGAGCTTCCGGTTCCTCGAGTGGCTCGTCAGCCACGTGCCGCAGCTGCCCGCCACCGAGCACTTCGCGTACGTGACCGGCTGGACGCGCGACCTCGACGGCACCCGGCTCCCGGCGGCGCTCGACGCCTCGGGCCTGCCGCACCTGCTGCACTTCCCGGAGCCGCCGCGCGCGCTGCTGGCGCCGATGGTGCTCTCGAATCCGGGTTTCCTCCGGCCGTTCGAGTTCTTCGTCGGCCTGCTCGGCACGCCAGGCGCTGGGGAGGCCGACCCGACCCCGGTGGTCGCCCTGATCGCGCCGCTCTTGTTCGGCTACATGTTCGGCGACGTCGGCCAGGGTCTCGTGCTGTTCGTGGCCGGTCTTGCATTGCGCCGGCGCTGGCCGGCGCTCGGCCTGCTCGTCTCGGGCGGCGCGGCGGCGACGGTGTTCGGCTTCCTGTTCGGCTGCGTGTTCGCACGCGAGGACCTCCTGCCGGCGCTCTGGCGCCGGCCGCTCGAGATGCCACTCGAGACGCTCGCCACCAGCGTCGGCTTCGGCGTGGCGGTGCTCCTCGGCGGCTTCGCGCTCGATGCGCTGCAGAGCGCCTGGGTCGGTCGCGGCCGCGACTGGTGGCTGAGCCGCGGCGGCCTCGTCGCCCTCTACCTCGGTCTCGTGGCGACGCCGTTCGCCGCCTCGGCCCTTGCGGTCGTACTCGCGGGCGTCGTCTGGACGCTCGTCGGCTCGGCCATCGTCGCGCGCAGCGTCGCGGCCGTCGGCCGCGCGGCGGGCGAGCTCCTCGAGACGCTGCTGCAGCTCCTCGTCAACACGATCTCGTTCGCGCGCGTCGGCGCGTTCGCGCTCGCGCACGCGGGCCTCTCCTCGGCGGTCGTCGGCATCGCGGCGACCACGGGCCACGGCGTCGGTTTCTACGCGGCGCTCGCGCTCGGCAATCTGCTGATCCTCGCGCTCGAGGGGCTCGTCGTCGGAATCCAGACGGCGCGGCTCGTGCTGTTCGAGTTCTTCATCCGCTTCCTCAAGGCCGAGGGCCGGCCGTTCCGTCCGCTGCCGGAGCCGACCCAGGCCACGTTCAAGGAGTCCCCATGAGTAGGCCCAAGCCCCTGTTGTTCGTGCTCGCGGCGCTCGCCGTCGGCGTCGTCGTCGCCGCGACCGCGGCGCTGGTCGCGCTGCCGGCGCACGCCGCCGCCGCGGCCGCCGGCAGCGCCGACCCCGAGGTGCTGCGCTGGGCGTTCGCCGCCGCCGCTGCGGCCGCCGGGCTGTCGGCCGGTGCCGCCGGCTACGCGGTGGCGCAGGTCGGCTCCGCGGCGGTCGGCGCCGTGGCCGAGAAGCCCGAGCTTTTCGGCCGCATGCTGATCCTGGTCGGCCTCGCCGAGGGCATCGCGATTTACGGCCTGATCGTCGCGGTGCTGATCTTCAACCGGGTCGGCTCGTGAACGAACGCGACCGGCCGGTCGTCCTGACCGAACGCCTCGCGGCCGTCGGCTGGCACCTCGCAGGCGCGCGCACCGTGATCGTCGGCCCGGGCGAGGCGGCCACGGCGTTTGCCGACGCGCTCGCGACCGCACGCCTCGTGCTCCTGTCCGCGGCGGTCGCCGCCGCGCTGCCGGCCGCGACGCTCGCGGCGGCGCGTCGCGGCGCGCCGCCGCTCGTGCTGGTGCTCGACGAGGCGCTCGAGTCGGCCGCGGCGCGGCCGGTCGCGCGCTACGCGCGCGGTGCGCTCGGGGTCGAGCCGTGACCGGCGCGCTCGAGCTGCAGGTCGCGGCCCTCGTCAGTCGCGTGCACCGCGTCCGCGACGAGCGCGTCGGCGAGCTGCGGGCCACCGCGGCGACGCAGCTCGAGGCGGTCGAGGTCGCCGCGCGCCGCGAAGCGCGACGGCTGCTGCACGCGGCGAGCGGGACGAAGCGCGCGCGCGTCCGCGAGCGCTGCCGCGAGGCGCTCGCCGGGGTCGACGCCGAACGGCGGCGGCGCGAGTTCGAGGTCGACCGTGGCGTCGTCGAGGAGGCGCTCGCGGCACTGCCGGAGGCGCTCGAGCGGCGCTGGCGGGACGCCGCCGCGCGGCGGGCGTGGTGCGCGGCGGCGCTGGCCATCGCGGCCGCAAGGCTGGTCGCGCGCGACTGGCGGATCGCGCTGGCCGCCGGCGCGGACGACGCGGAGCGCGCACAGCTCCTCGCCGCGGCCGCGGCGCACGGCGCGCGCGCCGAGGTCGTCGCCGGCGCCGCTCGCGCCGGCCTCACGATCACGGCCGGGCCGTCGGCCGTCGACGCGACCGTCGCCGGGCTGCTCGCCGACCGGGACGAGATCGCCGCGCGGCTGCTCGCGGTCTGGCTCGGCGGGGGAACGGGATGAGCGAAGCGACCCTCACCTCGGCTGCCGGCCCCGTCATCCGGGCCACGGCGCACGGCATCTTCCACGTCCACGAGGCGCTCGCGGTGGGTCCCGGCCGGCTGCTCGGCGAGGTGATCCAGCTGAACCGCGACGAGATCGTCGCGCAGGTCTACGAGGACACGACGGGGCTCGCGCCCGGCGCCACGATCACCGGGACCGGGCTGCCGCTCTCGGTGCGGCTCGGCCCGGGCCTGCTCGGACGCATCTTCGACGGCCTGCTGCGGCCGCTCGCGCCGGAGCCCGCGGGTGCCGATCGCGGCCGGTTCCGCTTCGAGCCGCGGGCAAAGGTCGGCGACCTGCTCGCGCCGGGGCAGGTGTTCGGCGTCGTCGACGTGGGCGGGCGGAGCGAGCCCTGCATCGTGCCGCCGCCTGCCGGCGGCCGGCTCCTGGAACTCGTGCCCGCGGGCGAGTACGACGAGCGCGCAGCGATCGGCGCGCTCGTCGACGGCGCCGGGAAAAGGCGGCCGCTCGCGATCGCCGGCGACTGGCCGGTGCGGGTGCCGCGGCCGGTGGCGCGACGACTGCCCCCGGTCGGCCCGCTGATCACCGGCCAGCGGATCCTCGACACGCTGTTCCCGGTGGCGCGCGGCGGCCGCGCGGCGCTGCCGGGCGGCTTCGGGACCGGCAAGACCATCCTGCAGGAGGCGCTCGCGAAGTGGTGCGACGCGGACGTGATCGTCTACGTCGGCTGCGGTGAGCGGGGCAACGAGATGGCGGAGGTGCTCGACGAATTCCCGCGCCTCGACGACCCGCGTACCGGCCGGCGGTTGATGGAGCGCGCCGTGATCATCGCCAACACCTCGAACATGCCCGTCGCGGCGCGCGAGGCGAGCATCTACACCGCGGTCACGGTCGCCGAGTACTTCCGCGACCAGGGTCGCCACGTCGCGCTGCTCGCGGATTCGACGAGCCGCTGGGCGGAGGCGCTGCGCGAGGTGTCGGGCCGGCTCGGCGAGCTGCCGGGCGAGGCGGGCTATCCCGCCTACCTGAGCGCGCGGCTCGCCGAGTTCTACGAGCGCGCCGCGCGGGTCGAGACGCTGTCCGGCGCGGAGGGCTCGCTGACGATCATCGGCGCAATCAGCCCGCCGGCCGGCGACTTCTCCGAGCCCGTGACGCTGCACACGCGTCGCTACGTTCGCTCGTTCTGGGCGCTCGACCCCGAGCGCGCCCGGGCGCGGTTCTACCCCGCGATCCATCCGCTCTTGTCGTATACCGAGGACGCGTCGCGCCTCGCGGCCTGGTGGCAGTCGCACGGCAACAGCGACTGGGCCCGCCACCGCGAGCGGCTGCTCGAGCTGCTCGAGCGGCAGGCGCGCCTCGAGCGCATGGCGCGGATCGTGGGCCGGGATGCCCTGCCGCCCGAGCAGCAGCTCGCGCTCGTGCTCGCCGACATCGTCAACGAGGCGCTGCTCAGGCAGTCGTCGTTCTCCGAAGTCGACCGCTACTGCTCGCCCGAGCGCCAGTCCGCGCTCGTGCGCCTCGTCGTCGGCTTCATCGAGCACGCCGAGCGTGCGGTCGCTGCCGGCGTCCCGCCGTCGACGGTGGCGGCACTGCGCTCGGTGGCGCACCTGAAGCGCATCGGCGAGGAACACGGCGAGGGTCACCTCGAGGACATCGCGGCCTTCGGCCGGCGCCTCGAGGCCGAGCTGCACGCGGCGGAGGCGCCCGATGCGCGCTGACGTCACCGCGAGCGGCACGGCGACGCGGATCGAGGGACCGCTCGTGTTCCTGAAGCGCACGCTCGACGTCGGCCTCAACACCGCGGTGCGGGTGCGCGGCGCGGACGGCCGCGACCGCATCGGGCGCGTCGCGGCGGTCAGCGAGGCCGAACTCGTCGTCGAGGTGCTCGAGTCGACGAGCGGCCTCGGGCTCGCCGACACGACGCTCACCGCGCTCGGCGAACCGCTGACGTTCGCGGTCGGGCCGGGCCTGCTCGGCCGCGTCTTCGACAGCATCGGCCGGCCGCTCGACGGCGGGCCGCCGGTCGCGGCAGCCGAGCGGCTGCGCGTCGACGGCGGCCTCATCAACCCGGCGAGCCGCGCGCTGCCGCGCGACTTCATCGAGACCGGCGTCACGACGATCGACCTGATGAACAGCCTGGTGCGCGGCCAGAAGCTGCCGATCTTCTCGGGCGGCGGCCTGCCGCACGACCGGCTGGTCACCGAGATCGCGCTGCGGGCGCGGCTGCGCACGGCCGGCGCGGACCGCTTCGCGGTGGTGTTCGCCGGCATCGGCATCTCGCACGACACCGCCGAGGCGTTCCGTGCCGCGCTCGCCGACAGCGGTGCGCTGGCGCGCACCGCGATGTTCCTGAACCTTGCCGACGAGCCGAGCTCGCAGCGGCTGCTGACGCCGCGCTACGCGCTGACGGCCGCGGAATACCTCGCCTTCACCGAGGGCCGGCACGTGCTCGTCGTCATGACGGACATGACCAACTACTGCGAGGCGCTCAGGGAGGTGTCGGCGAGCCACGGCGAGGTGCCGAGCCGCAAGGGCTACCCGGGGTACATGTATTCCGACCTCGCCTCGATCTACGAGCGCGCGGGCTGCATCCGCGGCCGGGCCGGCACGCTGACACAGCTGCCGGTGCTGACGATGCCGGCGGACGACATCGGCCACCCGATCCCGGACCTCACCGGCTACATCACCGAGGGCCAGATCGTGCTCGACCGCGAGCTCGATCGGCGCGGAATCTACCCGCCGGTCAAGGTGCTGCCGAGCCTGTCGCGACTGATGTCCTCCGGCACCGGGCGCGGCTACACGGATCCCGAGCACCCGGCGCTCGCCAACCAGCTGTTCGCCGCCTACGCCCGCGCCGTGCGAATGCGGGTGCTGTCGTCGGTGATGGGCGTCGAGGGGCTCGGGCCGGTCGAGCAGCGGTTCCTCGCCTTCGGCGACCGCTTCGAGCACGAGGTCGTCGCGCAGGCCGGCCACCGCACGCTCGAGGAGAGCATGGCGGCCGGCTGGCACGCGCTCGGCGGCCTGCCGCCGGAGGAGCTGACGCGCCTGACGGCGACGCAGATCGCCGCGCACCTCAAGGGAGGCGCCGATGCCGGTCCGTGACCTCGCGCCGACCCGGATCGCCGTGCTCGAGCTCGGCGAGGAGCGTGCGACGGCCCGCGAAGGCTATGCGCTCCTCGACGAGAAACGGATGATGCTCGCGGCACGCATCCTCGCGCTGCTCGGTCGGCATGCCGCGGAGCTCGACGGCTGGCGCTCGGCGCTCGCTGCCGCGGACGAGGCGCTGCGCGCCGCCTTCGACCGCCACGGCGTACGCGACCTCGAGCTCGAGCCGAGCGGCGATCCGGGCGCGATGCCTGCGCTGCGCGAGGAGCGGCTGCTCGGTGTGCGCGTGCCGACCGTGGCCGCGGACGCGGCGGCGGCGGACGGTGCGATCGCCGGCGCGCCGTCGTCCGCTGAGCCGCTGTCGCCCGAGGCCGGGCGGGCGGCGGAGGCGTTCCGCGCGCTCCTTAGCCTCGCGCCCCGGCTGGCCGCGCTCGAATGTGCGCTCTGGCGCCTCGCCGACGAATACCGGCGGACCGAGCGCCGGGCCGGCGCGATCGAGCACCTGCTGCTGCCGGAGCTCGAGCGCGACATCGCCGAGATCGAGGGCGCGCTCGAGGCCATCGACCAGGAGGAGGCGCAGCGCGTGCGACGCGCGCGGCGCGGTCCGCACTAGGGCCGTCCGCACGTCGTCCGGAATCGCTTGAGTCGGGCGGCACCAATGCGGGAAAATGACCGTTTTCGGGCCGCAGCCGCCCGCCGGATCACCCCCGCGCCCATGACCACCGAACGCGTCGACGTGCTGCACAGCTGGTGCGTCCAGGCCGACTGGAACGCGCCGACGATCGTCGGCGGTGCCGGCGCGCGCTTCTTCGACGCCGCCGGGCGCGCCTACCTCGATATGAGCAGCCTCGCCGAGTGCATGAACCTCGGCCACCAGCATCCGGGCGTGGTGCGCGCGATCAAGGCGCAGGCCGATCGCCTCTGCTTCGTGACCGCGGCGTGGGGCGCGGAGCCGCGCGCCGAGCTCGCGCGGGCGCTGCTCGAGAAGTCGGGATTCACGGGCGGCCGCGTCTACTTCACCCTCGGCGGCGCGGACGCCAACGAGCACGCGGTCAAGTTCGCGCGCCAGGCGAGCGGCCGGCCGAAGGGGCTGGTGGTGACCCGCGACCGCTCCTACCACGGTGCGAGCTACGCGACGATGGCGCTGTCGGGCGACGCGCGCACCGGGCACCAGGTCGACGCGGCGTCCTTCGGCGTCCTGCACGTGCCGCCGCCCTACGCCTATCGCTGCCCGTTCGGCACCGTGACCGACGCCGAGTGCGGCGAGGCGGCCGCCGCCCACGTCGGCGCGGTCGTCGACCGCGAGGGCGCCGAACGGGTCGCCGCGGTGCTGATGGAGGCCAACGCCGGGACCAACGGCATCGTCGCGCCGCCGAACTTCTGGCCGCGGCTGCGCGAGGAGACCGCGCGCCGCGGCGTGTACCTGATCGCCGACGAGGTCATGAGCGGCTTCGGCCGCTGCGGCGAGTGGTTCGCGTGGCAGCGGCACGGCGAGGCGGGACGGCCGGACCTCATGACGCTCGCCAAGGGCCTGACGGGCGCCCACCTGCCGCTCGGCGCGGTCGTGCTGTCCGCGGCGGTCGCGGCGCGGCTCGAGCACGAAATGCTCTACACCGGGCTCACCTACTGCGGTCACCCGCTGGCCTGCGCGGCCGGCGTCGCGGCGCTCGCCGCCTACGAGGACGAGCGGCTCATCGAGCGCTCGCGCACGCTCGGCGCGTGGCTCTATCGCGAGCTCGGCGCCCTCAAGGCCCGGCACCCCGTGATCGGCGACGTGCGCGGCGGCGACGGGCTCTTCGCCGTGCTCGAGCTCGTGCGCGATCGCGCGAGCCGGGCGCCGCTCGCGCCGTGGCCCGCGACGCCGGCGCCGCTGCGGACGCTCATCGCGCGCGCGCTCGACGCCGGCGTCTCGCTCGCGACGCGCGGCAACCTCATCATCATTGCCCCGCCGCTCGTGATAGCGGAACGGGATCTTGCGGACGCGGTCGGACTGCTCGACCGCCTGCTCGGGGAGATTGAGTGGTCATGAGCTTCAAACTGACGTATTCGACGATGTTCAACCCGCCCGAGGAGATGCATACGCGCTTCGACGCGGCGGTCGTGCGCACGCGCGCGGCCCTCGGCGCGCGCCACAAGCTCCACATCGGCGGCCAGGACGTCGAGGGCGCCGGCGTCATCGACAAGACGAGCCCGATCGACGGCGCGCTGCTCGGCCACTTCGCGACCGCCGACGCGGGCCAGGTGGCCGCGGCGGTCGCGGCCGCCAAGCGCGCGTTTCCCGCCTGGCGCGCGACGCCGGTCGCGGAGCGCGTGCGTCTCGCCAAGCGCGTCTCGGCGCTCATCGAGGAGCGCGTCTACGACATCGCCGCGGCGGTCTGCCTCGAGGTCGGCAAGAACCGGCTCGAGGGCCTCGCCGAGGTGCAGGAGACTGCCGATTTCTTCAAGGGCTACGCCGACGACTTCGCGGCCAACGGCGGTTACGACCGGCCGCTGCCGGACGACCCGCTGACGGACTTCCGCTCGCACAACCGCAGCGTCCTCAAGCCCTACGGCGTGTGGGTCGTCGTCTCGCCGTTCAACTTCCCGATGGCGCTCGCCGGCGGGCCAACCGCGGCCGCGCTCGTGACCGGCAACACCGTGGTGCTGAAGGGCGCCTCGGACACGCCCTGGGCGATCCGGCTGCTCGCCGACTGCGTGCGCGACGCCGGCTACCCGCCGGGCGTGTTCAACTTCGTCGCCGGCGGCGGCGGGAGCGTGGGCGAGGCGCTCGTCTCGCACCCCGACGTCGCGGGCATCACCTTCACCGGCTCGCACGAGGTGGGCATGGCGCTGGCGCGGCGCATGGTCACCGGCGCCTATACGCGCCCGTGCATCACCGAGATGGGCGGCAAGAACGCCGTGATCGTCACCGCCGGCGCCGACCTCGAGCGGGCCGCGACCGGCATCGTCCGCTCCGGCTTCGGCCTCTCGGGGCAGAAGTGCTCGGCGACCTCGCGCGTCTACGTCGCCCACGAGGTGGCCGACGCATTGATCGCGAAGCTGCTCGAGAAGGCGCAGGCGATCAAGATCGGCGACCCGACCGTGCGCGAGCACTGGCTCGGCCCCGTGATCTCGACCGGCGCGGTCAGCAAGTACCTCAAGTACGCATCCGAACTCGGCGGCGCCGGCGGACGGGTCCTGACGGGCGGCCGGCGGCTGACGGAGGGCGCGCTCGGCTCGGGCTGCTTCGTCGCGCCGACGATCGCCGAGGCGCCACACGAGCACCCGCTGTTCGGCGTCGAGATGTTCCTGCCGGTCGTCATGCTCGCGCGCGTCGACGGCCTCGAGGACGGCGTCGCGCGCGCCAACGACTCGCCGCTCGGCCTGACCGCGGGCTTCTACGGCAGCGCCGCCGAGTCGCGCTACTTCCTCGACCACATCGAGGCGGGCACCGTGTACGTCAACCGGCCGCAGGGCGCGACCACCGGCGCGTGGCCGTGGTACCAGGCGTTCGCGGGCTGGAAGGGCTCCGCCTCCGGCGGCAAGGCGATCGGCTCGTTCTACTACCTGCCGCAGTACCTGCGCGAGCAGTCGCAGACCGTGGTCGAATAGATCGTGCCGATCGTCACGCTTGCGGAGGCGGTTGCGAGCCACGTCCGGGACGGGGACAGCCTCGCGCTCGAGGGCTTCACGCATCTCATCCCGTTCGCGGCCGGCCAGGAGATCATCCGCCAGCGGCGGCGCGACCTGCACCTGATCCGCATGACCCCCGACCTGGTCTACGACCAGATGATCGGCGCGGGCTGCGCCAACCGGCTGACGTTCTCCTGGGGCGGCAACCCGGGCGTCGGCTCGGCGCACCGCATCCGCGAGGCGATCGAGAGCGGCTGGCCCCAGCCGCTCGCGATCAGCGAGCACTCGCACGCCGGCATGGCGGCGGCGTACACCGCCGGTGCCGCACGCCTGCCGTTCGGCATGCTGCGCGGCTACCTCGGCACGGACCTCGCCGACGTCAACCCCGCCGTCCGCGGCGTCATCTGCCCGTACACCGGCGAGCGGCTCGCGACCGTGCCGGCGCTCAACCCGGACGTGACGATCCTGCACGCGCAGAAGGCGGACCGAGCCGGCAACGTGCTGATCAGCGGCATCCTCGGCGCACAGAAGGAGGCCGGGCTCGCCGCCCGCAAGCTCCTCGTGACGGTCGAGGAGGTGGTCGACCACCTCGACGCGCCGATGAACGCGGTGGTGCTGCCGCACTGGGTCGTGACCGCGGTCGCGTGCGTGCCGGGCGGCGCGTGGCCGTCGTACGCGCGCGGCTACTACCCGCGCGACAACGCCTTCTACATCGCCTGGGACGAGATCTCGCGCGACCGCGGCCGTTTCACGGACTGGATCGCGCGCTACGTGCTCGAGACGCCCGACTTCAACGGCTTCCTGGCGCGGCTGCGAGCCGACGGGGTGGGGCCATGACGACGCCGGCGACCGCGCCGCCCTGGACGGCGGACGAGATGATGACCGTGACCGCGGCGCGGATGCTGTGGAACGGCTGCGTCTGCTTCGTCGGCATCGGCCTGCCGTCGGCGGCGGCGAACCTCGCGCGGCTGCTGCACGCGCCGGACATCGTGCTCATCTACGAGTCCGGCACGATCGGCACGCGGCCCGACGTGCTGCCGCTGTCGATCGGCGACGGTGAACTCGCCGAGACGGCAGGCACCGTGGTGCCGCTGCCGGAGATCTTCGCCTACTGGCTGCAGAGCGGGCGCATCGACGTCGGCTTCCTCGGCGCCGCGCAGGTCGACCGCTTCGCGAACCTCAACAGCACCGTGATCGGTCCCTACGACCGGCCGAAGGTGCGCCTGCCCGGTGCCGGCGGCGCCCCGGAGATCGCCGCGCACGCGCGCCAGGTGTTCGTCGTTCTCAAGCAGTCGGCGCGCTCGTTCGTGCCGAAACTCGACTTCGTCAGCAGCGGCGGCTTCCTGACGGGCGGCGGCGCGCGCCGTCGCAGCGGCGCGCCGGGCTCGGGCCCGCAGGCGATCATCACCGACTACGGCGTGCTGAAGCCGCAGCCCGACAGCGAGGAACTCGCGCTCGTCGCGCGCTACGAGACCGTGGCCGCGGCCGACGCGGTCAAGGCGACCGGCTGGCCGCTCGCCGTCGCCGAGGAACTCGAAATCATCGCGCCGCCGACCGCTGCCGAGCTCGAGGTACTGCGCGCCCTGCATGCCCGGACCCATACTGCCCACAGCCGACCGGTCAAACTGCCGGTCTAGAGGATCCCATGAAGCACCCGCACATCAAGACCGAACTGCCGGGGCCGAAGGCCCGCGAACTGCTGGCGCGCGACGCCGCGGTAGTGTCGCCCTCGTACCCGCGTGACTACCCGTTCGTGATGTCGCACGGCAGGGGTGCCGAGATCTGGGACGTCGACGGCAATCGCTTCCTGGACTTCGCCGCCGGCATCGCGGTCTGCAGCACCGGCCACAGCCATCCGCAGGTGGTCGCGGCGATCAAGGACGCGGCCGATCGCTTCCTGCACATCTCCTCCGACTACTGGCACGAGGGCCAGATCCGGCTCGGCGAGCGCATCAACGAGCTGTCGCCGATGAAGGAGCCGGTGATGAGCTTCTTCGCCCAGTCGGGTACCGAGGCAGTCGAGGGCGCCCTCAAGCTCGCGCGCTACGTGACCGGCCGGCCGCGCTTCATCGGCTTTCTCGGCGGCTTCCACGGCCGCACGATGGGTTCGCTGTCGTTCACCTCGAGCAAGTACACGCAGCAGAAGGGCTTCTTCCCGACGATGCCCGGCGTCACGCACGTGCCGTACCCGAACAACTACCGGCCGCTGCTCGCCGGCGACGACCAGGGCCAGGCCGTGCTGCGCTACATCGAGGAGGTGCTGTTCACGAGCAACGTGCCGCCCTCCGAGGTCGCGGCGATCCTCGTCGAGCCGATCCAGGGCGAGGGCGGCTACCTCGTGCCGCCGGACGGCTTCCTCGCCGGGCTCAGGGCGCTGTGCGACCGGCACGGCATCCTGCTGATCTTCGACGAGGTCCAGTCCGGCATCGGCCGCACCGGCAAGATGTTCGCCTGCCAGCACTGGGACGTCGCGCCGGACATCATGTCGCTCGCCAAGGGCCTCGGCTCGGGCCTGCCGATCGGCATGGTGGTCGCCAAGAAGGCGATCATGTCGAAGTGGACGCGCGGCGCGCACGGCAACACCTACGGCGGCAACCCGATCTGCTGCGCCGCGGCGCTCGCGACCATCGAGCTCGTCGCCGGCGGCCTCGTCGGCAACGCGGCGCGGATCGGCGAATACTTCCTCGGCCGGCTGCGCGAGCTTGCCGCGCGCCACGACGCCATCGGCCAGGTGCGCGGCAAGGGCCTGATGATCGGCATGGAGCTGGTGGCGGACCGCGCCACCCGCAAGCCCGCCCGCGAGCTCTGCGACGCGCTCATCACGCGCGCCTACCACAACGGCCTGATCCTGCTGTCCTGCGGCCAGAGCACGGTGCGCTTCATGCCGCCGCTGATGATCACCGAGGCGGACGTCGACGAGGCGGTGGCGCTCGTCGAGCTCAGCCTCAAGGAAGCGCAGGCGGGCCAGAAGCGCTGAGGGAGCAGGCCGCGCGCGACGTCAGCGCGCGGCCCCCGCGGCCGGCCCCACGCGGCCGAGCTCCTCGAGGAGCGCCGCGGTCGATACCGGCCGCCCGAGGAAGCGCCGCAGCAGGGTCGGCGTCGGCACCGACTTCCCGTAGCGCAGCAGCCGGGCGGAGGTCCACGCGTACCAGCGCGGGTTGCCCGCGTCGAAGCGCCCGATCGCGTCGCGCGTGCGGTGGCGCAGGTCCGCCGTCAGCACGGCGCCGAGCCCGTAGTTGATCATGTAGCCCGGCAGGTCGACGAGCTGGACGCGAAGCGCCCACCACGGCAGCTCCGGGTGCGGCACGACGTGCAGGTAGCGGCTCGTGATGTCCGTCCACACCGCGTTCGGGTCGGCAGCCGGCGCCTTCAGCATCCTCAGCTCGAAGAGCCCCCAGGCGACGTCGAGCATCACGTTCGCGTACAGCGCCTCGAGCGAGCCGCGCTCGTCGGCGGCACGGCCGAGGTAGCGGCGCTGCCAGGCGGGTTCGGCGACGCTCCACGAGGTCACGTCGGCGAAGGCCTCGATGAAGAGGTCGTCGCCGAGGTCGAAGTACGCGGGCCGGGTCCGCACCGCCGCCATGTGCACCGCGTGGCCGTCCTCGTGGACGATCTCGTTGAGCACGAAGAGCCCGCCGCGCTCGACGTTCGCCGACACGCGCGGGATCGCGGGCCGCCAGCGCCCGTCGACCGTGCGGCCGATGCGGACGAAGTCGGCATAGGCGAGCGGCGCCTTGCCCGGCCGCACGGCGAGGTCGTGCCGGACGCCGAGCGCGTCGAGGTCGGCCCCGAGGTCGAGGTAGTAGCGCCGCGTCAGGCCGAGGATCCGTTCGGGGCCGATGTCGGCGTCGAGGCTGCGGCTCGCGGCGGTGTGCACGTGCCAGTAGTCCCACGGCTCCACGGGCGGGCCGTCCGTCGCGACGCGCCAGCGCTCGAGGATCGCGGTCAGCCACGACTCGATCTCGGCCTCGGAGGCGCCGACGGTGTGTGCCGCGTCGGCGATCGGCGAGCGCCCGCGGGCCGCGTCGTCGGCGGCCGCGAGCCCGATCAGGCGGCGGTACGGCCCCGGCGCCGCCCCGGCCGGGGCGAGCGCCGCCCAGAGCGGCGCGAAGGCCGTGAAGATCGCGCGGCGCCGCTCGGCGGTGTCGAGTTCCTGCAGCAGCTCGAGCGCCGTCGTCCGCGCGATCGTGCGGCCCTCGAAGTCGAGATGGTTGCCGTAGTGCTCGAAGCAGGCGTAGAGCGCCTGCGACAGCGCTTCGCGGCCGAGCGCCGGCTCGTCCGCAGTGCGGCAGCGCGCCTCGGATGCGCCGGGCGCGGCCGCGGCCGGCGTCGTCGGCGCATCGGCGAGACCCTTCGCCATCGCCGCGAGCGCGGCGCGATCGGCGGCCGGCAGCGGCGCGCGCCCGAGCGCCGGCAGGCGCTTCGCGAGCGCGGCGGCACGCTCGTCGCGCAGCGCCGCCCACGCGGCCTCGTCGCGGCCGTCGAGCGTGGTCGCGGGTCCGGCGCGGACGGTCGCGACCGCGTAGGTCGCGTCGAGCCAGTCGGCATAGAGGGCCTCGGCGTCGCCGAGCGCGCCGGCGAACGCGCCCGGTGGCAGTGCGAGCGCCGCGAGCGAAATTACCTGCGACAGAAACCGGATCGGGACCCGCATCACGACGTCTCCGTTCAGCCAGCTCGCGGCCAGCTTAGCGCAGCCCGGTGGCTAACCGTGCGGTCGTTCAATAGGGCGTTGTGCGGCGCGTCCGGGCGAGGCATAGTGCTGGCCGCCGAGCCCCTGCGAGGACCCCCGTGAGCGAGACGACTGCGATCCAGCGCCGCCCCCGAGACAGCGGTCGCGAGACCCGCCGCGCCCGGGCGAAGAGCCAGGCCGGCAAGTACCCGTACATCCGCCGCAAGCTCGCGCCCGTGGAGCTCCTGAGCTCGGAAGCGGTCGAGATCATCGAGGCGAACGCCGAGACGATCCTCGAGGAGGTCGGGATCGAGTTCCGGCGGGATCCCGAGTCGCTGCGGCTGTGGCGCGCGGCGGGCGCCGACGTGAAGGGCGAGCGGGTGCACATCCCGCGCGGCATGGCGCGCAGGCTCCTCGCCACCGCGCCGCGCGAGTTCGAGCTGCACGCGCGCAACCCCGAGCGCAGCGTCCGCTTCGGCGGCGACGCCACCGTGTTCTCGCCGGTCGGCGGCCCGCCGTTCGTCACCGACCTCGACCGCGGCCGGCGCTACGGCACGCTCGAGGACGCCTGCAACTTCGTCAAGCTCGCGCACATGGCGCCGGCGATCCACTTCTCCAGCTGCTCGATCGTCGAGCCGATGGACGTCCCGCCCGGCAAGCGGCACCTCGACGTGCAGTACGCGCACTTCCGGTACTCCGACATGGGCTGCGAGGGCACGCCCGAGACGCCCGGCCACGCCGCCGACTCGGTGCGCATGGCGGCGGTGCTGTTCGGCGCGGAGTACATCGACCGCCACGTCGTCCTGCTCGGCAACATCAACTCGAACTCGCCGCTGACCTTCGACGGCCGGATGCTCGGCTCGCTGCGCGAATTCGCGTCCCACAACCAGGGGACGATCGTCGTGCCGGCGGTGCTCGCCGGCGCCATGGGGCCGGTGACGGCCGCCGGCTGCATGGCCGAGATCCTGGCCGAGACGCTCGCCGGCATGGCGCTCACCCAGCTCGTGCGGCCGGGCGCGCCGGTGATCCTCGGCTCGTTCGTCGGCGCGATCTCGATGCGCACCGGGGCGCCGACCTTCGGCACGCCGGAAGCCACGCAGATGATCTTCGCGACCGCCCAGCTCGCGCGCCGGCTCGGCGTCCCGTGCCGGAGCGGCGGCTCGCTGTGCTCGTCCAAGGTCGCCGACGCGCAGGCGGCCTACGAGAGCGCCCACACGCTGCTGCCGACGGTGCTGGCCGGCGTCAACCTCGTCACGCACTCGGCGGGCTGGCTCGAGGGCGGCCTCGTGGCGGGTTACGAGAAGTTCGTCATGGACGTCGACCAGCTCGCGATGATGCAGGTGCTGGCGCAGGGCATGGACCTGTCCGAGCGCGGCCAGGCGCTCGACGCGATCCGCGAGGTCGGGCCCGGCAACCACTTCCTCGGCTGCGCGCACACGCAGGCGAACTTCGAGACCGCCTTCTACCAGTCGACGATCGCCGACTACTCGTCGTACGAGCA
>Ga0265328_10000491_pt1 | contig 18420 bp, 6 predicted proteins | sample 41624metaG_FD_202086 | JGI IMG/M metagenome (GOLD analysis project Ga0265328, IMG submission 202086) | Rhizosphere microbial communities from Carex aquatilis grown in University of Washington, Seatle, WA, United States - 4-16-24 metaG | ecosystem: Host-associated > Plants > Roots > Rhizosphere >...
ATCTCGCGCCGAGCCCGGTCGAGCGCATGACCGCGAAAAAGGGCTGGCTGCGCACGACGGTCACGCACAGCTATCATATGGGCTGCTACGGCGCCTTTCCGGCCATACGCATGGCGCATGGCTTTCTGGCCTCCTCCCATATGGGCGTCACGCCGCCCAAGGAGCGCGTCGACATCGTGCATACGGAGATCCTCTCCGCCCATCGCGACGCCGAGGAGCTCACCGCGCAGAACATCATCACCATGACGCTGTTTGCGGACGGCTTCATCAAATATTCGGCCGTCACCGAGGACTATCTGAGGAACCAAGGTCTCTCCGGCCTCAAAGTGCTCGCCTATAACGAGCATCTCCTTCCCGACTCCGCCGACGACATGACTTGGGTGCCGGGTCCGACGCGCTTCCATATGAGCCTGTCGATCATGGTGCCGGTGGTGATCAAGGCCGCCGTCAAAGGCTTCGTCGAAGATCTTCTGCATCGCGCCGGGCTCGATTTCGAGCGCGAGCGCAGCCGATTGTTCTTCGCCATTCATCCGGGCGGCCCCAAGATCGTCGAGCATATCCAGTCCGAGCTGAAGCTCGACGACGATCAGGTGGCGATGAGCAAGAATGTGTTCTTCGAGAATGGCAATATGTCCTCGGCCACCGTGCCGCATATTCTGAAGGCGATCGTCGAGGAGCGCTCCATTCCCACCGGCGCGCATGTCGTCGCGCTGGGCTTTGGCCCCGGTCTCACCGCGACCGGCCTCGTGCTCGAGAAGATCTGAGCGCGGATCGCATGGACGCCGTGCTCGAAGCGCAGGATCGGACGGCGTCGAGGCGCCTCGGCGCGTTGCCTTTCGTCGGCCGCGTCGTTTCCGCGACGCCCGGCGAGAGCGTCACCGTCGAGCGCATCCTGCATCTCGACGAGGATCTCTATCTCGCCGACCACGCCTTTGTTCACGCGCCCGGCGTCAAGCCGCTCTCGGCCTGCCTGCCCGTGCTGCCTATGACGATGAGCATTGAGGCGATGGCGGAGGTCGCCGCCTGCGTCGTTCCGGGCCAGGGGCTCATCGGGCTCGAGGAGATCAAGGCGACGAGATGGATCGACCTCGTCGATGTCGACGCCACGACGCTGACGATCGAAGCCCGTTTCGAGCGCTATGACCCGCAGCGCGACGCCTCATTCGTGCGCGCCGCCATTCGCGCGGAAGGACAGAGCGGGCCGTCGATCGAGGCGACTCTGCTGTTCGGCCGACATTATCTTTTAGAGCTGTTCCCGGATTTCGGCGCGCTCGACGCGGGGACGGCGCTCAGGATCGACGCCGCGCGCCTCTACGCCGAGCGCCATTTGTTCCATGGGCCGGCCTTCCGCTGCCTCTTCGGCGAGGTTTTCATCGAGGAACGGCGCATCGCCGGTCACTTGCGCATCCCCTCGCCCGCCGGCCTGTTCCGCTCCACAGCTGAGCCTCAGCTGCTGCTGCAGCCCTGCGTGCTGGACGCCATCTTCCAAATGGTCGGCGTCTTTGCGATGCAGCGCGATCGCTATGCGTTTCCCGTAGGGCTCGGCAAGCTCGAGCTCTACCGGCCGACGCCGCCGGCGGGAACCCTCGTCCCGGTGCGCATCGAGCTGAGGAAGACGGATGGCAAGACCATTCACGCCGATGTCGAGGCGGAGGATGGCGAAGGCGGCGTCTGGATGCGCATCGCGGATCTGCGCTGCTGGAAATTCCAATGGGAGCGGCGTCTGGTCGATTACCGCCGCGCGCCCGCGCAATTTCTGCTGAGCCGCCCCGCGCCGGTCGGGAACACGGCCGACCGCCCGCTGGTCCTCCTCCTCGCCGAGCCCGATCTCGGCAAATTCGATCCGCGAATGCTCGCGCGCGACTGTCTCGGCCTCGAGGAGGCCGCCGTCTATGAGAGTCACGGCCGCTTTCCGGCGCGCCAGCGCCAATGGCTGCTCGGCCGAGCGGTCGCCAAGGATTGCGTCCGGCGCTGGATCAGCGACCGCATGGGCGCGGAAATGGCGCATCCGGCCGCGATCGTCATCCGATCCGACCCGGCCGGCCGGCCCTTCGTAGTGGGAGCGGACGGCGCGGAACGCCTGCCCCATGTCAGCATCGCCCATTGCGAAGATCGGGCGATCGCCGCCGCCCATAGCGGGCGCGTCGGCGTCGACATAGAGCGCATCGCCGATCGGGACGACGGCTTCCTCGCCGCCGTCGCCGGCCCCGCGGAGCGCGAGAGGGTGACGGCGCTCGGTGCGGCGCGCCGCGCCGAATGGATCACCCGGCTCTGGGGAGCGAAGGAGGCGGTCGGAAAGCTGCTCGGCTCCGGCGTCGACGGTCGCTTGAAGTCCCTCGAAGCAGTCGATTTTTCACAAGAGGGGAGCGTTCGAATCCAGGATCGGGCAACCATGTCCATCTATGATGTCGAGACTATAGAAAGTGACGGCTTTATAATAGCTTGTGCGAAGGAGGACGCCCCTCTTCCGCCCCGAGGCGAGGAATGCGCCTCGGCTTGAGTATTTTCCGAGGGCGCCGCATTGTCCCGGCGGGACGGCTGGCGGCGAGGTGGAAAGGGTCGATGTGTCCGGCGATGATACCCTATATGCGCTGAAAAGCCGGACCGAGAGCGCCTCGGCCGCCGCGTCGAAAGGCGCGCGCATGACTTTGCTCATCGCATGGCGAAATCTCGTCCACGACCGCATCCGTTTCGCGATCACCCTCACCGGCATCGCTTTCTCTACGATATTGATGGGCATTCAGCTCGGCATGCTGCTGAATTTCGTCCATACGATCTCGACCGTCGTCGATCACGCCGGCGCCGATCTCTGGATCACGGCCGAAGGCGTGCCCAGCGTCGATCTCGCGACACCCCTGCAGGAGCGGCGGCGCTTTCAGGCGATGTCGGTCGAAGGGGTCGCGGCGGCCGAGCCCTATATGCTCCATTTCGGCTTTTTGAAGCGCCCGGACGGCGTTCGGCAGATCGTCATCGTCATCGGCATCGATCCAGATGCGACGATGGGCCTACCCTTCGCGATGGTCGACGGACCGAGCGCCCAAGAGGCGCTCGCGGAGCCGGACGGCGCGGTGATCGATCGCCTCTACGCCGATAAGCTCGGCATTCGCACGCTCGGCGAGACGGTCGAGATCAACAGCCACAGAATTCGCGTGGTCGGCTTCACGGATGGCATAAGGACATTCACCCAGGCGCCCTATGTTTTCATGTCGCTCGCCAAGGCGCGATCCTTCTTCTATGCGCCGGACAATGACATCGCCTATGTGCTGGTGCGCGTCGCCGAGGGCTATAAGCCGGAGGCAGTGGCCGCGGCGCTCTCCGCGCGCATGTCGGAGGTCGAGGTGTTGACCGCCGGGCAGCTCGCCTGGCGCAGCCAATATTACTGGCTGGTGACCACCGGCGCCGGAATCACGCTCGTCAGCTCGACCCTGCTGGCGCTGCTCGTCGGCGTCGTCATCGTCGCGCAGACACTCTACGCCAGCACGATGGACCGCCTGCCCGAATATGCGGTCATTCGCGCCATGGGCGGCCCGCGCTCCTATCTCTATCGCATCATCGTGCAGCAGGCGGTGCTCGGCGGCGTGTTTGGCGCGGCGATCGGCCTCGCCGTCATAGCGGTCGTCGTGGTCTTCACCCGCCATCTCAGCTCCGCGCCGGAGGTGCCGCTCTGGCTCGCCTTCGGCATTGTGGCGGCGACCATAGCGATGTGCGTCACCGCCTCGATCGGCTCGATCGGCAAAGTGATGACGATCGATCCCGTGAAGGTGTTCCGATGACGCAGCCCATTCTGAGCGCGCGCGGCATCGTTCACAATTTCGGCGAAGGGCCGAGCGCCGTCCAGGTTCTGAAGAATATCGATATCGATATTCTTCCGGCCGAAGTCCTGCTCCTCGTCGGCCCCTCCGGCAGCGGCAAGACGACGCTGGTCCATATTCTCGGCCATCTGTTGCGGCCGACCGCCGGCAAGATCACCATTTGCGGCAAATCGACCGAGACACTCGACGAAGATCGTCTGGCCGAGCTCCGCCTTCAACATTTCGGATTCATCTTTCAGGCGCATAATCTCTTCCCGATGCTCACGGCGACGGAGAATGTGATGGTCGCGCTCGATCTCATGGGCGTCGAGAAAGACGTGGCGCGCGTGAGGGCGCATGAGCTGCTCGGCAGCGTCGGCCTCGGGCATCGCGTCGACGCCTTTCCGTCGGAGCTCAGCATCGGACAGAAACAGCGCGTGGCGATCGCCCGCGCGCTCGCCGCCGATCCGGAGATTCTCATCGCCGACGAACCGACCGCCGCGCTCGATTCCGAGAATGGTCTCAAAGCCATGGAGCTGCTGCAGGCGCTCGCGCGCCACAGCCGCCGGGCCGTCGTCATCGTCACGCATGACTTTCGTATTTTTCAGTTCGCGAATCGAGTTCTGCATCTGGAGGACGGCCGTATCGTCGACAAGCCTCCGGAGTCGTCCCACACCTTCGGCGCAGGGAGCGCGTCATGAAACTCAATCGGCCGTCGCCGGCCATTCTCCTCCTCGTCGGTTTCGCCGCCGCATCGTCTACGATGAGCGGCCACGCCGAGCAGGCTCTTTCGTCGAGCACCAAGCTCGTCTCGCAGCATCGCGTCGCCGCCGCGCCCGGCGTCGTCGAGCCGAACAGCAAGGAGCGTGAAATCTCTGCGCAGATCGTCGGCGTGATCAAGGAATTCAAGGTCGAGGAAAACGATGAAGTGACGGCGGGACAAGTGATCGCCGTCATCGACAACGCCGAGCAGAGCGCGCGCGTCGCCTCCGCCCAGGCGCAACTCGCGCTCCGCCAGGCCGAGCTCGACCGCATCCTGCATGGCGCGCGCGGCGAGGAACTGCGCGAGGCCAAGGCCGCTCTCTCGGAAGCCGATGCGGGGCTCAAATATGCGCGCCGCGACTATGAGCGTCGGCTCCCGCTCGCCAAGCGCGGCGTCTCGCCGCAAGCGGTGCTCGATCAGGCGAAAGCCAACCTCGACGCCAGTGAGGCGCGCCGCACCGTCGCCGCCGAGCGGCTCGCGCAATTGGAGACGGGCGCCCGCCCCGAGGATATAGACGCCGCCCGCGCGCGTCTGCGGCTCGCCGAGGCGGAGCTGGCCTCGGCGAAAGCGATGTTCGACAAGACGTTCATTCGCTCGCCGGTGGCGGGCACCGTTTTGCGCCGCACCCATGAAGTGGGCGAGACCGTCACCAATGTGCCGCCGACGGCGGTCGCCATCGTCGGCGATCTGCGCGGCCTCAAAGTGCGCGCCGAGGTGGACGAGACGGACATCGGCAAAGTGACGCCGGATCAGCGCGTCGAAGTGGTCAGCGACGCCTATCCGGGACGCAAGTTTCAGGGCCGCGTGAGCTGGGTGTCGTTCCGAATGGGCTCGAAGATCGTGCAGACGGGACGTCCGGCCGACCGCGTCGACACCAAAGTCCTGCAGGTGCTCATCGATCTCGACGAAGACGCCAAACTGCCGGTCGGGCTCAGAGTGGACGCCTATCTCTTCGGCGAGCTCGTCGCCGCCAAACCGTCTCATTAAAGGAAAGCCGTCCCACTTGAGGGACGCTTTTCGCGTCGTCGATAGGCGCCGCGATCAGGGCGTATCGACGCCGAAGAATTTGCCGCGCACCTGCTCGAAGTGCTGCTCGGGATCGTAATGTTCGACGTCGAGCTTCAGCGCCTGTCGGTTCAAACCGCCGATCGCGGAGAGCGCGGCGTAAGAGGCGACGACGACGTCATGCTGTGAGACGACCATATTCACACGCGCATGGAGCAGGCTCTGCTGCGCGTTCAGAACGTCCAGCGTCGTGCGCAGGCCGACCTTCGCCTCCTCGCGCACGCCGTTCAGCGCCAGCTCCGCCGCTTTCACCGTGGCGCGGTCGGACTTCATTTGCAGCTTGGCCGCCTCCAGCGAGGCGTAGCTGCCGACGACATTGGCGCGCGCGTCGCCCATCTGCGAATCCACGCCGAAGCGGGCTTGGCCCACTTGCTCCTTCGCCTGGCGAACCGAGGCGAAATCCGCGCCGCCCTGATAGAGTGGAACGCGGAAGTTCACATTCACCCCGTAGCTGAACTGCCGCCACCCGGGCAGGCCGAAGAAGAAATCATTCTGCTGCGAGAGCTGGCCGTTCACCGAGGCGGAGGGAAGGAAATCGGCCTCCGCCGCATGCACGGCGAACTGCGCCGCATCGACCTGATGATGCGCCGCCTCGACGCCCGGGTGCGACGCCGTGGCGATGGCGACCGCCTCTTCGACGTTGCGCGGCAGCAGCTTTTCGACCGAGCCCGCAGGCTGCAGCCGCTTGGGCTCCTCGCCGACGATGCGATGATAGGTGGCGGCGCTCTTCTTCAGCCGCGCCTGCGCGCCATAGAGATCGGAATGCGCCTGCGACAAGGCCGCATCCGCCTGGGCGACGTCGGTCTCGGTCAGATATCCGGCCGTAGCGCTGTCCTGCGTATTGCGCAATTGCAGCTCGAGCACGCGGATATTGTTCTGGCGCAGAGACAGGATCGCCGTGTCGCGCAACACGTCCATATAGGCGGTCGCGGCGTTCAGCAGGATCGCCTGCTCCGTCAGCCGCAGATTGGCGCGCGCCGAAAGGACCGTCGACTCGGCCTTCTTCACATTGTTGAAGGTGCGGCCGCCGTCGAAAATCGTCTGCGAGACATTGACGGACACGGCCTGCGGATTGCTGTCGTGGTCGCTATGAAGATAGATGCGCTCATGCATGAAGGGCAGTCGGATCGTCGGAACCAGCAGCTCGGTCCGCTGAGCGCCGAGGCCCGCGATCACCGAGGCGTTGGGCCGCAGGCCGCTCCAGGCCTTGGCGACGCTCTCGTCATGAACGCGCACGCCGGCGCGTTGCTGGTTGAGATCCGGATTGTAGGCATAGGCGCTCGCGAGCGCCGATTGCAAAGTCTCGGCGCTGGCGGGCCGGAGTATCGCGCCGACCGCCGTCATGCCGAGGATCAAGCATGCATGTATTTTCATCCGAGGCAGCCGCCCTTCAGAGCGAGAGTTGCTAACGCGACACAAGCCTACTGCCCGGTGCAGCCAGATTTAACGACAGGTTTACCGTAACTAGCTTTGGAAACAAACTCTGTCAAGCAAAGCTAGTCTCGTGCGATCGAATGCAACCGCAGAAAATTGCTTGCGAAAGTTCCTTCGCCCTCGCGCCGCCTCCGCGGACGCCGTCATAAGGTTGCGAGAGAGGCGCGCCGCTCGATTTTCACACGCGGCGCGCGTAATTTCGGACCCCGCCGTCGGCGCGGGTCTGGCGGTCACGGCGACGTCTCGGCGAGCTCTTTTTCCGAAACCGCGGGCTCCCGCGCCGCGATTTCCGAATCAGTCGGCGTCGCCGAGGACGGAGCCGATTCGACCGCGCCGCCTTCCGCCGTTTGGCTCGCGAGATATTCGGCGAGCGCGCGCACGGTGGGATGATCGAAGACCACAGTCGAGGGAATGGAGACCGAGGCGCCGAATTGCCCGAGCAGGCGGTTGCGCAGCTCCACGGCCATCAGCGAGTCCATGCCGAGCTCGAGGAAGCGGCTGTCCGGCGCGGGCGGCTGCGCGAGACCGAGAATATGCTGCAATTGTCCTTGCAGATGCTCGGTCAGGAAGTCGGCGCGCTGCTCCTCCGGCACCTTTTCGAGCTGCTTCAAAAAGGCGCCGTCGAAGGCCTGCGCCGCGGCCGCCTTGGGCAGCAAATGCTCCAGCATCGGCGGCCGGCTCGGCCCCATCAACTTGGCGATGCGCTGCCATTGGGCGCCGATGACGGTCGCCTGCGCCGCGCCATGGCGGATCATCTCCGCCATGGCCGAGAGCGCCATGGCCGGCTTCAGAGGCGTCAGCCCCTGTCTGCCGAGATTGGCGCGCGCGGCCTCGCTCGCCGCCATGCCGGCCTCCGCCCAGGGCCCGTAATTGACGCTCGCCGCCGGCAGGCCCAGCGCATGGCGATGCGCCGAGAGACCATCGAGGAAGGCGTTGGCCGCCGCGTAATTCGCCTGCCCGGGCGAGCCGAGAATGGCGGACGCCGAGGAGAACATCACGAAGAGCTCCGGCGCATCCTCGAGCGTCAGGAGATGCAGACGCCAGGCGCCGAGCGCTTTGGGCGCGAGAGTCTTCCGCACCTTTTCGGGCGTCTGCTGCGGGATGAGCGCGTCGTCCAGCACGCCGGCCAGGTGGAAGACGCCGCCGAGCGGCGGCCCGTCGCGCCGCACGGCTTCGAGCAGAGCGCGAAGGCTCGCCTCGTCGCCGACATCGGCCGCGACGACATCGACGCGGCAATCATATTGCGACGCGATCGCCTCGATCGCCTCTTTCGCGCTGTCATCCGGCGGCCGGCGGCCGCTGAGGACGAGGCGTCCGGCGCCCTGCTGCGCCAAAAACTCCGCCGTGCGCAGGCCGAGCGCGCCGAGGCCGCCGGTGACGAGATAGCTTCGGTCGCGACGGGGCTTGGGGGCCTCCGGCACGGTGAGCACGATCTTGCCGATATGGCGGGCCTGCTGCATGCAGCGGAAGGCCGCTTTCGCCTCGGTGATCGGATAGGCCATGAACGGCAGCGTCCGCAATTCGCCGCGGCGAAGATCCTCGGCGAGCGAATCCAGCATTCGCTTGATGCGCGGAAGATCGTCGCGCATCACATCGTCCAGCGCCAATATGTGATAGGCGATGTCGGGCCGCGCCTTTGCCATCGCCTCGGGCGTCCAGATGTCGCGCTTGGCGATCTCGATGAAGCGGCCGCCCGGCGCCGTCGCGCGCACGGTGGCGGCGACGAAACCTTCGCTCGTCAGACTGTTCAGCACCACATCGACGCCGGCGCCGCCAGTGTCCGCCAATATGCGATCGGCGAAATCGAGCGTGCGCGAATCGTAGATATATTCGACGCCGAGATCACGCAGCGTCTGCTGCTTGGGCGCGCTCGCCGTGGCGTAGACGATCGCCCCCGCCTTTTGCGCGAGCTGCACGGCCGCGAGGCCGACGCCGCCGGAGGCCGCATGGATCAGCACGCGCTCGCCTTTTTTCGGCAGCGCCCATTCATAGCCGAGCATGACGGTCAGCATGGCCGCCGGCAGCGTCGCCGCCTCCGCCGCTCCGACGCACGCCGGCTGATGCGCCAGGAAAGGATAAGGCGTGTTCACCGCCGTGGCGAAAGCGCCGCCCGGCGCGAAGCCGAACACGCGGTCGCCGACCGCAAACCCCTCCGCGCCTTCGCCCACCGCCGTCACCACGCCGGCGAGTTCGCCGCCGATCTCGCCCGGATCGCCGGGATAGAGGCCGAGGACGTTCAGAACGTCGCGGAAGTTCAAGCCGGCCGCGAGCGGACGCACCTGGACATGTCCCGGCTCCGGCGGCGCGAAGCTCTCCGGCGCGAGGCGCAGATTGTCGATCGCGCCGCGCTCGCTCGGCTGCAGGCGATAATCCTGCGTCGGCGCCGCGAGCAATCCGCTGCGCGCCCAGGGCATGAGCCGCGGCGCCATGCATTTTTTCCGGCGAAGCGCGAATTCGGGCTCCGGCGCGCCGGCGAGCAGCGCATCGGCGAGCGATTGGATCGCCTCGGCGCTCCCATCCGTATCGACGAGCACGCAATGCGCGTCGGACTGTTCGGCGAGAATCGTGCGGCCGAGGCCCCAGATCGCCGATTGGGCCGGATCGACATTTTCGCTCGGATCGGCGGCGACGGCGCGTTCGGTGACGAGCCACAGACCGCGCGCCGGCGGCGTCGCGCCCTTGCCGACGAGATAGCGCGTCGCGCCGATGATTCCGTCGAGATCGCCGGTGAGGCGGGCGAGCAGCGCGTCGGCCGTCTCGGCCTCTATGGGGCCGCCATGGCCGCTCGCCAGCCAGACGAGGGCAAAGGCCGTCTCGCCCGCCTCGGCGAGCGCGAGAAAGGCCTTGCGCCATTGCTCGGCGTCGCGCGGATCGAGGGTAAAGCCGTCTTCCCCGCGCTCATAGGTCTCGGCCGGCGTGACCGCGAGGATGCGGCGTCCACGCTCGGCGAGCGCTGCGCGCAGAGCCGGCAGTCTCGGATGGTCGGGCGCGGCGACGACGAGCGCGACCTCGGACGGCGCCGCCTCGGCGGCCGGCGCCGCGGCGAGCGGACGCTCGCGCCAGCTCAACAGATGCAGCAATCGGCCGGCGTCGACGCCGAGGCCGCGCAGCAGCGCCTGGCGCGGCGCGCGCTTCACGACGAAATCGTCTATGCCGCCGAGATAGCGTCCCTCGCCATCGACGAAGACGAGATCGAAAGCCTGCGTCTCGGAGCGTTCGTCCGCATCGGCGCGCCAGCGCGCATGGCAATAGAAGCGGCGCGGCATTTTCTCGCGCAGAGTGACGCGCTCATAGCGCAGCGGCAGGAACAGGCTGCCGTCGTCGGCCGCAGCCTCGGGCGCCGCGGCGAGCAGCACGGCGCCGGCGACGCCGGTGCAGAGATCGAGCAGCACCGGATGGATGGGTTCGCTCGAAATATGCTCGGAAAGCTCTTCGCCGGCCTGCAGCTCGCCCACCGCCTCGGGCCCCTCCGCCCAGAGCGCGCGCAGCGAGCCGGACCAGTTCGGGCCCCAGCGCAGCTCATTCTCCGCGAAACCCTCGAACAGGCGCTGCGGCAACATGGGCGACAGGCGGCCGATGATCGCATCGATGGCCTCGGGCGCCTCATCCGTCACGGCGGCGTCGAGCTCCACGCTGCCGGAGGCGTTGAGCGACCAGCTCGCGTCGCGATCGCCGCGCGGGCGGCTGTGCACCTCGAATTTGCGCAGGCTAGGCGAGGTTTCTTCGCTCGCGCGCAGCGTCAATTGCACATCGCGCTGCTCCTCGCCGGTGAAGACGATCGGCTCGTAGAAGAACACTTCGCGCAGCAGCGCCGGCGCGCCGACGGCGGCGAGCGCCATGGAGGCGTAGGTGGCGCCGGGAACGACCATCGCGCCATAGATGACATGGTCCTCGAGCCAGGGCAGATGCTTCAGGCTGAAGCAGGTCGCATAGAGCGTATCGCCCGAGGGGAGATCGCAGAGCGAGCCGAGCAGCGCGCCGGCGCCCGCCGCGCCGCCGCCACGCGCGACAATGGCGCGCGGCCAATATTTCTTGCGCTGAAACGGATATTTCGGAATGTCGACCTTGCTGCGCTTCCACGGCGCGTCGATCGCCGCGAAATCCGGCCGCGCGCCGGCGACATAGAGCTGGCCCAGCGCCTCCTCGATCTGCCGCGCGTCGGATGAATCCCGGCGCAGCGAGGCGACCGCCTGCGGCGCCTGCCGGCCCTCCGGCCAGGCGCGCAGCGACATGGCCGCGAGCACCGGCTGCGGGCCGATCTCCACCAGCACGCGGCAGCCCAGCTCGGCGAGCGTCTGCACGCTCTGCGCGAATTGCACCGGCTGGCGCGAATGGCGACGCCAATATTGCGCGTCCAATCGCGTCTGCGCGTCCAGCGCCCGGCCCGTGCGATTGCAAATGAGCGTATGGGTCAGCGTCTCGAAAGGCGTTTCTCCGGCGAAGGCCTCGAAAGCGTCGAGCGCCGGCTCCAACAGCTCGGAATGGAAGGCGTGCGAGGTCTCGAGCTCTTCCGTGCGGCGACCCTCGCCGCGGAAGGCCTCGACCAGCGCCCGCACATCCTCCTTGGGACCGCTGATGACGATATTCGCGCCATTATAGGCGGCCACGGAGACGCGCGGATAGGACGAGAGCCGCGCCTCGACGACGCCGGCCTCGGCGAAGACCGCCGCCATCGAGCCGCCGGCCGGCAGATCGCCGAACAGGCGCCCGCGCTCGGCGAGAAGGCGTGCGCCCTGCTCTAGCGAAAAGGCGCCGGCGACGCAGGCGGCCGCATATTGGCCGACGCTATGGCCGAGCACGACGTCCGGCGTCATTCCCCAGCTGCGCCACAGACGCGCGAGGCCCATCTCCAGCGCGAACAAGGCCGGCTGCGCGTAAGAGGTATGATTGATCGCGCCGTCCTCGCCGAACATCACCTCCAGCAGCGGGCGCGGCAGAATATCGGCGATCGCCGCGGCGCATTGGTCCAGCGTCTCCTTGAAGAGCGGCTGCGTCTCATAGAGCTCGCGGCCCATCCCGGCATATTGGCTGCCCTGTCCGGTGAACAGCCAGGCGGTCTTCGGCGGGTCCGCCGAAACGCCCGAGTGAAGTCCCGGAGCGGGACGCCCCTCGGCCAGCGCCGCCAGCAGGCGCGCGGCGTCGGCGCCGTCCTGCGCGACGATCGCCGCCCTATGCTCAAGATGGGAGCGCGCCACGCCGGCCGTGTGGCAGATATCGGCGAAGGCGGCCACGGAGGGCAACGCCTCGACGCGCGCGGCATAGGACTGCGCCAGCGCCTGCAGCGCGGGAGCGCTGCGCGCCGAGAGCGGCAGCAATTGCCAGGGACGCTCGGCCGGAGCGGCGTTCTCGCCCGCCGGAGCGGCGGCGGGAGCCGGCGCTTCCTCGAGGATCACATGGGCGTTGGTGCCCGAGAAGCCGAAAGAGCTGACGCCGGCGCGCCGCTTGCGATCGGAGCGCGGCCAGGGGCGCGCCTCCGAAACGATTTTCAGCGGCAGCTCCTTCCACGGAATATGCGGCGAAGGCGTCTTGAAATGCAGATGCTTGGGCAAGAGCCCATGTTCTAGCGACAGCACCACCTTGATGACGCCGGCGACGCCCGCCGCGGCTTCCAAATGGCCGATATTCGTCTTGGCGGAGCCGATGAGCAAAGGCCGATCGGCCGGACGTCCGGCGCCGAGCGCGGCGGCGGCGGCCTGCGCCTCTATGGGGTCGCCGAGCGAGGTGCCGGTGCCATGGGCTTCGATATAATCGACATCCGCCGGAGCGAGGCCAGCCTGGTCCAGCGCCGCGCGAATGACGCGCTGCTGCGCGCGGCCGTTGGGAACCGTGAGGCCGCTGGAGGCGCCGTCCTGATTGACGGCGCTGCCGCGCAGCACGGCGCGAATGCGGTCGCCGTCGCGCTGCGCGTCCGACAAGCGTTTCAGCACCAGCACGCCGACGCCCTCGCCGCGCGCATAGCCGTCCGCCGAGGCGTCGAAGGTCTTGCAGCGGCCGTCCGGCGAGAGCATGCGCGCGCGGCAGGCGGCGATCATCGTCGCCGGGCTGAGCAGCACATTGACGCCCGCGGCGAGCGACATGTCGCATTCGCCCGCGCGCAGGGCCTGGGCGGCCTCGTGCAGCGCGACGAGAGAAGAAGAGCAGGCGGTGTCGATCGCCATCGCCGGACCTTCGAGCCCGAGCGAGAAGGCGACGCGGCCGGCGATCACGTTGAGCGCATTGCCGGTGATGAAATAGGCTTGAATCTCCTCCGGCGAGCCGGCGAGGAGATGCGAATATTCATTGGCGCCGACGCCGACGAAGACGCCGGTGCGGCTGCGCGACAGCCCCGCCGGGCCGAGCCCTGCGTCCTCGAGCGCTTCCCACGCGGTCTCGAGCACGAGGCGCTGCTGCGGCTCCATCCACAGAGCTTCGCGCGGCGACACGCCGAACAGCTCGGAATCGAAGAGATCGACTCCCTCCATATAGCCGCCGTTGCGCGTATAGACTTTGCCGGCCGCTTCCGGATCGGGATCATAGAGCTCGTCTATGTCGAAGCGCTCGGACGGGGCCTCTCGGATGGCGTCGACGCCATGCGAGAGCAGATCCCAATAGGCGTCCGCGCCGCCGGCGCCGGGCAGGCGGCAGGCGAGGCCGACGATGGCGATCGGCTCGTCGGCGCGCAAACTCTGGACGATGGGCGCGGCCTCGGCCTGCGCCTCGTTCTGCAATCCGATGCGCGAGAGCAGGAAATCGGCGGCGTCGGTCAGCCGCGGATGGTCGATCGCCATCGTCGCCGGCAGCGTCTCGCCGAGGTCTTTTTCCAGCCGCTTGCGCAGCTCGATCGCCATCAGCGAATCCATGCCGAGATCGAAGAATCCGGCCTCCTCGCGAATCTGCGCCGGGTCGAGACGCACCACCTCGGCCAGCACCTGCCGCATATGGTCGAGCAGCATGCGCTTGCGGCCCTCGGCCGGCGCCAGCAGCAGACGCTGCGCCAGCGCGCCGCCGCCGACGATCTGCTCCTCGCCCTCGGGCGTCTCCTTCTCCAGCTCCTTCATGAAGGCGCGCCGCGCCTGCAGCTGGAACACGGGCAGGAAGCGCGCCCAGTCGACGCGCGCGACGACGCCGCGACCATCGGCGGATTCGAGCACCGCCTTCATGCCGTTCAGCGCCAGCTCGGAAGAGAGCTCGAGCACGCCGCGCTTGGCCAATTGCTCGCGCGCCACCTCATCCGCCATGCCGGCGGACCAGGGGCCGAAATTCACGCTCGCGCCGGCCATTCCGTGGCGGCGCTGCCAGGCGGCGAGCGAGTCGAGGAAGCCATTGGCGGCGGCATAGGCCGTCTGGCCGAAACTGCCCCACACAGAGGCGATGGAGGAGAAGGAGATGAAAAAGTCGAGCGACGCGCCTTCGAGCGCGCGCGTCAGCCGATAGGCGCCCCAGACCTTGCCGGCGAAGACTTTCTCTATGTGCTTTTGCTCGAGCGCGGTGAGGCGCGTCGCGTCGATCTCGCCAGCGGCGTGAATGACGCCAGCGAGCGGCGGCATAGACTCGCGGATGCGCTCGAGAATCCGCGCGACATCCGCCTCGGACGAGACGTCGCCCGGGATGACGCGCAGCTCGCAGCCCTCATAGCGCTCGCGCAGCGCCTCGAGACGCTGATGCGCGCGGTCGTCCGGCGTGCGCCGGCTGGTGAGCGCGATATGACGCGCGCCCTGCCCCGCGAGATAGGCGGCCGCCTCCAATCCCAGCGCGCCGAGGCCGCCGGTCACGAGATAGGTTTTTTCCGCCCCGATATCGAGCGGCCGCGCCGCCGCGATCGTCCGGCGGCGCAGGCGAACGATGAAGGTCTGTCCGCCGCGAACGGCGAATTGGTCCTCGCTCTCGCGAGTCTCCGCGCGCAGAATATTCGCGCAGGCGCGCCAGTCGGAGGCCGATGCTTCGGCGGCGGGAAGATCGACGAGGCCGCCCCAGAGATCGGGATGCTCGAGCGCCAGCACTTTGCCGAAGCCGAAGGCGCAGCCCTGCGTCGGATCGATGGCCTCGTCCTCGGCGACCGGCTGCGCGCCGCTCGTGACGAGGAAGACGGGCGTCTTGGCGCCGGACGCCGCGAGAGCCTGCGAGAGGCCGCAGGCGCCGGCCATCACCACCTGCTCGAAGCGCTTCAGCGAGGCTTCGCCGAAGCCCTCGGACGCATCGATCGCGGTGAGAATGGCGACGCGCGTCGGCAGAGCGGCGGCGACGATACGCGGGAAATCCGCAGCGGCGGCGAGATCGACGAAGCGCGCGGCGTGGCCGGCGCTCGCCAGCTCGTCCATGAGTGGACGCGCCGCGGCTTCGCTGCAAGCGGCGACGAGCCAGGAATGCGCGCTGGTCGAGGGCGCGAAATCGCGGCCGGCGCGCTTGCTCCAGGCGAGCTCATAGAGATTTTCGGCGGTGTTCTGCGAGAAGCGCTCGCGCTGGTAATGATCGTAGAGCGCCTGCAGAACGCGCTGCGTCGCGCCTTTGTCGTCGGAAAGGCGCAGCCGGCCGCCGAGCTCCTCGAGCTGGCCGTCCTCGATCATTTGCAGGATTTGCGAATCGGCGCTCTTCTTGTCCTGCGCCGGCGCGCGCGTCTGCTTGAACCAGAAGCGCTTGCGCTGGAACGGATAGAGCGGCAGATCGACCTTGTCGCGCTTCCACGGCGCCTCGACGGCTTTGAAATCGATGCGCGCGCCGGCGACATAGAGCTGGCCCAAAGCCTCCTCGATCTGCCGCGCGTCGGAAGAGTCGCGGCGCAGCGAGGCAACCGGCTGCGGCGCCGGAGTCGTATCCGGCCAGGCGCGCAGCGCCATCGCCGCCAGCACCGGCTGCGGGCCGATCTCCAATACGACGCGGCAGCCGAGGCTCGCCAGAGTCTGCACGCTCTGCGCGAATTGCACGGGCTGGCGCGAATGACGACGCCAATATTGCGCGTCGAGCCGCGTCTGCGCGCCGAGCGCCTTGCCGGTGCGATTGCAGACGAGCGTGCGCGTCAAATTCTCGAAGGGAATTGTTTCGGCGAAGGCCTCGAATTCGTCGAGCGCCGGCTCCAGCAATTCCGAGTGGAAAGCGTGCGAGGTCTCGAGCGCTTCGGCGCGTTTGCCTTCGCCGCGGAATTGCTCCGCCACCGCCAGAACGTCCGGCTGCGGGCCGCTGATGACGATATGCGCGCCATTATAGGCGGCGACCGAAACATGCGGATAGGCGGCAAGACGCGCCTCGACGGCGCCGGCCTCGGCGAAAATCGCCGCCATGGAGCCGCCCGCCGGCAGAGCGCCGAACAAACGTCCGCGCTCGGCGAGCAGACGCGCGCCCTGCTCCAGCGAAAACGCCCCGGCGACGCAGGCGGCGGCATATTGGCCGACGCTGTGGCCGACCACCACATCCGGCGAGACGCCCCAGCTGCGCCACAGACGCGCGAGGCCCATTTCGAGCGCGAACAGCGCCGGCTGCGCGTAAGAGGTGTGATTGATGGCGCCGTCCTCGGCGAACATCACCTCGAGCAGCGGGCGCGGCAGAATGTCTCTGATCGCCGCCGCGCATTCGTCCAGCGTGTCGCGGAAAATCGGCTGCGTCTCATAGAGCTCGCGGCCCATGCCGGCATATTGGCTGCCCTGGCCGGTGAAGAGCCAGGCCGTCTTCGGCGGATCGGCCGAAACGCCCATGTGAACGCCCGGCGACGGACGCTCCTCGGCGAGCGCCGTGAGCAGCCGCGCCGCGCTCGCCGCATCTTCCGCCACGATCGCCGCGCGATGCTCCAAATGCGAGCGGCCGACGCCCGCCGTGTAGCAGACATCCGCAAAGGCCGCGGCCGAAGGCAGCGTCTCGACGCGCTCGGCATAGGCCTGCGCCAGCGCCTCGAGCGCCGGAGCGTTGCGCGCCGAAAGCGGCAGCAGACGCCAGGGACGCTCGGGGACGCGCTTGGTCTCTTCCTCCGATGCGGCAGCAGCCGGCGCCTCTTCGAGGATCACATGAGCGTTGGTGCCGGAAAAGCCGAAGGAGCTGACGCCGGCGCGCCGCGCCCGCTCGGAGCGCGGCCATTCGCGCGGCTCCGCGACCACTTTCAGCGGCAGCTGCTTCCACGGAATATGCGGCGAGGGCGTGCGGAAGTTGAGATGTTTCGGCAGCAGCCCATGCTCGAGCGAAAGGACCACTTTCAGCACGCCGGCGACGCCGGCCGCGGCCTCGAGATGGCCGATATTGGTCTTGGCCGAGCCGATGAGCAGCGGCCGGTCCGCCGGGCGGCCCGCGCCGAGCGCAGCCGCGGCGGCCTGCGCCTCGATGGGATCGCCGAGGGAGGTGCCCGTGCCATGCGCCTCGAGAAAGTCGATCTCGCTCGCGACGAGATTGGCCTGTTTCATCGCCTCGCGGATGACGCGCTGTTGCGCGCGGCCGTTGGGGACGGTGAGACCGCCCGAGGCGCCGTCCTGATTGACGGCGCTGCCGCGGATCACGGCGCGAATGTTGTCGCCGTCGCGCAGCGCGTCCGACAAGCGTTTCAGCACGAGGATTCCGCAGCCCTCGCCGCGCACATAGCCGTCCGCGGCGGCGTCGAAGGTCTTGCACTTCCCGTCCGGCGCGAGCATGCGCGCGCGGGAGAAGTTGATCATCGTTCCGACATTGTAGATGACGTTCACGCCGCCCGCGAGGGCGAGCTCGCATTCGCCGGCGCGCAGCGCCTGCGCCGCCTCGTGAAGAGTCACCAGCGAAGAGCTGCAGGCCGTGTCGATGGTGACGGCCGGCCCCTCGAAGCCGAGACGGAAGCTCACGCGCCCGGCGCAGGCCGCGGGCGAAGTGCCGGTGCCGAAATAGGCCTCGATGACGCCATAGCCGAGCTTGCCGGACAGCAGCGAAAGATAATCATGCGTGCTGAGGCCGACGAACATGCCGGTGCGGCTGCCCTCGAGATCGCTAGGGGCTATGCCCGCATGTTCGATCGCGTGCCAGCTCGTCTCCAGCATCAGGCGGTGCTGCGGGTCGAGATATTCGGCCTCGCGCGGCGAGACGCCGAAAAATTGCGCGTCGAAATTGGCGACGTCGTCGGCGAAGCCGGCGCGACGAGTCGTCACCTTGCCGGCGGCGTCGGGATCGGGATCATAGAAGGCGTCGGCGTCCCAGCGATCGGCGGGAATGGGCGAAATGCCGTCCCGCCCCTCGCTCAGCAGGCGCCAGAATGCGTCGGCGTCGCGCGCGCCGGGCAGGCGCGCGGCATAGCCGATGATCGCGATAGGCTCGGCGCGGGCGTCCTCGAGCTCGCGCACACGGGCGCGCAGCGTTTCGATGGCCAGTAGCGCCTTCTTTTTGAAGTCGGCGTCGCTCACGAGCGTCTATCCATTTTGAGAACCGCGTCTATGCTGCCCTCGAGCA
>Ga0265328_10000493_pt1 | contig 18378 bp, 18 predicted proteins | sample 41624metaG_FD_202086 | JGI IMG/M metagenome (GOLD analysis project Ga0265328, IMG submission 202086) | Rhizosphere microbial communities from Carex aquatilis grown in University of Washington, Seatle, WA, United States - 4-16-24 metaG | ecosystem: Host-associated > Plants > Roots > Rhizosphere...
CGTTCGGAATCAGATTGCGAACTGACGGATACATACTCTCCCGCCGCCATGGATATCGCTCCGGCGACAAGTCCGGAGACGCCGGTGATCAGGACGCTTTCATGCGAAGCGTGGGCGCTGGCGACGCCGAGGATCAGGCTGGAGGTCGAGAGCACGCCGTCGTTAGCGCCGAGGACCGCCGCCCTCAACCAACCAAGACGGTCGACAACATGACGCTCCATATGTCTTCGACCATACGCCATTCAATGTCCTCGTTTGATTCGGCCGAGTTTGCGGCTCATGGCGACCTGGGGCCTTTCCTTTGCGCGGTTTAGGTCGCATGCTTCCTCACAATGGCGAGGGTCGTGCGCCTAGCGCTGGATTAGGGCGAGAAGAATGATGATCGGCAACGGAACGCCGAGCATCCAAAGCAGAATCGAACGTCCCATGATCTCGTGCTCCTTGCCGACCTTGTTTCACCAGCGCGTCAGATGACTCGCGTCGAAATTTTCGTCGCGATGGAGCCCGCCGACGCCGGCTCCCCACCACGCCGCGGCGGCTCCTAGAACCATCGAGGCGGTCGCCAAGAAGGCGAGAAGGATTCCGGATTTACGCGCGATTTCGGTCGCCGCGCGCATTTTGTCGGCGGAGGTTTTCATCTGTTCGGAAAGCGTGTCGATTCGCTTTTCCGCGTCCCCCTGCGAAAGGCCGGCGCGGGAAGCAAGGACGCGCGCCAGATAGGCGCGGTCGTCTTTGTTCAGCGCGCCATTGGCCGAGGTCATCGCCAAAATCCGCGAGACTTCTCCACGCGAGGTTTCGAGAGTCGCACCGCCGGTCGCCGCCGCGCCCACAGTTTGGGAAGCGTTCTTGCCCGTGGGCGCGCTTCGGGTCGGCGCGACGGTACCGTCGTTACGAAACAAGGCGTCGATCTCGTAGCCCATGGGATCGGGACTCAGTCCCGCATTCGGCGACATGGCGGAGGCCCCGGATTTTGCGGGATCGGCGCCGCCTTTGACCGCGGACGAAAGGGACAATGTCGTGACCGCCGACGAAAGCGAGAATGTTGCGAGAGAGGTTCCGATGACGACCGCGAGCGCCCAGACGACGAGCCCATGCGCTCCATCCCGGACATGGACCTCATGTTGCGTCGCGCCATCGATGGGGCGCCGCAAACGGCCCGTGATATATCCGCCCGCGACGAAACTGGAGACCGTGATCCAGGTGAACCAGAGCGCCAAAGCGACGTAAAACAGCGACGGCGAAGGGCCATGGTAGGGGGAGACGAGCGAGAGACCGATCGCGGAGCCAAAAGCGGTCATCAGCACGATGATCGCGGATGCGACGACGGCTCCCGCGAAAATCGCCGACCATTCGACGTACGACGATCCGGGCGCGCCGACGGGAGTTCGTGTCGTTGCGGTTGTTGTATCGGTCATGACCTGAATCTCCTTGCTTGTGCGCTTCAGCGCAGACCGAGGAAGGAGAGAATGGCCATGATGACCACGATGAGACCAACGAGGTAGATAATGCCGTTCATGGCGTCCTCCTAATGGATGGCGGCGGCCCGCCGATTTGTTGCGTCACGCCGGCGCCCTCTAAGGGAACCATGCGGCGCGCGTCGATGCGCGTCGCAAGGATTTGGCCATGCGGCGAGGCGTGTCATTGCCGCCCCGCGCGCATCGCCGTTCGGCTATCGCTGTTCGCGATCCCGTTACTGCACGGCGCCGTGCGCCCGTCCGCCCGGAACCTTGCATGAGCAACCCGCTCCTAGTCGAGCCGCCGAATACAACTCGCAGGTCCGCGCCGGCGTAACGCAATAGTTTCCGAGCGAACCATCCGCGTAGTTCGCCTGCGCGGCGGCGGCGGCCAACGGCAGGATCATCGAGGCGGCCGCTGCCGGCCCCCACCACCCGCCATCTCCATATCCACCCCAGCCATAGTCCTGGTCATATCCCGGATAGACCGAAGCCCCGTAGCCGTAGCCATAGCCGGGTTGCACGCCGCGATAATCGCCGCCGCGCCAAGCTCCGCCGTATCCGCCGCGATAGCCCCCACCGGAACGGGCGAAGTGAGCGCCATGGAAACCACCGCCCCCACCACGGAAGCCGCCGCCACGCCATCCTCGCGCCTCGGCGGGGGCGCTGGCGACGCACCCGGCGAACAACGCCACGGCCGTAATCCCGCTAAGTAAACGTCTCATGGCAACCTCCCACGCATTTCTCGGACGTGGCGTCCGCATGATCGAAACATAGGCGGCGAGCGGCCGCGAAAGGTAGCGTCGGAAACTACTCAAGCGCGCGCTGTCCGGCGGTGGTTCGAACGCTAAAATTCATTCGAACCGTCGTCGCGATCAAACCCACCGCCACCATCATCGCTCTGCGCCCGACAAATGAAGCGCGCGCGATCGATGGCGAGAACCAAGCGGACGTAGCGAACCGCTCTCGCAACGCATGATGAGACCTCTGAGTATTTTCCGAATCTGACGAGGCCGGTCACGGTTCATTAAAGTCGCATGAACCGAAAACACGTTGTCGATGGTTTGGAGGATGTCGTCATGGACAAAAATTGGCTAACTGAAACGCGGATCCTGAGCGCCCGCTCGCTGCTTCGGAAATTTGTGGTGGCGATCGCCATGGTGACGCTCTGCGCGATGGCGATCTCTCCTTCGAGCGCAAGCGCGCGCGATCGCCGCCACCGCGACGAATTGAACGAGCCGACCTCGAATCAGGTCATAGACCTTGCCGATGCGCGCATCGCACGCTTCAAGGCGGATCTGCGTATGACGCCGGATCAAGAGAAAAATTGGGGCCCCGTTCAGACCGCCCTGCACGACATGGCGAAGCGACGCGCGGACAGGATCCTCAAGCAGCGAGACGATCGAGCGGCGGCGACCAAGCGTTCGGAGGCGAAGGATGGCAATGCCGAAGATGGAAAGGCCGGGAGTGCTCGCGCTTGGACGGCCATCGACGAGATGCGTGCGCAGGCCGACGCGACAAGCGCTCACGCCGACGATCTACGAAAATTCGCCGACGTCGCTGGCCCGCTATACGACAGTCTCGATGCCGCACAGCAAAGAAGGTTCGGCGGATTCATTGCTGGATATTTCAGCGAAGCGCGCGAGAACGATTGGCGTCGCTGATCGAGAATCGCTTCTGGTGCTGTTCAAAAACTAAGAAAGGCGACCCAAGCGGGCCGCCTTTTCAGAAGGCGATCACGAAAAATTGCGCCTTGTCGATGACCTTCTTGGCGACATCCTTGGCCTTGCCAAATTTGGCGACGCGTTCCTCGCTTGAGCTGAGATAACTCATCGGCCGGGGCTTCAACGCGACGAAGTTGACTTATCGCGTCCAGACGAATGGCCGCGAACCCGCCCATTTGGGACAATCGCCAATTTGGGCTGGGGCAGCCGTATTGAGCGTAGGCCGACAAGCATCGGGATGAGCACGATCACGGTGAGTGTGCCAAACATTTTGAAGCCCTTTCAGTTTAACGCAAGCTTCGGCGCGTCACCGTGAGCCCGGCTCGAATCTGTCGTCAGCGGCAAGCTCGAATCCAAGCAAGTTGGTGAAGCGCACCATTATCTCAATAAAATATGCTTGATACGTGAAGCGACCATCCTCGGAAGATACTCATGTCGATTTGGGCATGCTCTTGCCGTACTCACGGCGACGGGCGATAAAACGCCGCTCGCCTCAAGCCATTTCGAAACCACTCGGCCGAAAGCGATTGAGGTCATTCGGCAAAGGGGGCGGTTTTTTCAAGCCGCTCCCCGGCCGTCTGATGGAGAGATCGACCAGGCGGGCGAGACCGCAGCATTGTCAGGCGATGACGATCTCGTTCTCGACGGATGTCGTCGGATTGCCCTTAACTCTGCCAACCCGGTTTAAGGACAATTTGATTGCCCTTAAATTGACAAGCGCCGGAGAGACGTTCTCGGGTGGTTCAGGCGATATCGAACTTCCTCCCATGAAAATTGTCCTCGTAATCGACGAGGTTGACGTCGCAAAGGAACCGACAACGCGTTCCCAGGGTTCGCGATTCGCATCGACCATCGAGCGCCGGAGCTTTTGTGGCATCAGCCACGCGGTCTTGTAGGTCACGTAGAGCTGGTCTTGCAGTTGCACCGCCGACATGCCTTTGGAATGCGTCGTCAGCATATGCGCGGCCGAAGCCATGTCGTGAGTGGCAATGTCAGTGCGCTCCATGCAGGGGTCCCGTTGGAGCGATGGATGAAGCGGTCTGTCGCGGCATTTTGACGTCGATGGCGACGAGAGCCCCGTCATGGATGTTGGCAAGGCCAGCCACCCAATCGGCGACGTCACCGAGCGTCGCCAGGGTTGGGACGCCGAACGAAACTTGGTCGTCCTCGAAGACGACGCGCAACCGAGACTCGCTCGCTCCCGCCTCATGAAATCCGCGCATTTTGGGCTCCTTAATGGTCTTGCCGCAGGGTGACGCTGCGATCGCGTGAGGCAACGAAGATTATCTCTTGGCGTCACCAAGGCTTACGACGCCGCTGGAAACTAGTAGATCGATTCCTTGAAACCGCTTATATGCGGGGGATTCCGTCGGAACGACGCGGCATCTATACTCTTGTTAGGTGATTTGCTGAACGAGACGGATTGGATCATGGCGGCTCGACGTCGAGTGATAGAGTTGGGGTTCACACAAGACGATGTAGCGGAGTTGACGCGGCTCGCGCGCTCGCGGACGGAGCCAGCGAGCCGGGTCGAACGGGCGCGGATGCTCCTTGCCTACCGCGAAACACCTTCCTTTTACGCGGTGGGTCGAACCATCGGCGTTACGCATCAAACGGTCGAGCGATGCGTGCGGCGGGCCGAAAAGCTTGGCGTCATAGTGGCTCTCGACGACAGTCCGCGTCCGGGACGCGAGCGGGTCATCACCGAAGAAGCTCGAACTTTCATCGTCGATCTTGCTTGCCGCAAACCCAAGGAACTCGGCTATCCGCACGAATTGTGGACGACGCGGTTGCTGACACGACACATTCGTGAACATGGGCCGGTGACAGGACACGAATGCCTCGCCAATCTTGCTCAGGGCACGCTGTGCAAAATTCTCGCCGCGTATGAGATCAAGCCGCACAAGGTACGCTATTATTTGGAACGCCGCGATCCTTTGTTCGACGAGAAGATGGCCGAGGTCTTGTGCGTCTATCGCGAGGTCGCGTTGTTGAAACAATCTGCTGTCGCGCAAGAGCCGGAAGCCCCAGCGATTGCGATCATCTCTTACGATGAAAAGCCCGGCGTGCAGGCGATCGGAACGACGGCGCCGGACTTGCCGCCAGCGCCTTTGCGCCACGACTGCGTGGCCCGAGATCACGAATATGTTCGACACGGAACGCTGAGCCTGTTGGCGGGAATCGATCTTTTGACCGGAGTGGTTCATGCCAGCGTGGAGGAGCGACATCGTTCGCGTGAGTTCGTGGGCTTTCTGCAAAAGCTCGACGCAGCCTATCCGTCGTCAACGGCGATCAAATTGATCCTCGACAATCATTCCGCGCACATCTCGAAGGAAACCAAGGCTTGGCTCGACGCGCAACCAGAGGGGCGTTTCACATTTGTGTTCACGCCCAAGCATGGTTCATGGCTCAATCTCGTCGAGGGTTTCTTCTCAAAGCTCGCACGATCAACGCTTCGTCATATCCGCGTCGCGTCCAAAAAGGAGCTGAAAGATCGGATCATCGCAGCAATCGACGACATCAATCGCGATCCCGTCGTTCATACCTGGACCTATAAAATCAATGTCTCGCCATGATATGAGTCGATCCACGGAAGCGCTGTACTAGAATGCTAAGCTCTGAACCCCGATCGAGGCAGGCTCGGAAACTACCCATGCCAAACCGCGTCGACGCATCGCGCTTCATCCCAGCCGCGGGATTTCGCGGCCGCGCCTATATTCGTCCCATCAAAACAAGGATGAGCACCACGATCAGGATCGTTCCGAGGGCGCCGGACGGGAAATAGCCCCAGCTGGCGCTATGGGGCCAGGACGGGAACGCTCCGACGAGCAGCAGGATGAGAATGATGAGGAGGATTGTTCCGAGAGACATGAGATTTCCTTTCTTGTAGCGCTAAGAACCGAGATCCGTTCGCGAGATTTGCGACCGCGAATTGTCCTTGGTGCTGAAGTAGAGCCGAGCGACGGCGACCAACGCGCCATCGCTCAGATGATCGATTGTCTCCACGCTGACGATGCGGGCGGCGACTTTAGGATGTTGGCGCGTCAAATGCGCCGCCAGTTCCGATTTGGCGCTGTCCGGGCCGGCGATCAGTATCGCCGTCGCTTCGGCGATCGCATCGGAGACATGCTCCAAGAACTCGTCGTCCAACAAAGACTTGCAGCCACCGATCGAGGTAGCGTTGCGTTGGATATGCCGGGTCGGACGGTGCGGGTGGAGGATCATGCGATCGACGCCCGTCCCGTTGAAATGGAAGACCTTCGCTTCCCGTTGATCGATCCAGACGATCGCATGATGGTGAGCGGTCATGGCGTGGCTCCGCACTCACATCTAAAGGCGGCGGGATAGCCGGTTAGCCTCCGATTCCGCTTCGTATCGAGTAATCGACGTTTTTGGATTATGTTCCATGTGAAAAGTTGCGTGTAGGCTCGGAAACTACTCAAAACAAGAGGTGGAACTCGTTAATCGAAGATCCGCGCCAAGCTCACGGCCGGTGGTTTGTAAATTCAAGAAGGCCTAATATGTATGAGTCCTGAGGGCGGCTAAGCTGACGGCGCCGTGGGAGGAATCGCCGATGAAAGGTCGCGCAGAAATGAAGACGAGCCGCGCCAGTGCGTTTGGCGACGCGAGTGGTCCGAAAAAGACTCGGGCCGTCTCGCGGCAAAATCCGGTCAAGCGCTGCGCATTTCCCATCGTCGCTATCGGTGCTTCGGCGGGGGGACTAGAGGCGTTCCGAAGCTTCCTCGACGCGCAGAGCGCCACGAGCGGAATGGCCTTCGTGATGATCCAGCATTTGGATCCGACGCATCCCAGTCTCATGCAGGAATTGCTCTCCGGGCATACCAGCATGTCGGTCGTGCAGGCAGCCGAGGGCGCGCCGCTCGAACCCAATCACGTTTATCTCATTCCTCCGGGCGCGTACCTCGCGATGCGAAACGGCCTGCTGCGGTTATCGAAACCGACGGAGCAGCGCGGCGCGCGACTGCCCTTCGACTTCTTCTTGAATTCTCTCGCCGAGGCTTGCGGCGAGCAGGCCGTCGGCATCATCCTGTCGGGCGCCGGTTCGGATGGCAGCGTTGGGGCTCTTGCGATCAAGGAAAAAGGTGGTCTCGTCATCGCCGAGGATCCCGAGGAAGCCGAATTCGATGGCATGCCGCGTAGCGCGATCGCGACCGGCGCCGTCGATTTCGTCGCGTCGGTCGGAGACATTCCCGAACTCATTCTTGCGCGGCTTCACGGAGCGGGGACTGTAGCCGCGGACGCAACGAAATCCCCCAGGGTTCCCGCATCCGACGAGTTCACGCAGATCGTGGCGCTGCTTCGAGACAAGACCGGGCTGGATTTCAGCGTCTACAAGCCAGGCACATTGCAGCGACGTCTGGAACACCGCATGAACGCGGTCCGCATCGAGACCATCGTATCATATCTCAATCTTCTTCGTGACAAACCCGCGGAGGCCGAGTTGCTGCGCAAGGATCTGCTGATCGGCGTCACGCAATTTTTCCGCGGCCGACCGGCTTTCGAGTTCCTGTCCAACGAAATCATCCCCAACCTCGTCAATCAGCAAAAGGACGAGGGGGCGATCCGCATCTGGTGTCCGGGGTGCAGCACCGGGGATGAGCCTTATTCGCTCGCCATGCTGTTCCTCGAGGCTTTCGAGCAGCTTAGGCGACCCGCGCGGCTGCAGATCTTCGCGTCGGACATCAATGCGGACGCCGTGGCTTTAGCGCGCGACGGGCTCTATCCAAAAACGATCGAGGCGGATGTGGCGCCGGACCGGCTGGCGCGATTTTTCACCAGGGAAGATCACCATTACCGGGTGGCGCGCGAACTGCGCGACTGCGTCGTATTCACGGTTCACGATATTTTGGCGGACGCGCCCTTTTCCAACATCGACCTCGTTTGCTGTCGCAATCTCCTCATCTATTTGCAACCGGAAGCGCAGCATAAAATCCTATCGTTTTTTCATTTTGCTCTGCGCGATGGCGGCGTTCTGTTCCTCGGGGCCTCCGAGACGGTCGGCTCTGGAGAACGTTTCGAGTCCATTTCAAAGAAATATCGCGTTTATCGTCATGTAGGTCGTAGCCGGCCGGGAGAGGTCGCGTTTCCGGCAGGCGCTCAGACGGTCGAGCGGATCCTTTCGGCGACCCCGGCGAAGCCTCCGTCCGAACGAGCAGCCGACTTCGAGGCTCTGTCTCGGCGCGCTTTAATCGACAGTTTTTCTTTGTGTTCCGTGTTGATCGACGCGCGCCAGGAGTGTCTCCACATTTCTGGCGCGGCCGATAGATATCTCCGGGTTCCCTTGGGCGTCGCCAGCAACGATCTGTTGGTGATGGTCCGAGACGGTCTGCGTCCTAAGCTGCGCGCCGCCATCGAGCGCGCCAAGCGCGATCGGGCGCGTGTGATCGTGACAGAGGCTCAACTGGAAAAGGATCACGATTCCTTCACCATTTGGATCGCGATCGAACCGGTCAAGTCGCATGATGAAGGGATGTTGCTCGTCAGTTTTCTTGATGGTTCCTTCGCGAAGCCAAGCCCAAATCGTTTGGTTGCGCCAGGCCGGGTGGATGGAACGCGCGTCGCCGAATTGGAGCGAAGGCTCGCGGACCTCACCGCGGAGCTCGCAAGCGCGGTTCAGGATCTCGACTCGGCGAAAGAGGAGCAAAGGCGCATCAGCGAACAGGCCATGTCCCTGAACGAGGAGGCGCAATCCACCAATGAAGAACTGGTCACGTCAAAGGAAGAGCTGCAATCGGTCAACGAGGAACTCACGGCGCTAAACAGTCAGCTCCACGAGACGCTTGAACGTCAGCGCAATACATCCAACGATCTCCAGAATATTTTGGAAAGCTCCGGCATCGCCACGATCTTCCTGGATGAAGAACTCAAAATTCGCTTCTTCACGCCGGCGGCCATGTCGCTGTTCAAAGTGATCTCCACGGACATTGGCCGGCCATTGGCCGATTTCACATCGATCGCGAACGGGAGCGATTTGATCCGCGACTCCTCGATTGTTCTTAACGAGCAGAAAATCATCGAACGTGAGGTTTCGACGGAGAGCGGGCTTTGGTACAATCGGCTTATTTTGCCTTACAGAACTCATGACGGGTTGGTTGAAGGGGTCGTGATCACGTTCACGAACATCACTGAAAAGAAACGGGTCGCCGAAGCGCTCGACGCCGCCAAGCAAGCCGCCGACCAGGCGAATGTCGCCAAATCGCGATTCCTCGCCGCCGCCAGCCATGATTTGCGACAGCCGTTACAGACAATCCGCCTTCTGCAAGGATTGTTGGCGCAAAAGTCCGACGGGCCCGAGACGCAAACCCTTCTGAAGCGTCTCGACGCAACGGTTGGCGTCATGTCGGGAATGCTAAACACGCTGCTCGACATCAATCAGCTCGAAGTGGGCGTCATCCATGCGGATGTCGAGAGCTTTCCTTTGAGCGAGCTGTTCGAACATCTCGACACGGACTTTAGCTTTCACATGCGAGCGCAGGGTCTCGAGTGGCGCGTCGTGCCGAGCGACTGCGTCGTGCGGAGCGATCCTAGACTGCTGGAGCAGATTCTTCGCAACCTGCTCTCCAACGCCGCGAAATTCACGACGAGCGGAAAAGTGCTGCTGGGGAGCCGCCGTCGTGGCAAGATGATGCGTATCGAGGTGTGGGATACGGGCCAAGGAATTCCCGAGGAGAATCGTCTGGAGATCTTCGAGGAATTTCATCAGATCAACAATCCAGCTCGGGAGCGCAGTAAGGGGCTTGGGCTTGGTCTGGCGATAGTGCAACGATTGGCCAATCTGCTCGGCCATCCCATTGATCTAATTTCGCGCCCTGGGCATGGTTCGATGTTCAGCATTTGCGTGCCAATAGACGCCCCTGCACGCGTCGCTTTGAAGGCGACCCGAGAAAAGCATCCTGTTGAATGTGTTCAAGCGAACGCCTCGATTTTAGTCATCGAGGATGATCCCACCATTCGTGAACTTCTCCAAATGCTGCTGCGCGACGCCGGTCATCGCCCAATGGCGGCAGCCGATGGCGGCATTGCACTTGCGTCCACAGAGCGTCCCGATCTCATCGTCGCCGATTTTAATCTTCCCAATGGGCCCAATGGCGTCGAGGTCATCGCAAAGCTGCGGGAGAAATTCGATCGAGAAATTCCCGCCATCGTCATAACCGGCGACATTTCCACGCAAACTTTGCGGGCGATCGCCAGCATACGCAGCACGCATCTCGACAAGCCGGTCGAGGCGGTCGAGCTTTTGCGCGTCGTTGCGAATCTTCTCGCGGCGACGACGCCAACGGCGACGGCTGAAACGGAGTCAAGGACGACTGGCGGGCAATCGCCCGCGACCATCTTCGTCGTCGACGACGATCCTGACGTGCGCGAGGCCGTCCGAGAGATGCTCGAATCGCATGGATGGGACGTGGAGACCTTCGAGAGCTGCGAAGCGTTCCTGCGGGCGTTACGCTCTGGTCACGGTGGTTGCCTGGTGATCGACGCGGTGCTGCCGGGAATGGATGGTTTCGAGCTGCTGGCTCGGCTCAAGGCCGATCAGATCGCCCTGCCGTCGATCATGATCACGGGCCATGGCGACGTATCATTGGCTGTCAAGGCCATGCAGGCCGGGGCTTCCGACTTCATCGAGAAGCCATTCGGCCACGAGGAGCTTGTCGCGAGTATCAAGCGCGCGCTGGAGCACCCTCACTCCGGGCTAGAACAAGAGCGGCGTATGGACGCCGCCGCTCATCTCGATGGTTTGACGACGCGTCAACGGCAAATTCTTAGCCTCGTGCTTGCCGGTCATCCCAGCAAGAACATCGCCGCGGATCTGGGCATCAGCCAGCGAACGGTAGAGAACCACCGCGCCGCCATCATGCGGAAAACCGGCTCGCGCAACATTCCCGCGCTGATCCGCTTGGCGGTCGCCGCGGATTGAGATCGGCGCGCGCGGCGGCACTGGAGGCTACGCCTGCCCGACTCCGCGAGGCGGGGCAAGCGGCGGGCGCGGCACTCTGAGTAGTTTCCGACTCTACGTTCGATCAGCGATCTCCACTATTTGTTTTCGGTGATAAGCAACCAAAACGGAGATCGTATCATGGACAAAGAGAACATTAAGGGCGCCGCCCAAACCCTTAAAGGCAAGATCGAAGAAGTGGCCGGCAAGGTGATCGGCGACAAGGATCTCGAACTTCGTGGGAAAGCCGACCAGCTCGGCGGCGCGGTGCGCGACGCGGTCGGAACCGCGCGAGACACGGTGAAGGACGCGGTCAAGGAAGCCAATAAGCCCTGATGGGGCGTGGCCAACGCCGCTAGGTGGCGTGCGTCCTCTTTGGCTTCGCTGCCGAAATACGGGGCCAAGAGGTTCGCGCCATCAGCGCCCATGGCACAGCGAAATCCGTCGATCTCGAATCCCGATTCCGCTGCGCCGCCTCGCCTTGGCGCAAAGTCCAATCCGGAAAGCCCGCAGCTTTTCGAGTTCTTTCTTTTGGAGCGCAACGACCATGACCCTGACCATCGCACATCTGCAACCCATCGTCTCCCTGCTCGCGGGAATTCTCATTTTGATCATGCCCCGACTTCTCAATTACATCATCGCGATCTTCCTGATCATCTCGGGAATACTCGGGCTCGGATTGATCCGCTGATTTTGACGGCCGACCCTCTTGAATGTCTCCAGTTCCTTTCAGCTTGATTGTCGTGACCGTCGTGGCGACGTCCGTTCACCGGCGACGAGCGCCGGTCCCAAACAAATGTCGTTCTTGCGCCCCACAGCACTGGAGAAACAAACGATGAAAAATAATCGCGCTTCCCTCATGGCCGTCGCTCTTGCCGGAGTCATCGCGGCCCCGCTGGCTTTCGCGGAAACATCCGCGCCCGCCCAAAACGCAGTTCCACCTTCTTCGACGTCGAAGCCTTCCGATCCTTCCGCCGTGAAACAGGTCGAAAGCTGGACGGAAAAGGAATGGGCGGAGGCGGTGAAGGAATGGTCGAACGACAAAGTGAAATGGGCGGACTGCAGCGCAAAATCGGATGCACAAAAGCTCTCGGGACGTAAGAGTTGGTCATTCCTCTATCACTGCATGACGGAGTAGGTTGCGCTATCACTATCCATTTTCCCAATCATGTAGACGCGCTCCACGCCGCTGTCGAATGAGTAGCTCCGAAGCTGTCGTGGTGATCGCTCCTCGGGTTAGCCATTGTCAGCGGATGAGGTTCGAGCAAGGCGCTGCTCAAGCGTAACTCTACGAGTAACGCCGCGACGCCCGCACGTGAACGGCAACAAAGTGAGGATTCAAATGCCCAGATTCAATCTTCAAACCAAGAGTGGTCTCGTCGCCGCGGTGCTGCTTGGCGCATCCCTAACGGTCTTCCCGCTGGATGAGGGGCGCGTCCAACACGGCGCCCAGGCGGAAGAAACCAAAGCGTCTCATGAGGGGCGCGATGCCGAGGCCAGCGAAGCCAGGATCACGGAGCTGCGTAAACGACTGGAAATTACGGCGGCAGAGGAAACTCTGTGGAATACCGTCGCTCAAATCATGCGGGACAACGCGGCGACGTTTCGCGCCAATGTGCCTGATCGGTCCAAGGGGCCGGATACGAGCACCGCGGTCGAGGATCTCAAAGCTTTCCAAATCATCGCCGACGAGCACGCCAATGGGCTGAGAAAACTCATCCCCGCCTTCGAGGCGCTCTACGCGAGCATGCCGCCGGCTCAACAAAAGCGCGCGGATCAAGTGTTCCGCAAGCACGAACGTCAGTCCGATTTTTGAAGTGGCTGTTGCGGGCGCGGGTTCGTTGCGGCGAACCGCCAGGTCTTTGGCGGCCGACCGCGCGTTTCTCAACGCTTGTCGCCGACCGAATAATTCGGAGCAAAAGGGACTTCTCATCATGTTTCGTTCCAGACCCTCCCGCATCGCAGGGGCGCTGACCGGCGTTTTACTTGCGCTTTCTCCTCTCGAGGCGGCGATCGCCGCGCCAATGAGCCTCGCGGGTTCCGCGGTCGGCGCGCCGCGGACGGTGCTCGCCGACGTGCGTTATCGCGGCGGAGTCAGACACCATTATCGCCGTCGTTCCGGGATCGGCCCATCGGCCATCTTCGGACTGTTTGGCGCGGCAATGGGAGCCGCGGCGCTCGCCAATAGCTACGACAATTATTCCAATTACTCCTATGGCGGCATGAACAACTATGGCTATTCGCCGGGATTTGGAGGAGGCGGAGGCTTTGGCGGCGGCGGTCGCGGCGGCTTCCGTGGAGGCCACGGCGGAGGCGGCGGAGGCGGCGGCCATGCCGGAGGGCGCGGGCGCGGGGGTCATCGGTGAGCACCCTATTCGACCGGGAGACTCGGCGTTGACTGCTAAAATTCAAGCGAGGGGTGACGACAATGACCCATACCAACCACGACACCGCGGCAGGGGATCGTACCGGTGAAGCAATCTCGGTTGGCGACGAGGAGAAAAGTCTGCGATGTCTCGGCACGGCGGCGATCATGAAGAGGAACACGCCGCCGACGAAGCTGTAACGAGAGCCTTTCGATGCGGCCGGATCCCATGGACGAACTGATGGACGCCATTCCTCTCAGAGGATAAATCGCGCGCCTCCTGCTCCGACGCAAGGACGAACGGCTTGAGAGTTCGGAGGGGGAAGCGACTTCGAATGACGTCCTCCACCCAGGCGTTCAATGAAGGGGTAAGCCGCTTTCTCGCTTGCCGAAGCCATGTTGGCGGCGGGTCAAGTTGTTCCAAAATCGGCTCATTGGCAGCGGTTTCGCGCATTTGCAATGTCGGGAAGAACACCGCAGGGCGCGTGAACGACGACAGCCTCTCGTTCAATCCGTCAAAATGCCCGCCTAAAATGGAGAAAAACCGCATCTGCGGCCACATATGCGTGGCGACCGCATTTGGCGGCGCAAGGGCGGCGACGATTTTCGTGGCCGAGACGATCGCTCGCCCCGGCCAGCATGCGTTATGCCTTGGCGTGAGGCATGGAGCTTTTGCTATGCGCGTCCGCCGACGCCTTGTGCGCCGCGTCGGAGTGACCGCAAGCCTTGGCGCAATGTTCGGCGCCAGCAACGTCGTCCTTTTTGCCGTGATGTTCGGCGGCGGCGCGATGCGACTTGGCCGCCGCTTCGTGAAGTTCGGCTGCCTTTGTATTATGAGCTTGGGGCATAATTTTTCCTCCATGGAGTCGCTGCATTGAGCAACGCGCACGACAATAGAACGCGCGTGACCTGCAAAGGCAGACTCGGAAACTACTCAGCCCCGTTTATTTTCCGATTGACCATTGATCGCATCGAGGAAGTGTCGCAAACGGAAGGCTAGCTCGATAGTCGGCTCAAAAGTTAGATGATGAAGCGCCACTTCCGGATCCGCGTTTGTTGTTGCGGCGCCAAGCGATGACGTCCGGCGGCTCATGGCGCGGGAGGCGGTAAGCCGTTGAGGAACTCGACAAGCTGAGCCAACGACGGACTCGACATTGCGATTGCCGGCAGGGTGGAAAGAGATATTTCTTCGATCGCCAGCGTCGCTCTCATGCTCTCCATGATAACCCGTAGATCATAGATCGGTTCGTACATTGGAATCATCGGCTTATCCAGGCCGGTCAGACCCCAGACCGCCATCATAGCCGTGCGGACGGACGTCTCGACGGTGAAGACGACATCACCCGGCAATTCGACGAACTGTCCAATAAAGGCGAGATTGACGCAGCCCTCGGGAGTTACCTTCGGACGGTCGTTGATCCTTCGCGGCATAAATTGACTGGTGATGTAGGGCATCATCGACGTCGACACCTTGGCATGTTCAAGGATCGAGTCGATTTTGGTTTCGAGACCGCAGTGGTAGAGCAGCTCCGCGAACATTTCCGCGCCCGTGCACTCCCGCATGGGCTTCTTTATGAAATCGCCGACCGCTTCGCTGCACTGGCCGTAAGCCCAAAAGACGTTAACGTTAGCCGGTTGGTTTGGAAAATATTTGCCATAGAGCACGAAGCCAATTTTCCAGCTCGAATCGACGATCGTGACGGCGCCTCCGGTTCCGGCCTTCGAGCCGGTCTTTTCCTCCATGAACTCGAAGAATGTCGGATCGGCGGTGATGGTTGGGAAGAATGTCATCCAGTTGGACTTGTCTATGTCGGAGATGAAAGCCGCGGGGTTGCCGAACTTGCGATCGTGCGCCGCGAGTCTCTCCCACAGGGTAAAACATCCACGATTGGATGTGCTCCGATCGAAGATCGGCACCGTCGTCGTGTCGCCCATTGTGGCGTTCTGAGTGAGCGAGCCGTTCGTGAAGAAGACGAGGTCGTTCCGTGTCAAAGCGATGAGCTGATGACCCTTCGCATCGTCGACCGTGAGCCCGGTGACTACGGTCTCTCCGTCCGCATCGCGAAGAGAGATGTCCGTGACGGAGGCGCCAACGCGAAACTCGACACCCAAGGACTTCAGCCACACGTGGATTGGTTTGATGATGGAGTCGAACTCATTGTATTCCGTGTGCAAAATTCCGCGAAGGTGCGTAAGCCCGCCGATCGTCATCAGGAAGCGCGCGACATACCGCTTGACCTCGATGAGCGAGTGGTAATCGCGAAAGGCAAGCATCGTGCTCCAGCACAGCCAAAACACCGAGGTGGTAAACTCCGGACTGAACCAGTCAGTGACCGTCTTCAGCTCGATCGCTTCCTCCGGCGTCAGAAGCAGCTCCATCATTTTCTTGCCGTCATGACGCGACATCAGGGGGCCAGTGTAGTCGTAGAGGCGACCCTGCTTCTCCATGAGGCGATAACGCGAATAAATGGGTTCGCGGCTATTGGCCTGATGGGTTTCGTCGAGGATCGTGAGGCCCGGCGTCTGCAGGGACGGCACCTTACTGCAGAGGTACCAGAGACACTCCATCCAGGCCTCGAGCTCTCGTTCGCCTCGGCAAGTGTAGCCATGCGCCGCATCGCCCGCGGCATCCATGGCCCCGCCCAAGACAGGCAGTGTTTCGTATACGGTCACATTGCCCGGAGGCATGTTGGCGTCGGTGACGAGAAAAGCCGCGGTCGCAAGGCCGGCAATTCCTCCGCCAATGATGTGAGCGCTCTTGTCCTCGATGCCTTTAGGCGGCAGCGTGTTGATGCGGTCGTAGTTCCTCATGCGCGGATTCCTTTCGGCTCACCTATTGTTTAAGCGGGTAGTTCGCTTTGAAGGCGGTCCCCATTTTACCGTTGAAGGTTAGCTTCTCCGGATGCCTCCCGATTAGGCCGGAACAGCCGCGTCGGCACTGCGAAGCCGCAGCTGTTCTGGCGTCCAGAAGGCGCTTTTCGCATGAGCGTCAGGCTCGGTTTTTGAAGCGCCAACTTTCGTTGCCGGTCTCGACGACATCGCAATGATGGGTGAGCCGGTCGAGCATGACCGTCGTCATTTTGGCGGCGCCGACATTCGTTGTCGCGACAAGCGGATTTCCAACGATCGCCGCACAACCGATTATTTGCGACGAAAGGGGAGCTATTTGGCGGGCAGCCATGAATGATCCTCAAAAATGCGGTGGCGTGCACCACCACCTCGCAGCAAGCACGGCCTTCACCTAGGCATTCAGTTGCGCGTCGCGGTTTGCCCCAACCGACGGACATTACGAGACAGGAGATGCGCAAAGGGAGCCTCGGAAACTACGCATTCGGTCTTTCACCTTCTCTTGGAACGCGTAGCTGCGCTGATCGGACCGGTTTCCTCTTTAGGGGACGAACACCGCAGCGCTTTGGAAGCGGCCCCGGCTAGATCTGCTTTCCCGCGGTCGGCGTCCGCGCAGAAACTCACAAGCGAGTCCAGTTTGGCCCGGTCAACGACGAGGCGAAAATCGCCGATCAAAGCCTTCAAGTTCGCGCCGGTCTAGAGGTCATGGGCCACGATTCGCCGTCGCGAAAAATTGTAAAGGCGGCGCTGGGTTCTCCGCGATCCGCGGCAGGCGTGTGGGAGGCTGGCTTTGTCATGCCCTCGGGCCACACGTTGGAATTTCCGCTGATGCCAAAGAAGTGGTCATAACAGAGGTTTCCCCAAATCGCACGCGGGACAAAAATAGTTGTTTATCAGATAGGTGTGCGAAACTAGCGATTTCGCAACGCATGTTTCGCTTTCTGCTTATTGTTTGGCGAAGGCTTCTTGAAGCGATCTCATGAACTCTGCTTTGGTTCCTCGCTTCTCAAATTTCGATTCTCGTGTTGAAGGTGTTGCCTCAGGCCTTCAAGTTGCTGATGATATGCTCCCGCATCGCCGTAATCAACGAAGTTTAAATAGCGCCGGTGAGCGCCGGCTATCCGTCGCGCGTGTTTAATGGGACACCAGTACTGTTCAGTCCGCGATACGATCTCGGAAACATATGCAATAAGCCCGTTGCCATAGGAGCAGTAACCGCAATTGAGCTTTTCGATGTAATTCAAGTAACCTAGGTGCTGCCGGTCAAATATAATATAATCTTTGCGCCGCACTTTCGGGACAGCGCTGTTCAACGCTCTTTATTGAGTCTGTAGAGCAACATGGTCGGGGTATTTTAAGTGACGGATGAGAAATAGGATTCACAAAGGAAGTTTTGTCTGAATCTATGTCTGGCGACCGATTCGACTGGAGGGCGCCATGAAATCATTCGAGATTTTTCTTTCATTGCTGGCGACGATCCCGGACCCACGCCGCGCCGAGGGCAAGCTCTATCAACTGCCGCATATTCTGCTGTTTTCAATTCTGGCGGTCGCGAGCGGAGCCAACTCCTATCGTGGCATCCGCACGTTCATCCGGGTTCATCGGCAAAAGCTGAACGAGGCCTTTGCAATCAGTTGGAAGAAAGCGCCCGCGCACACGTCGATCCGTTTCATTCTGCACGGGTTGAAAGCCGGCGACGTCGAAACGGCTTTTCGCGATCACGCCAGCAATCTCAACGATGACGAGACCATTGCCGGCGTTCGCGCTTTGGCGCTCGACGGCAAGGCGCTCAAGAACAGTTTCGACGCCTTCAACGACGCTAAGGCGAGGCAGATTTTGAGCGCCTTCGCCACCGACAGCGCGCTCGTGCTGGCGCATATCGAAATCGACGAGAAATCCAACGAGATTCCTGCGGCGCAAAAGCTTTTTGCGGAAATCGATCTTGCAAACCGCGTCGTCACGCTCGACGCCATGCACTGCCAAAAAAACTTTCGAGGCGGCGGCGGCTGCAAACGCCCATCTGATCGTTCAGCT
>Ga0265328_10000494_pt1 | contig 18372 bp, 13 predicted proteins | sample 41624metaG_FD_202086 | JGI IMG/M metagenome (GOLD analysis project Ga0265328, IMG submission 202086) | Rhizosphere microbial communities from Carex aquatilis grown in University of Washington, Seatle, WA, United States - 4-16-24 metaG | ecosystem: Host-associated > Plants > Roots > Rhizosphere...
GCCGCGTCGAGGGGCGCACGGTCGGCTTCGTCGCCAACCAGCCCATGGTGCTCGCCGGCGTGCTCGACATCGACGCGTCGAAGAAAGCCGCGCGCTTCGTGCGCTTTTGCGACTGCTTCAACATTCCCATCGTCACGCTGGTCGACGTGCCCGGCTTTCTGCCCGGCACGGCGCAGGAATATGGCGGCCTGATCAAGCACGGCGCCAAGCTGCTGTTCGCCTATGCCGAGGCCACTGTGCCGAAGGTGACGGTGATCACGCGCAAGGCCTTCGGCGGCGCCTATGACGTGATGGCCTCGAAGCATCTGCGCGGCGACGTGAACTACGCCTGGCCGTCGGCGCAGATCGCTGTCATGGGCGCCAAGGGCGCGGTGGAGATCATCTTCCGCTCCGACATCGGCGACGCCGAGAAGATCGCGCTTCGCACCCGGGAATATGAAGACCGCTTCCTGTCGCCCTTCGTCGCCGCCGAGCGCGGCTATATCGACGAGGTGATCATGCCGAGCGTCACGCGGAAAAGAATCGCGCGCGCCCTCGCTCTGCTGCGCCACAAGAAGCTCGAAAACCCCTGGAAGAAGCACGACAATATTCCGCTGTGACGCGGATAGCGTCCGGCCATGTCGAAACCGCCGCGCCCGCTCTCGGGCGCGGTTTTTTTTCGCGCGGTTTTCGGCCCGCGCATAAACCCTTGCCGCACAGCCCCGCCTGCGCCGAAGTTTACGTAAACTCAAACGCCTGTCGCCTGTTCCCCGACACCCCGCTCCGGGCTTCCGGCGCGCAGGATTCCACCTCAATGACGCGGCGCCCAAGTTTCTGGCGCCGCATCGCAAAAGCACAGCGAGTTGCACAATTTAGGGTGACAGGGCCTCTATTTTGTCATAATGTCCGCCTCGCCAAGTTGGTTGGGAGCGCCAAAGCGTAACACGCATTCGCGGTTCGATGCCCAGCAACGGTCCAAGTCGGGGAGGACGCCGAACCTTAGCGAACCGCCGAAATGCTCGATACAAGAGCGCGGCGGCTGGAGCATTCGGGACGCCAACAACAGATCCCGGAATCCAATCGCTCTGAGTCGGTCAAGGACGGGGTACCAAAGAGCGGGAGAGGCGTCGCCGTCCCCGCTCTTTGTGTTTCAAGCGCCATTATTGACGCAGCGACTATCCAAATAGAAAACCTCGATAAGAACGCCCCGCTGCGCGCGGCCCGGCATGTGCTTGACGGAGCCGATCCGCGTTCTTAACTATGCGGAGACTGCCCGGCTCAACCGGCCGGGCGTAAATACGCACGCCTGAGAGCGCGTCGTCGACGCGGAATGATTCGAGGATTGGCTAACGGCCTGCTCCATAATCCCGCATCGGCGATTGCTCGCCATTTCCCGATAGAAAGGACGCTGATGTCCACCCCGCAAAAAGTCACCGATGAATCCTTTGCGACCGATGTGCTGCAATCGGCCGAACCCGTCGTCGTCGATTTCTGGGCCGAATGGTGCGGCCCCTGCCGCATGATCGCCCCGGCGCTGGAAGAAATCGCGACCGAACTCTCCGGCAAGGTGAAGGTGGTGAAGCTCAATATTGACGAGAACCCCGGCGTTCCCGGCAAGCTCGGCATTCGCTCCATCCCGACGCTGATCATCTTCAAGGACGGCAAGGCCGCCGCGCAAAAGGTCGGCGCAGCGCCCAAGGGCGACCTCAAGCGATGGATCGAAGGCGCGCTGTGAGGCGCGTCTCCCGTGAGCGCGCTTCTGTCGCCGCTGTCGCCTGAAGAGATTTCGGCTATTCACGTCAGTCTCAAGGTCGCGGGCGTCGCCACGCTCGCGGCCCTTCCTTTTGCGGTTTTCGTCGCCTATGCGCTCGCGCGCTGGCGTTTTCCCGGCCATGCGCTGCTGAACGCGGCCGTGCATCTGCCGCTGGTGCTGCCGCCGGTCGTCACCGGCTTTGCGCTGCTCGCGCTGTTTGGCAAGCACGCGCCGCTCGGCGCTTTTCTCTCCGATGCTTTCGGCCTCGTCTTCGCGTTCCGCTGGACGGGCGCGGCGCTCGCCGCGGCGGTGATGAGCTTCCCCTTGATGCTGCGGCCCATCCGCCTCGCATTCGAGTCGATTGACCCGCGCCTGCCGCAGGCCTCGCGCGCGCTCGGCGCCAATCGGCTCTGGACCTTTCTGCTGGTCACTTTGCCGCTGGCGGCGCCAGGCGTGATCGTCGGCGCCATTCTCGGCTTCGCCAAGGCGCTCGGCGAATTTGGCGCGACCATCACCTTCGTCTCCAACATACCGGACGAAACACGCACCATTCCCGCGGCGATCTACGGGCTTCTGCAAACGCCGGACGGCGACGCGGGCGCGCTCCGCCTCGCGTTGATCTCCGCCGTCATCGCCGCGGGCGCGCTTGTTCTGTCCGAGGCGCTGCAAAAACGCGCGAGCGCGCGGTCATGATGCGCGCCGACTTCTCGCTGACGCGGCCAGGCTATTCGCTGAACGTCGCCTTTTCCACGCGCGCGCGCATTCTCGCGCTGCATGGCGCCTCCGGCGCCGGCAAATCCACTCTCGTGCAGCTGATCGCCGGCCTGCTGCGGCCCGACGCCGGCAGCTTCTATCTCGACGACAAGGCGCTGCTGGATACGCAAAAGCGTATTTTCGTTCCGCCGGAAAAGCGCCGCATCGCCGTCGTGTTTCAGGACGCGCTGCTCTTTCCGCATCTCACCGTGCGGCAGAATATTCTGTTCGGACGTTTCTTCACGCCCAAAGCGGAGCGCCGCGCGCCGGTGGATGCGATCATCGAGACGCTGGGCGTGTCGCATCTTCTGGGCCGCAAGCCCACAATGCTCTCCGGCGGCGAACGCCAGCGCGTCGGCCTCGCGCGCGCGCTCTGCGCCTCGCCGCGGCTGTTGTTGATGGATGAACCCATGGCGGCGCTGGACCACGCGCGGCGTCAGGAAATCATGACGCTGATCGAGCGGCTGCGCGACGAATTTGCGATCCCCATGGCCTTCGTCTCGCATTCCGCCGACGAAATTCTGCGCCTTGCCGACGAAGCCGTCGTCATCGACAAAGGGCGCGTGATCGCGCAGGGCGAGCCGGCCTTCGCTTTGCCGGGCGCGGCGCGGCTGATCGAGGGCGGGCGCTTCGCGCTCACCAGCTATCTGACGACGCATGTCGGCGCGCATGACGCGCAATATGGCGTCACGGCGCTGGAACATCCCGCGGGGAAAATCTTCATCGCCGCGCATGTGGCGCCGCGCGATGCGCCGATCCGAGTGGAAGTGAAGGCGACGGATGTGACGCTGGCGCTGGAGCCGCCGCAGAAGATCAGCACGCGCACCGTGCTGCATGGACGCGTGCGGAAGATCGACGCGGATAACAGCCCGCTCGCTTTCGCTATTCTCGATCTTCCCGGCGGGGACACGCTCGCCGCCGCGCTGACGCGCCTCTCCATCGACGAAATCGGGCTGAGCGCGGGACGCGATGTCTATGCGCTCGTCAAATCCGTGGCGCTGGACGAGCGCGGGATGTGAGTCGCGTTGCAAAAGCAGCGATGTTGAGCAGCCCCCTTCCCTACCATCCCCCGCCATAGCCCCGTCGAAAGACGGGCGTCTTTCGACGGGGCTATCGCCGGAGAGGGAGCGGAATCGGCGCTTCATGAAATGTTTGCGTCACGCCGCTCGCTGGCGTCAGCCCTGCCCGGTGCGCACGAACCATTCGTCTTCCGTGATCACTTCGACCCCAAGCTCGCGCGCTTTCGTCAGCTTTGAGCCTGCGTCGGCGCCGGCGACGACGAGATCGGTCTTTTTCGACACGGAGCCGGACACTTTCGCGCCGAAGCGTTCCGCCTGCGCCTTGGCCTCGTCGCGCGAGAGGCGGGTCAGCGAGCCCGTGAACACCACGGTCTTGCCGGCGACGGGAGAGGTCGTCTCCACTTCCGGCATGGGCTCCAGCGTCAGCTCTTTCAGCAAGGCGTCGACGACGCTGTCATTATGCGGTTCGGCGAAGAAGTCGTGCAGCGACTCGACGACGACAGGGCCGACGCCGTCGATCGCGTCGAAGCGCGCGCGCGCTTCCGTGCCCGGCGCAGCCTCGCGCGCCGCATCGCGCAGCGACGGAAAATCGGCGAAATGCCGCGCAAGGCGCCGCGCATTGGTCTCGCCGATATGGCGAATGCCGAGCGCATAGAGAAAGCGATTGACGGGAACGCTGCGCCGCGCCTCTACCGCCGCAAAGAGATTGCGCACGGAGGTTTCGCCGAAGCCCTCGCGGTTTTTGATTTTCGTGAGGCTCGCCTTGTCGCGCTCTTCCAGCGTGAAAATATCGGCGGCGGTTTTGATGAGATCGGCCTCGAAGAAGAGTTCGATCTGCCTGTCGCCGAGCCCCTCAATGTCCATGGCGTTGCGCGAACAGAAATGTTTGAGGCGCTCCACCGCCTGCGCGGGACAGGCGAGCCCCCCCGTGCAGCGGCGCACGACATCCGCCTCGCCGGTTTTTTCGTCGATCTCGCGCAAGGCCGCGGAGCCGCAGCGCGGACAGACTTGCGGAAACACGTATTTTTCCGCGCCGTCGGGACGTTTCTCGACCAGCGTTTCGACGATCTGAGGAATGACGTCGCCGGCGCGCTGCACCACCACCATGTCGCCGATGCGCACATCCTTGCGCTCGATTTCATCCTCATTATGCAGCGTTGCGTTGGAGACGACGACGCCGCCGACGGTGACCGGCTCAAGCCGCGCGACAGGCGTCAGCGCGCCGGTGCGCCCGACTTGTATGTCGATGCCGAGAACGCGCGTCGTCGCCCGCTCGGCCGGGAATTTATGCGCCACCGCCCAACGCGGCGCGCGCGAGACGAAGCCGAGCCGCGCCTGAAGCGCGAGATCGTCCACCTTGTAGACGACGCCGTCGATGTCATAGCCGAGGCTCGCGCGCCGCGCCTCGATGGCGCGGTAATGCGCCAGCATCTCGTCGACGCCGGCGCAGCGCGTCATCAGCGGATTCGTCGGAAAGCCAAAACGTGCGAACGCTTCCACGACGCCCGTTTGCGTTTCCGCCACGGCGGCGCTCAACTCGCCCCAGGCATAGGCGAAAAAGCGCAAGGGACGCTCGGCGGTGATCGCCGCGTCAAGCTGGCGCAGCGAACCCGCGGCGGCGTTGCGCGGATTGGCGAAAAGCGGCTTGCCCGCCGCCGCCTGCCGCGCATTGAGCGCCGCAAAATCCGCGTGCGTCATATAGACTTCGCCGCGCGCTTCCAGCACCTCCGGCGCGCCCGCCGGCAGCTCCTGCGGAATCTCCGTGATGGTGCGAATATTATTGGTGACGTCTTCGCCCTCGAAACCGTCGCCGCGCGTCGCGGCCTGCACGAGGCGCCCGCGCTCGTAGCGCAGCGAGCAGGATAGCCCGTCGATTTTCGGTTCGGCGGTGACGGCGAGCGGCGCATCTTCGGCCAGGCCGAGAAAGCGCTTCACCCGCGCGATAAATTCATGCGCGTCTTCATCGGAAAACACATTGCCGAGCGAGAGCATCGGCACGGCGTGCTTTACTTTCGCAAATTTTTCGGCGGGCGCCGCGCCGACCTTGCGCGTCAGCGAGGCCTCGCTCGCAAGCTCGGGAAAGGCCTTTTCCAGCGCCTCATAGCGCTGGCGCAGCGCGTCGTAATCGGCGTCGGAGACGCTTGGCGCGTCGTCCTGATAATAACGCCGATCATGCTCGCCGATCTCGTCGCCGAGACGCGCATATTCCGCACGGGCTTCGAGCAGCGAGATATTTTCAATCGGCGAGGACGCAGCGTCCTTCGCGCCGCCGCGGGGCTTACGCATGAGCCGCGCTCCGCCTCACGCTCGGATTACGCCGCTTCCGGCGCGGCGCCGACGAGCCGGCGCGCCTCCTGCGTGCTGATCGGACGTCCGAAAGCATAGCCCTGCGCATAGCCGCATCCCAATTGATAAAGCTCGATCGCGTCGGATTCGGTTTCAGCGCCCTCGGCGATGACGTCCATGCCAAGCTCGCGCGCGAGCGAGACGATGGAACGCAGAATGACGGGCCGCGTGGCCTTGCCGGTCTGGCGCACGAAGGACCGGTCGATCTTGATCGTGTCGAAGGGAAAACGCTGGAGATAGGCCAGCGACGAATAGCCGGCGCCGAAATCGTCGAGCGCGAGGCCCGCGCCAAGCTCCTTGATGCGCGCCAGCATTTGCGCGGCGAACTCCGGATTCTCCATCACGAGACTCTCGGTGAGTTCGAGCTTCAGGCTGCCGGTGACGATGTCGTTGCGCACGAGCACGCTTTTCACATCGCGCAGCAGATCGTGCCGCAGCAATTGCCGCGAGAGAATATTCACCGTCGCGAAAATCGGCGGATCGACGGCGAGCGCGCGCTGCCAGGCGGCGAGTTCGCGCGCCGTGCGCTCCAATGCGAGCAGCGCAAATTCGACGACAAGCCCGGTGCGTTCGGCGACGGGCAGAAACTCGCCGGCGTCGAGCCGTCCGAGGCGCGGATGATCCCAGCGCAGCAGCGTTTCGAAACCGGCGATGGTGCGATCTTCCAACCGCACGATGGGCTGGAAGAAAATCTTGATTTCGCCGCGCTCCAGCGCGCGGCGCAAATCGGCTTCCAGCGTCAGGCGGTCGGAGCGCTGCGCGCGCATCGCCGGGCGGAAGGCCTCGATGCGATTGCCGCCGGAGCGCTTGGCGTAGCGCATGGCGATTTCGGCGTCCTCGAACATGTCGTCGGCGCCGGGATGCAGCTCCTGATCGAACAGCGCGACGCCGATGGAGGCGAACATGCTGATCTCATGCTCGGTGAAGCGCACCGGCGTCGAGAGCGCGCGGCGTACCGAATCCGCCAGTGCGATGACGCGGTCGGCGCTGGTCTCGGAGACGACGATGATCGCGAAACTGTCGCCGGAAATGCGCGCCAGAGTGTCCTGCGGCTGCAACAGGCGCGTCAGGCGATGGGCGATGGTGAGCAGCACGCTGTCGCCTGTCGCTATGCCGACCTGCTCATTGATCATTTTGAAGCGGTCGATATCGACGCACAGCACGGCGGGGCGCACGTCATTCTCCATGCGCGCCAGCACCAGCGCCGCCTCCAGCCGATCGAAAAACAATTCGCGGTTGGGCAGGCCGGTGAGATTGTCGCGCACGGCGTCATGCAGCAGGCGCTCCTGCGCGCTGCGCTCTTCCGTCACATCGGTGAGCGTGCCGACGACGCGGATCACTTCGCCGTCCGGCCCGACCACCGGGCGGGCGCGCAGACGGAAGCACAGATAATGACTGTCCGTCGCGCGCAGGCGGAATTCCTGATCGATGCGGCCGCGGCGCTGCTCCAGAATCGTGTCGAGACAGGCTCGATATCGATCGTGCTCGAAGGGATGCAGCATGTCCAGCCAGGAGGAGGCGGAGCCCTCCAGCCCGCCGCGATCGAGCCCGAGCTGCGACTCGACCTCCGGGCTGACGTAAATATGGTCGGACGGCACGTCCCAGTCGAAAACAATCTCGTTGGCGCCGGTCAGCGCCAGCGCCTTGCGCTCGACGTCGGTGATCGCGCCTTGCGCAAGCCCGCCGCTTGCAAAGGCGTTTTGCATCACTGTGAAGCCGATGAGCATGACGATCAGCACGAGGCCGCCGACAAGCGCCGGCGAGACGAGGTCATTTGTCAGCCAGCCGGACACCGTGAAGCCCGCCGCGCAGACCCACAGCACCATCAGGAACCAGGTGGGGATCAGCATGATGGCGCGGTCGAAGCCATGCGAGGCGAGATACAGCACCAGCACAAAGCCGACGACGGAGACGGTCGCCAGCGAAATGCGGGCGACGCCGGCGGCGACCGGCGCGTCGAAAATCGAGAGGCCGACGAGATCGGCGAGAATCAGCAGCCAGAGAACCGCGACATGCCAGGCCCGGACATGCCAGCGATTGAGGTTGAGATAGGCGAACAGAAACACCACCAGAGTGGCGGAAAGCACAGTCTCCGAGCCGGCGCGCCAGATGCGCAGCGAATTTGGATCGGCGCCGAAAATCTTTTCCCAAAAGCCGAAATCAATGCATACATAGGCGAGCACCGCCCAGGCCAGCGCAGCCGCTGCGGGAAAAATAACCGCGCCCTTGACCACAAAAACGATTGTGAGGAACAGCGCCAGCAGGCCGGCGATGCCAATGACGATGCCCTTATAGAGGGTCAGGCTCGTAACCTTGTCCTTATAGGCGTCGGGCTCCCACAAATAGAGTTGCGGCAGGCTGGGCGTCTTGAGCTCGGCGACATAAGTGACGGTGGTGCCGGGATCGAGCGTCAGGCGAAACACATCCGCATCGGAACTATCCTCGCGCTCGGGCGGAAAGCCCTGGCTGGCGGTGATGGCCGAAAGGCGCGCGGCGCCGAGATCGGGCCAGATGACGCCCGAGCCCTGAAGCCGAAAGTGCGGCGCGACAATCAGCCGCTCGATCTGCTCGTCGGTGTCGTTGGTCAGCGCGAAGACGATCCAGCTGGGTCGGGCGCCGGCCTCTTTGGCGGCGACTTCGATGCGGCGCACAATGCCGTCGGAGCCCGGCGCGGTGGAGACCTGAAGCCTGTCGCCCTGGGAGGAATGGGTTTCGACGACATGGGTGAGATCGATGGCGTGAGCGTTTTGCGGCACGCGCACCGATTCGACCGCCACGGCGACGCCGCCGTGGAGGAGAAGCAGCCAGAAAGCGATAAGATACCGATAAAACCCCACCGATCCTCGTCTCTTTCTTTGCCCGCGCGGCGCAGCTCTAAAAAGAATCGCGCGGGCCGCGCGCCGGACAGGAGCCTTAAGCCCCGACTGGTAGAGGCTTCCCCGCCCGCCTGCAAGCCGGAACGCGTCCCGGCTCATGCTCTGCGCCCGGCGCAAATTCGGTATGGTCCTTGCGTAAGGCGCTCGCGTCTCTTTTGTCGCGCTTGCGGAGCGCGGACGGCGCCAATATACGCTCGTTTGCGACCGGCGCCGAATTTTCGGGCCGCTTGCGACCGAAGAGATTTGGCCGTCCGTCTCGCCCGCCGGCCTGTCCTTCGAAGTTTTGGAAACGGGAAACGACCCAATGCGTAGCGCTCTTGGCGGACCTCGCCTGTTGCTGCGCCGGCTTCGCGAAATCAGCGCGGAGCCGGTCAGCGCACAGGCGCGGCTGGACAAGATCGTTGTGCAAATCGCCGCCAATATGGTGGCTGAAGTCTGTTCCGTTTATGTCCTGCGCGCCGATCAGCGCCTCGAACTCTATGCGACCGAAGGCCTCAACCGCGAGGCGGTGCATCTCACCACCATGCGCTCGGGCGAAGGCCTCGTCGGCCTCATCGCCGAAAATGCGGAGCCGCTCGCCCTCTCGGAGGCGCAGGAGCATCCGTCCTTCTCCTACCGGCCGGAGACCGGCGAAGAAATTTATCACTCCTTCCTCGGCGTGCCGATTCTGCGCGGCGGCGCGACGCTCGGCGTCCTCGTCGTCCAGAACAAGGTGCGGCGCGCCTATTCCGAGGAAGAGATAGAGGCGCTGCAGACGACGGCGATGCTGCTCGCCGAGATGATCGCCTCGGGCGAATTGCAGTCGGTCGCCAAATCGCCGGCGATTCTCGCGCTCAACAGCCCGCTGTCGCTGAAGGGCGCGCCCATGTGCGACGGCGTCGGGCTCGGCCATGCGCTGCTGCACGAACCGCGCGTCATCGTCAAACAGATCATCGCCGAAGACCTTCAGGGCGAGCTGATCCGGCTCGACGCCGGCATAGACGCCATGCGCGTCTCCATCGACAGGCTTGTCGACCATGGCGACCGCATGGGCGCGGGCGAACATCGCGACGTCCTGGAGACCATCCGCATGGTCGCCAATGACCGCGGCTGGGTGCGCCGGCTGCGCGAGGCGGTGATGACCGGCCTGACCGCCGAAGCCGCCGTCGAGCGCGTGCAGAGCGACACGCGCGCAAAAATGCAGCGCCAGACGGACCCCTATTTGCGCGACCGTCTGCATGATCTCGACGACCTCGCCAATCGCCTGCTGCATCAGCTCACCGGCCAGAGCTTCATCGCCGACCGCGAGTCGATGCCGGAAAACGCCATTATCGTCGCGCGCACCATGGGGCCGGCGGCGCTGCTGGACTATGACCGCACGCGGCTGCGCGGCCTTGTGCTCGAAGAAGGCGGCCCGTCGAGCCATGTCGCCATTGTCGCGCGCGCGCTCGGAATCGCGACCGTCGGCCTTGTGTCCGACATCACCTCGCTCGTCGAAACCGGCGATCCCATCATCGTCGACGGCTCGACCGGCGATGTGCAGCTGCGCCCGCAGCCCGACGTGCAGAACGCCTACGCCGAAAAAGCGCGGCTGCGCGCCCGGCGCCAGGAGCAATACTCCCGGCTGCGCGACGAGCCCGCAGTGACGCTCGACGGCGTCGAGATCGCGCTGCATATGAACGCCGGCCTCATCGTGGATGTGCCGCATGTCGAAGAAACCGGCGCGCGCTCCATCGGCCTGTTCCGCACCGAACTGCAATTCATGCTCGCGCCGCGCTTCCCGCGCATCGAGGAGCAATATCGCTTCTACAAAACCGTGCTGGACGCCGTGCCGGACAAGCCCGTCACCTTCCGCACGCTCGACATCGGCTCCGACAAGATCCTGCCCTATATGGCGACGATAGAGGAGGAGAATCCGGCGCTCGGCTGGCGCGCGATCCGCATCGGGCTGGATCGTCCGGCTTTGCTGCGTATGCAAATCCGCGCCATGCTGAAAGCGGCGGGCGGGCGCCATTTGCGCATCATGTTTCCGATGATCGCCAATGTCGCGGAATTCGACGCGGCGAAAGCCATGGCGCTGCGCGAACGCGCCCATATCGAGCGCCACGGGTACAAAAAACCCGCGTTACTGGAGCTTGGCGCGATGGTGGAGGTGCCGGCGCTGCTGTGGGAGCTGGACCAGCTCTGCGCCCGGGCTGATTTTCTCTCCGTCGGCTCCAATGATCTCGTGCAATATCTTTACGCGGCGGACCGCGACAATGTGCGCGTCGCCAAGCGCTACGACACGCTGTCGCGCCCGGTGCTGCGCGCGCTGGCGCGCATCGTCGCCGCCGGCGCCAGAGCCGACCGCGGCGTGACGCTTTGCGGCGAGATGGGCGGGCGTCCGCTGGAGGCGCTGGCGCTGCTGGCCCTCGGCTATCGCTCCTTGTCCATGTCGCCGGCCTCCATCGGCCCGGTGAAGGCCATGATCATGAGCATCCGCCTCGACGAAATGCGCAATTTCCTCAACGGCCTGCTCGACATTGACGACGGCGCGCCGTCCGTGCGCGAGGCGCTTCGCGATTTCGCGCTCGACCGCGGCGCGCAATTATAGCTGCGCTTTTATCGCCGCGCCGCGCATCGCAATTTTCTGCGCCCCACCCCGCCGCGCCAATTTTCCTTTGTGATGCCCCTCATGTTCGCCCAAGACAAACTCGATCTCATCCTGCGCCGATACGACGAACTCGACGCGCAGCTTGCCGCGGGCGGCAATGCGCAGGCTTTCGCAGCGCTTTCGCGCGAGCGCGCCGCGCTCGACGAGGTCGTCGAGAAAATCCGCGCCTGGCGATCCGCGCGCGAAAATCTCGCCGGCGTCGAGGAGATTCTCGCCGACGCCAGCCTTGACGCCGAGATGCGCGCGCTCGCGCAGGCCGAACTCGACGCCGCGACTCAGGCGCTGGAGGCGAGCGAAGAGGCGCTGAAGCTCGCGCTTTTGCCGAAAGATTCCGCGGACGAAAAAAGCGTCATTCTCGAAGTGCGCGCCGGTGCCGGCGGCGACGAAGCGTCGCTGTTCGCCGGCGATCTCTTTCGCGCCTATCAGCGCTATGCCGCCTTGAAAGGCTGGCGCGTCGAAATCGCCTCCGCCAGCGAAGGCGCGCTCGGCGGCTATAAGGAAATCGTCGCGGAAATCGTCGGCGCAAGCGTCTATGGGCGCCTCAAATTCGAATCCGGCGTGCATCGCGTTCAGCGCGTGCCGGAAACAGAAACGCAGGGGCGCATTCACACCTCCGCCGCAACCGTCGCCGTGCTGCCGCAGGCGGAAGAGGTCGATCTCGCGATCGACGAAAAAGACCTTGTGATCGAGACCATGCGCGCCGGCGGCGCCGGTGGACAGCATGTGAACAAGACCGAATCGGCAATCCGCATCACGCACACGCCGAGCGGCATCGTCGTGATGATGCAGGAGGAGCGTTCGCAGCATCGCAACAAGGCGAAAGCCATGGCGGTGCTGCGCTCGCGACTGTATGACTCGGAACGGCAGCGGCTCGACAAGGAGCGCTCCGACGATCGCAAGGCGCAGGTCGGCTCGGGCGACCGCTCCGAGCGCATCCGCACCTATAATTTTCCGCAAGGCCGCGTCACCGACCATCGCATCAATCTGACGCTGTACAAGCTCGACCGCGTAATGGAAGGCGAGTTCGACGAAATCATCGACGCGCTGCTGCGCGACCATCAGCAAAAGCTGCTCGCGCACGAAAACGCATAGCGGCGCATTCGTCGGCGCGTGCGCTCCCGCACAGTCAAATCCATGGCGCGCTCCTAATGTGAGGACGTTCGCAATTGACGCGAACGCCGCAGACAACAGGAGACGATCATGTCGAAGAAAATCCTCACCGCCGCCGTCGCCGCCGTCATGCTCGCCGGCTCCGTCGCCGCCACGACCTCTTCCGCTCAGGCGAAGCCCTGGGGCTGGCATCATCACGGTTATGGCTGGGGCGGCCCGGTCGCTCTCGGACTTGGCGCTCTCGCCGTCGCCGGCGCCGTCGCCGCCTCTGAATCCGACTGCTACATCGCCCGCCGTGCGATGACCGACGAATACGGCAATTTCATCGGCTATCGCCGGGTTCGCGTGTGCGATTGATCGCCACGCGCAACTGGATGAAACGATGAGACGGAACAGAAGGGCCGGCTCCGCCGGCCCGCTTTTTTTCCGCCGCGCCGACGCTAAAAAAAGCGTGACCTGATCAAGAGATAAGAGCACATTGCGCGAGCCGGGGCGAAAGGCCGCCCGCACGCGTTACGGGAAGAGCGACGATGAAACCGACGATTTTTGGATGCGCTTTGGCCGCCCTCCTCGCCTTTTCCGCAAGCAGCGCTCAGGCCTCCTGCGCCAGCCTGTGGCGCGAGCGCAATCAGATCTACAAGGACGCCGGCTATTGCTTCAAAACGCCGCGCGCCATTCGCGCCTTCGGCAACGCCGGCTGCACCTATGACGATATGCGCGACGTGCCGCTCTCGGCCAATCAGCGCTCCATCGTGGACGACATCGTCGTCGCCGAGCGCCGCATGGGCTGCCGCGAGTAAGTCAACCCGCGGCTTTCCCGCTCAATGCCGGAAATGCCGCACGCCGGTGAAGATCATGGCGAGACCGGCCTCATCCGCGGCGGCGATCACATCCTTGTCATTGACCGAACCGCCGGGCTGAATAACCGCCGTGGCGCCGGCCTCCGCCGCCGCAAGCAGACCATCGGCGAAGGGGAAGAAGGCGTCCGAGGCGACGACAGAACCCTTCGCCAACGATTCTTTCAGCCCCGCCGCCTGCGCCGCTTCCTCCGCCTTCATCGCGGCGATGCGCGACGATATAACGCGCGACATCTGCCCGGCGCCGACGCCCACGGTCGCAAGATCGCGGGCGTAGACGATGGCGTTGGACTTCACATGTTTCACGACGCGAAACGCAAATTTCAGATCGGCCAATTCGGCGGATGTCGGGGCGCGCTTCGTCACCACCTGCAGGGTCATGTCGTCGACCACGGCGTTGTCGCGCGACTGCGCCAGAAAGCCGCCGGCGACGCTGCGCGCGAACAGGCCTTGCGCGCGCGGGTCCGGAACGCCGCCGGACAGCAACAGACGCAGATTTTTCTTCGACGCGACGATCTCGACCGCCTCGGGATCGGCATCCGGCGCAATGATGACTTCGGTGAAAATCTTCACGATCTCGCGCGCCGCTGCGGCGTCGAGCTTGCGGTTCAGCGCGACAATGCCGCCGAAGGCGGAGACAGGATCGCAGCGCAGCGCCTTCAGATAAGCCTCCTCCAGAGTCGCGCCTTCCGCGACGCCGCAGGGATTGGCGTGTTTGACGACGACGACCGCCGCCGCGCGGGCGGCGTCGAATTCCGCAACGCACTCGAACGCGGCGTCGGTGTCGTTGATATTATTGTAGGAGAGCTGCTTGCCCTGAATCTGCCGCGCCGTGGCGACGCCGAAGCGCGTTTCGGCGCCGATATAAAAACCCGCGGTCTGATGCGGATTTTCGCCATAGCGCAATGGCTCGGCGCGTTTGCCGCCAATGGCGCGATATTCCGGCGCCGGCTCGTCGATCTCGCGCGCCAGCCAGTTGGAGATGGCCGCGTCATAGCTCGCCGTGCGGGCGAAAGCCTTTTGCGCGAGGCGGCGGCGCAGCGCGAGCGGCGTCGCGCCTTTATTGGCGGCGAGCGCCTCGATCAGCGCGGCGTAATCGGACGGATCGACGACGACGGCGACGTCATTGTGATTTTTCGATGCCGCGCGGATCATCGCCGGCCCGCCGATGTCGATGTTCTCGACGCAGTCGTCAAAGGCCGCGCCCTTCGCCAGCGTCGCCTCGAAGGGATAGAGATTGACGACGAGGAGATCGATCGGACGAATGTCATGGGCGAGCATGGCCGCTTCATGCTCGGGGTTTTCGCGAATGGCCAGCAGTCCGCCGTGAACCTTGGGATGCAGCGTCTTCAGCCGCCCGTCCATCATCTCGGGAAAGAGGGTGAGATCGGCGACATCCTTCACCGCAAGGCCCGCCGCGGCGATGGCCTTGCTGGTGCCGCCGGTCGAAATCAGCTCGACGCCATGGTCGGCCAGCGCGCGCGCAAGCTCCGACAGTCCGGTCTTGTCGGAAACGGAGAGCAAGGCGCGGGTGACGGGACGCAGATCGACGGGCATGGCGGCTCCTGAAACAAGGTCAACGCCGCGCTTATCACACATCCGCCTCCGGCGGAACCGGCGCATCCGGCGCCGCCGCCACGGCGCGGCGCTCGAAACTCCAGCGGATTTCCAGGCCGGCGCGAGCGGGGCCGCGCAGCGCGATCTGCCGGCTTTTGACGCCGCCGCTCGCCGTCGCGAAGAACACGCTCTCCTCGATACAGGCGCGCGCGCCGGACCATTCGAACAGAATGTCGCCGCCGCCCGGCAAAGACAGGCCGATGGCGTGCTCATCCTCGAAAAATCCGGCGCCGACGCGCGGATGCAGATGAAAGCGCACAACCGCCTCCGTCGCCTCGGCGCGCGGCGCGGCGCCCTCAACCGCGACCAGCCGGTCTTCGCCGACGAAGCGCGCGCCGTCCTGCGTCAGCGCCAGCGACCGCTCGTGACGCAGACCGAAACGCGCGGCGAAGCCGTCGTGAGAAAGTTCAAGCACCTCGCCCTGCGGCGCCAGACGACGCACAGCGACGACGGTGGTCGGACCGCCGACAAGCGCCCCGTCAGCGTCGAACAGCGCAGCGTCGACGCCCTCCAGCGCGAGCGTCGAATGGGCGGCGGGAAAGCGCGCGGCGTCTCTCGCAGCCGTATAATGCGCCGGCGGCGCCCCGCAATTCACGACGATGCGGTCGAGCCCGACCGAATATTCGAAGGACAGGAGCCCGGCATGAGCGCGATGCGAAAAAGCGCGCGGCGGCGGCGCGCCGGCGTCGACGATCGCGCCGGTCTCGCCCGCCTGAAGACGGTGATAGCCGCCGCGCACCGCTTCCGCGCTCGCCCCGCGACGACCGTCTTCCTGAGCGAAAATGGTCGCGACGCGCCCGAGCGGCGTTTCACCCATGCCGTTGAACAGCGCCAGCGACAGATCCTCGTGCTGAAGCTGGCGGAGCATGGGGATCATGACGTCCAGCGCGCGCCGCAAAGCCTCCGGCGGATAGATGCCGCGCCCGGAGAATGCCTGGCGCAGCGGCAGCATATCAAGCAGCAGCTCCAGCAGCGTGAAGGGATTGCGGCTGACGGGACAGCCGTCGGGATGAAGTTCGCGCTCCAGCGCATCCGTGAAGAATTTCGCGCCGCGCGACGCGACGCCCGGCGGCGCGTCGGCGCAGACGCAATATTGCAAAAAGGCGATGGCGAGCGGCAGACGTTCGCCGCCGGAATGCGGCGGATTGGCGAGATGGCGATGCAGCGCGCGCGCCTCCCGCGCCAGAAGCTCGACGAAAACCTCGTAGAACGCCGCCTCCGCGCCGTCCAGCAGCAGGGGCGAATGCGCCAGCAGGGAGCTGAGACGCCGGGCGAGCACGCCGGGCTCGAAGGCGGGATCGGCGCGCGGCCCGCGCGGCGCCTGGGCGAAATCAAGCGCCAGCGCCCTCGCGTTTTCCCGCGAGAGCTGCGTGCCGGCCGCGCGTAAATGACGCAGCCAGGAAAAACCCGTCAGCGTGCGCCGCCAGGCGCTTGTCGGCGCCGGCAGCGCGAAGGGCGACTCGCCGCGCGCATTCACCACGGAGCCGTCGAAGGAGAAAAACCCGGCGTAAATCTCGTCCGCGACAGTGGGATCGGCGGTGCGCAAATCCGGCGGCGCGATCAGCAGCCGGCTCGGAACGACGATCTCCATCGACTGCGCGAGACGGAACGGAGCAGCAAGCGCGCGCCAGCAGCCGCGCGCCGCCGATGCGGCGCGGCGTCCGACCCCTCCAATCGACCCGGCGGGAAATGCCTCGCTCAGTTCACCTCTCCCTCGTCGCCGCCCGCCCGCGCCGGCCGGGGCGTAGGCGGAATCATGGCGGGAATAACCCTATGCTTTGCGCTATCGCAGGAAAATGGCAATGTTTTCCCGCGAATCGGGAGGAGAGGATGCCGCTTTACAAAATCGACGGGATTGCCCCGCGCCTGCCGGCGAAAGGGCGCTATTACGTCTCGCCGGGCGCCCATGTGATCGGACGCGTCGAACTTGAGGAAGACGCCAATATCTGGTTCGGCTGCGTGCTGCGCGGCGACAATGAGTGGATCACCGTCGGCGCCCGCACCAATATCCAGGAAAACAGCATCTTGCACACGGATATGGGCTATCCGCTGATCATCGGCGCCGATTGCACCATTGGCCATGGCGTCATTTTGCACAGCTGCATCATCGGCGAGAACAGCCTGATCGGCATGGGCGCGACCATTTTGAACGGCGCCAAAATAGGCCGCAACTGCCTCGTCGGCGCCAATGCGCTGGTCACCGAAAACAAGGAATTTCCCGACAATTCGCTCATTCTCGGGTCGCCCGCCAAGGTCGCTCGCTCGCTCGGCGAAGACGCCGTCGAACGCCACCTCGAATCGGCGCGCCATTATGTCGAGAACGGGCGCCGCTACGCCGCCGGTCTCGAACCCATCGAGGAATAAAAAGCCGGCGAACGCGGTGTATCGCATTCGCCGGCAAGTCGATCCGTCGCGACAAGTCGATCCGTCGCGACAAATCTATCCGTCGCAAACGGAATTTCGTGGTTTACGTCGCCCCCGGCTGCTTACTTCGACACATAGAGCGGCTCGCGGGTCGGCGGACCAATCACCACCCACACATTCTGGTTGGTCTGCGACTGCCGCTTGACGAAGCGATAGGCGGTCGCATTCCAGGGCTTCACCTCATCGGCGAGATTATCGAGCACATATTCGCCGTGAGACGTCTTCACCGTCAGGATCGCATGACCGTCCCCGTTCTTGTCCTTGACGACGGTGATGAGCAGCGCCTGGCGCGGAAAACCTTCCTCGATCAGCATCTTGCGCTTTAATAGCGCGTAATCTTCGCAATCGCCGCGGCCGTCCGTGGGATAGTCCCACTGATCCACGACGCCCCAATGCTCCATGTCGGACATGGGCGTAACGGACTTGTTCACCCAGGCGTTGACGCGCTGAATCTTGCGCATCGCCGCCGGCGTGAGGTCGATGTCCAGCGCCTGACGCTCGTCGTCGGCGCATTCGCCGCGATAGCGCTGACAAAAATCCACCCAGCCATAGGGCACGCTGGTGGACGGCCCGAGCGACGCGTAAGTCGCGACGGCGACCTCCGAGCCGGCGTAACTCGCGCCGGCGCCGCCGATAAGGACCGCTCCGGCAATGCCTGCCGCCAGTGCGATTTTTGTAAAGACGCGGAACATACTCGCCTCCATTCGATGGCGACGAGAATAGGTTCGATATTTTTCTACCCATCAAAGCAAAAAGGCGGCTTTTTACGCGAATTGATTTAGATTTGCGCTGACAGGAAGTAAGTATAACAACGTCTCGGCAAATTGCGTAAAATTGTCGATATCGCCATAAGGCGATTGTTTTAAAGGAGTTTCTGACGCCGATAACGCCGTCGGCGCCGACGCGGGGTTTCTTGCAAAAGCGCTGGGGCGGCTAAAGTTTAACGCCGCCGCCGAAGAAGAGTTAACAGCCCCGTCGCAGCGGCCTCGGAGCAGTTTGGAAGGAA
>Ga0265328_10000497_pt1 | contig 18276 bp, 15 predicted proteins | sample 41624metaG_FD_202086 | JGI IMG/M metagenome (GOLD analysis project Ga0265328, IMG submission 202086) | Rhizosphere microbial communities from Carex aquatilis grown in University of Washington, Seatle, WA, United States - 4-16-24 metaG | ecosystem: Host-associated > Plants > Roots > Rhizosphere...
CGCGCCTCACCGTCGGCAGGACGGCGAGCTCGCCGTGGTCGTCGAGCAGGACACCCACCGTGCCGTCGATGACGGGCTCTCCGCGGCCCCGGCGGAGCAGCGCCTCATGATGAAGGGAGAATATTGAACCACTGGGCATTCTTCACAGACCCCGCGCTCGCGACCGCTCCTCGAGCTATCGCCAGATCAGCAGGAACAGATTGACCCCGCTCGGTTCGGCGTCGACCTCGGCGCGGACCGGAGCCGGCACCAGCGCGGGCACGAACGACAGCAACTCCTCGCGGGTCCGGTGAATCAAGAACCAGTCGAGGCCGTACTCCATGAAGTAGCGGCTGGGATTGTCTGCAGCGACGTTGCCGATCGCCAGGTGGCCGCCGGGCGCCAGCGTCTGGTAGAGCAACGACAACAGCGTCGAAAAAGTGGGGGCGTGCAGGTAGTCGAAGAGCCCCGCGCTGTAGATGAAATCGCGTTCGCCGAGGGCTTCTTTCAGTCTCCTGGCGGTCAAGAGGCGCCGCACCGACTGCTTGATGAAGTGCACCTTGGCCCCGGTCCGGCTCGCGATCGGGGACAGTGTTCGCTCGCAGTAGGTGAGCACCCGCTCTTCCTGGTCGATCAAGGCGACGTCGAGGCACGGTCCGAGCTCGGGGTACCGTTCCAGCAAGACGAACAGCTCGCGCGCGGGACCGCAACCGATGCTGGCGATGCGGGCCCGCCCGCTCACCTCGATCGCGGCGCGAATCTTGGCCGACAGGTACTCGAGGCGATTGATGTTGGCCTGGGCCGCCTTCTCCTGGATCGCGTACTGATTCAGGGCGCGCCCGAACAGAGAATCGCCCTCCGCGCGGTCGCGGTAGATCATATTCATCATCTCGTAGTCCCCCGCGTAGCCGAGGGGCTTGCTGTACGCGCGCCTCAGCAGGGGGGAATGGACGATGAGGTCATTCAGCTGCTTCTTGTAATAGCTGCGATAGAGGGAATGCTGCTCTTCGGAGAGGTTCGAGACGAGCGCGAACAACTGGCGCGAGGCTCCGTTCAGCTTCTCGATCAAGCGCGGAGCCGCGCCCTCGAGGTAGGTCTTGAGGGTCTCCTCACGCGTGAACCGATCCAGGCTCACGAGCGCTTCTTCCTCGGCGTCGAGGAAGCGCTTGACGCGCTCCAGTGAGTCACGCAGATCGTTGACCCACACCTTGAAGGCATCGGAGACGCCGTCGTCCTGCGGATCGCACGCGCGAACGAGACGTTCGGAGAAGCTGTGGCGGACGCCCAGCCGATAGAGCTCGGACAGATCGATCGTGCCGCCGACCAGCTCGACGCCGATGGTGAGGTCGTCCCCACGCTCGGCGACATGGCGCACGTGAGCGTCGCCGTCGCAGATCACGGCGCCGCGACACACGATCTGCATCGACTCGACGCGGTCGCCGACGAGGATCAGGCCGGACTTGGCTGCGCCGCCCGCGATCGAGAGCCCCGCACCGGTCAAGGAGAGATCGTCGACGACCGCGCGAACCTCGCCGAGCAAGCTGTGGCGAACGATCGCCTCGAGGCCAACCAGCTGCATCTCCAGCGGGCGCACGCGCCGCGCGCGCAGTCGGTGCGCGCGCGGGAGCTCCTCGCGCGCCCTTTGACCCGGGCCGAGCAAGCCGCTTCGATCAACTCCCGTCGCGCCGCTCGAGAAGTCCTCGTTTTCCGCGACCGTAGCCACCTGATTCTTCATCGCCACCTGACATCGAGGCAACCGCCTCACATGAGAGGACACCGGGCCCGTCGAGTTGTCGCAACGAAATCGGCAGACCGGCGCTGCCGCTATCCCGCGAGGATCCGGGACATCGTCACATGAACGTCACGCTCCATGATGCGGTACAGGCTCTTGACGTCGGCGGTGTCGAGGCCGTGCTTGGTGGCCAACTCCTCCCTCACCTCCTTGAACAGCCGGGTGCGGATCGCGACCAGCCACCGGGCGATGGTGGCGCGGTTGACGCGATAAAGGACGCCGATCCGTTCGATGTTGAGCCCGTCGATGAAGTGCAGGCGCAGCAAGGTGCGCTCCCGCGCCGTCAGCCGGCGAAAGCCAATCTCCAGCGCCTGGTGGAGATCGGCGAGGTACCAATTTCTGAACTGCACCGCCTCCTGCCCCGCGAGGACGGCCTCGGGTAGGTTCTCATCGGGATGAAGTCGATCGGACCTCTTGAGGTTCAACGCCACGCGCGTCGCGATGACCCGCAGCCAATCGACGAGCGCGCCCGTTCCCGAATAGGTCCCGAGCTTGGCGTCGTCGCCGGTCAGCAGCTTCACGCGCAGCTCTTGCGTCACATCGTCGATGAAGTTCGGGGCGCGATCGACGCGCGCGACCACGCTGGCTGCGAGCCTGAGATATTCGTCGAAATGGGCGACGGCCCAGGGGACCTGTTCCAAGACCGCGGCGACCAGGAACAGATCCTCGGCGCGCGCGGCCAGCTGCCGGTCGTCCAACCCGAGGCGCGCGCAGTGCTTTCGAAAATCGTCGAACGACAGCGACAGGAGCGGCCACCGCGCCTGCCCGCGCGCGTAGGCGGTCTCCGTCTCCGTCGCTTCCAGGTCGGTCACGTCGTGGATTATACTGGCTCCGTTCGATACCCTGCGGGGGAGCGGGCGACGCGAGAGAACGCAGCATGATCTGTCTTGGTGACGACGAAGTGACGGCGCTGTTGACGGGCGCCCTCGAGGGGGAGGCGTTCGCGGCGGCTGAAGTGCACCTCGACGTCTGCCGCCGCTGTCGTCTCCTCGTGTCAACCCTCGCGACGAAGACCGGTGACACCTTCAGGGACGGATCGCTCAATGCCTTTCGGATCGGCGACGTCGTCGCCGGCCGCTACCAGATCGTCGCCCTCCTCGGGTCGGGCGGGATGGGTGAGGTCTACGAGGCCCTGGACATGGTGCTGGGTGAGAAGGTCGCCCTCAAGACGCTAGCCTCTGGGATCGCGGTCGACGAGACCGGGGTGTCCCGCCTCAAGGCCGAGGTCCAGATCGCGCGCCGCGTGACCCATCGCAACGTGTGCCGGGTCTTCGACGTGGGCTTCCACACCGACGTCCGTTTCGAGGGGGACGAGGTGCCGAACCTCGCCATCCCGTTCTTCACGATGGAGCTTTTGCGGGGCGAGACGCTGCGAAAGCGCCTGCGGCGCACGGGGCCGCTGTCCTGCGGCGAAGTGCTGTCGCTGCTGGAGCAGATCGCCGCCGGCATCGACGCCGCGCACGCGGCCGGCATCGTGCACCGCGATCTGAAGACCGAGAACGTGATGCTGGTCCCCGAGGAGGGTGACGACGCGCGCGTCGTGATCACCGACTTCGGGCTGGCCCACCAGCTCGACGAGCAGGCGCTCCGTTGTATACCGCTCACGAGGCACGCGGCCGGAACGCTGGGCTACATGGCGCCCGAACAGCTCGCCGGCGAGGAACCGCGCCCCGCGACGGACATCTACGCGCTCGGCGCGGTGTTGTTCGAGCTCCTGACCGGAGAGCTTCCCTTCAGCGTCGCGGAGGCCATCGGGGGCAAGGAACGGCGGGGACCACCGCCGTCCCTGCGCTCCTCGTGCGCGGCGCCACCCGCGTGGCAGACCGCCATCGACCGTTGCCTCGAGGTGTTGCCGTCGGCCCGTTTCGGTAGCGCCGGCGACCTGCTCGCGGCGTTGCGCGCGTCGGCGACCCCACCGCGACGGCACCGTGTCATCGGCCGGATGTCCCTGGGCGCGGCGCTGACCGTGCTCATCGTCGGCGCGTCGGTCCTTGCCGCCCGCCGCGAGGCGCCTCCTCGGCCGGCGGCGCCGAAAGTCGCCGACGCGCCGGCGGCTCCCCCCTTCGCGCAGGCGGTGTTGGCGCCTCGAGCCTCCACCCGACCCACGGTCCGCCCCAGCGCGCGCGACGGCTCGGCCGAGTCGCCCCGGGTGTCGACGCTCGGCCGAGCACGCCACGAGCGGCGCGGGGCCGGCGGCAGGGGCGTCGCGGCGAGAACACCCGCGGCCCGCGCGCCGGACGACCGGCTCGGCGACGACGATTTCGTCGATCCCTTCGGGCAACAACCCTTCGGACAACAACCCTTCGGGCAACCCTCGGCCGCCGCCCCCTCGCACACCAAGTGACGCCGCCGACGCTCTCCATCATCGTGGCGCTGGCCCTGGCTTGCTTGGCGGGCGGGCGTCCGGCGCGCGCCGAGACGCCGGAGCGGGAGGCACGCCATCTCTACCAGACAGGGTTGGAGAGCTACCGCGCGGGCAACTACGACGACGCGATCGCGAGGCTCAAGGCCTCATACCAGCTGGTCCCGGCGCCGGGGCTCCTCTATGACCTGGCGCAGGCCCAGCGGCTCAAGGGTGATTGCGCCAGCGCGCGGACCCTCTACCGCCAGTTCCTCGACCATTCACCAAGTGGGCCGGTCGAGACGCTCGCACGATCTCACCTCGCCGAGATGGACAAGTGCGTTTCCGACGCCGTCCCCGTTCCGCCCGCCGCCAGCGCCCCGGCGTCCGGGCCGGCCACGCCGACCTCCGCAGGATCGGCGAACCTGGCCGCGCCGACGACCAGCCTCGGCTCCGAGCGTGACCTCGTCGCCGCGCCCACCGGCCGCGCTGACGGCGCCAAGCTAGCGGCCTCGGGTCCTCATCGATCGCGTTTCGCCGGTCGGCGACCGGCGCTGGCCGCCGGGCTCACGGCGCTCGGCCTGGCGGTCGCCTCCGGGTACTTCGCCTTGCGCGCCGACCAAGCGTCGGACCAGGTGTCGAACATGTTCCTGCCGGGACAGGCGTGGAACGCCACCGGAATGAACGCCGAGCAGTCGGGACGGTCCAGCGAGACATTGGGCATCGTCACCGCGGTGGGGGCACTGGTGAGTGGAGGGATCGCCGCGTGGCTCGCGATGCGCGACTGACGATCGCGGCCGGCCGACTCGCGATCGTCGTGGCGGCGTTCGCGGGAGCTCACGGGGCACGGGGTGCCGGCGCCGACGTCTCGGGCTTTGTCGGCGTCTGGACGTTTCAGGGCGGCAGTGACGTCCAGGCCGTCTGCTCGAGCCTGGGGACGGTCGTGCAACAGCTGAGCGGCGCGCGGGTCAGCATCTATCCAGGGACCACGACCGATCTCGTCTTCGACATCGGCTGCCGCTGCACGATCGGACTCGATGTCGTCGGTTCGCGCGCAACCCTGGCGGAGACGCAGTCATGCCTGGTCATTCCTCGAGGCCAGGAGCTGTCGGGAGAGATCAGCGCGCTCACGCTCGACCGCTCGGGCGACGGCGTCCTCACCGTGACGTTCTCCGGAGACAACGGCGTCCTCACCGGTATGGGAGACGCCAGCTGCGCGCTGTCCTCGTTGTCGGGATCGGGGACCCTGCTGCGCACCGGCACGGGGATCGTCAGCTGCGGTGATCCGACGACGGTGGTCGGCGTGGTGCCCTATTCGCCGTCGGGGACGATCGACTGTCCGTTCGGCGCCGGTGTCGAGGATCTCCGGATCAGCATGCACGATGAGAATCAGCCGCCGTGCAGCGACGCCTCCGGATCTCGCGGGGAGGGCCAGTGGGTCCTTCCCGACGCCCCGGACCGCGGTCCTCCGGTCTGCACGTCGCTCAGCACCACGACCCTCACTTTCTGTCGCGTCGACGGGGCGACGTTCAAATCACTGACGACCGCCCTGGCGCCGCAACAATTTTACGCGGTCTTGAAGCTGGGCAGTGTCTGTCCGAACGGTTCCGTCGAGGTGAGCAAGACCATCGACAACGAAGACGATCCAGGGCCCATCGTGAACAACGACCTCGGCGATCCGGGGCCCAACCGGGTGGAGAGTCAGCCCGGGCTCGGCACGATCACCCGGCTGGTTTTCTGTTACTTCCGCGGAGCGGCCTCGCAGGGCGCGGTCATGGCCGGATTCCCCGACCTCGGCTTTCCGTACGCCGTGTTTCACGCCTACGCCGGCGAACAGCCTTCGTGGGTGATGGTCAAGCGATGGATCTATAGCAACGACGAAGATAGCCAGATGGGGGTCGACAGTTACGACTCCCCCGACGCGGCCGCGAAGGCGGAGTTTCACCGGGTCATCGAAAATCCGCCCGAAGATTCCCAGCCGAACACTTACTTCAACCTGGCACGAGTGCGCTGACGTGAGGTTGCGCCAACCGAGCGTCGCGCTCATCTGCCTCGCGCTCGCCTGCTATCGACCTCGCGTCGTCGACTGCGTTCTCGCGTGCGACTCGCACGGGTGTCCAGATACGATGACCTGCTCCGCGGGCCTGTGCACGCGGGGCGCAACGTGCGCGCTGGCGGTGGCGGCCGGTGCCAGGCACAGCTGCGCGATCGTCGGCGGCCAGATCGAATGCTGGGGCAACAACAGCTATGGACAGCTGGGCATCGACAGCACCCAGGACCGCGGCGCCGACACGGTGCCGTTCACTCCCGTTGATCTGGGCGGAGGCCGCACGGTGGTCGGGGCGGCGACCGCGATCACCACCGGGACCACGACGGCGATAGCGACCGGAGGAAGGCACACCTGCGCGCTGGCCAGCCAGACGACGTCCGCGAGCGTGGCCGCCGTCTGCTGGGGCGACAACACCTTCGGCCAGCTCGGTCTCGCGGACGGTCGCGCGCGCGGCGCGCTGGCCGGCGACACCTTCGATGTCGTTCCTGTCGACGGCGGTCACTCGATCGCCGGCGTGAGCGCGGGCCTCTACCACACCTGCGCGCGTCTCGATGACGCCAGCGTCGTGTGCTGGGGAGACAATCGCTTCGGCCAGCTCGGCGTCCCCGGCGACGGAAACGCCACCTTCGCCCCCGTCGACCTGGGCGAGCCGGCGAGCGCCGTGACCGCCGGTGCGTACCATTCATGCGCTCTGCTGGCCAGCGGCACCGTCCGGTGCTGGGGGTGGAATGACTACGGACAGCTCGGCGGCGCGGATCAGCCGCCCGCAGGCTCGCCTGCCAGCGCCGCGACAACTGTCGACATCCCGGCCGCCAAGGCCATCGCCGCCGGCGGATTTCACAGCTGCGCCGTCCTGGAAACCGGTGCGGTCGCCTGCTGGGGACAGGACGACGCCGGGCAGCTCGGTGTCATGCGAGATCCGACCGTCGGGACCGTCGTTCCTGGCAAGCTCGTCGATCTGGGACGGGGGCGGTCGGCGCGCTCGATCGCGGCTGGCGCGTCCCACACGTGCGCGCTGCTCGACGACTTCTCGGTCAAGTGCTGGGGCTACAACGCTCACGGCGAGCTCGGAATCGGCGATTCCCTCAATCGGGGCGACGATGAGCCGCTGGGCGACGATCTCCCGGTGGTTGCGCTGGGACGCGATCCGGTCAGCACGCTCACGGTGGGCGCCAATCACGCCTGCGTCATCCAGGCCGCCGGCATCCGGTGCTGGGGCTTCAACGACTCCGGGCGTCTCGGCGTGGGCGACAGCCAGGACCGGGGCGCCGATTCGTCACATCCGATCAGTCTGGTCCGTCTCGGAACCTCGAGTCCCTGACCGCCGTGCTCATTGCAGTCCGAAAGCTGCGCGCACGCGATTCAATCCAGACGCATTGTTCACCGTCAGCGACAGGGTGGTGCCGGCGCCGTTCAGCGTCGTCAACGACCAGGTATCGGCGGTCCGCAGAACGGGCCAGTAGCAGCTACCGATCCCGTTGTCGTGCAGGTACGTCGATAGCGCCGTGATGAAGGACGCATTGTGGTCGCCATCTCCCGCTCCGCTGTAGTCGGCGCCCGTCGTCATCGGCGCGCCCCACTCGCTGACAATGGTTCTGCTCGCGTATGCGCCGAGGTTGGTCTGCAACATGTCCCGCCAAGCCTGTGTCGAGGTTTGCGTCGCGTTCGAAAACGGATAGATGTGCAGCGACAACAGAGTCCCGTTCAGACGCGGGTCCGCGCCCTGGGGGCGGACATCCTGATCGGTATAGTTGCCGGCGACGATCACCCGCCCGGGCGGAAGGCTCGGATAGCGCGCCATCCATTGCACCGCGAGCGTGATGAAGTCGGCCGGCTGGTACGCGTAAGGCTCGTTGAAGATCTGAAAATAGACCAGGCCGTTGCCGGCGTACGCGTTCACGACGACGTCCCACATCGCATAGAACGTGTTGATGTCGTCCATTCGCCCGTTGTGCCACGCCCAGTACGCGACGATGACCTTCATTCCGCGGGCGAGGGCTGCGTCAATCGTTCCCTTGTAGGCGCCCCACCAGGCATCCATGACCGTCGGTTCGTTGATCGGAATGCGCACCGAGTTGGCGCCGACGGTGTTTTGAAACGCCGTGAGGATCGCCGTCGACTTCGCGAAGACGGTCGCGTAGCTGTCCGCGGTGGTGGTGCCCGACAGCTGGAGATCGCCGTTGACGAAGTTGTCGCGCTGGTCGGCCCAGTTGCCGCATCGGAACGTGTTCGCGGCCGCGGGCGCGCCGCCGCCGTCGGGGCGGGTGTCCGCGCCGCCGCCGTCCTGGCCCGCGTCGACGGCTCCTCCCGAGGTCCCTCCCGATCCCGGCGCGCCACCTGTCGCTGACGCGCCGCCCGTCGCTGACGCGCCGCCTGATCCCAACACGCCGCCCGATCCCGCGCCGCCGACGCCTTCTGCTCCTGCGCCGCCACCGGTTCCGGGGCGATCTTCACTTCCTGCGCCGCCGCCCGCACCGCCGCGAGACGATCCGGAACAGCCGCCATAAGCAACCAGGGAGCCTGCGGTGACCAAGAATAGAATCTGGCGAGACCCGCGAGTCATATGCTCTGGGAGTTGCGCCAACTCCGAAAAGCGGGTCACGGTTCCGGCTCGCCTGCCGGCCGTGCTGATTCCCGCCCGGTCTCGAGCGCAGCCCCGAATTCACGACATCCGCAATTCACCGTGCACGCGAGACCGATCCTCCCGATCCGGTTGGCGTGTTCTCGCGGAGAGCTGTTTTTTTCAGCTGGCTGCCCGCGCCGGGTGAGGAGAGAATGCCACCGGTGCGGAGGCGCCTCCAAATCAAAACGCGGCAACGATACTGTCAGATCGCCTCGCGCTGCCTGTGGATGACCGCACTGGTTTGCTTGCCAGCGTGCGCGGACATCTGGGGATTCGAAGATCTCGGTCATTCGGCGGACGGTGGCGGAGCGGGCGGGACCACGATGATCGTCCAGATCGGAAGTGGCGGAGCCGGCGGTATCGCGGGCACGGGCGGCAACCCCGGGGCGGGCGGAAGATCCGACATGGGGGGAACGACGGGAGCCGGTGGTACCGCGGGTATGATCGGCGCGGGCGGAACACCGGGGGCGGGCGGCGCGTCTGGAATCGGCGGCGCAAGCGGAATGGGCGGCGCGAGCGGTAAGGGCGGCGCGCCTGGAATCGGCGGCGCTCTCGGGATGGGCGGCGCGTCGGGCGTCGGCGGCGCGCCTGGGATCGGTGGCGCGCTCGGAATGGGCGGCGCGCGCGGAATGGGCGGGGCGCCGGGCGTGGGCGGGGCTCCGGGCGTCGGCGGCGCGTCGGGCACCGGCGGCGCGGCGGGCTGCGGCCCCAGCACCTGCCCGAACGGCTGCTGTGCCGCGGGACGCTGTATCAACCCGACGACGGCACAGCAATGTGGACTCCACGGCGCCGCGTGCGCGGCCTGCGGTGGCTGCCAGCTCTGCGGCGTGGACGGTGCGTGCGCCGTCGATCCGACGTCGAACTGGCAGGTGGTCTGTTCGTCGGCGCAGTTGACCGTCGCGCCACCCACCGGCACGACCTGGGATCCCGCCGGCGTCGCCGGTGACGGAACCGCGCCGGATCCCTTCTGCCAGTTCGAGAAACCGGCGGGCGTCATCGACGCGACGACCGGCGCTGCGACACGGACCATCAACGACAGCTTCACACCCGTCTGGAACCAGGTCGTCACCGCCGGCAACACCACCATCACCGCGGCGGAGCTCATGTCGGCGGACATGAATGCCTGGCGGGTGTGGGTTGGCGACAGCGAGTTCAACGGCCGCGGCACGTTGGCCTGCCAGGTGCGGCCGCCGTTACAGGCGACCGCGCTTCTCGGCGGTCAGTTGACGGTCGCGAATCTGCAGAACTGCGTATCGCTCACGCTGACGCTGGTCTGCCGGCCGTAGCGATCGCGCCCGGCCCTCGCGGCGGCTCCCTCGTCACCAGCTCAACGTGACTCCGGCGCCGCTGCTGCTGGCCGTGGGTGCGACGGCGATCCGCTCCTGCGTGGAGGGCCAGGCAAAGTAGACGGTTGCCGCTCCGGCCAGGAAAGCGCCGGCCCCCACGAACGCGATGGTGGAAACGAGGGCTCGATCGTGCGCGGTGCGCCCGTCAGCGATGCCCTGCGGAGAACAGGAGTCGGCTCTCCCGTCACACTCGGTGATGATGGCGTGATCGTATTTGGCCTTGGCAAGAAAGGCCCACACCGTCCCGACCACCACGCCAGCGGCCGCTGCGCCGACGAGCGCGCCACCGACCTTCTTCCGCCACGGAGGAATCGCCGCGCGCGGCTCGGCGGTCCCGGGCGACCAGCTCGGCGGCGGGAGCTCCGGCGCCGGCAGGTCGAGCGAGGGTTCGCGCCTGGCGAGCACGGCGCCCGGGCTGGCGGGGGTGAGGAAGACCAGCACGCGGAGCTTGCGCTGGCCTTCGCGCGTGACCACCGTGGTTTCAATCTGGTTGAAGCCCTCGGCCTTGAAGAGCAAGTGGTGCTCTCCCGGATCGACGGCGACGGATTGCCCGTCGATCCGCTCGACCAGTGGCGCGCCATCCATGCTCACGCGCGCATGGGGCAGGTCGTGGCCCTGGCCGTCCTGCACCACCAGCACGAGGGCCGGCAGCACAGCATCGATTTCAGCGATTCGGCCGGCGCACGCTCGGCGCGCGGCCGTGGCGCATGTCTCGACCATGCAGGCCGAAAGGCGCGCCCGCGCGGCCGCCAGCCGCCGAGCCGCTTTCAGCTCCAGCGCGTCGCGAATCGCGTCGCCGCAGGTGTCGTCGGGCGCTGCCCAGGCCGGGACGGCGGAAACACCGACGCCCACCAGGCCCAGCAACAAAGCCAGGACGCGACGCTGAATCACGCAGCACCCGCTTCCGACGTTCTCATGAGACGTTTCTTGGCATGCATCAAAAACGCGCGTCGAAGTTCAACGTACCAAACCCGACGGTGAGCTCGGCCCCGTTCGTTTGCGTGTTCGCGTTGATCGTCGAGTAAAGGGTGATTCCACCGACGGCGAGCGTCGCCGCCGTAAATGAGTCGGCGAGAATCGAGAAGGTTCTGGTTCGATGGGCGAAGTGGTCGAGCGTTTCGCTCGTGGTCGGAAAATCGTTGCGGGCGTGTTGCAGGTCGTTGGATGCCCTCAGCGCCAGCACGCTGAAGACGGCCGCGCCCGCCGCGAGGATCCCGGTCGCCGCCCAGCCGGCCGAGCGCAGCGTCGAGCGGCTCACCGATTGATGGTCCAGATCGGTACCCGGCGACGCCGATGCGGCCAGATCCACCGGTGAAGGTGGGATCTCCATCGTCACCAAGACGTCGTCTTCGGCCGCAATCTCGACCGGGTGCACGACGGGTGGACGGCCGGGCAGCACCGCCCGCAGGTTCATCCGTCCGATTCCTACCAGGACCGGCCTTTCGATCGGCGTCTGCCCGAGGACGCGATCGTCGACGCTGACCGTGGCGCCCGGTGGGAGGGTGACGACGCGCAACTCGCCGACTCGGGTGCGCAGCTCCTCAATGTTGCGAGCGGCGAGCGCCCGATGCGAGTCGTCGGGGGCCTCCACCAGGTATTGCTGGAACGTCGCGAACGCGCCGGCGTAGTCGCGAAGCTGATACTGCGACTCCGCGATGTTGAACAAGACGACGCCGTTCGGCACGAGGGTGTACGCGCGCTTGAACTCGACGAGCGCGCCGCGGTAATCGGCCTCGATGTAGAGCGCGACGCCGCGCTGAAAGTGCCGATCGGCGCCCTCGGCACCCACCTCGGGCTCGGCCGCGACGGAAGTCGAGAGTCGCCCGGCGCAGACGCAGATGACGACCGCGAGCCCCAGGCCAGTGCGCGGGCGACGTTTGATCATGAGCTCTCGAGTGACTCCCGTGTCCCGGACTCAATACCGCGACAAAGAACGGCTTCGCTGCAACGGTGCGGCTGGTCGCGAGCATAGTACAGACGCCCCGGCCGCGTCAGCAACCGTGCGCTGCCCCTTGTAGGTCCGCACCGCAGGACCGACCCTTTCCCGTAGTTGGCACTGGGTGCGCCGATCCTCTCGGCGCGTGGGCACGAATCGGAGATGAGATCACATGGGTTTTCTAAAAGAGTTCAAAGAGTTCGCGGTCAAGGGCAACGTGGTCGATCTCGCGGTCGCCGTGGTGATCGGAGGGGCGTTCGGCAAGATCGTCAGCGCGCTGGTCGCCGATCTGGTCATGCCCGTGGTGAACGCCGTGATGCCGCAGGGCGATTGGCGCAAGTGGGAGGCGACGTCACTGCACTTCAAGGTCGGCGACTTCATCGGCACCGTCGTCGATTTCGCGGTGGTCGCGCTGGTGGTATTCGTCGCGATCGTCAAGGTGATGAGCGCGGCGACCCGCAAGCCGGCACCGGGCGCGCCTCCTCCCGCGACGAAGGCGTGCCCCGAATGCCTGGAGGTCGTGCCCGCCGTAGCGCGCCGCTGCCGCGCCTGCACCAGCGTCCTCGCCGCCGCGTGAGAACGGGCGTCGGCCACCGGTGTGGGTCAAGTTCGCCCGCCATCCACCGATCTGCGACGCATGGAAATGCGCCGGATCTGCCCGAACCACGGTGGCGTCCCGAGTGGTGACGGGTGGGGCGGGCGAGGTTCGGGGCGGGGGCCGCAAAGCCCGTGAGCGCCAGCGCCGCCCACGCGGCACCGACCAGCGGCCGGGGCGTGTCCCGCGTGCTCTGGGTGACCTTGCTCGGGCTGGCCCTGGCTCCCCTCGCTCCCAGCCCGCCGGCCGCGGCGGCCAGCCCGACCAGACGCCAGGTCTTGATGCTGAACTCCTACAACTCCACCTACACGTGGACCGCCAGCGTCGTCGACGGCGCTCGATCGGTCTTCGACACGATGGATGACGTCGAGCTCAGCACCGAGTTCCTGGACTCGAAGAAGATCTTCACCACCGAATATGCCGCGCTGCTCGCAGAGGTCTACGCCCGGAAGTATGTCGGCGTGCACCTGGACCTGATCGTGTCGTCCGACGACGATGCCCTGGACTTCCTCAAGACCTATCGCGATCGGCTGTTCCCGGGGGTTCCCGTGGTGTTCTGCGGCGTCAACAGCTTCAAGGACCAGCGCATCGCCGGCTTCACCAACGTGACCGGCGTGAACGAGGAGACCGACTACGACAAGAGCTTCGAATGGATCGCGCGCCTGCGGCCGGCGACCAGGCAGCTGGTGTTCGTCGTCGACGACAGCGCCACGAGCGCCTCCGCGATCCGCCAGATCGAGGCGGTGGCGCCGCGCTGGCGGCCGCGCTTCGCGCTCAGCTTCATTTCGGACGTCACCATCGCGGAGCTGGAGGGGAAGCTGCGGGCGTTGCCCCCGGATGCGCTGGTCTTCTGGCAGATGTTCATGCACGACCGGAACGGCGTGTCGTTGTCGATCGCCGAGTCTCACCGTCGAGTCGTGAACGCCTCGCCGGTGCCGGTGTTCGGCTTCACGGGGGTCTCGGTCAATGTCGGCGCCGCGGGCGGCTACGCCGTGAGCGGGTTCGCGCAAGGCGAGCTGGCCGCCCGCATGGGCGCGCGAATCCTGGCCGGCACTCCCGCCGATCGCATCCCCATCGTCCGGCACAGCCCGAACGTCTACATGCTCGACTATCCGTCCTTCAAGCGCTGGCACCTCGACGCCGATCACCCGCCGCCCGGCGCCATCGTCACGAACCGGCCATTTTCCTTCTACGAACGCTACCGGAGCTACGTCTGGGCCGTCTTCGGCGGCATGGCGGCCGAGTCGTTGATCATCCTGATCTTGATCGGCGCCATTCGCCGCCTCACGCGCAAGAGCCGGGCGCGGCTGCGCGAGGGCAACGTCGAGCTCGGCCGCGCCCATCGGAACCTCCAGGACGTCCTCGACAGCATGAAGGAGGGACTGCTGGTGTGCGATCGAGCGGGCATCGTCGGCCCGATCCGATCGCGCGCCGTCATGGAGTGGTTCGGAGCCCCGCAGGTGGGGGCCCGCGTGTGGGACTTCCTGTTCGAGGACAGCGCCCCAGAGGGGCTGGTCTTTCGGGTGGCGTTCGAGCAGATCGCCGAAGACGTGCTGCCGTTCGAGCTGAGCGCCGACCAGCTTCCCCGGACCATCGTCCGCGGGGACAAGACCTACGGCGTGACGTGCCAGCAGGTGATGCGTGACGGCGCGTTCGCGGAGGTCGTGTTCACGATCGTCGACGTGACGCGAGAGCTGGAGCAGGCGAGCGTGGAGCGGCGCATTCGCGAGCAGACGACTCTCGTCGGACATCTGCTGAGCGATCGGGAAGGTCTCCGCGTGCTGATCGATGGGACCAACCAGTTGCTGGCCAAGCTGGGCCAGGCGTCCGATCCAGGCGAGCGAATGCGCTTGTTGCACACGCTGAAGGGGAACACGGCGACCTACGGCCTCGAGTCGTTCGCGGCGCGCTGCCACGACCTGGAAGCCCTGATCGCGCAGGGCGCGAAGGATGCGGTCACCACGGGCATCGACGCCCTCACGCGCGAGTGGCACGCGGCCGTCAGCGGCCTCGCGGGCTTCGTGACCGGGGACGAGGCAGCCGGCGTTCGCCTTGCGCCTCCCGACTATCAGGATCTGCTGGCGCGTCTGGAACGGCGGGACGATCCGACCGACACGCTCCTGGTCGTGCGCCAGTGGGGCCGGCCGCTGATGTCCCAGGTGCTGGGTGTGCATGTGCGAACCGTTCGCCAGGTCGCGCGCCGGCTGGGCAAGGAGATCGAGACCCGCGTCCTCGATCATGGGCTGCGGCTGCCCTCCGACGAGCTGCGCCCGTTCCTGAACGTTCTCGGGCACGTCGTGCGAAACGCGTCGGACCACGGCATCGAGAGCCCCGACGAGCGCGAGCACGCCGGTAAGCCAAGGGCCGGTCTGATCACGATCGAGAGCCGGCAGGACGGCCCGGAGCTGGTCATCGCGATCGAGGACGACGGCCGGGGCATCGACTGGGATGCGGTGCGCGAGCACGCACAGCGCCGTTCGCTGCTGGCGGCCGACCGGGACGACCTGATCGAAGCGCTGTTCGCCGACGGCCTGTCGACGCGAGGCGTGACCACCGAGATCTCCGGCCGCGGCGTCGGTCTGGGCGCGGTCCGCGCGGTATGCCGTGAGCTCGGCGGGACGATCCGGATCGCCAGTCAGGCCGGGCGCGGCACCCGCATCGAGTTCCGGTTCGCATCACCGGCGGTCACCACGACGACCAAGGGGAGAACGACAGGCCCCGCCATCCATGCCCCCTGAGCCGTGGCGGGCGACACGGAGGGCTGGCCAAGCGCCTGTCGTCGGACACGAAACCGTCGCAGCCCCAGGAACACCAGATCTCTCGAAATTCAGTCCTACCAGGAGGAGCCGATGGCCATCATCAACGTCAACCCTTATCTCCACTTCAACGGCAGCGCGCAGAGCGCGATTCAACTCTACGAGCAAGTCCTCGGCGCGAGCACCAAGGAGGTCGTGCGCCTGGGTGGCGGTCCAAACGGCCGCGTGGCGCACTCCGTGCTCGAGATCGGCGGCCACACGATCATGGTGAGCGACACCATGGTGCGGTCCGGGGCGCAGCTGCGGCTACCCAACCAGGCGGTAGCGCCCGAGGGCGGTGTTCAGGTCAGCATCGACTTTGACGACCCGACGGACCTGTCCGATCGGTTCGGCGCGCTCGCGGCCGGAGGCCAGGTGGCATTTCCGGTGAGCGAGACCTTCTTCGCCACGAAATTCGGCATGCTCACCGATGCCTTCGGGATTCGATGGATGTTCAATTGTCCCAACAAGAAGAGCTGACCACGACACTGAATATTTCCAACCAACTCCGGGCGGTGGTACGAAAGAGCGTGCGGCGCGGCGGCGGATGGCTCTGGTGGCTGGGAGCGGTGGCGATGGGCTTGACTGTGGCCTGCAAGAGAACGCCGGAGACGGGTGTGGCGGCGGGCTCCTGTGCGATCATCTGCGAGGTCACGCGCCCGCTCGCGTGCGCAAAGACCTCCGAGTGTGTCGCGAGCTGCCGCGAGATGCAGGGCGTGACCGCCTGCAAGGACGAGATGGCGTCGCTGCTGCGCTGTTTCGCGCGCGAGCCGATCGCCCACTGGGAGTGCAACCCGGACGGCGAAGCCGCCCTCAAGAACGGGCTGTGCAACGCCGAGCAGAAACTGCTCGTGACTTGCGCGCAGGCACCCTCTGGCGTGCTGGCGCCGCCCGCCGCGCCTGCGCAGTAGTCCCTTCAGTCTCCGCGGACAAGCGCCGACATTCATCTCTGGAGATCGGTCCCATGCTCGAGCTTGTATACGCCAGCGGCGGACGCGCTCCGTTCTCACCCCAGGAGCTGACTGAGTTGCTGGCAAAAGCGCGCACGAACAACCAGGCGCTCGGAGTCAGTGGGCTCCTCCTTTATCACCGCGGCTCCTTCTTGCAGGTGCTCGAGGGGGAGGAGTCGGTGGTCAACGCTCTATACGAAAAGATCGCGAAGGATCCCCGTCACCATCGGTGCGTCATCATAAAACGCGGCACAACGGCGAACCGCAGCTTCGCTGATTGGAGTATGGGGTTCGTCGAGGTGAGCGCCGCACTGGCCAAGAAGCTGGACGGCTTCAACTCTTTCTTTCAGCAGGGACGTCTCGATCTGAAAGGCGGTGCGGAACAGATCTCGAAGGTCCTGGAAGGGTTCCGATCCGGTCAGTGGCGACAGCACGTCTTCTGACGCTGGTTCGGGCGGGGAGAATGTCTTCTGTTGTCGAGATGAATGACTAGGTTCGGTCGAGCTTGGGAATCGAGATCGACAACGACCACTTCGACGAAGGTGACTTCGCGCGTTTTCGCGCGCGCCTGCGCCTGAGTCTGACCACGCTCGAGGAAGTTCTGGCGCGCCCCGGCTTCGGCGAGGGGGAACGCACGCTGGGCGCCGAGCTGGAGCTGTTCTTGATCGGGGAGCGCGCGCAGCCGCTGCCCGTCAGCCCCCAGGTCGTGCGTGACGCGGGCGACCCGCAGGTGACGCCGGAGATGGGCGTTTACACCATCGAGTTGTCGACGCCACCCGTGGCGATGGCGGACCGACCGTTCGCCAAACTGGGTGCCCAGATGCGCGAGGCAATGCGCGGCATCCGCGTACAGGCGGCGAAGCATGGGGCGCGCGCCGTGCCAATCAGTATCCTGCCCACCCTGGACCGCGAGCACTTCGGTGCCGGCAGCATCACCGATCTGCCGCGCTACCGGGCCCTGGCCGCGGGCTTGCGCCGACTGCGTGACGCGCCCTTTCACATCTGCATCGACGGCCCCGACCCGCTGGACCTCACGACCAGCGGCCCCGCGATGGAGGGGGCAAACACCGCGTTTCAGGTCCACCTGCAGGTCACGCCGCGAGAATTCGCGCCCATGTTCAACGCCGCCATGATGCTGACCGGCCCGGTGCTGGCCGCGGCGGCGAACTCGCCCACGTTCCTGGGCCATCGCCTGTGGCACGAGACGCGCATCGCGCTCTTCAAGCAGGCCGGTGACGACCGCCCGCCCGACAGCGCCGGCACCACGATGCAGCCGGCCCGCATCAGCTTCGGCAACGGGTGGGTACGCGACGGCGCCGCGGAGCTCTTCCATGAGAGCGTGGCCCTTTACGAGCCGATCCTTCCCGTGTGCGGCGACGGCGATCCCGGCGCGCCGTCGCGCACCGCCGACGACGGCTCGGCGCCGCTGCTGACCGAGCTCCGCCTGCACCACGGCACGGTCTGGAAGTGGAACCGTCCGGTGTACGACCCGGCGGGCGCAGGTCACCTGCGCATCGAGCTGCGCGCGCTGCCGTCGGGTCCGACGGTGGACGACATGCTGGCCAACGCCGCTTTTCTCGTGGGCGCGATCCTCGATCTCGGCGGCGGGCCGGACCTGGCGCGCCTGCTGCCGGCGTTCCCGTTCGCGCTCGCCGATCGCAACTTCTACCGCGCCGCCCAGATGGGGCTGGACGCCGAGCTCGGCTGGCCGCTCAATTCCGGCGACGCGCCCGCTCCGGTGCGCGCGCGCGATCTCTTGCTGTCGCTGCTGCCGCGCGCCGAGATCGGCCTCGCCGCGGCGGGTGTGGCGCACGACGAGATCCGCCACTATCTGGGCATCTTCGAACGGCGCGTGCAAAGCGGAATGAC
>Ga0265328_10000499_pt1 | contig 18238 bp, 17 predicted proteins | sample 41624metaG_FD_202086 | JGI IMG/M metagenome (GOLD analysis project Ga0265328, IMG submission 202086) | Rhizosphere microbial communities from Carex aquatilis grown in University of Washington, Seatle, WA, United States - 4-16-24 metaG | ecosystem: Host-associated > Plants > Roots > Rhizosphere...
AGCGGCAGTGTTTTCGATTAGGCGCGCATTGAAGCCGGTCGCTCACGCAGCGGCTCAAATCCCGAATATCAATCCGCTCAAGAAGGAGACTCGCTTAGCGACTGACGGGCTGCCTCTCGAAGTCGCAAGACTGACTTCCGCAGTCAATAAGGCATGCGATCGGGTAGGCGAACTCATGGGCGCGCAGAAGGATTTTACATCCGCCATTTCGCATGAAGTGCGCACGCCACTCGCCATAGCGCACCTTGAGCTCGAAAAAATCGCCGATCCAAGAGCCCGAAAAGTTGAAAGTGATCTCGAGACACTCAATCAATTAGTGGAACAGCTGACCACGCTCGCGCGCTTAGAGGGAGCCGATTGCATTCCGACTCAAAAAATTGATCTGAGCCATATGGCCGAGGAAGTGGTCAGCGCCATGGCTCCACTGGTTTACGCCTCGGGCAAGACCATTGAACTTGTCGATCACGGAAGCACAGCTTTCCAGGGGTATCCGAGCCTGATCGAGAGTGCGCTGCGCAACTTGGTTGACAACGCGATCAGACATACCTCTCCCCAAGCGCACATTCGGGTGGAGGTTGGTCCTGGCCCAGTGTTTCGAGTTTGCGACGATGGCGTGCGTGCCGTTGCATCCCAAACTAAGTCCGCTGTTCCGTCGCCGCGACGGATCGGGCTTGGACTCAGAATCGTTGGCCGTATCGCCGAGATTCATGGGGGACACCTTGCCATCAACAAGCCGTCTGGGGGCGGCATGGTGGCGGAAGTCTTTTTTCCAGCTTGATCAAATTGCGGAATCCCCCATCCACATCGAGGCCTATTCGGCAAATCCCGGCCTGTTCAGTTTGCGTTCAGGCAAGCTCGCCTCTAGCTCGGCCTTCCATAGCGGATCCCGACAGGAGCCCGATCATGCGGTCTCGCCTCGTCCTCGTGCTGCTTACGACGTTCCTCTTCAGCATCGCCGCCGCCGCCGCCGCCGAGAGGCGCATCGCGCTCGTGATTGGCGAGAGCGCCTATGAGGGCAAGCCGATCGAGACCGCGGCCAATGACGCCGGACTCATTGCGCAGACCCTGCAGGCGGCGGGTTTCGATGTGGCCGGCGCGCGCGATCTCGACGAGGACTCGCTGCGCGGCTCGCTGCGCGACTTTCTGGAGAAGGCGCGCAACGTCGGACCCGACGGCGTCGCCTTCATCTATTTCGCGGGCGCCGGCGCGCAACTCGAAGGCGACAATTATCTTCTCCCGGTCGGCGCGCCGATCGCGCGCGACGCCGACATTCCTCTGCACGGCGCGCGTCTCTCCGACTATCTGAAGCCGCTCGCCTCGATGGGACTGAAGACCGCGGTCATCGTCCTCGACGCGGCGCGCGCCCTTCCCTACCCGATCCAGGGCCAGCCGCTCGCCGGCGGCCTGGCGCTTTATGAGCCGGGCCCGAGCCTGCTGCTCGCCTTCAACGCGGCGCCTGGCACGATCGCGCCGCCGGAGCCGGGGCCCTATGGCGTCTATGCGCACGCCTTGGCCGAGATGATCCGCGCCGGCGGCCTGCCGATCGCGCAGGTCTTCGACCAGACGCGTCTGCGCGTCCTCGAAGAGACCAAGGGCGCGCAGATTCCATGGAACTCGCAAGGCATCGATACGCCCTTCCTCTTCTTCGAGCGCACGTCGCAGGCGCCGCCGCGCGGCGTCGACGACGCGGCGCTGCGCAGCAGGCCTATCGCTCAATTTTCCGCTCAGGACGCCTTCGCCGCGGCGGTCGCGCGCGACACACTGCAATCCTATCAGGACTTTCTGATCGCATATCCCAACGACCTGCTCGCCCGGCGCGTGCGCGCCATTCTCGCCGCGCGGCGCGAGGCGCTGTTCTGGCGCAAGTGCCGCATTCTGAGCACGCCCGCGGCCTACTGGTCCTATGTGCGCGCCTATCCGCACGGACCGCACGTCTGGGACGCGCGCCGGCTGCTCGAAATTTTCGCGAGCCCCCCGGAGCCGCCGCCCAACTTCGCGCCGATCGATATCGGCTATCCGCCGCCGCCGCCGCCGGAAATCGTTTTCGTCGGCGGGCCGGTGATCTTTTTCGGCGATCCGATCTGGGGTTTCCCGCCGCCGCCGCCGCCGCCGTTCTATTTCCTGCCGCCGCCGCCGCCCGACTTCGTCGTGCTGGCGCCGCCCGTCGTCATCGGCCTCGGCGCCTTCCTCCTGCCGATTCCGCCCTTCGTCCCGGTGCCGGTCTATGTTCAGCCGCCGGCCTTCGTCGTCGCGCCGCCCGGCAACGTGTTCTTCGCCAATATCCACAACAGCGTGGTCGTGGATGCGAGTCAGAACGTCGTTATCGCCAACCCACAGGGGCGCGTGCTCTCCGCGACGCCCTTCGTGGCGGGGGCCGTCGCGGGCGCGGCGGGCGCCGCCATCGGCGCGAGCCTACCGAGATTTATCGCCAACAAGACCGCCGTGGCTCCAGGCGGCGCCGTTCGGCAGCCTGGCGGCCAGGGCTTCCAGAGGCAGGGCCAGGGCGTGCAGACTCGAGGACAGAGCCTACCGACGCAAGGTCATGGCCTGCCGACACAGGGTCCGGCTTCGGGAGCCCAGCAGCCGTTCCAGGGAACTCACGCCCTGCCCCAGCCGAGCGGAAACGTCCTGCAGGGGCAAAGCCCGACGACTCAGGGGCTGCCGACGCAAGGCAGGCACGGCCAAGGCGCTCAGACGCAAGCCCAGAACCCTCGGCAATCTTTGCAAAGGCGGCAGTCCCAGGGGCATGAGCCTCAGACACAGCAACCTCAGGGCCCGAACCTGCAGCAGATGATGCAAAGGCCGCGGGGCCCAGGACCGCAGCAGATGATGCACAGGCCGCAGGGCCCGGGACCGCAGCAGATGATGCAAAGGCCGCAGGGCCCCGGACCGCAGCAGATGATGCAGAGGCCGCAGGGCCCGAACCTGCAGCATATGATGCAAAGGCCGCAGGGCCCCGGACCGCAGCAGATGATGCAGAGGCCGCAGGGCCCGGGACCGCAGCAGATGATGCAGAGGCCGCAGGGCCCGGGACCGCAGCAGGGCGTGCAGCGGCCAGGCCCGCAGCCGCAGGGACAAGGCCAGCAGCGTAGGCAGGGCGATCCCTCGCAGCAGCACGGCGGAGATCATCACTAGCAGCGGAAAAGAACCTGTCCGCCGTTGGACATGCGCCGACACCGGAAGACCAAGGGCTACCACCCGCGTGACCCTTTGAAAGGCATCGACGACGGCCCATGGAAGACGTGTATCGCGGAGCCTCGGCGGAGCAAGGGCTACTCACGCTGGCATGGCGACGACGAGGCGCGCGCGGCGGTCTATGGGAACCGTAATCTGTTGAAGTCGGGCGTCGGCAAGGCAGCCATGCGCAAACGCGGCGAGATCGTCGAACGCAGCTTCGCCCATTTCTTGGAGCGCGGCGGCATGCGCCGCACCTGGCTGCGCGGTCGCGAGAACGTCCATAAACGATACCTCGTGCATGTCGCGGGCTACAATCTCGGCATTCTGACGTGCGCGCTGTTCGGCGTTGGCACGCCGACGGAGGGCGCCAACGTCAGATTTGCGTTCCTGTTCGTTGTTCAGGCCGCCGATGCTATCGGCTTCGTGATCCTCACCGCCTCCGACGCCGAGACCGCCGCGTTAATTGTCGCCATCACAGCTGAAGCCGCCTGATCAAATCGCGACATTTTCACCGGGCTCATAAGGGAGACAACCGCATGCACAAGATCAAATTCAGGATGGGCGGGGATGACCTGCGTCCGCGGCGCACCAAGCTCGAAATTCCCGGCTGGGCCGGCAAGCCTGAACCGCGCGCCGACGGTTCCCACGAACATGCATGGCACTGCGTGCCCTTTTCGGAAGCCGCGAAATACGGAGTCGAGGTTTTCTACCCTTACGGAAACGAGCTTCGCGTCAGCACGAGAAACGGAAAGCTGATCCTCGACGGCGATTTCGGCCCGCCCCCCGCGCCAGGCCGCAACTGGCCGCCGTTCAGAAACTTCGGCGATGTCTACTATACGTATCAAATCTTGCTGGACCTGAAGCCTGAACCGGGCTTCGCGATCAAAGTCGAGACGCATCCGAGCTTCTACACCGACGCGACCGGAACCGCGCCCATCGCCGTGCCGGCGCTGATCCGCCGCTGGTGGCCCATGTTGTATTTCATGGTGTTCAAATCACCGGCCGAAGGACAAACGCACATATTTCGACGCAATCAGCCGATCGCGCAATTTGTCATGATTCCGGCCGAAAGCGAATTCGAGCTCGAACCGATGGACGTCGATGAGGCGGCGGAGCGAGAACTGCAGTCGCGGCGAATTCACGCAAGCCGCGACACGCTCGGCGCCGACTCCCAGTGGCTTTCGATGACCGACACGGTTTTCGACGGCACCTACCGCCGCCTCCACGGAGCGGCGCGGAAAGCTTCGGAAAGTTGAAGGCGGCTTCCCGCGGGCAGGGAGCCTGAGCGTCCCGCCACGCCTCTCAATAGGGGTACCAATACCTGTGGTGGTGATGATGATGGTGGTAATAGGGGTAGCCCCAGCCGCGATAATGATGGTGATGGTGGTGATGATGGTGATGGTAATAGGGGCCGTCGGGGTACCCGTAATATTGCGCGGTCTGCATTCTTGGTTCCGGCTTTGCGTTGGACGCCGCCGCCAGCTCCTCTTTCAATAGCGCGGAAGCGTTGGGTATCGGTTGAAGAAGCTCTGCGTAGGACTGCGGCGCCATGACCTCCGCGAGGGGTTTGTCTAAGGTAGCCGCAGCCGCGGCAAGAGGCGTCAAAGCTGAAATGGCGCCGACGAGGCCAGCAGTTTTCTTATCCATGGCTCACTCCTTTTCTGGCGGGCGCGGTGCGTGATCGCGCTACCATCCTGCCGTTCATTGTGTCGTCGCGTTGTCGCCCCAGTAAGATCGCAGCCAGGAGGTGAATGAGATATGAACGCATCAGGGTCCAGACGGACGCGTCGCAAACTCCGAGGATGCCTCAGGAGACCACTGCGACGAGGCGATTTTTCCCTTCAGCGGAGGCTTACCTTCCGTCGGGTATCCGAGCGTTAAGAAGGTTAGGCGAGGGATGAGCAAGTCGCCAAAGTTACGACCGCGCCTCAACCGTCCTGCAATGCTGTTCGCGCGCCTATCGGAATGCCCGCCGCGACCAGCCGCAACGGCGCGCACAAGAGCGATCCGGCGGGTGACCCAACCAATGGCGGAGACGGCCGGATTGCGCGCCGTTAACACGGAAATGAGAGCCGCACCATCATCCCGCCTGACTTCGGCTTCTCGATCTCCATTCGACCACTATGGATTTCAGCGATACGGCTCACGATCTTCAGACCCAGGCCAATTCGAGGCGCTGAAGGTTTTCCGGCCATCCTTTCGCCGACAGGCTGATTCGCCCCGTCGTCCGAAACGGAAAATGCGGGCCCAGGCCCGACCTCCAACCAGATGTGTGCCTGCGCACCGGTATGCCGAATTGCGTTGTCAATGAGATTACGCATCGCATTGGTTCATCCTCAGTCTCTGTTGCAACCGAAAGCGCGGTAACAAAATAAGTTATTGAAACTGCTTAGAAAAGCTAGTCCAGTCTCGCAATTTTTGCGCGAAATTGTTGTCTCGGGCGTCTTTCTCTAAAAATTGACGTATTTTCAAAGCGTTAACGGACGAAATCGGTTTTCACTGCAACAGAGATTGAGGATGAACCAATAAACGCCCTAAGCCCGCGCGAACCGGGAATTTCTTACAATAAGATGTATCCTGACATTGGCGCCAAGCCCTGCCATAGTCCGTCAGCGAGCCGATGTTCGAATAGAGATAGCCTTCGAGTTCGTCGAAGCGCTTGCAGGCGGCTTCGATTTTCGAAAGAACGCCGCCCGCCGCGTCAATTTCATTGCGATGGGAAAGAAGCTGCGCGCCCAAACGGGACAGCGCTATCATCCATCGCGCATGCCGCGATTTCCCATCAGCTCCTCTCTCGTCGGCTCCGGCGGAGTCTCGCGAATCATCCGATTCTTGAATCGCGAAAGCCCGCAGCCGTCCAGAAAAATCGCGCAGCGCGCCCCGTCAGCGCCTTCTATGAACCTGGGCAGTCACAAGAAATGAGACAATGAAGAAAAATGCTGCTTGACTCCCTGAGTCCCATACAAGTGCCAATCGACACTTGGGCAGCCCAACGATTCTAGGAACCCCGTCAGCGTCCCGTCAGCGACCACATGCTACTCGCCACGCCGGCTTTCGGAGACGTCGAGATCCGAAAAGATCCCGTAGGCGTTCTTCCGAGAGCGCATAGCCGGCCGCCTGGAGGGAACCTCATGTTTTCTTTGTCGTCCAATTTGACGGCTCAGCGTACGCTCACAGGGGGCCATTATCTCCCCGCACCTTCATCCGATTCGAGCGAAAGGCGAAACGGACTATCGCTTAACTTGCGTACATTGATCGGCCTCGCGCCGATGCTCGGACATCGGCTCGACGATCGCCAATCGGTCGCCAACGGGCAAGCTTCCGCCCTCGCCCTGCGGTTCGCACGGGAATCCGAACGGCCGCTGCCTGCGCGGACACGAATTCGGGACTTCTTCGTCGCGCCGCTCGACATCCTCCCGTACCGGCGGGAAGGACGATTGCAATTTCAGCTTCTCGAACTCAATGGAACGGGAATCGGCGGCATCACCAACATGCCCGGGCCGCTCGTCGAAGACATTTTGGAGTCGATCGCTGAGATCGGAACTTTGTGCGACGGCGCGGCGCCGCTCGTTGTGGTAGCGTCGTCGGGTCGTGAAGTCGCGGCGGATATCAAGCCAAGCCGCCTCCTGCACGAAAAGCTTCTCTTCGTCGACCGCATCGCAGGAGCGTTGGAGCGCCGATTCGGCGACTGCGAGATCCTCAGTCTCGATCAGCTCACCGCAAATGGCGGGTGGCTAGACGGCTCCCGGCCCGCCGTCCTGCTCGGTTATTCGCGCGAACTCGTCGAATGCTCGGATGTCGCGGGCGGGGTCCCGCGTCTCTATGGACGCGACATTGCGGCGGTGGTCAACGACCGCTTCCTTTATAATCTTCAGACCGCCTATGGCGCTTTGAGTTCGCGGGCGTTTCTCGCCGCCAACAGCTGCTATGCGGCCGGCGCGGACAAGGCCGAAGCTTATCGCCACGTCAATTCTTATGGCGCGCGAAACGGCTTCGACGGGATAAGCGACCCGATCCGCTTCGACGTCTGCCGTGACGCTGAGAGTCTGCTTGAGACTGTTCTCGCGCGCCTTTCGCGCGGCGAGCAGTTGGTAATGAAGCCCAGCGGCACAGGACATGGCGACGGAATAGAATTCTTTTTCGGCGGCGAGGACAAAGACCTGGTCGCCAGCCGAATAAGCCGCTCGATCGGCGTCGTCAGCGAACGCTACGGCCGGGGTGCGGGTTACCCCTACACCGTGACCGAATATCTCGACGCCGAAATGATTGGCAGGCCTGATCATCCGCTGCGGGACAGCAAGTTCGAACTACGCGTCGTCGTCTATCGCAAGGGACGCATGCTGCACGCAATTCCCTCCATTGCCAAGGTGGCGCCGGAGAAATGGGATCCCGCGCATCCGACGCGCGGGGCGTTGATCAACAACGTCTCCGCTTCGATCCGCGGTGGCAAGACCAGCGGCGCCGATCATGTGCTGCCGCTATGTCGCCGGGAAACGCTCGAGACGCTTGGACTTGACGACAATGTGCTCTTGGAGCTGTGCCGCTGGGCGACCGCCTATGTCGCACATGTGCTTGCCGAGACGCGCGCCGAATTGGAGATGCGCTGATGCAAGGGTGGATTCTCTCTCACCTCGAAACTTCGCCGCGCATACCGCTCTTGCTGGACGCTTGCCGCGCGCGAGGACATCGAGCGGAGTTGGTCCATCCCAGGTGGAGCGTGCTGCTTCATCCACTATGGCGAGCGCCGCATGACTGATCGAGAGCTGTCGTTGCCGCGGGCTTGGAGGATTTATGCGGCAACCAATTTCGCCAGTCAGATCGGAACCTGCATGCAATCCACGGCGCTGGCGTGGCTGGTCCTGGATCAGACGGGATCCTCGTCCAAGCTCGGCCTGTTGATTGGGCTGCAATTCCTTCCGTCACTCCTTTTGGCTGTGCCGGCCGGGAAAGCCGCGGACCGGTGGGGCCGAAGAAACCTGCTGCTCGGCGCGCAAGCTGCGATGGCCATACTCGCCGCGGCGCTCGCGGTGGCCATCGCGCTCAAGGAAGCGTCCTATCCGGCTTTGGCGGCCTTTGCTCTACTGCTGGGAGTCGGCAACGGTCTTTCGCAGGTGACGCGCCTCGCTCTGGCCGCAAGTCTAGCAGGCGCTGCTGGGCGCGCCAGGGCGGCGGGGTTGGCGACGCTCTCTTTCAATCTCGCGCGGGTGCTGGGTCCGGCCCTCGCCGGATTCGCGATTACAATTTGCGGGCCGGCGTTCGTTATCGCCGCAAATGCGGTGTCATTTCTTCCCCTGGTGCTGTTTCTCATGGGTCGGCGCGCGGACGAAACCCCTTCCCGACCCGGGCGAGACTCGAGCGTCGAGGCGTTCCGCTTCTTGTGGAGCAAGCCCTCGACTCGGATTCCGCTTCTTGCGGTGGCTGCGGCCGGAGTGTTCGCCGTCAATGTGCAAACCATTGTCCCAGCTTACGGTCGGTTAGGACTAGGACTCGACGCCACCGGCTTCGGACTGCTCATGAGCGCGGTGGGGGCCGGAGCATGTCTCGGCGGGCTCTTGCAATGGCGCCGACCTGCCGCATCCATCTGGCGTCCCTTGGCGGCGGCAGCGGGACTCGGCCTTTGCCTCGCCACCCTTTCGGCCATTCATCAGCTCCCACCGGCCGCCCTCGGCTTCGCCGGATTTGGGGTTTGCTATGCGATCGTCTTTTCGTCCGCCGCGGCCGCAGTTCAGAGCTCCATTCCCGATCCTTTGCGCAATGCCGCGACGAGCTTACAGGTGACGATCGTGCAGGGAACCAATCCGATTGGAAGCGCCTTGGCAGGATCGGCGATGGACCTACTAGGCGCGAGCGGCGGCGTCGCCGCGCTTGGCGTCACCACTCTTGCCGCCGTCATTTGTTTGGCGTTCGCGCACCGCGGCGAGCTGATGAGCGCGCATGCCGTTCAAGCGCCTAATGCGAGAACGATATGAAGACCGGTCAATTCCCCGGTCCATCCTTAATAGGGATTGAACCGCCTAGCGGCGCGAGAAAGAAGGTTCGCGCGCTTGCGTCGGCGCGCCGGAGCACTTCCCATACGGCGGCGGCGATCGGTGATTGTCGATCAATGGCCGAGCGAAATACGCGACGTGCTTCTCGCTCGCGCCAAGGTATCAACGGGATCGGGCGACACTCCCCCGCGGTCAAAGCCTTACGCCGTTCTGAACATCTAGCTTACGAGCTAAGTCCCGGAAGCGAGCAGTCTCGAGCGACAAAGTAACGCATGCGCCGCCACCTTCACGATCCTCGACGCGCGCCGCGCCGCCGTGCAGATCCATAATTCGCTGCACGAGCGCCAAGCCAATTCCTGCCCCCCCGCCGTTGCGGCGGCGATGCGTCCAGTGGCGTTGGAACACCAACGGCTTTTCGGCGTCGGGGATGCCAGGACCGCAGTCCGACACTGTAATTTCCGCACGTTCACTGACGACGATCGAGATCGTGGAGCCAACCGGCGTCGCGCGGAGCGCGTTTTCAATGAGATTGCGAACGGCGATCTGGATGAATTCGGCGTTGCAGGAGACGAGGACCGGGGTCGATGGTTCGTCAAACTCGAGTAGGCGGCCCCGCTCCGCAGCAAGAAAGGCCGTCTCCTCGCATGCGGCGCGCGCGAGTTCGCGAAGATCATGCGTGCGAAAACCCGCCTTCGCCAATTGTTCTGCCTGGGCCAGACGCAACAATTGATCGACCAAGCGACCCATCACCGCCACGTCGGATTTGAGGCCCTCAACCGGGCCGCTCGGCGGCAAACGCGAGACCTGCAATGAGAGCGCAGCCAGCGGCGTGCGCAGCTCATGCGCGGCGTTGTCAGTGAACTGCTTTTGCTGAGCGAGCATCGACTTTAACTTTTGGAGCAGGACATTTATCGCCGCGACCAGATCGAGGGCTTCTCGCGGTAGATCCTCTGCTTGCAACTCCTGCAGCGGCGCGCCGGAATCCACCTCGATTGCGAGATCGCGCGCGCATTCGGCGATTCGGCTCAATGGGTGAAGCGCAGAGCGCAAAGCCAGAAAAATGGCGAAGCTGAGAGGCGGAACGATCAAGATCACAGGGATGACAACATGTTCGATGACTTCCTCGACGATGACCTCACGCCAGAGCGCCGCCGGATCGCCGATCAAAGTCGCCTGAATCCACAGATGTGTCCTGTCCGTGTCTTTTCCCGACGTTATCAGCCATTGATCCAATCCTATATCGGCGCGAGCCTTATGCCTATAAGCAAGATATGGAGGCCCAATGTTTAGGTAACGCGGCATGTCCGTGAACAACCCGCCATTGACTTCAGTCAAGATTTCATTCTTATCGTCGAAGACGCGGTAGCCATAGGCCTCTGGGTAACGTTTGCAGTGTTTAAGAAAATCCGGAGGTCGCCCGGACCGCAATCCGTCGAACAGATGCTTGGCCTGGTGCTCAAGCGTTTCTCGGCGCAATTTTCCGACGTCGCTTGTGTATTCCACGACAGTGACGACTGTTAAGACGCAAATCAATCCCATCGCGACTATGGTCAAGCGGGCGCCGATCGTATGAAGCAGGGGCTGTGCAGGCGTCGCCGCGCGCATCACATGCGCTCCGACAAAATATATCCTATCCCGCGCATGGCCGTGATCGACACGCAGGCGCCCGCTTGATCGAGGCGTTTGCGCAGTCTCGATACGACGGCCTCCAAGGCGTTCGGTGTCACTTCCTCCTCCGATGCATAAAGCGCTTGTTCAAACTTACGTCGCGAGACAAGGGCGCCGCCGCCGCGCAACAGGATCGCCAGAGCGTTCAATTCCCGGCGGGATAGATCTAAGTTCAAGCCATCGACCTCAACGATTTGTGTTTCGAGATCGAGCGCGAGGTTAGCCAGGGTCAGCGTTGTCTGCGCCAGCTGTCTCGGGCGGCGTAATATCGCGCGCACGCGCGCTATGAGCTCGTTCATATCGAAGGGCTTGGCCACGTAGTCGTCGGCGCCCTCGTCGAGGGTCGCTATACGATACGGCGTGTCGGTTATAGCGGTTGCAACGAGGACAGGGGTGCAGCCTCCTTGACGACGAACGCTGCGGAGCAATCCGCGCCCGCACCCGTCAGGAAGGCCGATGTCGAGAATGATCAGATCGAAATCAATGTCGCGCATAAGCGCTTCGGCATCCGAAAGCGTGCCTGCGACGTCGGTCACGAAACCGGCTGATGTGAGGCCCTCAGCGATCAATTCGGCCAAGCGCGGGCTGTCCTCGACCAACAATATGCGCATGCGTGGACTCTTGCGGTTCTCAATAACTAGCAGCCCGCATGCAGGCGCCTTCCAAATGAACCGGGACGGCCAGATTGCAACTTAAAAATGGCAACATTGTACCGCCACGAGCCGGCGAGACTGCGATCAAATTCTGAGACGCTCGCCCACTCTATTATGAAAACATGATATTGCTCGGAGAGGAGCCTGAGTTCTGACGCGAGGTGCAAGACCCCCTTGCCGACTTGGGTATCGGCATGGTTGATCAAGACCTTAGGGGGTGTTGCGATGCCGGCCTATTCGCATCTGTCGCATCAAGAAAGAGACCAGATCGGCTTGATGACGGCGGCGGGGCGTTCCCTTCGGGTGCCCGTAGGCCCGCGCTCGATGAGCTCGAGACGTTTCAGTCGGGCGTTGACGTCGCGGCCGATCTCTCTGCCGGCGAGCCGGGAGATTTCGGCGCGAGTGGCCGGTTGCAAATAGGTGATGGCCGTCACCGCCAACAATTCGGTCGGCGTTAGTTCGGGCAGACCGGCGTCGCGCAGATTCCCCGAGTTCTCCGCCCCGATTGCCTCTGCAAAGCGCGTCTTGGTGCGCAGTTGGTAGCCTCTGGCGACGAAAACGAGTTCATAGGGCCGCGCGCGCAATTCGTCGACGATATCGGCGATGAGATCGTCGAGATTGCATGTGTTTCCAACAAGTCTCGCGAGCGCCTCGCGCGGCACCGGATCGGGCGCGGCGAAAATCGCCGCCTCGACGCGCCCCATCCATTCGCGCCAGCGCGTGCCGTGGGGGAAATCAGCGAGATCCCGATCGAACCGACCTCCATCTCGGGACCGTCGAATCGACGAGGCATGAGCGAAGCATAGCCGATTCGGATCGACGCGATCCCCGCGCAGTTCTAACCTCTCAGAATGTGCGGTCGCTTCTCGCAACAGCTCTCTCTTGAGCGGAGATACACCGCCTATCCGGTTTGATCAGCGCGCCGCGCAACTTGCGGCCGCGGTTCAATATCGCACCAACGACCGAGATCGAGGTCATAAGGTGCAGCGAGGCTAGGTAAAGCTACACCACGCCGCGGAACACGATCCTATTTGAGGACGCTGATCTCTTTTTGGATGTTGAGGAACTCATTGGATTGATCGCCGCCAGCCATCACTGGGGTATCAAGGACGTGGAAATATGCCTGAGCGCTGCGGTGACGCCGCCAGCCAGTTTTCCAAATTGGAAAGTGAACGCCCTAAACTCGGATTGGCCGGCCATGGGCTTTTTCCGCCTCTTCGCGGCCTTCGCGATGGTAGCCTCGGGCGTCGGCGGCGCCACCGCAGGCGACGGGGGTTCGACGGCGGCCAGCGCCTTCCCGACCGGAGGCGGTGGCACGACGGCTGCAGTCTCCGGAGTGGCCGGCCCGCCCTCCGCGGTCTGTTCGAGGTCAGCGCAAGGTTTGTTATTTTTTGTACGGGAACTTGGACGGATCGCGAACATTCATATAGTCACGCGGCCTCCTCAAGGATGTTGAGGGGACGGAATCCGTCGCTGGGAATGCTGACCTCGCTCCAGAGATAGTCGCCGGTCAGACTGATATGGTTCCAGCCCAGCGGCGCTACGTGCTGCAAAAGGTTGTCGGGGACGGAATTTCCGGTTGATCGCAAATAGTCGACCGCACGCCCGAGATACACCGTGTTCCAATAAACGATCGCCGCCGTGACGAGATTGAGGCCAGAAGCTCGATAGCTCTGATTTTCAAATGTGCGATCGACGATCCGACCTTGTTTATGCAGAAAAACCGCCAGATCGAGCGCGTGACGCGATTCCCCTTTGTTCAGGCCAGCGTGACACCGCCTTCGTAGTTCCGGGCACTCCAGCCAATCGAGCATAAACAATGTGCGCTCAATCCGGCCGAGTTCGGAAAGTGCAAGGTCGAGCCGGTTTTGTCGCGCAAACGCCGAAAGCTTTTTCAAAATGACGGAGGGCGCCACGGTGCCGGCCTTGATCGAAGCGGCGAGTCGGATGATCTCGTCCCAATGTTCACGAATAACGTCGATGCGGATCTGACGACCGAGCAGGCCCTCAATCCCTTTGTATGATGTAGCCTTGCCGACGGAGCCGAGACGATAATCCTGGAAGTCGCGAAGGCGCGGCACGAAACGAAATCCCAAAAGATGGCATAGCGCGAATACGTGATCGGTCGCTCCGCCGGTGTCGGTGTAGTGCTCCTTGATGGTCAAACCGGAACCATGATGCAGAAGCCCGTCGAGAACATGGGGAGCCTCGCTCATCGTGGCCGAAAAGATCTTGCCATGGAACGGGCCGTATTGATCGGAAATATGCGTGTAGAACAGCATCCCCGGATCAATACCGTATTTGGCGTTGATGTCCCCGGATCCACTGCGGCGTGATCCGGTTCGAAAAAATTGTCCGTCCGACGAGGATGTCGCTCCCGCGCCCCACACCGCCGCGAGCGGCTCGGCATGGCGTGCGTCGATGATTACCCCTAGCGCTGTTCGGTAGGTTTCTTCGCGAAGATACCACGTGTGAATCCAGGCGAGTTGCGCCTTGGTGACGCCCTGTGACGCATGCGCCATCCGTTCAAGACCGAGATTCGTGCCATCGGCGAGGATGGCCGCGAGCAAGGCGCTTTCATTTTCGACGAGCTTTCCGGAGCGAAGATCGGTAAAGGCATGCGCAAAGCTGGTGCGCCGTGCGACTTCATGCAAAAGCTCGGTAATGCGGACGCGCGGCATCAGCCGGTCGAGAGATCGGTCCAGACGCTCGGCTTCCAACGGCGTGATCGCCTGCGTCGGCGATACGTGAAGCAAGTTATTACGGAGGGCGACGCCCTCGAGGCGATCGTTGCGCAAGGCGTTAGCGAACCGGCGTAGTCGCCAGTCAAGAAGACGGCTACGCTCCAGCAGATAGTCCTCACATTCTGCCGGCGCGGCCAAGGCTTTGGCGTTCTCGGTCACGTCGGCTTCCGCCAGAAGATAGCGCTCGAACTGCTGATAGTTCTTGGATCGTTCGATCCAAACGTCACCACAGGCCAACCGGCGACAGAGAGTGGCGAGCGTCGCGACTTCGTAAAGGCGGCGATCAACGCCGCCTTCTTTCACGACGAGACGGCGCCAGGCTTTTGGCAGGAATGAAAGTGGCGGCGCTTCAGGCATGGCTCTGTGCGGTTCTCTATTCAGCCGTTTCAAAAGTTCGATCGCGGAAAGCAGGGCGTTGTTGTTCGAGGAAGCGTGAAACTTGAAACTCTCAAGGAACCTCGGCGCAAAACGCCGAACGGTCATATAGCGTTCACATGCCTTGACCAGCGGATCTTCGTCTGCCTTCCTCCCGAGTTCGGCGGCAATCGGCTGGGCTGCGAGCAGTCGCTCCCAGCCGATCTCAGCGTCGAGGGCTTCGAATGGATCGCGCGCGGCGTCGCGAGCGTGGGCGAGCACGTCGATTGTCGAAGAAAGCATGCGCATCAGATCGGCGACCTCTTTCGCGGTCGCCTGATAGCGTCGCTCGATGCCTTTGCGCGCCTTGGTGAAGAGGCCGAGGATCAGCCGGACAAACATACCGACCGCAGCATCCGACAGCCGCGTTTCGAGATCGAGCAACTGCGCCACGAGTGTGGCGCGCCGCCGGCGCGGTCCGTATTCGTCGAGAAGGAAGGCTGGCGCCGCAGCGCCCTCGCGCGCCAATTGGCGAAATCGCCACTCGGAAACTCGTTCGATGATCTTGGGATCGAGTTTAAAGGCGCGCACGTAAACCAATCGCTCGAGTATCGACGTGAGGTTTGACGCTTTCGGCGCTTCCGCCCAATCGCGAAGCCAGGCGATCGGGGTTCTCTTTAGAATCGGATCGTTGACGAGCAGCCCGTCGATGCGCGCTGCAATTTCATCATTGACGTCGATGATTACCGCGTCAGCCGTTAGCCGGCGCGCTCGGGCGCGGCCTGCAACAGCTATGCGTTCGATCCTTGCTGGAGCTGGCAAAATGATGCGTTGTTCACGCAGCTGCTTCAGCAATGCGAGGATGATCGTGGAGGCTTTATCCGTCGACATTGCCTCGTTGGTCGCGCAATCGAGTAAGTTCCGGCGATCGGCGCTTGTGCATGGCCGCAGTCCAAGATGCGCCGCCGCCTCCCGCAAATGCTCGCGGCGAGTTGTGTCACGGCGTGCATAATCGCGAAAAACCGGCGAGGGCGCGCCGATCTGCCGGGCAAGGAATTGGATCAAGATTTCAGGCGCCTCGTTTTCGAGACGTAGTCCAAAGCCAGGATATCTGAGCAAGCTAAGTTGGACGGCCATGCCAAGTTGATTGCGCGCGCCGCGCCTAGACAAAACGAAGTCGCGGTCATCGTCACTGAGAGAGTAAAGCCGGGTCAAGGAGGCGTCGTCGTCAGGCGCTTCGAAGAACCGCTTGCGATCCGCATCGTTCAGCAGGCTCCGTCGCGCCATGACCACTCCAATCACTTGTCCCGCAATGGATTGTTCCCGTCCATGCCGATACTTTCCGGACGCAATGTCCGACACCGGCAACCTGGACAGAATGATTGTGGAACGGCAAAATGAGCGAGTCTGGGAAAACGCGATGATCCGGTCGGTTATGCACGGGATTCGATACGGGGAGCAGGAACTCCGGCTCGATACGCCGCGCGATGCGGCGTGTGACCAGACATTGAGTTGGTCCGCGCGCAGGCTCACGCGGTGAATGCACAAATCCCCGTCAGGCTGGAAGACCTGGAAGTCAGCACTCCGAGACGCGCTATACTAAGTTCTTGATTTGTCCAAGTTGGCGTACAAAAAATCACAAACCTTGCGCTGACCTCCATAGGACGAAACGCCATGCAAACGGAGCCTGACGCTCACAGCGGAGAGCGATGCGTCAAGACCTCGAAACGAATTCGGATCCTTGGAACGGCAGGCCCCCCAATCTCGGGAGCCATGGTTCGATTTCACCGAAGCCAGCTATTCCAAGACCGTGCGGCGAAGTGGATCACAATGCCGTCTGCTGGACCGAAATCCGATCTGGACGGCGCATGACGCAATAAATCCCCGGACTACGAAGCCGGCACATAGAGATGAAGCGGGCTCGATGAGGTGGGATGCGATAGAATCAGCGAGGCGATCAATCTCGCCGACGAGAGACGACGCTTCACCGTAAGCGTGATCTGACGACCGCCTACCGGGGCGCATTTGGAGTGGGTTAGGTGTCCACCATCGAACAGGTGGACACCAAATGTCGGCTGCGAAGGATGAAGGCGCGCGGCGCGCGCGGAGTCTTGAGGAACGGCAGCGGATTGTCGCGGAGGCCCTCGCGCCTGGCGCGTCTGTAGCGGCGGTTGCGCGGCGTCACGGATTGAACGCCAATCTGATTTTCAAATGGATACGGCGTTCGCGCGAAGGCTGGTTGGATCGCCGGCGCGCACCGCCGAAAGAGACGGCCGGCTCCACAATGTCGCCGGAGCCGGCCGCGCCGACCTTCGTTCCCGTCAAGCTACTGGATTTGAGCCCGGCTCCAGCTCCGTCGTTGGCGGCGGCTGAGAGTGTCGCCAAGCCGGCGCGGGAGGCACGAAGAAGCGCACAGCGCGGCGCGATGGAGATCAGCCTGCCGAACGGAGCGAAAGTGTCGCTGGATGCGGATGTCGACGCCAGAGCGCTTCGCCGCGTTTTGTCGGCGCTGGGTGATCTTTGATGCTGCAATTTGCACCGGGCGTGAAGGTCTATCTGGCATTAAAGCCCGTCGACATGCGGCGCGGCTTTGACGGGCTTGCCGCCGATGTCGCACAGGTTCTGCGCAACGATCCTTATTCGGGCGCGGCCTTCGTGTTCCGGAGCAAGCGCGGAGACTATGTGAAGATACTGACCTGGGACGGCTCGGGCCTGTGTCTGTTCGCCAAGCGTTTGGAGAAGGGCAGGTTCGTCTGGCCGCCGGTCGTCGAAGGCGCTTTGCAACTGACGGCGGCGCAACTGGCGTTGCTGATCGAAGGCATCGACTGGCGCAGAACGGTTGCGCCCGATACGGTCGAACGCCCTGCTTTCCTATAGAATCCGAGCATTCCTGCATGCGTCGAGGCGTGTTTTGTGATAGACAAGACCATGTCGCGCGCCGCTACTGATTTGCCTGATGATCCTGACGAACTGCGGCGTTTTGCGGTGGCGCTCGCGGCGGAAGTCCACGCCAAGACGTTGCTGATCGAGAAGCTGAAAATGCAGCTTGCGGTGTTGCGCCGCGCGCGGTTCGGGCGGTCGTCGGAGAAGCTCGACCGCGAGATTGATCAGCTCGAACTCTTGATCGGCGACATTGAAGAAAGCGAAGCCCAACGCCAGACGCAGGCCGAGGCGCTTTCAAGCGAGCCGCCGTCTCCGGCGCCGCAGAAGAAGCCATCGGTGCGCGCGCCTCTGCCGGATCATCTCCCGCTCGAGACCATCGTGCACGAGGCGCCCTGCGTCTGCCCGACCTGCGGAGGAACGAAGTTCGGTCGGATCGGCGCCGACGAGCGCGAGGTGCTGGAATATGTCCCCGCGCACTTCAAGCGCGTTCTGTATTTCCGCCCGAAAATGAGTTGCCGGGTCTGCGAGACCATCGTTCAGGCGCCCATGCCGACGCTGCCGATCGAGAAAGGGCGGCCGGGGCCGGCGCTCCTCGCCCATGTGCTCGTCTCCAAATATTGCGATCACGTGCCTTTGCACCGCCAATCCGACATCTACGCGCGGGAGGGCGTCGAGATTGACCGCTCCGTGATGGCGGGCTGGGTCGGCCATATGGCGGCGCTGCTGGAGCCGCTCGCCGAACGCATCGCGCGCCATGCGCGCGCGGGCTTCG
>Ga0265328_10000502_pt1 | contig 18177 bp, 30 predicted proteins | sample 41624metaG_FD_202086 | JGI IMG/M metagenome (GOLD analysis project Ga0265328, IMG submission 202086) | Rhizosphere microbial communities from Carex aquatilis grown in University of Washington, Seatle, WA, United States - 4-16-24 metaG | ecosystem: Host-associated > Plants > Roots > Rhizosphere...
TCGGTAGAAGTTATTCTGTTGATAACTTCGCAGGATCGCGTCGGCGATCCGGGCGAAACGAATCCGAAAATAGACGGGCTCGCTGACCGTTTCTGGTCATGTGTAGAGCGCTTCGGTAGTCCGGACGGCTGCTGGCCTTGGAGGGTCGCCGCCGCCGCCCTCCTCCTACTCGCCCTCTCGGCGACCGGGTGCAGCACCGACTGCCGCACCGTCTGCGCGCCGCGCCCTGTGAGCTGGGGAAACGGCCTGCTCGACATCTGCTCCTGCGCTAATACCCAGCCGGACGGTGGGCGGTGAGCCGCCTCCGCGCCGCCCTGTCCCCGGCGCCAAAGCCGTGTGATGACTGGCAGCTCGCAGGCGATGTCGTCGCCTACCTCATTCTGGCCTACATCGTGGTGGCCGGCGTGGCGTCGCTGGTCGCGTTCCTGAGGTCGGCGTGACTGCCCTCCTCATCTGGGCCATCGGCAACCAGGGGCCGGTCTCCGCCGTCCTTCTCGTCGGCACCGGCCTGACGTCCATCGGCGTGACCATGGCCGGCGTCGGGATCGCGGCGCTGGCGGGACGGTGGTGGCCATGATCGCTCAGGCGGTCCGCGCCAAGCTACGCGAGCACGGCGCCGCCCGCGTCGCTGGCGATGCGGTGGCGGCGGTCGCATCGGCAATCTACTGGGTGGCGCTGTATGGCACCCTCGCCGGCCTTCTCGTCGGGATCGGGATCCCGGCGCTCGGTGTCGATGCGATCTGCGCGCTGATCGAGCGCCGGTCGCGAGCGGCCGAAAGGCGGGCGTCATGACCCGGGGCCAGCGCCTCGCGTCCGAGCTGGCCGACGCCTTCGCGCGCGCGTTCGAGCGAGAGAAGAACCTCCCAGGGCAGGAACGCCTCGAGGTCGCGATCGCCGAGGCCTTCGACATCGGGCTCTCGCGCGTGCCGGCGGCGGCGGCCCGGATCGCGGAGAAGCGACAGCCGCGCGTCGTCGATGAGCTGGCCGAGCTCCGCCTGCAGATGGCGGCGCAACGGATCAAGGCGGAGGTCGCGGCAGCGTTCGGCGTCGAACCGGGGCTTCTGATCGGCCCCGACGTCTCGCGTAAGGTGCGCGCCGCCCAGGACGTCCTCTGGCTGCGACTGGCGACAGATCTTCGGTGGTCGACGCGGACCATCGGCTGGCTCTGCGCGCGCGATCAGAAGGTGATCGTGAGAGGGCTCAAGCGCGAGCGGGCGCGCGTCGCCGCCGGCCTCACGGCGCACGGGAAGGCGGCCGCCCATGGCGCCTGAAACAAAGGAGGACCTCGAACTGCTCCGAGACGCGGCGCGCGAGGTCGAGGCGCGGTTCGCGCCGAAGGGCGCGAAGTTCCCGTTCTGGCAGAAGCCGACGACGTCGAAGGTGCGGTTCGGGGCGCGCGCCAGCGGGCTGCACGACGACGGTCTGAGCACGAAGCCGGCACCGGGGCCGAAGGGACCCCCGACCGAGACGCTCATCGAGGAGGCGAAGCGGCGGCGGCGGGAGCGCGCTGAAGAAGAGAGGAACCGCCGATGAAGCGCGGAGCCCCCCTCAAGCGCTACGCCCGCCTCTTGACGCGCGGGAGTCCGATGAAGCGGTCGCGCATCCGCTGGAAGCCGGCGCGTCGTATCGATCGAGAGACGCCGGCCGAAAAGGTGCACAAGCGCGGCATCCTCGACATGCGGATCTGCGCATTCTCGCGGTACTCCGGCGCGGGTCGGTGCCGCGGTCAGCTGCAAAGCGGGCACCTCGGCCACGGGCGCGGCACCAGCCTGAAGCACGGCGACTGGACGACGGCGACCCGGATGTGCGCATCGCACCACGATCAATGGGACGGCCGGCAGAAGCCGTCGGTCTTCGACGCCATGCCGGCGGAGGAGCGTGAGGCGCTTCGGGAGCGCGAGATTCACCTGGCCCGGGAGTTCGTGGCCGGCAGACAGGCGGTGTCCGCGTGATCGGGCAGGTGAAGAATCGCGGCGGCCTGCTCGACCATGTCGTCGGCGAGCTCGTCCCAGCGGCCAGCGCGCGCCCAGGCCGCGGCGCTGAGAAGGTAGGTCGCGACCTCGAGGACCTCGCGCATGACGGGGTATCGGCGCCGGCGAGCGGGGGTTGCTCGTCTTGAGGCCCCCCGTCTTCCGGGGCTCGTTCGACCCGCGCGAGCTGGTGGTCGACAACTTCGCGGGCGGCGGCGGCGCCAGCACCGGGATCGAGTCCCCGCTGCGGCCGCTCGGTCGCCACGTCGACATCGCCATCAACCACAGCGCGACGGCGATCGCGATGCACAAGGCCAACCACCCGCAGACGCATCACTTCCAGGAGAACATTCTCGAGGTGGACCCGCGCGAGGCCTGCGCGGGCCGGCCGGTGGGGCTGGCGTGGTTCTCGCCCGACTGCAAGCACTTCAGCAAGGCCAAGGGCAACACGCCCCGCGACAAGAACATCCGCGGCCTGGCGTGGGTGGTGATCCGCTGGGCGCGCGAGGTGCGCCCCCGGGTGATCTTCCTGGAGAACGTCGAGGAGTTTCAGACCTGGGGCCCGCTGGGCGAGGACGGCCGGCCCGACCCCGAGAAGATGGGCGAGACGTTCCGCGAGTGGCTGGCGGCGCTGGTCGACCTGGGCTACCGGGTGGAGCACCGCGTGCTGGTGGCGGCCGACTACGGCACGCCGACGACCCGCAAGCGCCTGTTCCTGATCGCCCGCTGCGACGGCGCCCCGATCGTGTGGCCGGCGCCGACCCACGGGAAGGGGCGCGGCACCGCGCACCGGCCCGCCGCCGAGATAATCGACTGGTCTCTGCCCTGCCCGTCCATCTTCGACCGCACGCGGCCGCTCGCCCCGGCCACTCTCAAGCGCATCGCGGCCGGCATCCAGCGCTACGTCATCGGCGCGGCCGAGCCGTTCATCCTGCCCGTCACCCACCAGGGGGACAGCCGGGTGCACGGCATCGGAGAGCCGCTGCGGACGATCACCGGCGCGAACCGCGGCGAGCTGGCGCTGGCGCGGCCATTCTTCGTTGGCGCCGGCGGACCTGCCTACGCTGGTAAGCCGGGCGACGTCGGGCGCCCGCTGGGCACCGTCGTCGGTGAGAACCACCGCGCCATCGTCGAGCCCTTCATCGTCCGTCACGGCCACTACTCGACGATCACCGGCGCGGGGCTGCGCGAGGGGTGCGGCGCCGGCACGTTCCGGGGCCAGCAGCTGGGCATCCCGCTCGCCACGGTTTGCGCCACCAACGACAAGCACCTGGTGGCGCCCATCGTGACGAAGCACTACGGCGGCGCGAACGGCCACCAGGCGGTCGGCCACCCGGTCACCGGCACGCTGGGCACCATCACGGCTCAGGACCACCACGCCGTCACGGCGGCGTTCATCACCAAGTATTACAACACCAGCACCGGCAGCAGCCTCGCCGACCCCCTGCCGACCGTCACCGCCGGCGGCGGCCGCGGCGGGGGGCACCTCGCCGAGGTGCGCGCGCTGCTCGAGCGCTTCGCGGCGGGCGTGCACGGCGGCGGGGGTCAGAACGCCGATCTGTTCGACCCCCTCCACACGGTCACCGCGAAGGCCCGGTTCGGCCTCGTGACCATCCACGGCGAGACCTACCAGATCGCCGACATCGGGATGCGGATGCTCCAGCCGCACGAGCTCTTCGCGGCGCAGGGCTTCCCCGCCGACTACGACATCTGCCCCGACTTCAACGGCAAGCCGATGACCAAGACGGCGCAGACCGAGCTGGCGGGCAACAGCGTGTGCCCCCAGGTCGCCGCGGCGCTGGTGGCCGCGAACATGGGTGGGGCACCGGACGCACGGAGGGCCGCCTGATGGCTGAGAAAACGTACATAGAGCTACTTCGCGATCCGCGCTGGCAGCGCCGGCGGCTCGAGATCATGGCCAGGGATGAGTTCGCCTGCCTCTCGTGCGGCGACAAGGAGCGGACGTTGAACGTCCATCACAAGCGGTACCGGCGCGGTGCGAAGCCGTGGGAATACGAAGACGATCAGCTCATCACGCTTTGCGAGGACTGTCACCGTTCGATCACCGTCGACGCGAAGGCCATCGCTGAACTGGTAAGTAATCACGGCGCTCGGGGCGTCTCTGCTATCCGGAAGCTCGCGGAGGCGTTCATGGACGAAGAATCTCTTTGCCAGAGAGGGATCCTTCCACTCGAAGAGGTCCTGTTATTTATGCAGAAGGGGCGGGCCTGATGGACTGCCCAGAGTGCGGCGCCCCGAACACCCGCGTGCTCGACACGTTCAAGGGACAGGTCACCCGCAGGCGCCGGCAATGCCCGTGCGGCGTGACCTTCTCCAGCACGGAGGTGGTCGACAAAGGTTCTGTCAGGTCGCTACCGGTTCCCATTAGTAGAAACCAGTCGCCACCGGTCGCGGTCATTCCCGACCAGCCGCAACCCTCCGCCGTTAATTACGGCGGGGGGGTAGGGGGGGCTCTGCCTTCAGGATCCGATCTGTCCGGATTTCTGGATCCTCATCCGGTCGCAGCAGATCCTCCGGACCGCGCGATCCCGGTGGTACATGCGCAGGAGCCTGGGCTGTGGAACTCAGACAGGTGGCTCAAGAAGTTCGGCGCCGCCTGGGTCAAGGCCTACCGGAACGGCATGGGGACCTACGGCGGCGGCGCCCCGGACGCGAAGGCCGGCGCGATCCTCGATGACCAGATCCGCGCGCTTCCCCTGAGTGAGGCCATGGCTGCACAGGAGCGCGCCCCGGCGATGTTCGCCGAGTTTCTGGCCGACCGGGGCAAGGCGCTGGTCGACGCCCGCCACAGTTTCGCATTCTTCGTTGGGCGCTGGGGCGGCTTGCGAATCCCGGCCATGAAGGTGGCGCCGTCCAACGGGCGCTCTCCCGAGCCGAACTATCACCCAATCGCGCGCCTCGCCGATGGCGTCCCGAGGCCCCGCCCATGACCGCGCAACTCCATGCGGTCCCCGCCGACGGACTCCGCGAGCCCCCATTCTCGAAAGACTCCGAGATGGCGGTGCTTGGCGCCATCTTCCTCGCGCCGCGCCTGCTGGCCGAGCTCGCCGACACCCGCGTCGACGACTTCATGCTGCCGGCCCATCGCGACGTGCTCGAGGCCATGCGCGCCGTCGAGGCGGTCGACCCCATCACGGTCGCCGACGAGATGAGCAAGCGCGGGACGCTGGCGCGCCTGCCTGGCCAGATCGCGTACCTCGGCGACCTGGCGACCAAGGGCAGCAGCGACGCCATCTTCCCCCACCACCTCGGCATCGTTCACGAGAAGGCGCTGCAGCGGCGCCTGATCGCCGCCTGCTTCGAGATCGCGTCGCGCGCGTACGGGGGCGCCCAGGTCTCCGAGCTCGTCGCCGATCATCGCGTCCAGCTCGCCGGCCTGGAGCTGGACGGCAAGGAGGGCGGCCCGGTCAGGATCGCGGACAGCATCGACGCGGCGATCGACTACATCGACCAGAAGTCTCAGAACCCAGACCGCTACCAGATCGGGACGGGCCTAGCTGATTTCGACCACGACATCGGCGGCCTCCGTTCTGGGCAGCTGATCATCGTCGCCGGTCTTCCGGGCATGGGAAAGACGTCGTTCGCTGAGGGGGTCGCGCTTCACAACGGCGGACGCGGAATCCCGACGCTGATCTTCTCGCTCGAGATGTCGGAGCAGGAACTGTTAGAGCGGGCCCTGTCGGCCGAGTCGGGCGTCGACGGGCGCAAGATCGTCTCGGCGCGCCTCGACGTCGACGACTGGAAGGGGCTTGGGTCGGCGACCGAGAAGCTTCGGCGCAGCTGGGTCTGGATCGACGACAGGAAGCTGACCGCATCGCGCATCTGCTCAGAGGCGATGCGCTGGCGCGAGAAGACGAGGCGGTTGAGGCTCAAAGAAAACGCCAACGCCGACGACCGCGCGCTCGTGATGATCGACTACCTCGGCCTCGTGCGCTCCAGTGGGCACGCCGAAAACCGAAACCTCGAGGTCGCGGCGATGACGGCCGCCTTCAAGGGACTGGCTGGAGATCTGAGGTGCCCGGTGGTGCTGCTCTCGCAGCTCAACCGCGGCAGCGCCAAGGAGAACCGGAAGCCGATCCCATCCGATCTCCGTGACTCGGGCGCGATCGAGGCCGACGCCGACATGATCGTCTTCCCCTGGCGACCCGAGCCCGACGGCGTCGACAAGATCGCGCCGCCCGAATACGTCGACGCCACGATCATCGTGGCCAAGCACCGCAACGGCCCGATCGGCGAGGTGCCGGTGGTGTTTCACCCGTCGACGACGCGCTTCCTGGACCGAGACCACGACCGTTGGAAAGGAGCACCGAATGGCGATTTCCCACGTCACTACACCGACGAAGCCTGAGAGGGCCGTGACCGCTTTGAACGTGATCTCGGGTCGCGCCAGCGCCGCGCGCCCGGTGCTCTCGAGCGCCTTGGAGCTGCTCGACGCGAGCCGCGCGATGGGCGAGGTGAAGATCTCGGACGTCGCGCGCGAGCGGCTCGGCCGGCTCCTGCTCGAGGTCGCGGCGAAGACGAGCGAGTTCCAGGCGACGGTCGAAGCGCTGCGGAGCGAGCAGGGGTGAGCGCCGCCGGCTCCCTCGTCGGCGCCCCCGACCCCGGCGCGTTGCTGGCGCTCTGGCGCCTGCTCGTCGCCGTGATGGGTGAGAGCGCGCCGCGCGCCGTGGTGCTCGCCGACTGGAAGGCCTACGACCGCGCGCTGGTGCGCCATTGGGCCGAGCGCGAGCTGGCCCGCCGCACCGTCGGGGCCGATGGCTGCCCCTCGCTGGCGGTCCCGCCGGCGCTCAAACGATTCATCCCGACCGAGGCGCGCCCGCGCGCCGCCCAACCCTGACCAGAAACGGAGACCCCGATGCCCAAGTCCGCCTTTTTGCCCGTGACCATCACCGACGCCGAGAAGCTCGTCATCCTTGGCGAAGTCTCGGCCGCCCTGGAGGCGCTCGAGAAGCTCGAAGCCGAGAAGAAGCGCCTCCCCGAGGCCATCAAGACCCTGCTCGGGTCCATTCATCTGAAGAACCACGCCCTCGCCGCCGGCGTCATCGAGCGCGAGGTTGAGATCCGCGAGGAGCCGAACGCCTTCGCGGCGAAGGTGAAGATCTTCCGCGTCGATACCGGCGAGTTCGTGCGCGAGCGCGCCATGGACCCCGACGAGGCGCAGATGCTGCTCGGACAGTCCGCGGTGCCGGGCCCGAGCCCCGACAACGTGCGGTCGATGGCGGAAGCCCGCGAGCGCACCGAAGAGCAGCTCGCGGCGGCGACGCCCGAGGAGGCCGAGGCAATCCGAGCGGAGCGCCTCAACGCGGAGCGCGCGCAGCGGATGGAGGACCTAATCGCGGCGCTGACGGTGGACGTCGCCGACCGCGGGGACGGGAGCTTCGTGGCGCGCGTTGAGGGTGCGGTTCCGGGGGTGGCGAGCGCCGATGGGCTCTCGGGCCCGATCCGCGAGACGGCGGACGCGGCGCGGATCGACCTGCTCGATGAGATCCGCCGCCTAATGGCGGGCTCGACGACGTGGGACGACGTGGCGGCCGCCAGCGCGGAGACGCAGCGGCTCGCCGAGATCGAGCGCTTGGCTAACGAGCAGGCCGCCGACGCGGCGAAGGGACCGAAGAAGCTGCTCAAGGCGCCCAAGGGCGCGAAGGGGAAGAAGACGAAGGCGCCGGCCGAGAATCCGAACTGGGTAGACACCACGCCGCCGCCGGGGCTCGACTTCTGATGCCTCCCACGGCGGAACGCTGGGCGATCGTCGACCTCTTCGGGCACACCCGGCTCGCGGGCCGGGTGACCGAGGTGCAGCAGTTCGGCGCGACGATGTGCCGGATCGAGGTACCCGCGGTCGATGGGCACCCCGGCTTCACGCGGGACGCCGGCGGCGCGTCCATCTTCGCGATCACCGACATCACTGAGGAGCTTGCGGTCGGCTTCACGCGCGCGCAGCAGCCGAGGCCGGTCCAGCGGTACGAGCTGGCGATGCTGCCGCCTGCGCCGGCGACGGATGCCGAGGTCGTGAAGCCGGTCTGCGCCGACTGCGAAACAGAACCGTGCTTCTGCGATGAGGCGGTCGACGAGGACGCCGAGGACGGCTTCTGATGCCCGGCCCCCGCTTCTTCGTGATGACCGGCGGCGCCTCGCCCGGCGATCTGATCGATCGGGCGGGGGCGCACGGCGCGGCCGCGCGGGTGGTGGCACACGAAGCTCCGCACCCGGGCGGCGTCTGCTACGGAGCCGTCGAGATCGCCGTAGGCCCCACCCTCCTGGACCTCTGCGAGCGCTACGCCAGTGGGGCGATCTCGCTGGCCGAGTTCGAGTACGCCCTTGAGCGCGGAGCGCCATGAGCCGCAAGATGCCCCGACAGAAGCCGCACCTATCTGTCCAGGATTACGGAACTCCGCCGCGCTTCCTGGCCGCGGTCGCGCGCCGGTTCGGCCCCATCGTGTGGGACCTCGCCGCCCACGCCCGCAACACGGTGTGCGGCGGCAACTACTTCGGGCCTGGCTCGCGTTGGGGCGAGAATTCACTGGAGCGCGCGTGGGACTACTTGCCGGGCGGCCTACTCTGGCTCAACCCGCCCTTCGAGAACATCCCGCGCTGGGTCGAGAAGTGCGCGGCCGACTCGAAGCGCGGCGCTCGGATCGCGATCCTGCTCCCCGCCGCCGTCTCGACAAATTGGTATGCGGACTGGATCGACGGGCGCGCGCTGACGCTGGCGATCCGGCCGCGCCTGGTGTTTGTCGGGCAGACGGCGCCCTACCCAAAGGACCTCCTGCTGGCGGTCTACGGCGAGCCGGCCGGGTTCGAGTGCTGGCGCTGGGATGCGCCGGCGAGCGCGGAGGTGGCGGCTTGAGCTTCACGATCGTCGAATCGAAGGAGCTGCCGGATGACGTAGCGGTGATCATCGTGCCGCCGTCGCCCCAGGAGGAAGCGGAGATCCGTCGGCTGACGATGGCGGGCGCCGCCCCGCTGACCGCCAAATTCCAGGTCATGGCCAAAGCGAGGAAGGTCGGTCTCCTCAAGCTGGCCGACTGGCGTTCGAAGCCGGCCGGAGGCGCGCCATGACCGCCGACCCGAAGCTCGTCGCCAAGCAGGCCCGGGAGCGCGCCGAAAGGGCCGAGTCGCTGGTGCACTACCTCCGGGGCCTACTTGGGCAGGCGATGCGCGACGAAGCGGACGCCAAGAAGCTCGCGCGCGAGGCGGAGAGGGCGGCGTCCGGATGAAGCGCTGTCTCAACTGCGGGTGCGCCGTCCTCCGCCTTCGGGCGCGGTTCTGCTCGGGGACGTGCCGGCGGGAGTGGAGGGGCGCGGCGTGAGGTGGTGGGACATCCTCGGCGCGGCTGCCGCCGGCTTCGTCATCGGCTACATGGTCTGCGCCACGTGGGCCGCCATCGAGCCACGCCGTCTCGATGACGTCTCGCGGGCCCGTCGCCGTCGCGCCCAGCGGAGGACGGAATGGAACTGAAGCCGGTCGCCCCCCACCACAACCGCATCGGCCTGCTGGCCGCGCTGCACCCCCGCCTTTGGTACTGGCAGCACCTCGAGGATGCCCGCCGGTGCTGGTGCGACGAGGACGCCGCCGACCCGTACTGCGACACAGGTGAGGCGCTCTGGCGGCTCGCTCGCGCGCCGGCCCACCAGGACCCCAAACCCATGCCCTGGCTCTGCCTCTGCCGGCGCTGCCTGAGGCCCACCGCTTGATGGCCGCCGCCCGGCTCACGCCCACCGGAACGCGCCTGCAGGCGGTGCGTGACGAGGACGTGCCCGGGCCGCCGGCGGAGGGGCGCCAGCTCCTGATCCCGCGCGTGGTGACGTTCCTGGTGGCGCGCGCGCCGCGCCAGCGATGCGCATCCCGCCGCGCGCCAGCGCGGGACGCCCGCCTCGAGGCCCAGCGCCAGCTGCTGCTGCGCTGGCGGGTGGTCCCGAAGCGGTCGGTCGCCTCGCGGAAGCGGAAGTCGCTCGGGAACGAGCCGATGACCCGCGCCGAGAAGCTGCAGTCGCGGAAGCTCCAGATCTGGCGCCTGCCCAAGCTGCCCGCCACCTATGGCGAGTGCATGGACCGCGCGCGCCCCTGCTACCTCTTTCGCTGCCGCCACAACCTCTACCTGGACGTGAATCCGGAAAGCGGGTCTATCGTCATGAACTTCCCTGGGAAAGAACCGCACGAGCTCGAGTTCACCTGCGCGATCGATGCCGCGCTCGACGGCGCCCTGCCTGACAGCGACCGGGGCGCCGGGCACACCCTCGATCGGGTGGGCGAGTTCCTGAACGTGACGCTTGAGCGCGCGCGCCAGACCGAGGCCGAGGCGCTGGGCGAGCTCCGCGCCAAGCTCGAGGACCTGCCTCACGACTTCGGGGCGGACGAGGTGGACGAGTTCGATGATGGGGACGGGGACTGATGGCGACCACCAAGCGCGTGAAGATCGAGCGAGAACCGGGCCACTCGACCTGGGCGTACAAGGTTCGCTGTCTGTGCGGGAACGACTGGGAGCCGCATTCCCAGCGGGCTGGCCTCGGGTTCCGAACCGCACGCGATGCGATCGCCGGTCTCAGGGCATCGCGACCGGTGCGTGTCTAGACACCGAAGCTGGGGAACGGGCACCGACGGAGGATGATGAAAAGAAATGGGAAAACGCTCAGCTGCTGGTAGCAGCGGAAGATCAGCAAAGCGGAAGGGCAAGCCGCGCGGGCGTCCATGGCCGAAGGGGACCAGTGGAAACCCGTCCGGGCGTGCTCCGATCTCGCCCGAGTACCGCGCCGCCATGGAGCAGCTCGAGCCCGAGGCGCTGGAGGCGATCGGCGCCATCATCCGCGACCCATTGAACCCGCGCCGGGGCCAGACCGCCGAGTACGTGATCAACCGCCTGCGGGGCAAGCCGACCGAGCGGCGTGAGATCTCGGGCCCGGGCGGCGAGCCGGTCGAAAAGCAGTTCGGCGAGATCCTGGCGGCCTTCACCAAGCTCGCCGGCGGAGAGTAGGTGAGCGAGTCGCTGCTCGCGCGCCGCGTGCGCGCGGCCGGCGGTGCGGCGGCGTTCGTAGCCAAGCTCGCGCAGGAGATCGGGCGCCAGCCCACCCCGGCCGAGCTCCAGCACCTGCTGCTGGTCTGGTCGCTGATCGCCCGGCCCGAGCAGCTGGCGCCGCCGGGCGACTGGAACGTTTGGCTCATCCTCGCCGGCCGCGGGTTCGGCAAGACCCGCAGTGGGGCCGAGTGGGTGAAGGGGGAAATCGAGAGCGGCCGCTGCCGGCGGGTTGCGCTCATCGGTTCGACTGCCGCCGACGTCCGCGACGTCATGATCGAGGGGCCGAGCGGCATCCTCTCGCTCTACGCCGGTCTTTCCCCAACCGAGCGGCCCGAGTACGAGCCCAGCAAGCGGCGCATCACGTGGCCGAACGGCGCAGTCGCCGTCGCCTACTCGGCCGAGGAGCCGAACCGCCTCCGCGGCCCACAGCATGACGGCTTCTGGGCCGACGAGCTCGCCGCCTGGGAAGACCCGCAGGGCGCGTGGGACCAGCTGCAGTTCGGCCTGCGCCTCGGTGCGCACCCGCGCGGTGTGGTCACCACAACCCCGCGTCCGATCCCGCTCATCAAGGCGCTGATCAAGGACCCGACGGTCGCGGTCACGAAGGGCTCGACCTACGACAACGCGGCCAACCTCGCCCCGACGTTCCTCACGGCCATCAAGCGGGCCTACGAGGGCACGCGGCTCGGCCGTCAGGAGATCGGCGCCGAGGTCCTCGACGATAACCCTGGCGCGCTCTGGCGACTGGCGTTGATCGACTCCGCGCGTGTGAAGCATGCACCCTTCGAGCTCATTCGAGTCGCGGGCGGCATCGACCCGGCGGTCAGCTCTGACGAAACCAGCGCCGAGACCGGCATCGTCTTCGGCGCGACCGCGATGTGCAGTTGCAAGGGCGACCCCGAGCTGCATGGGTTCGTGCTCGAGGACATCTCCGACATCTACACACCCGACCAGTGGGCGCGCGCCGCGGCCGGCGGATACCACCGCCACAAGTGCGACCGCATCGTCGCCGAGGTCAACAACGGTGGGGACCTGGTCGAGAGCAACCTCCGAACGCTCGGCGACGTGCTCATCTCGTTCCGCGCCGTCCACGCGAGCCGCGGCAAGGCGATCCGAGCCGAGCCCATCGCCGCCCTCTACGAGCAGGGCAAGATCCACCACGTCGGCACCTTCGCCAAGCTCGAAGACCAGATGACGCAGTGGAACCCGCTCACGGACGATCGAAGCCCCGATCGTCTCGATGCGCTGGTCTGGCTGATGACCGAGCTGATGCTGGGGGACATGCCCGCCACCTACACCGGCCGCCGCCACCACTCCCCCCGGCGGATCTAGACCCCGCATCCTGGAGACGGCCCGCCGCCCGCGTAGCGTCGTGGGGACGTGTCTCGCCCGAACCTGCTCCGATACGGCGACCTGCCGATCTCCTCGTTCGCCGGCTGGGACAGGGTCCAGCAGATCGAGGGCGTCCTCACCGGCCACGACTTCGGCCAGCTCCGCAACAGCGCGATCCTCATGGACGCGATGGAGCGGGACGACCGGATCTCCGGCGTCCTATCCACCCGGGTGGGCGGCTTGCTGGCCGCGCCGGTCGAGGTGAAGGCGGCGAACGGAAAGGTGAAGGCGGCCCGGATCGCCCGCGAGCTCGGCGGCGACGATGAGACGGTCGGCATCCTGGGCACGATCTTCCCGAAGAGCGCGCTGGGGGCGATGTCCCGGTGGGGGCACACCGAGGGGATTGCGGTCGGCGAGCTGATCTGGACGACCGGGCCCGACCGCTGGGTTCCGCGGATCAAGGTCTGGCACCCGCAGTTTCTGTACTGGGACTGGGCGCAGGCGGCGTTCATGCTCAGCACCGCCCAGGGGATAGTCCAGCTGCCCCGGATCGATGAGAAGCCGCGCAGCGACGGGAAGTGGTTCATCTGGTGCCCCTACGGCTACCAGTACGGCTGGCTCCGCGCGCTGGTGCGGACGCTCGGTTTCAAGTACCTGATGCGGTCCTGGAACTACCGGGACTGGGCCCGCTACAACGAGCGTTACGGCAAGCCGATCGTGGGCGGGGTGGTGCCCGCGAAGGCGACGCCCGGCGCCAAGGACCAGTTCGAGGAAGACCTCGCCAACATGGGCGACGAGGCAACGATCCTCCTGCCCCAGGGCGACGACCCGGCCACGGGCTACGACGTGAAGCTGATCGAGGCGAAGTCGCGCGGCTATCAGACCTTCGACGACTTCAAGGCCCAGCTCGACACCGACATCGCGATCGCCGTGCTCGGGCAGGACCTGCCGAGCGAAGCGAAGGGAGGCGGGCTCGGGAACGCCAAGGGCGGCGACATTCGCGATCACGTGCGAATCGACAAGCGCATGGCCGACGCCGAGATCTTCGTCGCCTTCCGCGACCAGGTGCTCACCTACTGGGCGGAGTACAACTTCAGCGACCCCGACCTGGCGCCGCGTCCTGAGGCCCAGGTCATCCCGGAGACCGACGAGACCGAGGAGGCCACCGGCATGAAGATGCTCGGCGACGCCCTCCAGTCGCTCGAGCTCGGCGGCGAGGGGCGCGTCGACGTGCTGGCGATCCTCGAGCGCCAGGGGATACCGATCCTGTCGGAGGAGGAGGTCGCCGCGAAGAAGGCGCAGAAGATCCAGGACGCGGCCGACGCGATGGCCGCGCGCGGCGGTCCGCCGGGGACCGAAGACGGCGACGCCCAGGGCGACGGTGGTGGTGATGGTGGCGACGTGCCGCCGGCCGGCCCGCCCAAGGCCGCCCCTCCCAAGCCGGGCGAGAAGGCCAAGCTGACCGCCGGCGCCGGGCCGGTCGCGCGGCGAACGTTCGCGGGCCTGCAGATCGCCATTGAGAACCCCGCCGGCTCGATCCGCCTCTGGCACGACGGCCCGAGCCAGATCGGCGCGACCACGATGCAGCACGACTATGGCTTCATCGAGGGCGTGATGGGCGCCGACAAGGAGGAGCTCGACGTCTACCTCGGCCCCGACGAGGGCGCGCCCGACGTCCACGTAGTGCACCAGCAGGCCAAGCCCGACTACAAGCGCCATGACGAGGACAAGGTCATGCTTGGCTGGAGCGACCCGGGCGCAGCCAAGGCCGCCTACCTCGCGCACCGGAACGACGAGAAGGCCTTCGGCGGCATGTCGACCATCCCGCTCGATCGCTTCAAGGCCAAGCTCAAGAGCCGCACGGGCACCGGGAAGATCCGCGCGAGCGCCATCGTCGACGCCGGCATGGCCGAGAGGGCGATCATCGGTCTCATCGGCCGGGCGTCGGGGGTGGCGGAACTCCGCGCGCGCACCCGCAAGGGGAAGGCACGCGCCAAGCTCTACGCCGACGCGGTCGCCGACCGGGCGAAGGCGCAGGCCGCGCGCGTGCTGGCGCCCGACCTGACTGCGCTCACGGCGGTGATCGACGCCTCGAGCGACTTCGAGGATCTACGCCGGCGGCTTCCCGGTGCCCTGCGCGGCATGGACCCGGCGCGCGCGGCCGCGCTGGTCGAGAAGGCCCGGCTCATGGCCCACCTCGGCGGCCGCCTGGCGGCGGTCAAGACGCTGTGAAGAAGCGCCGGCGGCCCGACCGGACCGGCCTCAAGCAGCTCGCCTGCTGGCTGCCCGCCGACCTGATGGACCGCCTCACCGCGCACGTAAGCGGCAGCGCGGGCCGCACCCAGCGCGGCGAGGTGGTGGCCGCGCTCGAGCGGCATCTCGCGGCGCCCGCGGCCGGGTAACGCCGATGGAGCCGGCGGACGACGCCGACACCGACGAGATGGCGCTGACCGTTGATGACGGCGACGCGCTCGTCGAGCTGGACGAGGCCGACGTCCAGGAGATCGACGCCACCGAGACGACCCGAAAGAACCGGATATGCCTCGAGTGTCAGCGGTCGGTCTACACGCTCGCCGCTTCGCCGCCGCCGAAGGTCGAGGATCTGCTCAGCTCGACGCTCTTCTGGGAGCCGAAGGGCGCCGACGGCGAGACCTGCACGGTGAGCGGCGACCCCGCCGGGCCGGTCTGGTGGTTCTGCGCAGAGACCGGCTGGCTCGTGGTGCGGGGGGTCTATCGGGTGAAGATCGAGCGACTGTGACCCAATAAAAAAGGCCCGCGGTCTCTCGACCTGCGGGCCTTTGGTGCGAGCGCAACGCGCTCAGCAATTCAGGCGCTGGCGCTGGAAGCCACCACCGCTCAGCCGGACAGACCGAAGCAGCTCTTCGTCGTAGGTGTGTCGCAGCCCGAAAAGGCCCGCCAAGGTGAACACCGTCCAGCGTCTCTGGGGCGTCTCCAAATTGGCGACGCTCGCGGTCAGCTGGTGCAGCAACAGAACGCCCAGGACGTCAACGGGGACCGCGGTCGGCAATCCCTTCGCCAGCGACACGGCGGCCACCAGATGGGTCACCGATGCATGCTGCAGGGCGCTCGCCTGGGTGATGGCATCGAGGTCCGGCGGTGCCGCCGTCGCTCGATGAAGAGGCATCAGCAGGAAGGCGACGACGAGCAAAAAGAGTCCGATGGGGCCGAGGCTGGGTCTGGGGTTCATGGCGTTCCTCAGATGGATGGGCATGACGTCGAGATCGAGGATGCGCGCGGGCGGGCGCGGCTCAAGTTTCAGCCGTTGCGTCGCGATAGCCGCGACGTCGGGTTCGCGAGCTTCGCCGCCACGCGCGCGCGGGAGTCGGCGTCGGCGTAGACGTAGTCCTCGGCGCCGCTGATGTCGACGATCCGGTAGTACCCGCCCGGGGTCATCGTGAATGGAGCCTTGAGAAGCCCGAGGAAGTCGAACCGCGGACCGTCATCGAGCCCGAACCACGCCGGCGTGACGAAGTTCGAGACCATCACAACGCGGGATTCCGATCCGATCTTCACCGTGATCGGATAGGAGTCGGCCTCGACCGGGTCACTGAGCTCGAAGTCGACCTTGCTGCCGTTCGGCATCGGCCACGCCTGATCGCATCCCGGATCGCCGAAGGTCTCGATCACCTCGTGCGACGCGGTGGTGCCGTCGATCGTCTGGCCGACGAACTTCGGCGGCAGGCACTCGGCGTAATCGATGCCGGCCGTCTCGGTGTGGAAGCCCAGCGCGCCCGCGACGCCGAGCTTGCGCCGGAACGTCAGCACCTTCCGCACGCCCGGCGCGTCGCGCAGGCCCTCGAGAGAGGTGAGCGCGCCGACCGTCCAGGGCTCGCCGGTGTCGAGGAGCGGACTGACGTCGCGCCGCATTTGAAGATCAACGGCCGCGGCGATGTAGGTCAGGACGTCGAGCGGGACGCACCCGTCCTCGGCGACCAGCGCGAATTCGGGCACGACTACTCCGGCGACCCGTAGTTGACGATCGGACCGACACCCTTCGCCGTCTCACGCGCCAGCCACTGGGCTGTCACCGAGACGCGGTTCGCCACGACGGGATTGGTCGGTGCCGCGAGCGCCTGCTTGGCCCCGGCGTCGTTCAGGTAGGCGGCCACGCAGGTCACCTCAGCTTCGCTGTAGGTGGTCAGCAGATCATCCAGCGCGCCGAGAGGATCCTTCTGGCCGATCGCGTGCTCCACGACCGGGATCAGGTTGGCGAAGGTGATCGTCTTCCAGAGGGAGGGCCCGGCGCAGTCGAGCACGCCGGCGACGATCGGGACTGGAGCGGTCCCCGGGCCGGTCCCGGTGATGGTCTTGCAGCTCGGGGCGGACCAGCCGACCAGCGCGGCGATGAGAACGAGACGGGAGATGGTGTTCATGCGCTCACCCTGCGTCTAGACACGTCCCTGCTCCAGAATCTGGAGATCGGACCCGTGGCCCAGAGACTGGACCCATGCCGAGCAGTCCACTCAACGAAGGTACCGCCATCGGCGCGGGGACGCTCACGACCGCGGCAAACACGCTCGGGCCGCCGCCTCCGGGCTACGTGTCGGGGGATGAATACGACATGTTCAAGGCGCGCGCCCAGGCGATCATGCCCGGGCGCTTCGGGTCCCGCTTCCAGGACTTCATCGGCGGCTCTCTCGAGCGCTTCGTCGGCGGCGCCGGACAGACGATAAGTCAGCTGACCACCGGTCCGTGCGGCGGCGGCAACGAGACGATCGCGCTTGCCGCCGGCGCGGCCAACTTCGAGTACGAGACCTTCTCAAACCCGTTCAACAACACGCCCGTCACGCTGTTCTCCAGCATCTCCCTTTCGCCTTGGTACGTCGGCACGAAGGCCACGATCGTCTCGATCGGCGGAGCCAGCGAGATCGGGCTTTGCGGTCTCTACAATTCTGCCTTCGCGTTCGGGGCAACCGACGGCGCTGGCGGCCAGTACCTGTCCCTCGGCATCGATCTGGCGACCAGCTCGACCAATCTCGTCATTCGCAACTACCAGGGCGGCGGCATCATGGTCCCGCGGATAACCGCGCTGCCGATTGAACTCGGCATCGAACGAACCTGGGAATTAGGCAATAACGGCAGCGGGAAGCTCTCGATGCTGCGCGACGGTGTGGTGATGGACACCTATAACGATCTGACGTTCCTGACGTTCATGTACAGCGGCTCGGCGAGCTTCCTTCGCTACACGCGCTCCAACACCACCGGCACGCCCAACATGAGCTACGACTGGTATGGAGCCTGCTTTCAGCGCCGATGAACGCGTTGCAGCTTTTCTACAGTAACGACCTTCTCGAGGTCGGAGATAGCCTCTCGACTGGCTTCGGCGCTGGCACGGTGTCCGTGACGCTCGCGCTCGAGCAATTGATCGTGGCCCAGATCCTTGCCGCCCAGGCACCCACTCCCGGCGCGCCTTTCATGCCGTCGCCGGCGTCGAAGGCGCCCCAGCTCTTCCAGTTCGCAGCCCCTGGTCGAACGACCGTTCAAGCGCTCGCTCTCATGCCCACGATCCGAGCGACCTGCAGCACGCCGAAGAAGAAGGCGATCTTCTGGCTCAGCGTGAACGACGCGCTCGCGATCTCCAACGGCACCGAGACCCTTATTCACGTCGACGGCCGACCGGATTTCTCATCGGCGATGCTCGGGTGTGTCGACGATCTGCGCAACAATTGGGGGATGCCCTACAGCGATATGTTGTGGGTCAAGCCCTGGGCGCTCAACGGTGGCGCGGCGGCGGCAATCGCGCAGGTCGAAGCGCAGATTGACGTCCTCGCCGCCCTGCGCCCCGGCCTCAACACGACCGGCATCTTGAGCGACATCCCC
>Ga0265328_10000508_pt1 | contig 18062 bp, 14 predicted proteins | sample 41624metaG_FD_202086 | JGI IMG/M metagenome (GOLD analysis project Ga0265328, IMG submission 202086) | Rhizosphere microbial communities from Carex aquatilis grown in University of Washington, Seatle, WA, United States - 4-16-24 metaG | ecosystem: Host-associated > Plants > Roots > Rhizosphere...
GGTGAGCGGAGAGGCGACCACCGAGCTGACGTTTCCATATTGCGTGAAATGCAGCGAGAAGGTCCAGGCGTCATAGAGGTAGGAGCCGCCGAACACGACCTTGGTTCGCGGTGTGAGATCGGTGATGTTCGAGCGCGCCGCGGCGTTGAGCAGCGGCGCGCCGTTGAACGCCGCCGGCGACTGCGCAACGGACAGAATCGTCGTCTCGAGGAAGCTCGCTGCGGCGTCGAAGCGCAGCGCGCCATAGGCGCCGAGATCGTAGGCGTAATCGGCCTTCACATCGACGCCGCGCGTGCGCGTGAAGGCGCCGTTGACGAAGAAGCTGACCGTCCCTGTCGCGCCCGCCTGCAGCGAATTGCCGCTCGCCGCTATGGCCGCGAGCGCGGAGGGGCCGGTGAGGCTGCCGGTCGCGACGACGCGGTCGCGCAGATCGATCTGATAGGCGTCGACCGAGACATGCAGATCCTTGATGGGCTCGGTTACGACGCCGAGGCTGATATTCGTCGATTTTTCCGGCTTCAGCGGCTGCGCGCCGGCGATGCTCGCGGCGGAGGAGTTCGGCGGCAGGACGATATTGGCGGTGGTCGGCGAGACGGTCGTCTGCGAGAAGAACTGCTCCGCGAGAGTCGGGGCGCGAAAGCCGGTGCTGACGGTGCCGCGCAGCGCGATCGCCGGCGATATGTCGTAGCGCGTCGAGAGCTTGCCGTTGACCGTATCGCCGAAGTCGTTGAACGTCTCGTAGCGGCCGGCGATGTCGATCTTCCAATCGGGCAGCGGCTTGCTGCTGAGGTCGGCATAGCCGGCGAAGGATTCGCGGCTGTGATCGCTCGCGTCGGTCGGCCTGATGCCGACCCAGGCGGCCGGGCCGGAGGAATAATAGGAGAGGAAGTCGCCTTGCCGGACCGCATAGGTCTCGTGGCGATTCTCCGCGCCGATGGAGACATTGACGGGCGCGGGTAGGAAGCTCGGCGCGACCTCCTTGCCGAGATCGAGATTGATGGTGCGCAGCGTGCGGAAATATTGGCCGATGTAGAATTGCCGCGGCGTCCAGCCGGCGCCGAAGGCGGCGAGCGTGTCGTTGAACAGCGCGACATTGGCGGACTGGTTCAGGCCGACGTCGATCTTGTCGGAGCCGTAGGTCAGGCTCAGATCCCATCGCACATCGTCGAAGGCCTTGCCTTTCGCGCCGCCGCTCAGCGACCAGTCCTCCTCGTGAATGGTCTCGGCCGGGACGAAGCCCGACGGAGCGATGATTTTATTGCCGGCCGCGCCGTTGAGATTGGGCGCGCGATAATTCTGGAAGGATTCGCCGCGTCGGCCCGCGCCCGTGCCGAAGAGGTAGAGCTGGACGCCATTGTCGAATTCATAGCCGGCGTTGAGGCCGGCCGAGCCGGTGATATAGGCCGGATCGCCGATGATCGCCGCGACATTCGGATCGACCCAAGGGTAGGGCGTGCCGGGGCCGACGCGCAGGCCGGTTCCGTCCTGCGTCCGGTCGGGTCCGGTCTGATTGCTGTGCAGATGCGATGTGAGATCGGCGCCGAGCGTGAGGAAGCCTTGCTGGCCGAGCGCGAAGCTCTTGTCCGCCTGTAGATTGCGCGTCAGCCCATTGCCATGTGTGTTGGGATTGTAGCTCTGGCCATAGGAGCCGACGAGCGCAGAGATCCCGCCGCCCTCGGAATCGGCTTTCAATATGACGTTGATGACGCCGGCGATCGCGTCCGAGCCATATTGGGCGGCGGCGCCGTCCTCGAGAATTTCGACATGGTCGACGAGCGCCACCGGAATGAGGTCGAGATCGGCGCCGGCCGCGCCTTTGGTGAAGCCCGTCGAGGACAGATTGGCCGTGCCATGGCGCCGCTTGCCGTTGACGAGCACGAGCACATGACTCGCGGTCAGGCCGCGCAGCCGCGGCGAGCGCACGAGATTATTGATGTCGCCGCCGACCCCGTAAATCGAATAGGACGGATCGAGACGCTGGAGCGCGTCGACGAGATTGGTGCGTCCCGTCGCCTTCAAGCGCTCGCCGCTGACCACTGTAACGGGCGCCGTGCTCTCGCGCGCCTTGACGCCATAGTCGCGCGTGCCGGTCACGATGACGTCCTCGACCGTCGCCTCGCGCCCTTTCTGCTCGACGCGCTCGTGGTCCACACGCTCCTGGGCGCGCGCGGGCGTCATGATCGCCGCCGCCAGAGCCAGCGCGCTCGCGCTGATCTGTTTCGTCAGTCGAGAGGTCGGATGAACGCCCGTGCGAGCGGCTCGAAAACTCATGTCTATCTCCATCGAAATGAAAGACGCGGCGTTCTCGCGAACGTGCGAACATTTGCGCCGGCTCTCGTCGAGCGGCGTTATTCTCACTCAATTCTTCTGAGCTTAAGCGCGGCGTTCGAGACTCCGCAAGGTAAAAAATTCTCAATTATTTCAATAGCGTCGATCGGTCAGAGAATAAAATTGAACTATTTCTCGAATTCAGAGGAGGCGGCGTGCGTCTATTCGTGGCTACATATAAATTTGTGCCAATCGAGGAGCGTTCGATAGAATTTTTCGAGCGTTCATCCACGGGGGGCGTGGAATGCGGCGATCCATCAGCGCGCATTCGGAACTCTCCCGAGACGAAAGGCCCGACGGAGAGAAGAAAATCTTCGGATTTGTATCGATCGGCGAATGTCGCCGCGACGGCGGAAGGTCGACGAAGAAGTTACACTTCACGCCGCGGCGCGTCGCGACATGACCTCGCCATAGACGCCGAGGATGCGCTCGACATGGCGCTCGAGCGTCGGCGGATCGCGCCAATAGGCGTCATGAGCGCCTGCGGATAGATGCGCGACGAGCGAATCGTCCTTCAGTCTCGTCAGAGCGGCGGCGAGCGATTCGACATTGGCGCTCGTAAACCACAGGCCGGTCTCGCCGTCGGCGACCTCCTCGCGTCCGGCGCAGACGTCCGAGACGACGACAGGCGTTCCCATCGCCTTCGCCTCCATCACGGTGAGCGGCTGCCCCTCGTACCAGAGCGAGGGGAAGACCAGCGCCCGCGCCGCGCGCATTTGCGCCCGAACCTGCGTCGGCGGCAGCCAGCCGAGGAAACGCGCCTGCGGAAAGCGGGCGCGCAATTCCTCGGCGATCGGCCCGTCGCCGATGAAGACGGGCGTCACGCCGGCGCGCGCCGCCGCCTCGGCGAAGAGAAAGGCGCCCTTCTCGGGCGACAGGCGGCCGACGAAGATGAAATCGCCGGAGGCCGGATCGCTCTTGCGGCCGAGGTCTTCGGCGTCGATCGGATTGGACACGCGATGCAGCCGCGCGCCCTGCGGCAGATAGCGCCCGACGATCTCTTCCTGATAATTCGAGATGCAGATGTAATCGGAAAAGAGCTCGGCGAGCCGGGCGTAATCGCGCGCGAAAGTGAGGCGCGCGTTGCGCCACAGCTTGCGCGGATAATTGCGCGAGTCGCAATGCGTCGCCCAGCAGGCCGCCGAGAGCGGCTCGAGCCGGCAGAGCTCGTGCTTTTGATAGTTGTAGAAGCCGCCATTGGGGCAGAACAGGAAATATTCGTGCAGCGTATAGACGCGCGGCAGGCCGGAGGCGCGGATCGGCGCGGCGATGGCCGGCGACAGCGCCTTGGCCCAGCCATGCACATGCACGATCGTATTCTCTTGCGGCAGGCGCTTCAGAAGTTCGCCCAGCGCCTGCGCGGCCTGCAGATTCCATGTGCCCTGAAAGGCGGCGGCGACGCGCGAGGGATTGCCGAGCAGATCATGCTGACCGAGGCAGACGACCTCGACGCCGGCGGCGGCGAGCCGTTCGTCCACCGGCGCGGCGGCGGCGAAGAGAATGGGCCGCGCGCCCTGGGCGGCGAGGCCGAGCGCGCTCTCGATCGCCACTTTGGCCTGGCCGCCGGTCACGGAGGCGTGATCGACGCAAATGACGACAGTGGGCGCGAAGACGGCCATGGGAACTCCGGAGAAAAGGCTCTGGCGCGACCTTAAGCGTCGAGCCTTAAACCCTCGTAAGCGTCCCCCGCGCCCCTCCAGAGCGCTTTCCGATCGAACGGAATCGTTCGATCGATCAGAATTCGCTCCAACGAAAGAAAGCTAGAGCACTATCCGATCCAGTTGGATCGGATAGTGCTCTAGCACGGCCGCGCGGCGGAAAAAAATTCTGCGCCTGTCGCGTTCTCGCTGGACCCGTCTCGGTCTATGCTGTGGGGCGATGGCGGCTCTCTCGGCCTATGTGTCTCTGTTTCGTCGCGGCGCGGCCGCGATCGTCGCCGCTTGCCTGCTGCTGCAGATTCTGGCCGTCGCGCCGGCGCATGTCGCCGCGGGCGGGTTGCTCGCCGCCCCCGCCGCGCCCCTCTGCCGGTGGTCCGCCGCCGATGGCGCGCCGGCCCAAGCGCCCGTCGCCCATGTGAGTTGCGCGATCTGCGCCGTCGCCGCGGCGCTGCCGGCGCCGGTCGTCGTCGCGCGGCTCGAGCGGGCCTGCGCCGCCGAGAGCCCTTCCGTCGCCCCGCGTCGCCTCGAGCGGGTGCGCGCGCCGCCGGGCTGGACGAGCAGCTGGTCCTCGCAAGCGCCGCCGCGCCGCGCCTGAAGGACGGCGCGCAGCAAGAAGAGCCGCGCCCGCCCGTCGCCACGCGGATTCAACGCGCCCTTCGGCTGACAGAGGGCGCCCGAGCGGTCCTTCACCGGGCTTTTTCATGACGAAGCAGAATTCCGATCGATTGCGCGAGACGCTCGCCCGCCATTCACGCGAGCTGCTGCGCTTTCTCACCCGCCGGGTCGGCGCCGCCGCCGCGCCCGATCTCGCGCAGGAGACGATGATGCGCGTGTTGCGCTACTCCGAGCGCGCGGAGGTGCGCGAGGCCTCCTCGCTGCTGCGCTCCACCGCCGCCAATCTCGCCCGCGATCACGTCCGCCGGCTCGCCCTCGAGAACCGCACCTTCGTGCGTGGCCTCGAGATCGAGGATCTCTTCTTCGGCGCGCAATCGCCCGGCGTCCAATCGCCGGAGGCGCGGCTCGAGGCGGAGGAGGCGATGAAGCGCTTTGCCGCTGCGCTCGACGCGCTACCGCCGCGCTGCCGGCAGGTTTTCGTCATGCGCCGCTTCGAGGATCTGCATCAAGAGGAAATCGCGCGCCGGCTCGGCATCTCCCGCAATATGGTGGAGAAGCATTTGCGCGCCGCCTTCCGCCATTTGCGCGGGGCGCTCGAATGACGGCGCCCGACCTCCTTTTTTCGGCGCCTCGCGCGTCTTATGGTCGGAAAGCCCCGCCGCGCTCCTCTGGAGCCGGCCGACGATCAGCAATCGCGAGCGCGCGCATTCGATGACCCATGGCTCCGCCGACAAGGACGACGCCGAGCGCTACGACCTCGCCGCGCAATGGTGGGTGCGGCTGGACGCCGGCGCTTTGTCCTCATCGGAGCTGCGGGCGTTCCGCGCCTGGCTCGCGAGCGATCCGCGCAATGAGGCGGCCTTCGAGGAGGCCTGCGACCTCTGGGGCGCATGGGAGCGGGCGCCCAAGGCGCTCGCCGAGGCCTATGTCGAAAAATGCGCGCCCACCCCATGGCGGCGCTGGCTGCGGCCCGCCGCCGCGCTCGCCGTGGCCTGCCTCGCTCTGGCGCTCGGCTTCGAGCCGCTGTGGCTGATGTGGCGCGCGGATTTCCACACCGGGACAGGGGAGTTGAGGACGGTCGTCCTGCCGGACGGCTCGCGCGCGCATCTCAACGCCGACACGGCGCTGGCGTTGAACTACGGCGGCGACCGGCGTCGTCTGACGCTCATCTCCGGCGAGGCTCTGTTCGAGGTCGAGTCCGATCCGAGCCGGCCTTTCGTCGTCGAGGCGGCGGGCGCGGAGATCGCGGCGCGCGGCACAGCCTTCGACATCGCGACCGACAGGAATCGCACGGAAGTGACCGTCACCGAGCACGTCGTCGAAGTGACTGGCGCGGGCGCGCCGCAACGGGTGGAGTTCGGGCGCCAGACGGCTTTCGGGCCGGCCCTCGCCGCCGTCGCGCCCTATGAGGTCGATCCCGAGCGCGTCACCGCCTGGCGGCGCGGTCGGCTCTATTTCAAGGACAAGCCGCTCGGCGACGTGATCGCCGCGCTCGGCCGCTATCATCGCGGCCTCGTGCTGGTGACGAGCCGCGCGATAAAGGACCGTCGCGTGACCGGCGTGTTCCGCACCGACCAGCCGCTGGAGGCGCTGCGCGCCATCGAGAAGTCGCTGGGGATCAAATCCACGCGGCTCTCCGATTATCTGATCCTGCTGCATTCGTGACATAAAAGTCACAGCCGGAAAATCTCGCTCGTTCCGACTCCTGTTTTTCGCTTTGCCTCGTCTTGGGGGCGACGGGCTGCAGAGCCGCGCCGCGACAACGAGGAGGCCGAGATGGCGGGAACGGGAACGAAGGGATTGCAGAAGAGCCGAAGCGGCAAAGCGGGAGCCGCGACCGCGGTCGGACTCATGATCCTCGGTCCCTCGGCTTTGGCTATCGATTCGTCGCCGGCGCACGCCCGCCTGGCGCCGCAGGCCTATGAGATCGCGCCTGGCCCCATCGGCGACGCGCTGAGCCGCCTCGCCGACGAGAGCGGCGCGCATCTCGTCTTCGACGCCGCCCTCACCCGCCATGTTTCGACGCGCGGCGTGCGTGGCAAGCGCACGCTGGAGGAAGCGCTGGACGAGTTGCTGACCGGCACGAGCCTAGGCTATCGGATCGATCCCGAAGGGCGCGCGGTGACGATCGTCCTCGCCCAGAATAGCGGGACGCTCTCCGATGCGAGCGGCGCCGAGCCTTTGCCGCCGATCGATATCGGCGCGCAGACAACGGCGGCGAGACGGGACTCCGAGGAGGGGAGAGGCGCCGGAGTCTCGAACTCTTACGCGTCTCCAACGTCGACGAGCGGCACAAAGACCGACACGCCGGTCATGGAGACCCCGCTCAATGTGCAGACGGTGACGCGGAAAGTCCTCGTGGACCGACAAGTCACGACGATTCAGGACGCGTTGACGAACGTCAGCGGCGTCACTTTCACCACCGGCGCCGGGAATGGCGGCGTCAGCAATGCGGACGGCGTCGCCACCATCAAATTGCGGGGCTTCGACGCCACCGCGATTTTCCGCAATGGATTCCGCGACGTCATGGCGATCGATCGCGCGATCGGTCCGGATTTCGCAAATATCGACAGGGTCGAGGTGATGAAAGGCGCGCCGGCGATCCTCTATGGCCTCACCGAGCCCGGCGGCCTCGTGGATTACATCACCAAGCGACCGCAGGCGTCCGCAGCCTATTCGGTCGAGCAGCAGTTTCAGTCATATGACTATTACCGCACGATCGTCGGCGCGACCGGCCCTGTGACGCCCGACAAGAGCGTGCTCTACCGCATCGACATGGCGTATCAGAACAACGGCTATTTTATCGACGATGTTCACACCAGCAAATTCTTCGTCGCTCCGGTCGTGACGTGGAACCTTTCGTCGCGCACGCAAGTCAATGTCGACTTCGAATATGGCAAGGGAGCGGTGGGGGCGGCGGGAACGATGATCCCGACCTATTACGGCCGGCTCGTCACCATCCCCAAGAGTCGCAATTATGGAGAAAAGAGCGGCGACCAATTCGAGCGCTATCTCGTCGGCGTCGACTGGTCGCACGAGTTCGACGACAATTGGAAGTTCAAACATCGCGTTCAATATACGCGTGGCGACTTTTTCCAGCAGGATTCGATCCCGCTCTTCGGAAGCGAAGGCGGCGTGCCGTCGAGACCGTTCATCGTGATCTGGAACGACAAGAACTACTTCGGCTATGACGCCTTCACCACAGAAGCCGATCTGACAGGTCGCTTTTACACGGGCGAGCTGAAGCATGAGGTTCTGCTCGGCGCGGACTTCTACCGAACCAATAAATGGAGAGCAGCCAGCGTCTCCGACATGACATCGATCGACGCATTCGCCCCGGTTCATCCTGGACAGACTTTCTCTGTTTTCGATCCGCCGTTGCTCTTCGATGACAGTTCGACCAGCTACCATTATGGAGTGTACGGCCAGGACCAGATCGAGCTTCCGTTCGGCCTGCATCTCATGGGCGGCGTGCGCTATCAGAGCCTGAATCAGCTGCCGCGCTCGCTGACCAGTCAGCCCTATGGAGCCGGATATTGGGACTATCCCCAGCCGCAGCGCGCCGAGCGGGTGACGCCGCGCGTCGGCGCGCTCTGGCGGGCGCGGGATTGGCTGAGCGTCTATGCGAATTACGCCGAAGGCTTCGGGCCGAATGATTTCTCGACGGCCTTCCCGAACAAGCCGGTCGCTCCATCCGACGCGCGCCAATGGGAAATCGGCGCCAAGACCGAATTCTTCGGCGGCAGGCTGCGCGCCGCCGTCGCCTATTTTGAGCTGACGAAAACCAATGTTCCAACGGACGATCCGGCTCATCCCGGCTTCTCGATCGTCACTGGCGAGGTGCTCAGCAAGGGCGTCGAGCTCGACGTTCAGGGGGAGGTGACGCCCGGCTGGAACGTCATTCTCGCCTACGCCAACACCGAGGCGCTGATCACCAAGAGCAACAACAATGACGTGGGCGAGCGCTTCGACCAGACGCCGCGCAACACGGCGAGCGCTTGGAGCACTTATGAATTCCGGCAAGACGCGCTGAGCGGGCTGAAGTTCGGCGGCGGCGTCACCTATCGCGACGCGCAGCGCACGCGAGATTTCAGCGGGCAGAAGCTGCATCGAGACTTGGCGCCTTACGCCACCGTCGATCTGATGGCGGCCTATAGTTTCTTTGTCGGGCCGACGAAGCTCACGGCGCAGTTCAACGTCACCAATCTCCTGGACCACACCTATTACCAGGGTGGGGCGACGACAGGCGCTCCGATCCCCGGCTGGAGCGGCGACTTCCGCTCCTTCGGCTCACCGCGTGTGTTCAAAGGCTCCATCAAGGCCGAATTCTGAGCGCCGCTCGCGCAGAGAGGCGCATCCGCCTCTCTGCGCTCGAAAACATGACGCGATCGGCTCGCCGTCACTGCGAGCGGAGCGAATGGCGAGCCGTCGTCGCGTCGTCGAGACCAAAGCTCCCGGCATCGAGGAGTCCGCGCGCCGGAACCTCGATCGTTCGATGCGCGTTGCGCCGTGCGAATTGGAGAGCGGCGCGGCGTTTCGTGCAGGACGGTGGCCGGTGTTGACACCTGCGCGCCTCGCTGGCAGACACGGCCACGCCAGTGACGCGAGCGCGGCCAATTCGCCGCGCCCCGATCCTAGAGGACTCGATATGCGCGCCGCTTCCCGTTTCTACGCTCTGCACGCTCTCGCCGCATTCGCGCTCGCCGCCGCGCCGCTCCCTGCGCATGCGCAAAGCCCGGCGACGACCACGACCGCCTCCGGAATCAAAATCACCGACACCAAGGTCGGGACCGGCTCCGGCGCGGAGCCGGGGCAAATGCTGAAGATGCATTACACCGGCTGGGTCTCGTCGAACGGCGCCAAGGGCAAGAAGTTCGACAGCTCGCTCGACCGCGGCCAGCCCTTCGAGTTTCGCCTTTCCGCCGGCCAGGTGATCGCCGGTTGGGATCAGGGCATTCTCGGCATGAAAGTCGGCGGCAAGCGCACGCTCGTCATCCCGCCGGAGCAGGGCTATGGCGCGCGCGGCGCCGGCGGCGTGATTCCGCCCAACGCCACGCTCATCTTCGATGTGGAGCTCATCGAGATCAAAGGTCAGATCTGACCGGCGCGCGCCGTCGTCACTGCGAGCGGAGCGAAGCAACCCAGAGACGAGGGGCGCTCTGGATTGCTTCGCGGCTCACGCTTCTCGCAAAGACTGAGAAGCGAACTTTCGTCACATCCGCACGAGATGGTCGAAGGCCGACAGCGCGGCTGTCGCGCCTTCGCCCATGGCGATGACGATCTGCTTATAGGGAACCGTCGTGGCGTCGCCCGCCGCGAAAACGCCCGGCGCCGATGTGTTGCAGCGGCGGTCGATCTCGATCTCCTTATAGCGCGTGAGCGTCACTGCGCCGTCGAGCCATTCGGTGTTCGGCAGCAGGCCGATCTGCACGAACACGCCTTCGAGCTCTATGTTGCGCGTCGCGTCGCTCTCGCGGTCGCGATAGACGAGGCCCGTCACCTTGGCGCCGTCGCCGAGAATCTCCGTCGTCTGCGCCGAGACGAGAATCGTCACATTGGGAAGCGAGCGCAGCTTCTCCTGCAAGATTCCGTCGGCGCGCAACTTCGCGTCGAATTCGATCAGCGTGACATGCGAGGCGAGGCCGGCGAGATCGATCGCCGCCTCGACGCCGGAATTGCCGCCGCCGATCACCGCCACGCGCTTGCCCTTGAACAAAGGCCCGTCGCAATGCGGGCAATAGGCGACGCCCTTGGTCATATATTCGGTCTCGCCCGGCACATTTATGCGCCGCCAACGCGCGCCCGGCGCGAGAATCACCGTCTTCGACTTCAGCGTCGCGCCATTGGCGAGCTTCAGCTCCGCGAGTCCGCCGGCTTCCGCCGCCGGAACCAGCGCGGAGGCGATCTGGCCGTTCATCACATCGACGGAATATTCCGCGACATGGCGCTCCAGCGCCGCCGCCATTTGAGGGCCTTCTGTGTGCGGAATGGAGATGAAATTCTCGATCCCCGCAGTATCCTGCACTTGGCCGCCGAAACGCTCGGCGACAATGCCGGTGCGCACGCCCTTGCGCGCGGCGTAGATCGCCGCCGCGGCGCCCGCCGGGCCGCCGCCGACGACGAGCACGTCGAACGGCTCTTTGGCGGAAATGGAAGCGGCCTTTTTCTCGCCCGCGCCGGCGTCGAGCTTGTCGAGAATCTGCTCCAGCGTCGCGCGCCCATGCTGGAACGGCTCGCCGTTCAGATAGACGGCCGGCACGGCCATTATGCCGCGCTCCTCCACCTCTTTGGGGAAGAGGCCGCCGTCGATCGCGACATGGCGCACGCGCGGATTGAGCGCGGCCATCGTGTCGAGCGCCTGCACCACCTCGGGGCAGTTCTGGCAGGTGAGCGAGAAATAGGTCTCGAAGCGATACTCGCCGTCGAGCGCCTTTATGCGCGCCAGCGTCTCCTCGTCCTCCTTCGGCGGATGGCCGCCGACATGCAGCAGCGCCAGCACGAAGGAGTTGAACTCGTGTCCGCCCGGAATGGCGGCGAAACGCAGGCCGATATCGGCGCCGTCGCGCGCGATCGCGAAGGAGGGACGGCGCGAATCATCGTCGCTGCGCACATAGGAAATCTTGTCGGAGATGCTCGCCACATCTTGCAGCAGCTCGGCGAGCTCTGTGGATTTCTCGCTGTCGTCGAGCGAGGCGCGGAGCGTGATGGGCGTGACGATGCGCGCGAAATAGGCCTGCAACTGGGTTTTCAGAGCGGCGTCCAGCATCTTCGACTCCCGATCTTCGAGAACAACCCCCTCACCCTGAGGAGCCTGCGCAGCAGGCGTCTCGAAGGGTGCGCCGCAGCGTGTTCTGGAGCATCCTTCGAGGCTTTTTGCGTTCCGCAAAAAGCGCCTCAGGATGAGGGACGGAAGCTGCGGGGCGAGGGGCGGGTAGAGCGCCTCCGGCCGGCGAGCCGGCCGGAGGCGTTGTGCGGTATTAGATCTTGCCGACGAGGTCGAGCGAGGGAGCGAGCGTCTTCTGACCCTCTTCCCACTTGGCCGGGCAGACCTCGCCCGGATGCGCCGCGACATACTGCGCCGCCTTGATCTTGCGCAGCAGCTCGATCGCATTGCGGCCGACGCCGCCCGCATTGATCTCGACGATCTGAATCTTGCCGTCCGGATCGATGACGAAAGTGCCGCGGTCGGCGAGGCCGGCCTCTTCGATCAGCACGTCGAAATTGCGGCTCAGCGTCAGCGTCGGATCGCCGACCAGCGGATATTCGATCTTGCCGATCGCCGGCGAGGTGTCGTGCCAAGCCTTATGAGCGAAATGCGTGTCGGTCGAAACGCCGTAGATCTCGACGCCGACGGCCTTGAAGGCCGCATAATTGGTGGCGAGGTCTTCGAGCTCGGTCGGGCAGACGAAGGTGAAGTCGGCCGGATAGAAGAAGAACACCGACCACTTGCCCTTGAGCGTGGCCTCGGTGACGTCGACGAATTTGCCGGCGTGGAAGGCGGTCGCCTTGAACGGCTTGATCTCGGAGCCGATGAGAGACATTCGATTTCTCCTCATGTGGTGAAGGCGCGTCGGAGGCGGATGATCCGCGCGCGTCTGGGGAAGACGCGCGGAACCTAAAGGGGTTTCATCATCGATAAAAGCGAAAAAAACAGGCTTCAATAATCGAGTTTAGCGATATATATGGCGCATGGCGGTCTTGCCGACACTCCGTCAGCTGCGTTTTCTGGTCGCCGTCGTCGACGAGCGCCATTTCGGTCGCGCGGCCGAAGCCTGTCTCGTCGGCCAATCCACGCTGAGCGCCGGAATATTGGAGCTCGAGCAATTGCTCGGCGTGCGCCTATTCGAGCGCACCAAGCGCAAGGTCTCGCCGACGCCGGTCGGCCGCGAATTGGCCGAGCGCGCCCGCACGCTGCTGCGCGAGGCGCAGGATATCGTCGAGCTCGCCCGCGCCGCCCAGGCGCCCATGTCCGGGCCATTGCGGCTCGGCGTCATTCCGACGATCGGGCCGTTTCTGTTTCCGCGCGTGCTGCCGCGTCTGCGCTCCGCCTTTCCGGAATTGAAGCTCTATCTGCGTGAGGAGCAGACCGAGCCGCTGCTGGCGCGTCTCGACGCCGGCGAGTTGGACGCGGCCGTGCTGGCGTTGCCCTATCCCTCGCGCGGCATGGAGACGATCGACATAGGCGTGGACCCTTTCGTCGTCGTCTGCCTGCCGGGGCATAGGCTGAGCCGAATGGCGGCGGTCGGCCATGACGATATGGCGGTCGAGGATCTGCTGCTGCTCGAGGAGGGCCATTGCCTTCGCGACCACGCGCTCGCCGCCTGCGCGCTCGAGGGCGCGCGCCGCAATGTCGCCTTTCAGGGCACGAGCCTGTATACGCTCGCGCAAATGGTGGCCAATGGGCTCGGCGTGACGCTGCTGCCGCAAATGGCGCTCGACGCTGGAATATTGCGCGGGCTCGATCTCGTCGTGCGGCCGCTGGCGGGCGAGGCGCCCTTCCGCCGCATCGGTCTCGTCTTTCGCGCCTCCTCGGCGCGCAAGGAAACGTTCCGGCGACTCGCGCGCGCGCTCGAGGGGTTTTTGGCGGAGGCCGCGCCGCAGGAGAAAGCGAAAGTCTCCGCGCCGGCGCGCGGCGAGCGCAAGAGCGCGACTGGCCCAGGTCGACGTAAATGATGCGCGGCGACGCCTCCTCCCCAGCCCTCCCCCGCTGCGCGGGAGAGGGGGCAGATTGCGCGTTTCATCGAAATTTCGCGTAGCGTTGCCGCTTCCCTCTCCCGCGATAGCGGGGGAGGGTGAGGGAGGGGGCGCTCGGCTCAGCCCGAGTGATCGAGAATCGCCGCGAAATCCATGCGGTCGACATTGCCGCCCGAAGCGATGACGACCACCGTCTTTCCGGCAAAACGCTCGCGTTCGATCAGCGCGCAGGCGAGCGCCGCCGCGCCGCCGGGCTCCAGCACGATGCGGAAATGTTCGGCGGCGATGCGCATCGCATCTTCGATTTGCGCATCTGTCGCCGTCAGCCCGCGCGCGCCGCTGGCCAGCAGAATGGGCAGAGTGTGACGGCCCGGCGTCGGCGCGAGCAGCGCGTCGCAGATCGAGCCCGCGAGCGCGGCGTTCACCTGCGCGGCGCCGCTCTCGAGCGAGCGGCGCATGTCGTCGAAACCCGTGGGCTCCGCCGTGTACAGCTGTGGCGCGCGGTCGAAGAGTTGCAGCGTCAGCGCAATGCCGGAGGCGAGACCGCCGCCGCTGCAGGAGGCGATGATCGCGTCCGGCGCGAGTCCCTTCGCGCGCGTCTGCGCGAAAATTTCGAGGCCGATGGTTCCCTGTCCGGCGATGGTGCGCGGATCGTCGTAAGGGTGAATGAAGCGCAGCCCGCCCTGCTCGGCGAGGCGGCGCGTCAGCGCGTCGCGATCATTGCTCAGCCGATCGTAGAATTCGACGCGCGCGCCGAACGCCTGCGTGCGCGCGAGTTTTACGCGCGGCGCGTCGCGCGGCATCACGATCGTCGCGGCGACGCCCTGCGTGCGGGCGGCGTAGGCGACAGCCTGCGCGTGATTGCCGGAGGAGACGGCGATGACGCCGCGGCGGCGCTCGTCGTCCGTCAGTTGCAGAATTTGATTGAAGGCGCCGCGCAGCTTGAATGCGCCGATCGGCTGCAGATTTTCCGCCTTCACCGCTAAGCGAAAGCCGATCTCTTCGTCGAGCAGCGGCGCCTCGAGCAGCGGCGTCGTTTCGATATGCGGGGCGATGCGCGTCGCTGCGGCTTCGACATCGGCGAGAGTGAGGGGCGTCGTCATCTAGCTTCCTGTGAATTTCGGCTCGCGCTTCTCGAGGAAGGCGGTGCGGCCCTCGGCGTAATCGGCGCTGTCGAAGCAGGCGGCGGCGAGCGTCTCGCACGCGTCCGCCGAGAGCGCATGCGGCAGGCCCGCAGCCCGGCGGATCGCCGCCTTGGCCGCGCGCAGAGTGAGCGGCGCATTGGCGGCGACGCCTTTCGCGATTTTCGCGATCGCCAGGTCGAAACCTTCTTTCGGCAGCACGCGCGAGACGAAGCCGGCCGCGCGCGCCTCTTCGGCGTCTATGCGCCGCGCGGTGAAGAACAGGTCCATCGCCGTCTGCGGGCCGACGGCGGCGACGACATAGCTCATGGCTTCCGGCGGATAGCCGACGCCGAGCCGTCCCGCCGGAATGCCGAATACCGAGCCTTCCGCCGCTATGCGCAGATCGCAGGCGGCGGCGAGCCCCATGCCGCCGCCCATGCAATAGCCGGCGATCGCCGCGATCACCGGCTTGCCGAGCCGCGACAGCGCGTCGAAGGCCTCGACATTGGCGTGCTCATAGGCGCGTCCGCCCTCGGCCGTCGCGCGCACGGTGGAGAATTCTGAAATATCGGCGCCCGAGCAGAAGGGCAGGCCGGGCGCGCCCGTCAGCACGACGACACGAACGGACGCGTCGGCGTCGAGACAAGCGAGCAGCGAGGGCAATGCGCGCCACATGGAGAAATCGAAAGCGTTGCGACGCTCGGCGTTATCGATGACGATGCGCGCGACGCCTTCCGCAATGACGGCGTACAGCTTCGATGTCGAATCATTCATCGGCCTTTGTCGCTCCCTTGAGGTTCGTCGTTCACCCGGGCGCGCCAGGCCAGAAATTCGGCGTGATCGCATGTGTTGCGCGCGGCGTAGAGCATGGCGAAGGAGGCCATGGCGTCGTCGAAGGCGGAGCTCTTACCCATATAGCCGCATATGACGGCGGGATCGGCGGAGCGCGCATGGGCGCGCGCCAGAACGCGGCCGCAGAGCGCCGCATAATCGTCGAGCGCATGCTCCTCGAAGAGCTCCGCGACAGAGCCGAGGCGCCGGTTCTTCAAATGGCGTACATAGAAATGGCGACCCGTGGCCTCGTCCGTCGTCCATCCGAGGAAGAGATCGGGCGAGGCCTGCATCACGCGCTGGCCATAGACGACGCGCTTGCCCTGCGCCGCCGTCCATTGCGCCGCGGCCTCGGGCGAGAGAGCCGCGAGCGCGGATGGGCGCGCTTCCTTCAGCTGCAGGAACAATGGCTCGTCGTCCGCAGTGGCGAAGAGGCCGATCGCGCAAAATGTGCCGACGCTGCCGATCCCGACGACCTTGAACGCCGTGTCCGTCAGCTCGTAGCGGCGCAGAAGCGCGACGACTTCCGGATTGAGCGTCGCGCCGCAGCTCGCGAAGATTGCCGGTATATCGAAACGAGTCGCGACTCCGCCGCCGTTTCCGACATGATAGATGAGCGGCGGGCGCTCCTCTATGCGCAGCCCTATGGGCGTCGATTCGAGATGCGGGAAATTATCGTCCTCGCGGTCGGGCCGCGTCGCCGCAACGAGGCCGCGCAATTTGCGGGCGAGGCGCTCGTGCAAGCCGTCGGCGATTTGGGCGAGATCGATGCGGTCGCGCCACGCCTTCAGCGGCGAGAGGCGGGAGAGTCTGCGCATGTGGACGCGATAGCCGTGCGCGGCGAGTTCCGCCGCGTGGCGCGCGCGCTTGTCGGAACGGCCCGCGTCGAGCGCGGCGACGGCGAAACTCGCGCAGAGGCGCCGCAGATCGACGGTGAAGTCGATATTGGGCAAGCTCTCGTCGAAATCGTTGATATCGAAGAGCGCATTGCCTTCCGACGACACGAGCGCGCCGAAATTCATCAAATGGCAGTCGCCGCAAGATTGCGCGGCGAGGCCGGGCGTCGGCAGAGCGGCGAGGTCTTCGGCCATGATCGCCGCCGCGCCGCGCAGAAAAGCGAAGGGCGAATGCGCCATTCGCGCGTAGCGAATGGGCAGGAGCGAGGCGAGCCGTCCCTCGTCGGCAGCGGCGATAATGGCAGTCGGATCGCGCTCCACGGGCGAGAAATCCGCAAGGCTCTCGCGCGGGACGAATCGTCGCCGCTCCTTGCCCGCGGCGTAGCGCTCGGCGAAAACGCGGTGGCGCCCAGACACGGCTCTATGATCCTGCATCGCAATTCTCCGCGGCGTAAGTTTCTCGAACGAAATTTCCGCGGCGATGCGCGGCTAATCGATCGCCGCCTCGATCACGCGCGCCAGAGCGCCGAGCCTCTGCTCGATGAGCGCCGGCGTCTCACAGACATAGGACAGCGCATGGCGCCTTTCGTCGAAGACGCGCAAATCCCATTGCAGCGCCTCGCTGGCGTCCTTGAGCTTTTGCGCGTCCTGCGTGGCCTTGTCCTGCTCGGCCCGCATCGCCTGCGTTTCCTCGCGCAGCTTTTCGGCGAGCTGCTTCTGCTTCGCGCCATAGCGGTCGAGCCCGGAGAGCACCTCGCGGCGCTCGGCTTCGAGCGTTTCATAGACGCCGGCGAACAGCGTCGTCAGACGCTCTTTGCGCTTGTCGCCGGCGGCCGAGGCGAAGTCGCCGACGAGCTTTTGCGCTGTCTCCAACGGCGTGCGCCGCGCGCTGATCCGGGCGACGAGATCGCCGAGCGACGCGTCGTCGCGCCAGCTCTCGGCGCCGTCGATCGAAGGCCCGGTCCAGACGCCGGCGACGGCCACGCTCTGCACCTTCACCTGGCGGCAGGGCCAATCGCTCTGTCCGGCAGCCTGCGGCTGCGCATGCGCCGCGCCGACGCAACAAAGTGTGAGTGTGAGAGCCAGAGAGGCGGAGACGGAACGCTTCATGTTGAGACGATCTACAGCTGTGAGCGACGGGCGTCGTTTACGCCTTTTTGCGGCGCGCCGCAAAGGAGCGCAAAACGTCCGACATTCGCGAATCTAGTTGACTACGCAACCATCTCGATATAGTTTCCAAGGAAATCAAGTGGAGTTCTCGCTCGTGTCTTCTCGCGTCTCCCAGCTCACCGACCATCTCGGCTTCTGGCTGCGGCAAGTTTCAAATCACGTGTCGCATGGCTTTGCGCGAAAGCTCGCCGACAAGGATGTCACTGTCGCCGAGTGGGGGCTGATGCGCATGCTGTACGGCAGGGAGCCGAGCGCTCCGAGCCGGTTGGCGGATGAGATGGGACTGACGCGAGGGGCGATCACAAAGCTCGCCGACCGCCTGATCGCCAAAGCGCTCGTCATCCGCGAAGCCAGCAAGAATGATGGACGCGCGCAAACGCTGACACTCACAGCCAAAGGGGCCAAATTCGTGCCGGAGCTGGCGGCGCTCGCCGACAAAAACGAGATCGAGTGTTTCGCGCATCTCTCCGATGACGACCGACGCACGCTCCAGCGGATTCTCGGCGAGACCGTGGCGCGACTCGACCTCACCAAAATGCCTCTCGATTAGAGTCTTTTGTTTTGACGCGTTTCCAACGCCGAACCGGCGTCCCCTTCGGCTGGAACGCTCTTGCCGCCCCGCCCCCCTCGAACGAAGGAGAGCTCATGACCGCGCTGCTATCCGAAATCGCTGAAAATTGTCTGCGCGCCGCCGAAAGCGACAGCATGACCTTTCCCGAGATCGTGGGAAAGCTGATGCAAGCTGG
>Ga0265328_10000511_pt1 | contig 17967 bp, 13 predicted proteins | sample 41624metaG_FD_202086 | JGI IMG/M metagenome (GOLD analysis project Ga0265328, IMG submission 202086) | Rhizosphere microbial communities from Carex aquatilis grown in University of Washington, Seatle, WA, United States - 4-16-24 metaG | ecosystem: Host-associated > Plants > Roots > Rhizosphere...
GCCCGCTGGAGCCGGCGCCTTCTCCTTCTTGGCGCCCTTGTCGGCCGCGGCCTTGTCCTTCTTGTCGCTCTTCTTGTCCTTCTTGTCGTCGTCGTCCTTGGCGAGGACCGTCGCGCGCGCCGCCGACGCGTGCATCGACGAGCCACCGCGCACGGGCGCGGAGACCGCCGCCGAGGCGATCGCCGGCGCGGCCATCGCCGTGGAGAACACCGCCGCCAGGATCAGGTTCGAGAGATTGGTCTTGGGGGTCATCTTCATGGTCGTCTCTCCTTTGGCGTCGGACCGTACCAGATCACAATTGCCGGAGAAAGGCCGGGCGCGCGGCCGCGACGCCCATCCAGACTGGTCCTGTCGGTGGGTCACGCCACTACTGGCACGTCGGGAACTTCTTGCCGGTGTCGTTGTCGAAGTTCTGCGATGCGTTCGCCAGGTTGAAGTTGATGACGCTGTTGTTGATGTCGGTGACCACGAAGCTGGCGCCGGCAGGAATGTTCGTGCTGCCAAAGTTCCAGGCGTTGTAAGTCTGCAGCAGGTTCGAGGCCTGACCGTTCACGGTCACGCCCTTGATCGGCACGACGAGGTTCTCGAAGAAGACCTCGTTCTGGTTGCCCTGCTTGATGCGGGCGAAGACGTCGCCGGTCACCGGGCAGGCGACGTAACGCCACGAGATCGATCCGACGCCGGCGCGCTGGGGCTGCAGAGTGTTGCCGGTGCCCAGGAACCCTTCCGTCGTCGTCCCGATCTGCGTGAAGGCGTTCTGGCTCAAGTCGATGTGGCCACGCACGCACTTCGAGTTGCTGCCGCTCGGGCACTCGTCGACGATGGTCACGACGACCTTGCGGCTGCCATCGCGCGTGACCTCGACGCACGCGCCGCACGTGTGCGCGCCGTTGTAGTCGGCGGTGTTCATCGCGCCGAAGTACTGGCCGTTGCCGGTTGGAATGTGCGCGATGACGTCGGGATTCTGCCCAGACACCTCATAGCTGCAATGAACCACGCCGTTCGAGCCCTGGCTCAGCGTATAGAACGTCACCGATCCGTTGCCGGTGGTGTACTCGGGTCCAGGCGTCATGCACGCCAGGTTGCCGGTGGCGCCGCCCATGCTGGCGCCGCCCATCCCGCTGCCACCCATCCCGGCGCCGCCCACGCCGCGGTTGCCGCCCACGCCGCTGCCGCCGGCGCCCGTGCCGCCGGTGCCGCGATTGCCGGCCGTGCCGCCGCCGCCCGCGCCGGAACCCGCCGTCCCGCCGGTGCCGGCGCGTACGCCCCCGGTTCCACCTGCGCCATTGCCGCCGGTGCCGACGCGTGCGCCCCCGGTCCCGCCACCGCCGCTCATGCCGCCGCTTCCGCCCGTGATCTGTCCGCCGCTGCCGCTGCCGATGCTGCCGCCCGAACCGTCGGGTGGATTCGTCCCGTCACCCGGAGCCCCACCGAGATCGGCCACGCAAGCTGCGATCCCGAAGACGGAGATCAAAAATAGAGAAGTTAGCCTAAACCCGTTGCTCATTAGGGGAAGCCTCCTGGCGGATGCGCATAGGCCCGCCTCTTGTTGCGACGCTGTCAGGGGGCAGAAGAACCCCAGTTATACGACAGTGCCCCCCTCGGTGCGCGAGCTTTTTCTCAACGTCCACGCGGCGTTTACGCAATTCCTGCCTGCCGATGCGCGATATTTTCTTGAAAACTTTTTTGAAGAAAACAACAAAACCAGGATCCGCGGCGCGCGCCGACGTCCGCCTGCAGCACGCGCGGATCGAGCTCCCTTTCCGTCTTTTGAACATTCCTTGACGACGCAGCCAACGACAAAAAACAGCCGCGAGCAGATTGCGAGCGACGATTGCGGGCGCGGGTTTTGACACGCGCGAAACGATCGATCTTTCCGATGGTTTTCTCTCAAGTCCCCCCGAGTCACTGCCGAAGCCCTGCAGCGACACAATCCGGCATAGACGAAAAAGGAGCTTGCTTGCAACTGCCAGGGGGACAGACGGATAGGCGGCGGCATCGGCGTTTCTCGGTGGGGGTTCCGGTGCGCCTGCGCATGAAGGGATCGGCGATGTCGACGATGGTCGAGCTCAGCGACGTTTCGTTCCACGGCTGCCGCATGCGCACGCTGTCGCACGCGGGCGGGCTGGGGCTGAACGCGCGCGTCGCGTTCGGCTTCGTGCTCCCCAACCGCAACATCGCCCTGGCCAAGGGACACGTCGTGCGCCGGATCGAGGACGCGCACGGCAGCGGCGTGGGGCTCGTCATCGATCGCGCCAACGTGGCGTTCTACGAGTTTCTGATCACGCTCGCCGAGAGCGAGACAATCCTCGCAGCCTAGTGGCGAGCGGCGCCGCTGCGCGCGCGGATCAGCGCGCGCGGGGGCGGTTGGTCAGGCGGACGTGCACGCTCCGCAGCACCTCGCCGCCCGAGAGCGCAGGCTCGCTGTCGAGGCTCATCTCCAGCCGTGCGTGCGCGAGCGCGTCGAGCTGCGCGCGTGGGCCCGCGGCTCCCGCCGCGCCCGGCCTGCGAGGCGCGTACGCGGTGCCGCGCAGCGGGCTCGCGACGCCGGCTTCGGACCAGAAATAGGACGACCCTTCACGTGTGACCGGCGCACCGCCCAGATACGCATTCGCCAGCGCCGAGGCTCCCGCCACGTCGAGCCCGGGGACGCCGCGAAAAATCGCCTCGGCGACGCTTGCGCCGTCGTCCTGCGCGGCGAGCCTGTCGACCAGCGCGCCAACGACCCCCCACAAAGATCCTCGCGGCGACAAGTCAACGTCGGCGACCAGGTGCGCGTCCGCCGAGCCCTCGGCGCCGGCTGTCGACGCTGGTGCCAGGTCCGCGCGTTTCAGCTTCGACTTGGCTTCGAGTCGCGGCAAGAGCCCGTCGAGGCACTCGTCGATGCGGTGGCGCAGGGTCTGCTCGGCGAGCGCGACGGCGAGCGTGCTGCGGCAGACCGCCAGGTAGACCGGTCGCATCGGCGCAGCCTGGGCGCCGGCCCCGGCCGCGACCCGTCGCTGGACGCGCGTGATGGCGACGCCGCGTTGCTGGCCGAAAGCCCGCCAGTCGAGGAGCGTCGGGTCGAGCGCGGTGCGCACGTGGCGCAAGAAAACGTCGGCCGCCGCCTCGTCGCGGACGGCGACGCCGGCGTAGACCGGTAGATCGAGCGGCGAGCCGCCGCTGTCCGGCCCGAGGCGCAGCAGGTCGACGAGATCGAGAACCCGCGCCCCGCCGCGCAGGAGCGAGGCGAGCGCCGGCGCGGGGGAATCCTCGATGCCAACCATCGCCCAGTCGCCGAGCCAGTCGCCGGGCGGCAGCCGACCCGCGAACGCCGGCGCCACGAGCTGGCGGAGCCACCGTCGCGGCTCGCCGTCCGGGTCGATCCCGATCGCGATGCGCGCGCCCGCCCCGCCGCGACCGGTCGCCAGGCGCGCTTCACCCACGACCCGCGCGAGCGCGCCGTAGACGCTCCCGTCGCCATCCGCGAACGGCGCCGTCCGCACATCGACGAGATCGATGGCCCGGCCGGTGCCGCCGGTCGACCCGATGCGCACCGCGATCGATCCGAGCGTCGCGCGCCAGTCACGCTCGTGGCGTTCGACGAAGATCCGGTAGGCATCGCGCTCGGTTGTCGTCACTGTCGTCGGCGCCGGCAGATCGATGAGCGGCGTCAGCGCCGCCGGCGTCCCCCATGACGACCGCGCCGCCCTCCCGGGCGTCCAGGCGATCGTTTCGCCACCGCGGTGAGCGAGCTCGTCGCGGTGCAGGAGCCCGGACGCCACCAGCTCGTCGACGGAGGCGGGCGCACGCCCGTTGATCCATCCGAAGAGCAGCGCTGCCAGCCCGGGCGTCTCCAGCTCACCGAGCGCCAGCTGTCGCCGCGCCTCCAGCACTTTCAGCGGCGCGGCCAGCACCCGCGAGAAGAACCGTTCGCACACGAACAGCAACCCATCGGCCGGTGTGCCCGCGTCGCGAGCGAGCAGGTAGCGAAACGCGCGCATGTCGCCGAGCCGCGGGGCGTGGCCCGCGATCGCCGCCAGCACGCGCCGGACCGCGCCCGCGCTGTTGGAGCAGAGCTCGAAGCCGCCGGCGCTCGCGCGGTACTGGCGGATCGCGCCGTCGGCCGACCGAGCCGCGTGGACGACCACCCCACCTTCGTCCCGGTCATCGAAGACGACGCCGCCGTGGCGAGCGGCGACGTCGGCAAGCGCCGCCGCCCACGCCCGATCCGCCCCCGCGCCGGCGCCGGGAGCCGCGGTTGCGGCCGCGGCCCCCACGCGCGGGCCCTCGCGGCGCGGGCGCCAGATCAGCGTCAGGTCGCTCCCCTCGCGCAGGTAAGGATCGCTGCCTACAATCGCAACCTCGCCCGCGACCTCGGCGGAGATTCCCGATGCCAGCGCCGCCTCCCGCAAGCCCCCGGGCAACCCGAGCTCGGTCAGGTAGCGTGCGGCGATCGATCGATCGATCGCCGTGGGCGATAGCGAGGGTGTCCCGTTGCCGAAGTCTGCGCCCGAGAGCGCGTCGCCCAGCAGCACCATCGCGTGCGCGAGCCATCCGTCGAGCGTGAGCAGCAGCTGCGGCAGCCCCGCGAACCGCGCGAAGTAAAACTCCGCGGGCGTGGCGTCAGCCAGCGGCTCGGCCGGCACCGGCTGCGCCAGCCCGTCCTGCAAGGCGCGCCAGGGGCGCGCGACGAACGTGGGAGCGTCGAGCTTGTCGATCGGAATCGTCGCCCGCTCGTCGGCGGAGTACGCGGCGAGCCGGCCGTCCTGCTGAAGCAGCTCCTGCAACGACATCGCGTCCGCCGTCGACGACATCAGCTGGGCGAGATCGCTCGGCGTGCGGCGCGGCACCGACGGTGCGGGGCGCACCGGCGCGGTGCCGACGTCGTGATGACCGAGGCCCACCACCCCCAGCTTGCGCAGCGCCTGGCGGCTCGGACGCGGCGGCGCGGGTGGCGCCGTCGCCTTGAACCGCTCCTCGGCGAGCCCGTGCAGGCGCGCCTGCGCGAACGCGCCGAACGGCGATCCGAACCGCAACTTCTGGCCGAGCTCGAGGAGATACGTCGAGAAGGCGCGCGGGTCGTCGGGCAGCGCGCTGGTCTCGGGCAACGTGAAGCGCAGATGCTGGCCCATCGGCGCCGCGCTGGATCCGCAATCCGCGGGCGCATACAGGTGAAGCAGCGGCGGCGGCGTGGCGGGCGGCTCCGCCGCCGCGGCGACGCGCCGGACCACCAGCGTCAGCGTCGGGTGGTCGGGCGCAGGAGACGCGGCCGCCGTCGTCACTGGGGCCGCGACCGGCGAGCCCAGATCCGCGTGTGACTGTGTGGCGAGACCCGACCAGGGCAGCGGCTCGCCGGCCGCGCCGTCGAGCCGCACGTGCCAGCCGCGATTCCACGGATCGACGCAGGTGCCGGCGTCGACCGAAACCACCAACGTCTCGTAGCCGCCCTCGACGTGCCGCGACAGGACGCGCGCCGGGTGCGCCGTTCGGTCACCCTCCGAGGCGGACGCGCGACGATCCGGCGCAGCGAAGACCCCGGTGGTCTCCGCCACCGCGAGCGCCACGACGAGCGCCAGCACCGACGGCGCGCGCGAACGACGCGGGGGGACCTCCATGTTCCGTATTGTACCCTCGCGTCAGATCGACGGCGCTTCCGCGATGAGCGACCGCGCAGGCCAGGCTCGACCGCCGCTACAGTTGCCTACACCAGCCAGACCAGCGCGACCGCGGTCAACGCGACCCGCGCCAGCTCGAGGGGGCGCGCCCAGCGTCGGCCGTCGACCAGGCCACCGATCGAGACCATCGCGAGCAAGATCAGCGCCGCGCTCGAGACCAGCTTCAGCGACGGCAGGCTCTCGCTCCACATCATCAAGACGAACGTGGCCGCGATGACCAGGGCGAAGTTGATCCAGAGATAGCGTTGCAAGCGCGGCGCGAGCTGCACGCTGAACTTCGCGGCGTCGAGCGACCGCGCGCCGGACGGCCTGGTCTGCCAGCCGAACGTGCGCTCGGGCGGAGCCAACCAGACGCGGACGCGTTCGGCCAAGCGCGGCGCACGCAACGACGTCGCGACGACATCGACCACCGGCTGAATCTGCGCCCAGATCGAATTGAAGCTGCGAAACGGCTTCGTGATGCCGTAGACCGGCCGCGCGCGCTCGGGCGCGAAGGTTCCGAAGAGCCGATCCCAGATGATGAGGATCGCGCCGTAGTTTCGATCGATGTACTCGGGGTTGCGCGCGTGGTGCACGCGGTGGTGCGACGGCGTGTTCAGCACGGCCTCGAGCGGGCCGAGCCGGCCCACGAGCTCGGTGTGGATCCAGAACTGGTAGAGCGTGCTCAACGAATCCGCGGTGACGAACGCCAGCGGCGGGACGCCGATCAACGCGAGCGGCAGCGAGAAGGGCAAGCTGGTGAACGGCGTCAGCACCGCCTGGCGCAGCGCCACCGCCAGGTTGTAGTCCTCGCTCTGGTGATGCACGGCGTGCGCCGCCCACAGCAGGTTCACCCGGTGCGACGTGCGGTGCCACCAGTAATAGATGAAGTCGACGCCGACGAAAGCGACGATCCAGGCAAGGGCCGGGTGACGTCCGAGGTCGACGATGCGCGCGTGGTTGTAGAGCCACAGGTAGATCCCGAAGAGCGCGCCGTTCACGAACAGGACGATGATCTGCTGGGTCACGCCGCAGCCGAGGTCGGCGAGCGCGTCCTCGGAGCGGTACACCACCCGTCCACGCCGGCGCGCGACCAGCAGCTCGATGCCGATGAGCAGGAAGAAGAACGGCACCGCGAGTGCGATGTAGTTGGGACCCACGCCCCTCTACGGTAGCACGCTTGAAGACCAGGTCGGCTGCGGCCCGATGCGCGGTTCAGCGCACGGGAGGCAGCAGGCGAGGCCCTGCCGATCCGGTGCCGGTGCCGGTGCCGACCGGCCGGGTGAGGACGATCTTGCGGCCGGCCTGGCGCCCTTGCTCGTAGGCCGGCGTGTGCTCGATGGCGCCGCCACCGCGGCTGGTCCGGCGCGGGTAGCGGCGGCGGAGATAGGCTTCGCGGTGGGCGTCGGCGTGCACGACCAGACCTTGCTGCCGGCTCTGCCGCGCGCCTGCGTCCAGCTTCTCATCGAAGCCCATCATCACGCCGGCGATGAAGCGCCGCCGCTCGCGGTCGGAGCGGATGCCCGCGGCCTGTTTGTGCGCGCGCCAGAGCCGCTCGCCGGTCGCCATCAAGAACGCGTGAACGTAGACCGCGACCTCGAGATTGGCCGGCGTACCGCACAGCTCGAGCACGCGGCCGCGGCGCCCCGCGAGCGGCAGATAGGCGGGGACCCAGATCACGCTCACGAAGAAATGCCCCGACAGGATCCCGGCCAGGACCTTCTCCGCGACGTCGGTGCGCGTCTTGACCTCGCCGACGTGGCGGAAGGCGTAGCCCGCCGCCTCCGGCGAGGCGCCGACGTCGATGTTGTGCAGCAGCATCAGGCGCCGCGCCTCGTTCATCGCGGCGGCCGCTTCGTGGACGTTGGGGCTCTCCGCCAGCGCGAGCAGGCGCGCGATCCGGCGCAGCACCGCCGTCATCGGACCGGCCGCGCCGGCATCCGCGGCCGGCGTACCGGCGGCGCTCGCGTCGAAACCGTGCGCCTCGCAGACGCGCCGGAACGCCGGGCCGTGCGCGCTCTCGTCGTGAATGCGCAGCACCTCATCGACGTACTGGTGCGCGATCTCGTGCTTGAGCACCTCGCGCACCACGCCCCAGGGCTGCGCCACCACCAGTCGGCGCGAGATCGCTATCGTCCGTTGCGCGCGGATCCACTCGCCCAGGCGGCGCTCGTGATCCGACAGGGCCAGCACCGGCCGCCGCAACGCCGCCTTGAAGTGATTCTGCGCGATCTCGTCCCAGGTCTCGGCGAGCTCGCGCAGCAGCGCCGCTTCGAGCGCGCTGCGCTCGGCAATGAAGGCCTCGGACCCGGGCGCTCCACTCATCGACGCAGGAACCCGAGCAATATCTCGAAGCCGATGAGAATGACGATCGTGACCTCGAGCGAGACCAGGCGCCGGTCGCGCGCGACGTCCAGGATCAGCTCGAGAGACTCCTGCATGGTGCGCAGCTTGGTCTCCATCGCCTGGTAGCGATCGACGAGGTCGAACTCCGCGCGCAGCTCGTCGTAGATGCGGTCCATGCCGGGGTCGTCCCAGGCCTCGTCGGGCTTGTCGAACAGGTGCAGCACCGACAGGACTTCGCTGCGCGTCGCGACGGCCGAGCCGATGAACCGGTGCAGCGGCTTCGTGCGCAGCGAGACCGTGCCGCGCTCCTCGAGGCGCTCGACCCGGCGCGCGGTCTGTTCGAACATCTGCTCGACGGCGCCCTCGTAGTACTCCATCGCCGCGCTCTGCGCGATGGTCAGCGCCACGACGCTGGCGCGCTCGGGTGTGAGGTGATCCAGCGTGAGCACGCCCTCGGAGACGTCGGCGACCTTGCCTGGATCCTCGCGCACGAAGAACTCCTCGGCGCCCCCCGGCGTCATCGTCAGCGGCGGGCGCGCGCGGCGCAAGCGCGCGAGCTCCGCCTCCCGATCGGCGGGCGAGACGTCGTGAAAGACCATGGCGCCGAACGGGTAGAGAAAGACCCGGCCGCGCCCGCCGGGCAGCGTGTAGCGCAGCTCGTGCGGCGTGCGGCGCGCGCTCTCGAAGATGCCGACGAGATCTTTCAGCGGCAGATTCTCGACGAACGCGACCGCGTGAAAGGTGTGGTGGGGCGCTGGCGCGGGCACGGCGCCCTACTATCGCGCACGGGCGCCGCTGGCGCCATGCGGACGTCGCCGTTCGCGTCTCTTCGGTGATGCGCGCGGGAATCGACACGCGTCCGGGCTGTGGATAGAGTCGCTCCAATGGGAGAAGCGCGCGACGTCTGGGGCAAAGCGGAGGTGCTGATCGGCGCTGTGGCGGCGCTGGGCAGCATCGCCATTCCGGTGGCGCTGTTCGTCGTCGGCAACGGGTTGTCGGAGCGGCAGCAGGAAGCGAGCGCCAAGCAACTGGAGGCCGACCGGGTCGAGCGCATGCTCGGTCACCTGGCCAGCGACAAGCCCGACGAGAAGAAGCTGGCGGTGCGCGTGCTGGAGTTCTTCGTCTCCGAAGATCAATTCCCCGCCGAGCTCTTGCCCGCCGTCGTCGAGATCGCGTCCTCGGACACGCACGAGGATGTCGCCGACACCGCGAGCGAGGTGTTGCAAAAGGTGGCCGCGCAGACCCACGACAAGCAGGCGGCGTCGGCGGCCGAGAAAGGGCTGGCGGCGCTGCCGCCGCGCGTGAACCTGCATCCCGCGGAGGCCGGCGACAAGAGCGCGGCCGCCGCGGTCGACGACCTGAACCACAGCGGCGTCGTGGTCGCGCCACAGGCCGCCGGCGGCGCGCCGGCCCCGGCCACCACCGAGCTGCGCTACTTCCGCAAAGAGGACGCGGCGTCGGCACAACAAATGATTGGACGGCTGGCCGCGCGCGGCATCCGGGCCCAGCTGCGCGACCTGTCCCAGACGTCCGGCGGCCGCGCGATCCGGCCGCGCAGCTTCGATCTGGTGATGGGCCAGAACAACTGACGTTTCGGGCGCGTCAAGCATGCGGCGGCCCGCGAGAGGCGGTTCCCGTCGGGGAAGCTTGACAAGCGACGTCCCGCGGACTTATCACCCGATCCAGAGAATCAACATGAGCAATCTGAAGCTGCCTCCTGGGGTGATCACCGGCAACGCGCTCAAGGACCTGTTCGCTTACTGCAAAGAGGTCGACTGCGCTCTGCCGGCCGTCAATGTCATCGGCTCGAATACGGCCAACTCCGCCATGGCCGCCGCCAAGGAAGCGAAGGCGCCGATCATCGTCCAGCTCTCGCAGACCGGCTCGCAGTTCTATGCCGGCAAGACGCTGGACAACTCGCAGCAGCAGGCGTCGATCGCCGGATCGATCGCCGGCGCCCACCACGTGCGCACGCTGGCCAAGGCGTACGGCGTGCCGGTGGTGCTGCACACGGATCACTGCGCCAAGAAGCTCCTGCCCTGGGTCGACGGCGTGATCGCCGCCGGCGAGGAGTATTTCGCCAAGAACGGCGAGCCGCTGTTCAGCTCGCACATGCTCGACCTGTCGGAGCAGTCCTTGGCCGAGAACATCGAGATCAGCAAGCGCTACCTCACGCGCATCGCCAAGATGAACATGACGCTGGAGATCGAGCTCGGCGTCACCGGCGGCGAGGAGGACGGCGTCGACAACTCCGAAGTCACCCACGACAAGCTCTACACGCAGCCGTCCGACGTGCTGCAGGCGTACGACGCGCTCCAGCCGGTCGGAAGCTTCACCGTCGCAGCCTCCTTCGGCAACACCCACGGCGTGTACGCGCCCGGCAACGTGAAGCTGAAGCCGTCGATCCTGCGCGATTCGCAGCGCGCGATCCGCGAGGCGCGCAAGACCGGCCCGGAACCGGTCAGCTTCGTGTTCCACGGCGGCTCGGGCTCGACGGAGGCCGAGATCCGCGAGGCGGTCTCCTACGGCGTGGTGAAGATGAACATCGACACCGATACGCAGTGGGCGTTCACGCAGCCGATCAAGAAGTACATGGACGACAAGAGCGCCTACCTGCAGGGCCAGCTCGGCAACCCCGAGGGCGCCGACAAACCCAACAAGAAGTTCATCGACCCGCGCGGCTGGCTCCACGTCGGCGAGAAGGGCATGTCGGCGCGGTTGATCCAGGCGTACAAGGACCTGGGCTCGTTCGGCCGCTTCGACTTCTAGCGCGGTGCACTAGGTCCGTCGGTACCGCTTCCAGGCGCGGCCCTCGAACGTCGGTTCGAGGCTGCCGTCGTGAAGGATCTCCGCGAGGATGCGGACGCTGTCGAAGACGCTGGGGCCGGAGCGGTTGAAGTAGAGGTTTCCGTCGGCCACGTAGACACGGCCGGCGCCCACCGCGCGCAGGTCGCGCCAGCCGGGCTGCGCCTCGAGCGTCGGCATCTCATGTGCGGTGCGCCCGAGGGGGAAGCCGCAGGGCGCGATGACAAGAACCTCGGGATCGGCGCGCCGCACCTCGTCCCAGGTCCCGGTCGTCGAGTGGGCGCCCGCGATCCCGAGCCGGTTGTCGCCGCCCGCGCGCGCCACCAGCTCCGGGCCCCAGTTGCCCATGCAGAAGGTCGGGTCGATCCACTCGAGGCAGACCACCGACGGACGCGGCAAGCTTGCGACCTCGCGCTCGACGGCGCGCACGCGGTCGAGCCGCTCGCCGGCCAGCCGCGCGCCGGCCTGGGCGAGCTCGAGCACCTCGGCGACACCCCGAAACCCGTCGAGGATGCCGTCCAGCGTGCCGGCCGACAGCGCGACCACCTGCCGCCGCTCGAGACGCGGCACCGCGTGGGTCAGATCGCCCGGCGTCACCGCGCAGACCTCGCAGTGGGTCTGGGTGATGAGCACGTCGGGCGCGAGCCGCGCCAGCAGGTCCTCGTCGACGCGATAGAGCGGCTGGCCCGCCCGCAGGCGCTCGCGGACGCGGCGGTCGATGTCGGCGCTGGTCCCGGTGATGTCGAACGTCGGCTCGCTCACCGCCGGCAGGGTCTTGACCCACTCCGGGTAGTCGCACTCGTGCGAGCGGCCGACCAGCCGGTCGCCCGCGCCCAGCGCGCAGCAAAGCTCGGTCCCGCTGGCCAGCAATGAGACGATCCGCATCGGCGACAAACATACCGCGGCGCGCGGGTGCGGCGCGAACCACGTTGGAACCGCGGCCGTACCCGCAGTAGATTGCCCGCGCATGACCTGGGGCCCCGGCTGGTCCGTCGAATGGAAGCGCGCGCCTGCGACATTGCGCGTTCTCGAGCCGGACCCGGCCCAGGTGCTGGTGCTCGCGCCGCAGCTGGCGCTCTACTACAACGATCCGCACAACCGCGCGATGATGGCGCACACGCAGGAGATGTCGATCGACGACGTGGTCGAGCACTACGACCTGCTGCGCGCCGAGCAGGGCCGCCCGCTGATGCTGTTTGCGGATGGCCGCCTGGTGGGCGACGCCGACCTGCGCGGCATCGGCGACGGGCGCGCCGAGCTGGCGATCATGGTCGGCGAGCGCGCCCTGCAGGGCCGCGGGCTCGGCACGGCGTTCGGCGTGATGGCGCACGCCCTCGCCTTTCGCCTCATCGGGCTCGCGCGCACCTCGGTGTCGATCCTGCCCGAGAACGTCGCCTCGCGACGGCTCTTCGAACGCCTGGGCTACGTGCTCGACGACAGCCCCGCCGCACGCGCGATCGCCGATGACCCGACGGACATCACGATGTCGCTCGAACGCCCGCGCTTCGAGCGCACCTACGCCGGCGAGCTGGCGGAGTTGAGGTTCTATGGCGCGTCGGGGTCCGGCTCCCTGGGGCGATAGCCCAGGAACCGGCGGTTCTTGATCACCGTCGCGACTTCGGGCGGCACCATCGTCTCCCAGCTCGGATCGCCGGAGCGGATGCGGCTCAGCGCATCGCGCGAGAAGATGTGCAGGTAGTCTCGGTTGACGTTCTCCAGCTGCTTGATGAGCCCGTTGTCGACCAGGTAGCCATAGAGCTTGCGCAGCTTGGCCGGCACATCCAGGTTGTCGACGGTGACGAGGTGGCCGCTCGCCTTGTCGAGCAGAGGGTAGATGTAGAGGCGCAGGTCGTTCTTGAACAGACGCCCGAACGACTCGAGGATCCCGCCTTCCAGCGCCGTGTAGTACTTCTCCTCGAAGAGATCGCGCAAGCTCGACGCGCCCATGACGATCCCGATGCGATCCTTCGTGTGCTGGCCCAGGTATCCCGCCAGCCGGTAATACTCGAAGTAGTCGGAGATGAGCACCGTCTTGCCCGACGCCGCCAGCATGTCGGCGCGCGCCAGGAAGTCGGCGCGGTCGACCTGGCCGCCCTCCTCGCGCAGGTTGCGCATGGTGAGCTCCATGAGCTCGACGACGTCGGTGTCGAGGTGACCGCCCGCCGCGGACTCGGCCGCGAGGTCGCGCGCGAAGTTCTCGCGTGCACAGCGGATCATGTCCATGTTGGGGTGGCAGACCGGGCGGAAGCTACCGCGCTCGACGAGCACGTTCTTCCTGCGCAACACCTCCGACGGTTGCAGCACCGTGCCGCTGGGATCGAACATCGCCGCGCCCGACAGGCCGACCTGCACGAGCTTCATGCTCATCAGGCGGTTGTCGACCTGGCGGAACTCGATGCCTGAAAATTCGATCATGTCGATCTCGATGCGCTTGGTCGTCAGGCCGTCGACCAGCGACTCGATCAGCAGCTCGGGCTCGGACGAAAGGAAGAACGCGCCGTAGAGCAGGTTGACGCCGACGATCCCCAGCGCCTCTTGCTGGAGCGCGTTCTCGCCGTCGAGCATGCGCACATGGATGATGATCTCGCTGTCGTCGTCACGCGGCCGCGACTGGAACCGCACGCCCATCCAGCCGTGGCACTCGTTGCCGCCGCGGAACGACCGCGCCGACACCGTGTCGGCGAACGAGAAGAAGGAGGTCGTCGCGCCGCGCTGCTCGCTCAAGCGGCCGATGTTTAGCCTGTGCTCGTGTTCGAGCATGGCTTCGAGGCGCTGGCGGCAGACGTAACGCTCCGCCTTGCCGTAGATCGCGTCGCTGACCGCCATGTCGTACGCCGACATGCTCTTCGCGATCGTGCCGGCGGCGCCGCCGGCGCGAAAGAACCAGCGCACGACTTCCTGTCCCGCGCCGATCTCGGCGAAGGTGCCGTAGCGCCGCTGATCGAGGTTGATCTGCAACGCCTTGGCGTGCGTATCGGAAACCCGCTCACCTGGCTGATGACCACCAAACATGCGCACGACTCTATCGAAGATGGCGCGCGATGGAAGCGTCAGATGCGCGTGTTTCGCAAGCGTAACGCGTTCCCGATCACCGACACCGAGCTCAACGACATCGCTGCCGCGGCGACCATGGGGGACAGCAACCACCCCACCACCGGATAGAGCACGCCGGCGGCGATCGGGATCGCGATGGCGTTGTAGAAGAAGGCCAGAAACAGGTTCTGCCGGATGTTGGCCATGGTGGCGCGGCTCAGCGCCCGCGCGCGCGCCAGCCCACGCAGGTCGCCGCCCACCAGCGTGACGCCGGCGCTGGCGATGGCGACGTCGGTTCCGGTGCCCATGGCGATGCCGACGTCGGCCTGCGCGAGCGCCGGGGCGTCATTGATGCCGTCGCCCGCCATGGCGACGACCAGCCCGGCGGCCTGCATCCGCTTCACCTGCTCGGCCTTCTCGGCGGGCAGCACCTCGGCCCAGATATCGGTGCTCCCGGTGATCCCCAGCGCACGGCCGACCGCTTCGGCGGTGGCGCGCGTGTCGCCGGTGACCATCGCGATGCGGATGCCGTCCTCGCGCAGGCGCGCGAGCGCCTCGGCCGCGGACGGCTTGATCGGGTCGGCGACGCCGATGAGCCCGAGCACGCGGCCAGCGCGCGCGACATACACCACGGTCTGGCCTTGGGCGGCGAGCGCCTCGGCGCGCGCGGTCCAGGCTGCCGTTCCACCCGAAACACCGACGTCGACGTCGTTCATGAGTCGCGCGTTACCCACCGCCATCTGCTGGCCGTCGACGGTGCCGGCCACGCCGCGGCCGGGGATCGCGCGCACGTCGCGCGCATTGGGAATGGTCAGACCGCGCTCCTGCGCGCGTGCGACGATCGCGGCGCCCAGCGGATGCTCGCTCGCGCGCTCGAGCGCGGCGCAGAGCCGCAGGAGCTCGTCCTCGCCGACATCGCCCGCGGCTCGGGCGCCGTCGCCGGTAGCGACCGAGACCACGCGCGGCTTGCCCTCGGTCAGCGTGCCGGTCTTGTCGACCACCAGCGTGTCGACCCTCTGGAGGCGCTCCAGCGCCTCGGCGTTCTTGAACAGCACGCCAGCGCTGGCGCCCTTCCCCATCGCCACCATCACCGACATCGGCGTCGCCAGTCCCAGCGCGCAGGGGCAGGCGATGATCAGCACCGCGACGGCGTTGACCAGCGCGTGCGGCAGGCGCGGCGGCGGCCCGACGAGCGCCCAGACCGCGAACGTCGCCAGCGCGACCACGATGACCGCGGGAACGAAGCGGCCCGCGACCAGGTCGGCCAGGCGCTGGATCGGCGCGCGGCTGCGCTGCGCCTCGGCGACCAGCGCCACGATGCGCGCCAGCATCGTCTCCGACCCGACGCGCTCGGCGCGCATGACCAACCCGCCGGTGCCGTTGACCGTCGCGCCGATCACCGCGGCGCCGGGAGCCTTGGCGATTGGCAGTGCCTCGCCGGTGATCATCGATTCGTCGACGGCGCTGGTTCCTTCGATGACCACACCGTCGACGGGGACCTTCTCGCCGGGACGAACGCGCAAGCGATCGCCAGGGCGGATCGCGTCCAGCGGCACGTCCTCGTCGCCGCCGTCACCGTCGCGCAGGCGCCGCGCGGTCCTGGGCGCCAACCTCAGCAGCGCGCGGATCGCGGCGCCGGTCCGCCCGCGCGCGCGCAGCTCCAGCACCTGCCCGACCAGCACCAGCGTCACGATCACCGCCGCCGCCTCGAAGTAGACGCCGACGGCGCCGTCGGGCTCGCGCAGACTCGAGGGAAACAGGCCGGGCGCGAGCGCGGCGACCAGGCTGTACGCGTAGGCGATGACCACGCCGAGCCCGATCAGCGTGAACATGTTGAGGCGTCTCGCGCGAAGCGACTCGACGGCGCGGACCAGGAACGGCCAGCCGCCCCAGAGCACGACCGGTGTCGCCAGCCCGAGCTCGACGAGCGACCGCGCGCCAGCCGGGAGCAGGCGGGCCATCGCGATCACCAGCAGCGGCGCGGCCAGCGCGACGGAGACGCGCAACCGCCGCGTCAGGTCGACGAGCTCGGGGTGCGCCTCCTCGACCGCCGACGGCTGCCGCGGTTCCAGCGCCATCCCGCACAGCGGGCAGCTCCCCGGCTTTTCGGACAGGACCTCCGGGTGCATCGGGCAAGTCCACTGCGCGGGCGCTTGCGCTGGCGACACCGGAGCCTCCCGCACCGCCAGCGGCGCAGGCCGGTGACGTCGGATCGAAGTCAGCGGCGAAGTCAGCGGTATCGACGGCGCCGCTGCGTTCATCCCATGATGCAGGGCCATTCCGGTGCGCCCGGCGCCCGACAGCGCCGCCGCGGGGTCGGCCTTGAAGCGACTCAGACACCCCGTGCTGCAAAAATAGTAGGTACGCCCGCCATACGCGGAGCTCCCCGCCGCGCTGGCGGGGTCGACCGTCATGTCGCAGATCGGGTCCTTGTGGAGCGCGCTCATCGGGTGCGATTGACGCCGTCGCCCTCGCCGCCACCGTCTTCAGCGACCGCACGCAGCCGGGGCCGGGCCCCCGCGCGGCGCGCGGCGGCTGCCAGCACGTCGTACGGATGGCACCCGACGACGGCCTCGCCGCCGATGAAAAAGGTTGGAATTCCGGTGACACCATGGCGGCGCGCATCGGCCTGGCGCTCGTCGACGCGAACATGAAACGCAGGGTCGTTCGCCGCCGCCAGCGCGTCGTCGCCCGCCAGTCCGGCCCGCTCGGCAATTGCGCGCAGGTCGCGATCGGTTTCTAGATCGAGCCCCTCGCACCAGTAGCCGACCATCGCCGACTCGCGGAAGGCGTCGAGGCGCGCCTGGTCGCGCGCGAGCTCCGCGATGGCGAGCGCCCGCCGCGTATTGGGAATGTGATCCGGATGATTCATCCCCGTGACTCCGAAACGGGCTGCAAATTGCTGCATGTGCGCGCGCACCGCCGGCAAGCGCGCGGGCGGAAACAGCGACGACAGCGACATCCCGCCGCGCGGTGTCCCCGGGTGCAGCTCGAAGCCACACCACTCGACAGCGAGATCGAACTCCTCGCGCAGGCGCGGGAGCGTGCTGTGCTCGGCAATGAAACAGAACGGACAAACGAAGTCCGAATAAAGACGCAGGACGGTCGTCGACATGGGCGTCCGATTCTACGTCACCGATCGTCGGGCGGCAGCCCGACCGGAGCACGCCGCCCGACTGGGGCGAACCTGGATTTCCCGTTCTCCGACGGAGTAAACCCATTGACAACGCAGCCCGGCAACCAAGCCGAAACTCAATTGCCGCTCAGTCGCCACAACGCCCGCCACTCAACGCCGGCAGAGAGTCGTTGATTGGCACGTCCGTGATAACTCGACGGTGCTCGGTACCCAGACGGTCGCCTTCCCAGCGCCGTCCCGACGGAGACTTTTTCCCGGCCGTCGCCACTTTGTTCTTGAAGAAGAGTTGGCGGCAGACGGATTATCCGGCGGCTTCTCCGTCGTCGTTCTCACCGGGGGGTACCAGATGATCCGAACCGCTTGCCTGAGAGAAGTCGTCGGAAGTCAGAGCGACCGCCAATTCCGATCGGGTAACGTCGCCGCGGCTTGCGCGCTGGCCGCGGCCGCCTTTGTCGCCGTCCCGGGCTGCGGCGCCGTCGAGGGACCGGGGTCGAACGCTGAGGGCCTCGCCGAGGTGAAATCCGCGCTCGGCGCGCCCGGTTGCCTCGCGCGCGCCGGCAACGAGGTTCGCCTGCACGCGATCCTGCTGCTCGACGACGCCGCGCGCTCGAACTGCAGCACCGCCAGCCCGTGCACGACCGCCGACGACATCGCCAGCTTCGTCGTGCTCGCGAACCTGGCGTTCGCGCCGGCGCGCGTGCGCTTCATCTTCGATCCCGCGCTCGACTTCTCGGAGATGGTCAACCCGGATCTCAACAGCAACCTCTTCTCCGACAACTCCGGCGGCAACTGGGCCGCCGCCAACGCCATCGCCGCCGGTTTCCCCGGCCAGGTCGTGGTCTTCCTGCGCAAGGTCGCGCCCAGCAACTTCGCCTACCCGCCGATGACTGGCCAGCTCGTACCGGTCGATGCGCAATTCCCGACGACGTTTGCCGGCGTGCAGCCGCGCTTCGTCGCGCATGACGGCGTGCAGTCGGTGGCGCGCGCCAACGCGCAGAGCTTCTCGCACGA
>Ga0265328_10000513_pt1 | contig 17930 bp, 15 predicted proteins | sample 41624metaG_FD_202086 | JGI IMG/M metagenome (GOLD analysis project Ga0265328, IMG submission 202086) | Rhizosphere microbial communities from Carex aquatilis grown in University of Washington, Seatle, WA, United States - 4-16-24 metaG | ecosystem: Host-associated > Plants > Roots > Rhizosphere...
CGTGATCGCGCCGGCGGCGTCAAGGCGCTGCTGGACAGCTAAAATGCCGGCGAGACCGCGCTGCGCCTGCTGAAACATCGGCAATTGCGCGACGATCTTTCCCAACGAGGTCATGCAGAACAGGAGCGTCGGGATGAGTTGAAACACATACCGGCCCTGCGAAAGAAGATATCCCGGCAGGATCAGGCCGACGACGCCGAGCAAGAGATAGATGGTGAAGCTGTTCAGCAAAAATAACGCAGCCCAATGCTGGCCGGCGGCGTCGCGCGATTCGTCGACCGCCGCATTGGCGATGGTGAACGCTTCGCGCACCGCGCGGCGCCGCGCCGTATTCAAACGCAGCTCCTTGAAACCATCGACGATATCGCCGACGCGGTCCAGCACGTCGCCCTGCCGCTGTTGCGCAAGCGCCATCGGCTCTGCAAATTCGGCGTTGATGCGCCGATACACCAGGACCCCGGCGCCGACGGCGAATATAAACGCGCAGAAAGCCGCGGAGGACAGCCAGGCCAGATAGAGCAGCGACGCGATCAACAACGCCGCTTGCTGCAAACTGTCGACGATGAGCGGAAACGCCACCGACAGATGGTTGGTCTCGTTGGAGATCAAATGATAGAGATGTCCTTTGCCGACGCCGTCGACCGTCTCAAGCTCCGAGCAGCGCAATTTGTCGATCATCTGCAACCGCAGATCGCGCAAGAGCCGTTCGATCACGTCATTGGCGCGCAACAGGGCGACGCGATTGCAGAAATAATAAAGGACGAATGCGGAGACGAACAGCGCCGCGTCGAGAAGCGTCGGCCGGCCGCTGACGGCGGCGATGGCCGCCGCGCGATTCACCATCGCGACCAGCCCTGCATTGGCGAGCCCCGCGACGATCGTGAGCGCGACCATCACCGTCAAATCGAAAGGGCTGGCCCTGCGGATGAAGTCCAGCAGATTCATGTTTGCGTCCCGGACGGCGCAGCATCGCTCAAACGGCCGAAATCAAGCTGAATGCGGCGGTCTGCGGCCGACCAATAATGATCGTCATGAGTGACCGCGAGAATGGTTTTTCCCTCGCGTTTGAGTTGCGGCAGCACCTCGTAATAAAACATGTCGCGATGCACGGCGTCTTGATCCGCCGCGAATTCGTCGAGCAGCACAATCGGGCGATCCTCCAGCAAAGCCACGGCGAGCGCCAGACGCTTGCGTTGCCCCGTCGACAACGCCTGCGTGGAAAAGGCGCCGTCGACGAAGGAAACATGGCGCGCGAGATCAAGCCGCTCCAAAATCGCGCGGACGCGCTCGGGCGCGGCGTCTTCAACTCCGAACGGGCGCGGGAACAAATGAAAATCGGTGAAGACGCAGGAGAAATTTTCGCGATAGCCTTGCAGCGCATCCGCGGTCAGGAGCGTATCGTCGATGCGAATATGCCCGGCCGTCGGCACGTAAAGGCCGCATAATAATTTGAGCGTCGTCGATTTGCCGGCGCCGTTGCCGCCCGTCAAAAAAACCAGCTCGCCGCGCTCCAGCGTCAAATCCAGAGGGCCGACAAGAAAATCGTCCGGCGGGCGGCCATAGCCGTATTTTACGCCCTCGAAGCGAATGCGTTTGAAATCGCCGAAACGCGGCGCAGCCGGCGCGGCGGGCTGCGCCGCCGCCTCCAACGCCTGCTCCAGCGCAAAGACATGACCAAGGCCGATATTGGCGCGGTCGAACATGGGCGCCGACGACGTGACGACATTCACGGGACCGACGCTGAAGATCGCGATCGCGGCGATTTTATAAATCACATCCGTATAGCCGACAAAAAACATCGGCAGCACGAACACCACAATGCCGACCAGCGCGAACAGAAACGCGTTGCTGAACATCAGCAAGCCGGTCCAGTCGCGCCCGATGCCGGTGACCGTCGTCCGCAACCCGTCCGCAAGCGCGCCGGCGTGAGCATAGATCGCATCATTGCGGTCGGCGTTCAGGCGCAATTCCTGAAAACCGTCGGTGACATGCGAAACCATGTCGAGCATACGCGTTTCTTGAGCATGGACTTCGGACATTTTGCGCCCGAGCCGGGCGCGCCGCAGCGCAAAAAATGCGAGACCAACGGCGGTCACGGCGCTCACGACAAAAAATGACTCGATCGACAATATCGCGATATAGCCAAGGCAAAAGGCCAGCAGCACCAGACTTTGCCCGGCGCTCGCCAGCAGGGGAAAAGTCCGCGCGAGATAGCCGGTTTCCTGACCGATGGTCACGAGCAGCCGGCTGCGCCCGATATTTTCCACGCTGCGCAATTCGGCGCTCAGCACCTTTTGCGCGAGCCTCAGATTTAGCTCGGTCAAGCGATTCTGCAGCAAGGCGTTCGCAGCGCGCAACGAGCTTTGCTGCGCAAAGTAGAACACGCCGAAACCCAGAAGGTAAAGAACGACAAGCCGCAAGCCGACGGGGCGCCCGAATGCGGACTGCTCCGCCGCCAGATTGACGATGCCGATGAGGACGGTGTTGCCGAGCCCCGCCAGCAAAGTGACCAGAATTTCATTGGTGAGGCCTTTGAACGACCCCGCGCCCAAAAGGCGCAAAATATTCATTTTGCCTCTAAGCCGCGGACCGGCGCGATCACGCGAGGGGCCATGGACTGAGCGTCCCTGCTTGTTGAGAAAATTTGAGAACGGCGTAACGTCGTGATACTTAAACACAACTCGCGCGCAAATGGCAAGCAGGGCGACGCACTCCAACGACCTGCAAAACACGACAAAATGTCATTTGCGCAACTTCAGTCTCGACGGGAGAGGATCACGCCTTGACCGATGCCGATTTTCGACAAAAATTGCGCGGCTTCATTGAAGAACGTTTCCTGGTGACGTTTGACGCAGACTTTCCCGAGGACAGCGATCTTTTTCGAGAAGGTGTAATGGATTCATTTGGTTATATACAATTACACCGCTTTATCGAAAGTGAGTTCGGGATCGCTTTCACTGAATCCGAACTCGCAAAGGGCGTGCTGGTGAGCCTCACGCAGTTTCAGGACTATGTGGGCCGCCGGCTTGACCTGCAAACCGACGCGCACACCATCCCGAGAGCGTGATCCATGTGCGGCGTCGCCGGATTTCTGAGTTTTGACAGCGATCCCGGCGATTTCGCCGTTCGCATCGCAGATATGCTCGCGCGCATTCGCCATCGCGGGCCGGACGCCTCCGGCGCGATGGCGTGCGACCACGGGGCCATTGGCGTCGCGCGGCTGAGCATTGTCGACGTCGCCAACGGCGATCAGCCGATGAGCGATTCCTCGGGCCGCTATTGGATCGCCTATAATGGCGAGGTCTATAATCACGTCGAGCTGCGCCGCGAGCTTGAAGACAAGGGCTGCGCGTTCCGCACGCGTTGCGACACGGAAGTGGTGCTGCAGGCCTGGCTGACCTGGGGGCCGGACTGCCTGGCGCGGCTGAACGGCGGTTTTGCGTTCGCCATCATGGATATCGCAACGGGGGCGTTGGTTCTGGCGCGCGACCGATTCGGCAAGCGGCCGCTGTTTTACGCGCGTTTCGGCGACCGGTTGCTGTTTGCCTCGGAGATGAAGGCCTTTCTGGCTTTCCCCGATTTTGCCTTTCGGCAGGATCCTGAACAGCTCGCCGCAATTCTCGCGCAATGGACGCCCCTGCCGACGCAGACGGGATTCGAGGGCGTCGAAAGCCTGCCCCTTGGCGGCTGTCTCGAAATCAGGAGCGCGGACTGGCGCGTGCGCTCCGTCGCGCGGCTTCCGTTCGACGCGCCGCCGGCGGTCGACGAAGCCTCCGCGAAGGCGCAGATTCGCTCGGCCCTGCGCCGCAGCGTCGAGTTGCGCTTGCGCAGCGACGTCGAGGTCGGCGTTTATCTGAGCGGCGGACTGGATTCGGCGATCATCGCCAGGCTCGTCACGGATATTACCGGCGCGCCGCCAAAAACCTTCTCCATTTCCTTTGAAGACGCCGGTCTCGATGAAAGTCCGGCGCAGCGCGAAATGGCCGCCGCGCTCGGCGCGGAACATCACACGGTGAAAATTGCCGCGCGCGACGTCGCCGCAGATTTCAGCGTTGCGATCGAACACGCAGAAATCCCGGCGTTTCGTTGCGCGTTCGCGCCCATGTATCGCCTCGCGGCGTTGACCCGGGCCCATGGCGTCAAAGTGACGCTCAGCGGCGAGGGCGCCGACGAAGCCTTTTTAGGGTACGATCTTTTCAAGGAAACCCTGCTGCGCACTCATTGGGCAGAACAGGACGATGCGACGCGCAAGGCGCGTCTCGCCTCGCTGTATCCCCATCTCGATCATTACGGCGCCGACGATCTCGCGCCGCTGATGGCGCTGTATCAACAATTTTCGGTCGAGCGCCTGCCGGGTTTGTTTTCGCATGAGCTGCGCTTTCAGAACGGCCGCTTCGCCGCGCGGCTCATTCGCGGCGCAAAAGAACCTTTTGCGGCGATTCTTCAGGAGACGGCGCAGGATGGCGACTTCGCCGCGGTCGGCCCGACGCAAAAAGCCCAATGGCTCGAATATCGCACTTTGTTGCCGGGATATTTGCTGTCGACTCAGGGCGAGCGCATGAGCCTCGCCCATGGCGTCGAAAATCGCTGTCCCTTTTTGGACCCCGAGGTGATCGCCGCCGCCTGCGCCAGCAATTTGCGCTTTGACGACGGCTTCACGGAAAAGCGCCTGCTGCGCCTCGCATTCGCGGATTCCTTGCCGGAATCCATCGTCAATCGCCGCAAATTTCCCTATCGGGCGCCCGACGCCGCCGCCTTTCAGGCGGGCCGGCCGGACTGGCTGGAGCTTGTTCTCTCCGACGCCGAATTACAGAAACTGCCGTTCCTCGATGCGCGTTTCGCCTCGGCGCTCGCCGCCAGGGCGCTAACCCGGCCCGTCGCCGAAATCAGCACGAAGGAAGATCAGACTTTCGTCTTTTTGCTGTCCATCGTCCTGCTGCATCGCGCTTTCGTGATGCGGCGACTGGCGCCGGCGCCCCGCGCGCCAACCCGGCTGCGCGATCTGCGCTCGGCGCCCCTTCATTCCCAAGGAAATTTCGTCGTCGTCACATAGCGGCGAATATTGTCGCGCACGATCGGATCGGCGAACATGGCGCGATTGGCGTCGAGCGCGGCGTCGCGGCGCACGGCGACGACCCCGTCCGTCTGGGCCCGATAGGCCTTGTATCGCGCAATCGCCGACGGGCTGAGCCGCCGCAGCCGCAAAAGATGCGCGCGCAGCAATGCTTCCGCGTCCGCGTCCATCGCGTCGACAAGCCCGCAGGCCAGCGCTTGCGCCGCCGTCAGCGACGCGCTGGTGAGCGTCAGATAATGCGCGCGCTGCGCGCCGACGCGACGCGCCAGAAAAGGCATGACGCAGGCCGGATGCAGGCCGAACAGCATTTCGGGCAGGCCGAATGTCGCGCCGTTGTCGCATAAGGCGATGTCGCAGCAGGCGAGCAGACCGACGCCGCCCGCCGTCGTGCGCCCGCGCGCCAGCGCGACGGAGACAAACGGCCCCTCGCTCAGCCCGCGCCAGAGATCGTAAAGCGACGCCGGATCATACGGCGCATCGCGCGCCGCGGCTTCGAGATCGCCGCCAAGGCAAAAAGCCTCGCCGCTTCCTTCGATCGCCAAAACGACGCCTTGCCCGGCGGCGCAGCGGCGCATCGCGTCGGCGAGCGCTGCGACAAGCTCCGCGTCGAGTTGCGGGCGCAGCAATCGCGCGCGCCAGATCGCGCCGGTTTGCCGCAGATCGAGCGTCGTCGCATATGGGTTGGAGTCCGTCATGGCGCGCTGACCGCAATGGCGGTCTCCGCACCGCCGAAACCAAAACTCAAGGAGAGGGCATGGCGCGCGACGCAATCGACCGGCTCGTCGCGCACGAAGCGCAACGGGCTGATCGGCTCGCGCAAATTGCGCGTCGGATGCAAGCGCTGCGCGCGCATTTGCAGCAGCGTGGCCGACAGCTCGACCGCGCCCGCGGCGGCGAGGCCATGCCCGATCGACGCTTTCGAACTATTGACGAAAGCGCGATCAAGACCGCTGGCGCGCAAGGCCTCTGCTTCGGCATCGTCGCCCGCCGGCGTTCCCGTCCCATGCGAATTCACATAATCAATGTCGCCGGCGCGGAGCCCGGCGGTCTCCAGCGCTTTTGCGATGACGCGTTTTTCTCCCTCCAGAGAGGGTTGCGGACCCCGCGCGCCGCTCAAATGCGAGGCGCCGGTGATGCGGCCATAGCCGGCGCCCTCGCGCGCCAACACAAGGGCCGCGCAGGATTCGCCGAAGACGAAACCCCGCCGGCTCCGATCAAAGGGCCGGCAGGCGTCGCCCGGGATATGTTCGGCCTCCGCCAGAACGCCCAGGGAGTCGAAAGCGCGCAATTCAATCGCCGAGAGGTCCTGCACGGCGCCGAGCGCAATGCAAACGTCGACGCGCTGGCTGGCGACCGCCGCCACAGCCTCCAGAACCGCGACCGCGCCGCTCGCCGAAGCTGCGCCGACCGAATAGCCGAAGCCGCGGATCGGGAACAGGCTGGCGCACAGGCCGCACAGATCATTGTCGAACAATCGATAGGCATAATGCGCCGACAGCGGCGGACGCCCCCGCGCATAAGCGTTATGCGCGGCGAAAGCGGCGCGCGCACCCAAATTGCTGCCGCCGACGATCAAGCCGATGCGTTCGGGATCGACGGCGTCGAGCCTCGCCTCCGTCCAGGCTTCGGCAAGCGCGGCGATCGCCGCCGAGGCGCCGATATCGGCGTTGCGAGCGAGACTCTCCGGCAATACGGGCGGGAGTTCCGGGAGTTCGACGCCAATGAACGGCGCCCGGCCCGGACGATTTTCGCGCCCGCTGCGCAACAGCGGCGCAAACACGTCCCGACCGGACAAGAGCCCGGCAAGCAACGCCTCTTTCCCATAGCCGAAACCCGAGGCGACGCCCATCCCGACGACGCTGGCCTCATGCCGCGCGCGCAGCATTCAGCCTGTCCGCGAGTTCGCCGATATTGGCCGCGCCGTGAAAGCGCGAGATGGGCGCGTCGATCTGCAACGCATCCATCGCCACCAACAAAATCTCGGCCCGATCGATGGAATTGACGCCGAGCGCCGCAAGGCTGTCCTCGCGCGAAACCGTTTGCCCGCCAAGCTCCGGCATAATGCCGCGCAACGCCGCAATCAGCGCTTTGAACCCTTCGTCTTCCACAGGGGCCTTCCTTATCCAGGCGCGATAACGCAGACGCTTGCTCTACACCCAGCGGTAGACGCGATGATAGCCGACAATCTCTTTCAGGACGAGACGCGGCGTCGCCGCGGACGACGCCAGAGCGGACATCTCGGCGTCGGGAACGGCGTCGCGCACGCCGAAACGCAACGCCTTGCCGCCGCGCAGAAGCGCTTCATACTCGTCCATCGACAGCGCGCGGCGGCGATCGAGGCCCGCGCCGATGTTTTGCTTTGCGAGCAGCGCCTGCGCGCCCTGCGGAACGACGCCGCTGAAAAATTCGGAGCAGCAGCCCGAGCCATAGGAGAAGAGACCGACGCGCTCGCCCTCGGCGCCGGCGTCAATGCAGCCGGCGAGCGCCAGATACAGCGACCCGCCGGCAATATTGCCGACGCGCTGTCCAAACCCGAGGCTGGGCAGCACGCGACGGGAGAAATCCGCATCGATCTCTGACGACGCAGCCCTGGCGAAACGCCGCAGCAAATGGCGATGCGCGCCTTTCACCATGCCGCCGAACGGATTGTGGAAACACAGCCGGCCGAAAGTCTCGCGAATGTCCGCGCCCTCGACGCGGCGCGCATAATCGCGCCAGGCGCCTTCGCAGCAATCGAGATAGGCCATGAGCGACAGATCGGCGTCGCCCGCCTCCATGTCGGGTCCGGGCCGGCAGGTGTCCATCACTTCATAGCCGTGATTGCCGTAAGCGCCGGGATCGATACGCAGCAGGCCCGGCGCGTCGCCGATCACCATGGCGACGGCCCCGGCGCCCGACGTCGGCTCCGAATAGGCCCATTCCTGGATCGCGCGATCGTCGGCGAGGGCGAAGCGCGAAATATCCGTCGCGACGACCAGCGCCTTGGCGCCGGGCGACGTGCCCGACAGCAGGAAATTAATCGCCATTTGCAGGCCGGCGGTGGCGGAATAGCAGGCCTGTTTGATCTCGAACAGGCGGCAGTTGCGCGGCAGGCCGAGCAAATCCTGAAGATAGGTGCTGATCGACTTGCCGAAATCGACGCCCGACTCGGTGCAGGCGACGACCATTTCAATGCGCGCGCGCGCTGCCGGCTCCATTGCCTCGATGAGCGGCCTGGCGGCGGTGACGGCGAAACTGATCGGGTCTTCGTTCGGCAGCGCCATGGTTTTTTCGCGCATCATCAGATTTTCGATGCGCGCGCGCTCCAAACCCCGTTGTTCGCACAAGCGACCGACGTCGATATAGGCCGCGCCGCCATAGACATTGAGCGCCTCGACGCCGACCATCAGCGCGCCGCCCGCACGGGCAATTGGCCAAGGCCCCGCGCATTCATGCGGTCAAGCCGCCATTCCGGCGCGCCGGCCAGCTCCAGCGACGCGAAACGATCGAGAAGGAGGTTGAAGCCGATCTGCGCCTCAAGCCGCGCCAGCGGGGCGCCAATGCAAAAATGCGCGCCGCCGCCGAAGGTGAAATGCGGGTTGGGACGGCGGTCTATGTCCAATGTCTCCGGCCGCTCGAAGCGCGCCGGATCGCGATTGACCGCGCCGATGAGACCAATCAGCAGACTGCCCGCCGGCACGAAAACGCCGTCAAGGTCGACATCTTCCAGCGCCACCCGCAGGATCATATTGCCGCCCGGCGAAATGCGTAAAAACTCCTCGATCGCCGTGCGCATCAGCGAGCGGTCGGCGCGCAGCCGCGCCATTTCCGAAGGGTTCTCCAGCAGCAGCAGCAAGCCGTTGCCGATCAGCGTCACGGTCGTTTCATGCCCGGCGACAAGCATCGACACAAGATTGGTGAGGGTCTCCTCTTCGTCGAGGCGCTCGTCGTCGCGCGCGGCGATGACCCGGTCGATCAAACCGTCTTTCAGGGATTTGCGCCGCGCGTCGAGATGGTCGCGCAGATAGGATTTGAACGCCGTGAGCGCCGCCATCGCGTCGAGCTTTTGCTCCTTCGACATCATCACATCGCCGATCTTGATCAACGCGGCGCTCCATTGCGAGATTTGCGCGTCCATCTCGGGCGGCATTTCGAACAGATTGCGCAGCACCCGCAGCGGCAAAGGCGCAGCGAAGGCCTCGATCATTTCAATGTCGCCCGCATCCGGCATTGCATCGAGCAAACGCGTCGCCTCCTCGACGATCATCGGCGCCAACTGCGCCATCATGGTCGCGTGGAAGGCGGGTTCATACACGCTGCGCATCCGCCCGTGATCGGGCGGATCGACATTGATCATTTGCGGCGTGAATTCGCGCAGCAATCCATGGCCGATGGGATCCTCCAGCGCCGCGCCCGGACGATCCCAGCCGTCCCGCCATTTGCGCGTGTCGCGCCCCATTTCCGGCATTTTCGCAATTTGATTGAACGCCTGATGCGACAGCACAAAAAAAACGCCGGAGGCGGCGTCGCGATGCACGGCGCCGGAACGTTGCAGCCGCGCAAGAGCGGGGTACGGGTCCTTGAGGAATTCTCGATCCGCGAGCAATTCCCACCAGTCAAAGTCGACAAGATTTTCGGCCATCAGCCGCCTCGCTTATGAACGACGCGCGTAGAGATGAAACACCGGGGCGCCGCCATGCGCCAAAGGATGATCGTCGCTTGTCACCTTATAACCGCGCTCGACCAGCTCGGCGGCGAAAACGTCGCGCTCCTGCGCGCCGCCATGCACTTCGACGAGCAATTGCCGAATACGCGGCCAGAGGGGGCCGACGCCGTCGAGAACGGCGCGCTCGCCGCCCTCCGTATCGATCTTGAGAAGCTCGATCTGGTCGACGCCGAGGCGCTGCGCTTCGCCGGCGAGCGTCTCGACTTTCGCGGCGATTGTTTCGGCGCGAAACAGTCCGTCCAGAAAATCGGGGTCGCCCTGGCGATGCTGCGCGCCGGTCTTCGCGATAATCGCCTGAACGTCGTCGCTCGCCGCGCCCGACAACAGCGAGCGCAGACCCTGCGCCAGCGCGCGCCCCACGGCGGGATTGGCGGTCGACAGAGCTGTCACGCCGGGGAAATATTCAAAAACGGCGTCGCCGGGCGCCGCGCCAAGCGCCAATTGGATCGGCAAAACGTCGTCGCCGAGCCCCGCTGCGTTGCCGCGAAGCGCGGCGAACGCCGCCGGCATGGGCTCGTAAGCGAAAATGCGCGCAGCCGGGCATAGATCGCGCAGCCGGATGCAGAACAGGCCGATATTGGCGCCGACATCGAAATAGGCGCCGGGCGGAAAAGTGAAACTGCTTGTCAGCAACGGGTCGGAAGAAATTTCATGCCAGCCGAAGCCGACTTCGTAAGCGTTGACGCAATGGACGAGGCGCCCATCCGGCAACGTCGTCGTCTGGCTAGCTCCGTTCTCGCTCATGAGATCGCCCTTTCGGCACGTTTTCAGCGTTGCAATGGAGACGCTCGCGGTTTATGCGGCGTAAAACATGTTTAGACAACCCGTTTCATGCAGGTTTCAACCTTGCGCGCCAGCCGCGCCTCAAGGCTGACGCGGCGCAAACGCCATCGACCCGATCATTTCGCCGTTTTGCGTCGCCATGAAGGAGCGCGTCGTGTCGTCCTGGTTCATCGTTTCGCACAAGCGCTCGCCCGACCGGACGCCCGGGCTGACGCTTTTTGCATTTTCGTACGCGGGCCGCGGCGCCTCGCTCTATTTTCCCTGGCGCGCCGCCCTCCCCGATTGGATCGACCTTGTCGCCGTTCAATTGCCGGGGCGCGAAGGACGCATCGCCGAACCCGCCCTCGATCGGCTGGAAACGGCGGTGGCGGCGCTTGTCACCGAAATCACGCCCCTGCTCGATCGTCCCTACGCATTTTTCGGCCATAGCATGGGGGCGCTGCTGTGTTACGAACTGGCTTGCGCCCTCGCGCGCAAACAGGCCCCGCCGCCTGTGGCGCTCGCCCTCTCCGGCCGCCGCGCGCCGACGACGACCGACGACGATCCATTGCTGCATGTAATGCCCGACGACGACTTTATCGCGACCATGCGCACGCGTTACGACGGCATTCCGCAAGCGGTGCTGGACGAACCCGCGCTGTTGCGCCTTGCGCTGCCGACATTGCGGCGGGACATCGAACTGATCGAAACACATGTTCCCTATGCGCACCCGCCGCTCCGCGCGCCGTTTGTGCTGTATGGCGGCGAAAACGATCCGCAGACGCCGGTCGCTTCGCTCGCCGCCTGGCGTCCGCTGACGACGCGCGACGCGCCGCTGAAACAATTTCCCGGCGGCCATTTTTATTTGCAGTCGCAACAGGGGCCTTTGCTCGACGACCTTACGCGACAGCTTGCGCATTTTCTGAGCGCCGGCGCGCGCGGATGACGATGCGGCGTGCGACGCCCCGCGGCGCGACTATCTCGCGGGAGCCGGCGTTTTCCTCGGAGGCGCTGCCCGCAGCGGCGTTGAGGGCGCTCTCGGCTCGGGCGGGGCGGTCTGCGGAGCGGGCGGCGCCTCCGACGGCAGCGCCGGTTGCGGCGAATCCGACGTATTGAGAATGAGCGGCAGGCCTTCCCGGCCGTTGCCGATGATCACGACTTTCGAGTTGGTCGACGTCGCCAGTTTCAACGTCGCTTCAATGCCGCGCCATTTCAGATAGGAATCGGTGATGCCGGCCTGCACTGTTTGTTGAAAGATCTGAATGCCGCGCGCTTCGATCTCTTTTCGCTCGGCTTCGAGCCGTTCGGTTTGCAAGCGGTGCAGATATTCTTCCGAAATGATGAGCTGCTCGACCTTGCCCGATATCGCCGTCCGGATGCGCTCCGGCAGAGTGATGCGCGTAATCAGCAGATCGACGAGCGCGACATAGGCGTTTGAGTCTTCGGAGCCGACGGCGCCAATGGCGTAGGTGCGCGTGTTGTTGACGAGATCGTCGATGATTTGGCGCTGCAATTTGTTGCGATCGAAGGAATAAACATTCTCGACGTCATATTGCGCGATGCGCCTCCGCGTGACCGACCCGACGGTGGGCAACAGCAGCACCTGCGCATAGTCCGGACCAAACTCCTTGTGCAGGCGCGCCAGCGTGTCGGGCAAGAGATGCCAGCGCACGGTAATGTCGAGATCGAAATGCAGACCGTCCTTGGAGATCACCTCATAGGTGCGCTCGCGCGCACGGGTGCGCATGTCGTAAATGAAGATTTTATCCCAGGGGAAAATGACATGCAGCCCCTCGCCCAGCGCCGAACGCGCCGTGACGGTGCCGCCCCAAAGCCGCAGCCACAACACGCCGGCGTGCCCCGAGGGAATGGTGACGAAAATGCGCGGCGCGGCGGCGGCGAGCAAGAACATGAAGACCAATGTGGCGAGCATCACCGGTCGCCGCATCTTCAGGACATGCGTCTTGAATGTCGCCATCGGCTCTATAATCCGGGCGCCGGCGACGCGTTCCGGCGCGAAGGCGCAACGTCCCGGGCGTCACGCGCTTGCCGCGAAGACGTGGTCGCCATTGGCTGCGCTGAGGCGGACGCAAAGCCGAAACAAAACATTTTCATTTCCGCTTCAGCTTGACCGGTCGACCTTCCGTGTCGACGACGTTAGGCGTGACGACAAGAAGGACCACCATCCCCGTAATTGGCGTGAACAGTAGCGAGAGCAGGAAATAAAGGAAGAAACCGCCGTCCCGCCCGATCGCGAAGAGCCCGACCAAAATGCAAAGTCCGAGGTAGAGCGCTTCATACATGGGTCAGCCGGGAGGTTGTCGGGGTCAGCCTTTCGCCAATGCGGGCTGGGCGTCTCCGGGATTGCGAAAGGGCGCCTGCGCGGATGCTCCGGAAGCCGGAGCGTCGGTATGCGTCGCGAGAGGAGCCTCCGCAGCGCCTTTCGGATCGGCCTTCGCGGCTTCGAATTCTTTCTTGAAGAACTCGCGCAATTTCTCGACGTCGAAATCGAGCAAGGTTCCGCCGGTTTCGAAATGCTGCAGGAACACACGGCCAATGGCCACGGTCGACGCGGCCGCGAGCGCCGGCACGGCGAGCACGCCGGCGATCTGACCGATGCCCGGCACAAATTTGAATGCCGAGATAATGCCGCCGCCGACAACGACCGGCGCGCCGCCGCCGAGAAGTGCGGCGATCGCGCCGCGAACATTCTCTTCCGTCGCGACGACCGGATATTGCTTCGCGATATCCAGCAGCATCTTCGCCTGCACGCCGGTGATGGCGACGAAATCGATGACGGGCACAGGAATAAGCCCGAGGCCGGCGGCCCAGTACGAATAGCGGCGAATGATGGCGTTGCCGGCAGCGATGCGTGTGTGGCGGAGATCGTTCTCGTCAGGCTGAGTCATGTCGATCCTCGTGAAAACAGAGACGGTTCGGCGCTGGCGCCGTATGTTGACAACTGATTTCCTGCAGGCGTAGATACACGCTCGCCGCACTATCTATTTCTGCCTTCCCGGATATCACGTCCGCACTTGCGCAGCAAGCCGCGGACGCCTTCAACCACGAGAATTTTGCGCATATCGCCGCACGCCGGACATGCTGTCGCAATGCGCGCGACCAATCAAATCTATCGGCGCGGCTCGCTGCAATCGGATACGGCGACGCTCGAATTCCAATAAGCGCATTTGTGCCGCGCGCCGAAAGCGGACGCGTCTTGCGCGGACGGACGCGGCGCGATCAATTCTTGAATCTTGCCTGTGTCGACCGGCGGCCACTCGGGACTGCCCGGACCATTTGGCTCGCCCTTGCGCGCAAATTCGGTCCAATAGCGGCGCATCGCCCGCGCAAGCTCCTGGCTGTCGCGCGGCAAAGTCGACGGATCGCCATCGAACGGCGCGCCGAGATTGCTGACCGAAAACAAATAGCGCAATTCGGCGCCATGCGTCGGCCCCAGCGGCGCGACCGCGACCGGCGGCGCGTCGTCGAATGAATATTCATAGGCGGGGACATAGCGCGCGAACACGGGCGCCAGAACGCGATCGGGACAGGCGAAAGACATATCGCCATAGGCGGCGGCTGCGCCGTCGGTCGGCGTCGCATAGTCGCCGAGCGGATAGACATCGACAATCCGACATTGCGACGTCCCGGCGCTCTGCGCATAGAATTCAAGCGTCGCCGGATAATCGGCGGCACTCAAATTCTGCGGCGCGAATATGCGCCCTTCGTCGCCGTTATTTCCGAAAAGGACGGGAACGCGCTGAAACTGTCCGGCGTCCAGGGCCGCGCGCTGCGTCGTCGGCAAAATAAGCCCGTCGACGGTCGCGAGCGCATAGACCGCCGTTCCGTCGAGCGCATCGCCCTGAGCCGCGAGAACGGCCGCAACCGGTTTGGAGCGAAGGCACGACGCCGGCCGGGCGCCGCAGCCGAGCCCCGTCACAAACGCGCTCCCTTGAGCCTCGGACGCCTGTAAATCCTGTGTGTCCAGTCCAAAGGCGCCGCTCTCCACGATCGCTTTCTTGAAAAGCCCCGCCGACAAGGGCGAAACAAGAAGGCTCAGCACGTTCAATCCGCCGGAGGATTCGCCGAACACGGTCACATCGTCGGGATCGCCGCCGAAAGCGGCGATGTTGTCGCGCACCCAGCGTAAAGCGAGCTGTTGATCGGCGACGCCGTAATTGCCGGTGGTGCGAGACTCCGCGTAAAGATCGGGAAGCGCCAAAAACCCGAGCGCCCCAAGCCGGTAATTGAGCGTGACGACAATCACCTCGCCCTCGTTGACCAGCAAGGTCGGATCGTAAAAACTGCCCGCGCCTGTCGTGTTCACGCCGCCGTGAATCCAGACCATGACCTTGCGACCATGCGCCAGCGGAAACGGCGCATATATATTCAGGTACAGGCAGTCTTCCGCCATTGCCGGGAGCCCCGCGCCGGAGTCCGGCTGGGGGCAGATCGCGCCAAATTGCGTCGCGTCGCGTTCGCCCTCCCAATGCGCGGCGGTTTGCGGAGGTCGCCAGCGCAAATCGCCGACGGGCGCCGCGGCATAAGGCGCGCCGAGAAAACGCGCGACGCCGCCGCTCGCCGCGCCGCGCAACGCGCCGGCCGGCGCGCGCGCGACGACAGCCTCCGCACCTTCCTCGCCGACGCGACGTTGAAGCGAAATCCGCGCAATCGCCAGAAGCAGAACCGCCGCGAGCGCGAGCGCCCGCAAGATGCGCTTTTTGTGCGAAACCATTTTCACAGTCCATTATTTCAAAATGAAACAGACTTCGCTGGATCGCGCGCCTCAAAATCGATGCCCGCGCTCCTGTGGTCAAATCGTCGACGCCCGGAGCGCCGGGCGCAGCGTCACGCCTGGCCCAGCCGTATCGGCAAGCTCTGGAGACCGCGTTGATTGGTGCGATCCGTCCACCAGAGCGGCTCGCCCGCCAACTCGATTCGCGGATAGCGGTCCATCAACGCCGTAAAGCCGATCTGCGCCTCCATCCGCGCCAAAGCCGCGCCGATGCAAACATGCGGGCCGCCGCCGAAGACCGACTGAGCATTGGGCTGCCGGGCGATGTCGAACGCGTCCGGCTCTTCGAAACGCGCCGGGTCGCGATTGATCGCGCCGACAAGACCGATGGCCATGGAGCCGGCGGGTATGAGAAAGGCGCCAATCCGGAAATCCGTGATCGCCACCCGCAGAATGAAATTGATGCTGGGCTCGAAGCGCAGCATCTCCTCTATCGCCGATTTCAGCAGTTGCCGCTGCGCCCGCAGTCTCTCGAACTGTTCCGGATGCCGCAGTAATGTCAGCAATCCATTGCCGAATAGCGTGGATGTCGTCTCATTGCCCGAAACGAGCCCGAGAAGATTGTTCAGCGTCTCGTCCTCATCCACGACGCCCTCCGCGATGGCCGCAAGCGCGAGGCCGATAAAGTCGTCTGCCGGAGCGCTGCTCCGCGACGCCAAATGGCCGCGCAAATAAGCCTTGTAGGCCCGAAGCGCGGTCAACGCCTCGCGCTTCTGATCCGGCGACATCAATATGTCGCCGATCCTGATCAGCGCCGCGTTCCATTGCGCGAGCTGGGCGTCCATCTCGGCGGGGATGCCGAAAAGATTGCGGGACACGCGCAGCGGCAGACGATTGGCGAAGGCGGTCATGAAATCGACGTCGCCTTCCGGCGGCAGCGCGTCCAACAACGACCGGCATTCCGCTTCGATCATCGGCTGCAATCGCGCCATCTCGCTCGGCCGAAACGCTTTCTCATAAACGTCGCGCATTCGGCGATGATCCGGCGGGTTGGCGTTGACCATCTGCCGTTGAAACTCGCTGAACAATTCATAGCTGAGCGGATCCCGCGCCTTGTTTTCCGGCGTGCTCCAGCCGTTCGTCCACAGCTGCGTGTCGCGGCCCATCTCGGGCGCCATGGCCATTGCGCGAAATTCGCCGTGGCCGAGCACGAAATAGACGCCTGATTCGGCGTCGTAATGGACCGGCCCCTGCTCGCGGATGCGTTTTAATTCCGCGTGCGGATTACTGAGATAGGCCGGATCGGTGAGCATCGGCCACCAGTCGATCGCCGCGGCGGAAGACCGGCTTTCACAAATGTCGGACATGAAGAACGAACTCCCGAGCGCGCCGGAGAGGAAACCGCTCCGGCGCTGCGCCGTAAAAATGCGTCTCGCGTCACGCCCTGCGGAACCGCACCGGCAGGGAATGGAGGCCGCGTTGATCGCTCCGGTCGGTCCACCAAACAGGCTCGCCGACGAGATCAATGCGCGGGAAACGGTCCATCAGCGCGGCAAAAGCCACTTCCGACGTCATGCGCGCCAACGCCTTGCCGATGCAGATATGCGGGCCGCCGCCAAACACCGTGTGTTGCTTCGGCGGCCGGGCGATGTCGAAAGCGTCGGGATCGTCGAAGCAGGACGGGTCCCGATTGATCCCGCCGACAAGACCAATGGCGAGCGACCCCGCGGGAATGTGAACGTCGCCGCATTGGAAATCGTCGATTCCCGCACGCGGGATAATGCTGCTGCCGGGTTCGAACCGCAGCATTTCTTCAATCGCGGGCTTCATCAATTCGCGACGCGCCCGCAATTTTTCGAATTGCCCGGGGTTTTTGAGGAGCGACAGCATACCGTTGCCCAGCAGCGTCAGCGTCGTCCGACTGCCGGAAATCAGCATCGCCACATTGTTCAGCGTCTCTTCCTCATTCATCGTCCCATCGGCGGCCGCGGCGATCGCGAGGCCGATGAAGCCGTCGCCGGGATCGGCCTTGCGCGCGGCAAGATGGCCGCGCAGATAGGCCTTGAAGTCGCGTTGCGCCTTTTTGGCTGCGCTTTTCTGCTCCGGCGTGACGATAATATTGCCAAGCCAGCTCAACGCCGCAATCCATTCGGAAATCTGCGCGCCCATATCGGCGGGCAAATCGAAGAGGTTCAGCGAAATGCGATGCGGCAGCGGATTGGCCAGGGCCGCCATGAAATCGACGTCGACGTCGACCGGCAAAGCGTCGAGCAATGCGCGGCACTCGGCTTCGATCATGGTCAGATATCGCGCCATGGCGTTGGGCCGGAACGCCTTCTCGTAGACGCCGCGCATACGCCCGTGATCCGGCGCATTGGCGTTGATCATCTGCGGCTGGAACTCGGTGAACAGCTCGAAGGTTTCCGGGTCCCTGGCGCGGTTTGCCGGACTGTTCCAGCCATTGGCCCAAAAGGTCGTATCCCGCCCCATTTTCGGCGTTTTGGCCATTGCGCGAAATTCGCTGTATCCCAGCACGAAATAAATGCCGGACACAGGATCGTAATGGATCGGCGCGCATTCGCGAATGCGCTTCAGATCGGGATAGGGATTTTTGAGAAATTCGGGGTCGGTCAGCAAACCCCACCAATCGATTT
>Ga0265328_10000515_pt1 | contig 17913 bp, 15 predicted proteins | sample 41624metaG_FD_202086 | JGI IMG/M metagenome (GOLD analysis project Ga0265328, IMG submission 202086) | Rhizosphere microbial communities from Carex aquatilis grown in University of Washington, Seatle, WA, United States - 4-16-24 metaG | ecosystem: Host-associated > Plants > Roots > Rhizosphere...
GGTGGACGGCAAGCGCGCCGAAGAACGCGATCACGGACAGGAGCAGGCAGACCGCGAAGCCCCAGTAGCTCACGTGCGCGAGAGCGCGATGGTGGGCGCGCGTGGGCGCCTCGATCTGTTGCCGCGGCACGCCTAGCGCGCGCGCCCGTCCGACGAGCGAGCGCAGTGCCCACGACGCGATCCGGGGAACGGCGGACACGAGGGTGCACCGTAGCCGAGCGTCGCCTACGCTGAGGCACGAGAGCGATGCATCGTCCCAGGCACATATTCGCGTGGGCTGTTGCCGCCTGCTCGGCGGCGGCGCTCGCGTGCGTGCCCGCACTGTTGCCGGCAGCGGCGCCCGCCCCCGCACTCGTCGCCGTCGGCGCGGTTCCGCACCTGCCCGGGCGCACGGTCGCACTCGGCCGGCTCGCATCCGCCGCCGCCGGGCCGCTGCGACTCGACGTCGTGCTCGCGCCGCACGGCGGATCGGAGCTGGGCGCGCTCGCGACCGCGGTGTCGACGCCGGGGTCGCCGAGCTTCCGGCGGTTCCTCACGCCGGCCCAGTTCGCGGCCCGCTTCGGCGCCTCGGACGCGGCGCTCGCCGCCGTGCGGCGGAGCCTGCGCGAGCGTGGCCTGCGTGTGACCGGTGTGAGCTCGAGCAGGCTGATCGTGCACGTGACCGGCGCCGTGCAGCGCGTCGAGCGCGCGTTCGGCGTCTCGCTCCTGCGCTACCGCCTGCCTGACGGCAGCGTCGTCTACGCGAACACGACGGTCCCGCGGCTGCCTCGCGACGTGGCGGCGCACGTCTCCGAGATCGTGGGGCTCGACTCGATCGGGGCGGTCGAACGCGCGCATATCGTCCGCGCGTCCACGTCTCCGTCGCAAGCCCGCACAGCACCTGTGCCGGCGATCGCCGCCGCGGGGCCGCAGCCGACCGCAACGTGCGCGCAGCAGATCGCGGTCGCCGGTCTGAACTATCCGCACCCGCTCGTCTCGAGCGCCGATCTCGCCCAGGCGTACGGCTTCAGCGACCTCTACCAGGGCGGCAACTTCGGAGAGGGCGCCACCGTCGCGCTCGTCGAGTTCTCGTCCTTCATCCCGGGCGACATCGCAACCTTTGCGAGCTGCTACGGCCTCACGCCGCACGTGAACGAGGTCGCGGTCGACGGCGGCCCAGGCGGCCCGGTCACGTTCGGCCCCGGCGTCGGCGACCAGGTGGAGGCCGAGCTCGACATCGAGGCGGTGCTCGGGCTCGCCCCCAACGCGACGATCGACGTCTTCGAGGCGCCCCAGAGCGCAAACAGCTCCAGCCTCGACGTCTTCAGCGCCGCCGTCGACAATCCCGACGTCCAGGTGATCTCCACCTCCTGGGGACGCTGCGAGGACAACGCGGACGAGAGCCTCACGGACGCCGAGGCGACGCTCTTCCAGCAGGCCGCGGCCGAGGGCAAGACGATCGTGTCGGCGGCAGGCGACAGCGGCTCGGAGGACTGCTTCGCCCAGTCGTTCGGCTCCCGGCGGACCGCGCTCGCCGTCGACGACCCGGCGAGCCAGCCGTTCGTGACGGGCGTCGGCGGCACGACGTTCACGACGCTCGGGCCGCCGGCGGCGGCGGTCGTGTGGAACGACCAGTCGCCCCCGGCCTCCGCCGGCGGCGGCGGCGTCTCGTCCATACACGCGATGCCGAGCTTCCAGTCCGGCGCCCCCGCCGCACTCGGCGTCGTCAACCAGTTCTCCTCGTGCGGCAACACCTCCGCGAACTGCCGCGAGGTGCCGGACGTCGCCGCCGACGCCGGCACGTCGTTTGCGACCTACTGCACGGAGAGCGGCCGGGACGGCTGCGACCCCGGCGGCTGGACCGGCTTCGGCGGCACGAGCCTCGCGGCGCCGATCTGGGGCGCGCTCTTCGCGCTCGCGAACACGAGCCCCGCCTGCGCGTCCAAGCGGGTCGGCTTCGCCAACCCGATGCTGTACGCGATCGCCGGCGGCGCGGGCTACGCGACGGCGTTCGGCGACGTCACCGTCGGCAACAACGACCTCGGCGCGCAGAACGGCCTCTACCCGGCCGGGCCGGGGTACGACCTCGCCAGCGGGCTCGGCACGCCGATCGCGGGCGCCGGCACGGGCGGCGGCGGCGGCCTCGTCGACCAGCTCTGCGCGGGCACCGGCCCCGTCCCGGTGACGACGGTGACCGGGAGCGCGCCCGACGCAGGCCCGCTGCGCGGCGGCACGAGGATCACGATCCACGGCTCGGGCCTCGCGCGCGCGAGCGCCGTCCACTTCGGCGCCAGGCAGGCCGCCTCGTTCACCGTCCTGTCGGCCGGGACGATCGTCGCCGTCGCTCCCAGCGGGACCGGGACGGTCGCCGTCACCGCCACGACGAGCCTCGGCACGAGCCGCGAGGTCGCGGCCGCGAGCTTCCGCTATCTCGCCGTGCCCACGGTGGCGCGGCTGAGCCCGTCCACCGGCCCCGCCAGGGGCGGCACGAAGGTCACCGTCACCGGCACGAGCTTCGTCGAGGTGAAGGCCGTGCGCTTCGGATCCCGGGCGGCGAAGTCGTTCCGCGCCGTCTCGCCGACCCGGATCGTCGCCGTCGCCCCCGCGGGCACCGCGTCGGCGGCGGTCACCGTCACGACCCCCGGCGGCACGAGCCTCAGGGCCCCGGGAGGGTCGTTCCGCTACCGGTAAGGCCCGATTTGCATGTTACGCACCTAATTGCGTAATATGCAGGGGTGTTCACCGCCGCCGTCGTTGGCGCCTCGGGCTACGCCGCCCAGGAGACTCTCGATCGGGTGCTCCGTCACCCCGAGCTCGAGGTGGTCGCGCTCGGCTCCGACTCGCTCGCCGGCCGGGGCGCCTCGGCCCTCGACGTCCGCCTGAACGGCTCGCTGCCGGCCTTCGTCCCGAACGCGGAAGCGCTGGCGGCGGGCGCCGACGTGGTCTTCGCCTGCTTCGGCCACGAGCGCGCGGCGGCGCTCGAGCCGCCCGCGGACGCGGTCGTCGTCGACCTCTCGGGCGCGCACCGCCTCCAGGATCCGGCGCTCTACCCGGCGTGGTACGGCTTCGAGCACCCGCACCCTGGGTCGCTCGGCGACTGGAGCTACGCGGTGCCCGAGCTCGCGCCGCCCGCAGGCAGGCTGATCGCGAACCCGGGCTGCTACGCGACCGCGGCGCTGCTCGCGCTCGCGCCGCTCGCGCAGGCGATCGACCCGGCGAGCGTCGTCGTCGACGGCAAGTCCGGCGTCTCGGGCGCCGGCCGCGAGCTGAAGGCGAGCTCGCACGCGGGCTTCGTGCTCGAGAACGTCTCGCCCTACCGCGTCGGCCGGCACCAGCACGCGCCGGAGATGGCGCAGGTGCTCGGCTTCCCGGTCTGCTTCGCCCCGCACCTGCTGCCCGTGCGGCGCGGGCTGCTCGCCACCTGCTACGTCCAGCCGCTCGGCGGCGACCTGCGCGCGCTGCTCGAGGACGCCTACGCGGACAGCGACGTCGTGCGCGTCCTCCCTGAAGGCGTCGCGCCCGAGCTGGCCCGCGTCCAGCACACCGACGGCGCGGAGATCGGGCTGTTCGAGGATGTCGCGACGGGCCGCGCCGTCGTCGTCTGCGCGATCGACAACCTCGGCAAGGGCGCCGCCGGCCAGGCGATCCAGAACGCGAACCTCGCGCTCGGGCTCGACGAGACCGCCGGGCTGCGACTTTCCGGAGTGCTGGTATGAGCGTCACCGCGCCGAAGGGCTTCGTTGCGAGCGCCGTCCACGCCGGCATCCGCAAGAACGAGCGGCTCGACCTCGCGCTCGTCCGCTCGCTCGTGCCCGCGACCGGCGCCGGCATGTTCACCGTCAACCGCGTGCAGGCGGCGCCGGTGCTGCTCTGCAAGGAGCACCTCGGGCTCGCGCAGCCGCAGGCGGTCGTCGCCAACTCCGGCGTCGCCAACGCGGCGACGGGCGCACAGGGCCTCCAGGACGCGCGGGCGACCGCGAACGAGGCCGCGCAGGCGCTCGGCCTCGAGCCCGAGCAGGTGCTCGTGCTCTCCACCGGCGTGATCGGTGCGACGCTCCCGCTCGACAACGTGCTCGCCGGCGTCCGCGCCGCCGCCGGCTCGCTCGGCGCGGACGGCGGACAGGCCGCGGCCGAGGCGATCCTCACCACCGACACGTCCGCGAAGCAGGCGGTCGCACACGGCGCCGGCTTCACGGTCGGCGGGATGGCGAAGGGGTCGGGGATGATCCACCCCAACCTCGCGACGATGCTCGCCGTCGTCACGACCGACTACCCGCTCGAGCCCGGCGAGGCGTCCGCGTACCTCCTGCCCGCGGTGAACGTGAGCTTCAACGCCATCTCCGTCGACGGCGAGTGCTCGACGAACGACACGGTGCTGCTGCTCGCCAACGGCGCGAGCGGGACCGAGCGCACGCCCGCCTCCGACGCGGAGTTCGCGGTCTGCCTCGGCACGGTCTGCGGCGAGCTTGCGAAACAGATCGTCGCCGACGGCGAAGGCGCAACCGTGCTCGCGGAGATCGCGGTGAACGGCGCCGCGAGCGACGCAGAGGCACGCGCGATCGCGGAGCGCGTTGCGACGTCGCCGCTCGTCAAGACCGCGCTCTACGGCCACGACGCGAACTGGGGCCGGATCGCCGCGGCCGCCGGCTCGGCGAAGTTCAACGGCGGCTACGCCGACCTCGACCCCGACAAGCTGACGATCGTGATCGACGGCGTGCCGGTACTCGTCGACGGCCGCCCGTCCGGCGACGAGCCCGTGCTCACGAACGGGCACTGCACGATCGAGATCGGGCTGGCGCTCGGCGACGGCGCTGCGAACTACCTCACGACCGACCTCTCGTACGACTACGTCCGCATCAACGCGGAGTACCGCTCGTGACCGTCGTGCTCAAGGTCGGCGGCGCCTCGACGAACGGCGCGAAGGCCGCGGTCGCCGAGCTGCGCGCGCTCGGCCACTCGGTCTGCGTCGTGCACGGCGCCGGCCCGCAGATCTCCGAGGAGATGAAGCGGCGCGGGCTCGAGGTGCGCTTCGTCGGCGGCCTGCGCGTGACGACGGCGGACGGGCTCGAGGTCGTGCGCGAGAGCTTCGAGGCGGTCAACGCCGGCCTGTGCGCGGAGATCGGGCCGGACGCGCTCGGGCTCGCCGGTGACGAGATCGGGCTCGAGGCCGAGCTCATCCCCGGGCTCGGGCTCGTCGGCCACCCGGTGCCGACCCGGCCCGCCGCAGTCGAGCAGGCGCTCGCGGCCGGCCGCGTCCCCGTCATCTCGCCGCTCGCCCGCGGCCCGCTCAACGTCAACGCCGACGAGGCCGCGACGGCGCTCGCCGTCGGGCTCGGGGCGCAGCGCATCCTCTTCCTCACCGACGTCCCCGGCGTCTTCCACGAGGGCCGGCTGCTCCAGTCGATCCCGGCCGCACGGGCCGTGCAGCTCGTCGGCCAGGGCAGCTTCGACGGCGGCATCGTTCCCAAGCTGCTCGCGGCCGCGCACGCGGCGCGCAGCGGGCTCGTCGCGGAGATCGGCGCCACGGCGGTGGTCGCGTGAACACGATGCTCGCGAGCGCGCTGCTGCCGACCTATCCCCCGCCCCGCCTCGGCTTCGTCGAAGGCGACGGCGTCTGGCTCACCGGCAGCGACGGCCGGCGCTACCTCGACTTCGCCGCCGGCATCGCCGTCGTCTCGCTCGGGCACCGGCACCCGGAGCCGCTCGCGGCCGCGCACGCGCAGCTCGACCGGCTCTGGCACACCTCGAACCTCTACGCCACCGACCCCGCCCTGGCGCTCGCAAGCGCGCTGTCGGAGCGGTTCGGCGGCGCCCGCGCCTTCTTCTGCAACTCGGGAGCGGAGGCGAACGAGGCGGCGCTCAAGTATGCGCGCAAGGCGACCGGAAAGCCGGGCGTGCTCGCGCTCGAAGGCTCCTTCCACGGCCGCACGCTCGGCTCGCTCGCAGTCACCGGCCAGCCGGCGAAGCGCGCGGGGTTCGAGCCGCTCGGCCCGGCACGCTTCGCGCAACCGAACGACGTCGCGTCGCTGCACGCCGCCGCCGCCGCCGACGACATCGGGCTCGTGCTGCTCGAGCCGGTGCTCGGCGAGGGCGGCGTCATCCCGCTCGAGCCGTCGTTCGTCGCCGCGGCCGCAAAGCTCGCCGCCGAGCTCGGCGCGCTGCTCGCCTTCGACGAGGTGCAGACCGGGATCGGCCGCACCGGAACGTTCTTCGCCTGGGAGCAGCTCGGCGTCCGGCCGCAGCTGCTGACGCTCGCCAAGGCGCTCGCCAACGGCCTTCCGATCGGCTGCCTGCTCGTCGCCGACGACGCGCCCGACGCGTTCGAGCCCGGCCACCACGGCTCGACCTTCGGCGGCAACCCCGTCTCGTGCGCCGCCGCCGTCGCGGTGTGCAACGCGATCACGGACGAGCTGCTGGCGAGCGTGCACACGCACGGTGCGCTGCTGCGCGACGGCCTCGCCGCCCTCCCGGGCGTGACGGAGGTGCGCGGCGCCGGCCTGCTGCTCGGCGCCGTGCTCGACCGGCCGGCGCAGCCCGTCGTCGACGCAGCGCTCGACGCCGGCCTCGTCTGCCTCACCGCCGGAGCGAACGTCCTGCGGCTCGCGCCGCCGCTCGTCGTCGGCACCCACGAGATCGACCTCGCCCTCGAGATCCTCACGGAGGTGATGAACGGATGAATCGCCGCCAGCGCCACGCAGCGATCCTGCGGCTTCTGCAGGAGCACCCGATCGCCACTCAGACCGAGCTCGCGCAGGCCTTGCACGATGCCGGGCACGACGTCGTCCAGACCACCGTCTCGCGCGACATCCACGAGCTCGGCCTCGTCAAGGTGCGCGGCAAGGACGGGCGCCTCGTGTACGCCCCGCCGGAGGCCGCCGAGGCGGAGCGCGTCGACGCCATCTCCGTCGCGTTCGCGCGCTGGGCGCTCGACGTGGAGCCGAGCGGCAACCTCGTCGTCGTGATCACGCCGCACGGCTATGCCAGCCCGCTCGCACAGGCGATCGACCTCGGCCGCCATCCGCGCATCGCCGGCACGATCGCCGGCGAGAACACCGTGCTGCTCATCGCGCGCGAGCCGGCCACGGGCGCCGACCTCGCGTCGGAGATCCGGTCGCTCCTGCTCAAGGGAGTTGCGTGAGCGTCGACATCCTGAACGAGGGCGGCGTCATCCTCGGCACGCTCCCGGTCGGCGAGCGCGTCGGCATCGCCTTCTCGGGCGGCCTCGACACCTGCTGCGCGCTCGCCTGGATGCGCGAGAACGGCGCCGTCCCGTACGCGTTCACGGCCGATCTCGGCCAGTACGACGAGCCCGACGTCGCCGCGGTCCCCGAGCGGGCGCGGCAGTATGGCGCCGAAGAGGCCGTGCTCGTCGACTGCAAGGAGGCGCTCGCGTGCGAAGGGCTCGCCGCGCTGCAGTGCGGCGCCTTCCACATCCAGACCGCAGGCCGGCGCTACTTCAACACGACGCCGCTCGGCCGCGCGGTGACGGGGACGCTGCTCGTCCAGGCGATGGGCGCGTACGGCGTCGACATCTGGGGCGACGGGTCGACGTACAAGGGCAACGACATCGAGCGCTTCTACCGCTACGGGCTGCTCGCGAACGAGAACTTGCGCATCTACAAGCCGTGGCTCGACGACGCGTTCGTCTCCGAGCTCGGCGGCCGCACGGAGATGAGCGAGTGGCTCGCGGCGCGGGGGCTTTCGCACGGCACGTCGGTCGAGAAGGCGTACTCGACCGACGCGAACCTCCTCGGCTCGACGCACGAGGCAAAGGACCTGGAGCTGCTCGACACGAGCATGAAGATCGTCCAGCCGATCATGGGCGTCGCTCACTGGGACGGCGAGACCGAGATCGCGCCGGAGACGGTGACGATCGCGTTCGAGAACGGGATGCCAGTCGCGATCGACGGGGTCGAGCTCGACGATCCGGTCGAGCTGATCCGCGCCGCGAACACGATCGGCGGCCGCCACGGCCTCGGCATGTCCGACCAGATCGAGAACCGGATCATCGAGGCGAAGAGCCGGGGCATCTACGAGGCGCCGGGCATGGCGCTCCTGCACGTCGCCTACGAGCGGCTGCTGACCGCGATCCACAACGAGGCGACGCTCGAGCGCTACAGCGAGCAGGGCCGCAAGCTCGGCCGGCTGCTCTACGAAGGCCGCTGGTTCGACACGCAGGCGCTCATGCTGCGGGACTCGCTCCAGCGCTGGGTCGCCGCGCTCGTCACCGGCGAGGTCACGCTCGAGCTGCGGCGCGGCGACGACTACACCATCCTCGACACGCGCGGCGACGCCGTCACCTACGACCCGGAGCGGCTGAGCATGGAGCGCAGCGCGACGGCGTTCACGGCGGCCGACCGGATCGGACAGCTCGCGATGCAGGCCAACGACATCGCCGATTCGCGGCGCTCGCTCGCCGCGCACCGCCGGCTGCGGCACGAGCCGCCGGCGTCGCTGGCGAACCCGCTCCAGCTGGGGCCGCCGGAATGACGCTCTGGGCCGCCCGCACAGGCGTCGCGCTCGACCCGGAGGTCGACGCATTCCTGCGCGCCGAAGACGCCGAGCTCCTGCCGTACGACTGCGCGGCGACCGCGCTGCACGCGCAGCGGCTCCACGTCGCCGGCATCCTCACCGACGAGGAGCTGTCGGAGGTCGAGACGCGGCTGACGACGATCGCGGATGAAGGCACCGCGTTCCTCGGCGAATACGAGGACGTCCACTCGGCGATCGAGGGGCTGCTCGGCACGGTCGGCCGCAAGATCCACGCCGGCCGGTCACGCAACGACCAGGTCGCCGCGGCGGCGCGCCTCTACGTCGAGGACGCGAGCCGCGAGGCGGACGCTTCGATCGCACGGTTCATCGAGACGATTCTCGACGTGGCCGAGCGCGAGGCGACGACGCCGCTGCCCGGGTACACGCACCTTCAGCGCGCGCAGCCCGTCACGGTCGGCCACCACCTGCATGCGTGGGTGGAGATGCTCGAGCGCGACCGCGGCCGCTTCGAAGCCGCCGCCGCGGCGAGCATGCCGAGCCCGCTCGGCGCCGGTGCGCTCGCCGGCTCGACGCTGCCGCTGCCCCTGCCGGCCGGCGCGATGCGCAACTCGCTCGACGCGGTCGCCGACAGGGACTTCGCACTCGACTACCTCTACGCAGCGTCCGTGCTCTTCACGCACCTGTCGCGGATCGGCGAGGAGCTCGTGCTGTGGTGCAGCGCCGAGTTCGGCTTCGCGCACCTGCCGGCAAACGCGTCGACGGGGTCGTCGATGATGCCGCAGAAGCTCAACCCCGACGTCGCCGAGCTGGCGCGCGGCAAGGCGGGCACCCAGATCGGACGCCTGACCGGGCTGCTCGCGGTCGTGAAGGGCCTGCCGCTCGCGTACGACAAGGACCTCCAGGAGGACAAGACGCCGCTCTTCGCGACGCGGCGCGACGTCCGCCTCGCGCTCGGCGCGCTCGGGACGCTCGTCGAAGGGCTCGAGCTCGACGCCGAGCGGCTCGCGGCTGCCGTCTCCGACCCGCTGCTGCGCGCGACGGACGCCGCCGAGGCGCTCGTCCGCGAAGGCGTGCCGTTCCGCGACGCGCACGAGCAGGTCGCCTCCGCCGTCCGGTCGGGCACGTTCACGCCGCCCGCGAGGACGGCGCCGCGCGCTGCGCCCGGCCCGAGCGGCGTCACCGCTGCGCTGCGCGACGCGCGCCTACGGCTCGAGGCCCGCTCGCTCGAGAGCAGGCCGCGCACCCTCGCCGGGCGCGACCTGACCACGTTCACGACCTGGAGCGCCTTCGAGCTCGGGTCGGTGCTCGACCTTGCGGAGCAGTTGAAGGCCGCGCAGAAGAACGGCATCGAGCACCGCCTGCTGTCCGGCCGCACGCTCGGGCTGCTGTTCACCCGACCGTCCACGCGCACGCGCGTCTCCTTCGCCGCCGCGATGGAGCAGCTCGGCGGCTCCGCACTCTCGCTCAACGCATCCGACCTCCAGCTCTCGCGCGGCGAGCCGCTCGAGGACACCGCGCGCGTGCTCTCCGGCTACCTCGACGCGCTGGCCGTGCGCTGGCCGTCGCAGGAGGATCTGGAGACGCTCGCCCGCCACGCGTCGATCCCGGTGATCAACGCGCTGACCGACGAGGAGCACCCGTGCCAGGCGCTCGCGGACGCGCTCACGATCCGGGAGCGCTGCGGCGACCTGCGCAACGTGCGCGTCGCGTACGTCGGCGACGGGAACAACGTGTGCGCCTCGCTGCTCATCGCCTGCTCGGCCCTCGGCGCGGAGGTCGTGTGCGCGACGCCGGCCGGCTACGAGCCGGGCCCAGGCGCGCTCAGCGCGGCGTGCACGTTCGGCGGCAAGGTGTCGCTGACGCACGACCCGTACGAGGCGGTCGCCGGCGCGCAGGCGGTCTACACCGACGTGTGGACGAGCATGGGCGACGAGGAGGAGGCCGAGCGGCGGCGGCAGGAGTTCGCCGGCTTCGGCGTCGACGCCGCGCTGCTCGCGGCCGCCGACCCCGGCGCCGTCGTCCTGCACTGCCTGCCCGCGCACACGGGCGAGGAGATCACGAGCGACGTCCTGTACGGGCCGCAGTCGGCGGTGTGGCAGCAGGCGGAGAACCGATTACACGTGCAGAAGGCCCTGCTCGCTCTCCTCGTCTCGTAACGGATCGAACAACTGCGACCAGGTCGCGACGTCGTCGCGACCTGGTCGCCGCCGTCAGCCGTCGCCCCTTAGTAGACAATGGAAACGTGAGCGACGACCCCAAGCTGACCCTGCAGGAGCTGCGCGAGCGCATCGCCGCGGTCGACCACGAGGTGCTCGAGGCGCTGAACCGGCGGCTCGAGCTCGTCGCGCGCGTGCAGGAGCGCAAGCAGGAGACGGGGGCGCCGATGATCGACGCCCAGCGCGAGGCCGAGCTGCTCGAGGAGCTCACGACGGCGAACCGCGGCCCGCTCTCGGAGCGGGCTGTCCAGTCGGTCTTCGCGGCCGTGCTCGACGTGATGAAGCAGGAGGTGCGCGGCGAGTCGCGGCCGGACACTCCGCCGCCGGCGCCCGCGGCACCGCCCGTCGTCACGAGCCTCGCCGTCGTCGGCACCGGGCTCGTCGGCTCGTCGGTCGGGCTGGCGGCGAAGCGCGCCGGCGTCGCGCGCGTGACCGGCTGGGACGCCGACGAAGCGACGCTCCGCGAGGCGCAGGGGGCGAAGGCCGTGGACGTCGCCGCACCGTCGCTGCGCGAGGCCGTGGCCGGCGCCGAGCTCGTCGTCGTCGCGGTGCCCGTCGGCGCGCTCGTCGCCGCGACGTCCGACGTGCTCGCCGCGGCGACCCCGGAGACGACGGTCACCGACGTCGGCTCGACGAAGCGCGCGCTCGCCGCCGCCGTGGACGACCCGCGCTTCGTGCCGGGCCATCCGCTCGCAGGCGGGGCGACCGGCGGGCCCGCCCGTGCCGCCGCCGACCTGTTCGACGGCGCCACGTGGTTCCTGACGCCGCTGCCCCTCACCGACCCCGGCCGGCTCGACCTGGTCGAGCGCTTCGTGAAGATGCTCGGGGCGCACGCGGTCCGGCTCGACGCCGAGGAGCACGACCACCTGCTCGCGCTCACGAGCCATCTCCCCCATGCGCTGGCGAACGTGCTGATGCGCCAGATCGCGCGCGCGTCGGTGGGACGCGACGAGCCGCTCGCCCACGCGGGCGCGGCCCTGCGCGAGATGACCCGCGTCGCGGGTGCGAACGCGGCCGTCTGGGCGGACATCTTCGACGAGAACGGCGACCTGATCGCCGACGCGGTCGCCGCGCATCGCGACGAGCTGGAGGCGGTCGAGCGTGCGCTGCGCGGGCGCGACCGGGCCTTCTTCGAGTCGTGGATCGCCGAGGCCGCGAGCGCCCGCAGCCGCATGCTCGAGTACGCCTACCGCACCGAGGCGCGCCGGCTGAACCGGATCCGCGTGCGCATCCCCGACAAGCCGGGCGTGCTCGCGCGCATCACGCAGACACTCGGTGCGGCCGGGATCAACATCGAGGACTTCGAGCTGCGCCACGTCTCGCCGGAGTACGGCGGCGTGCTCGTCATCCTCATCTCGGGCGGGGACAACGCGGAGCGCGCGCGCACGCTGCTGCGCCGCGAGGGCTACAGCGCGGCGTAGCGGTTACTTGCCGTAGCCGCCGCCGGACGAGTTCGTCGTCGTCTGCGGCGGGTTGACCGCGGTGCCGCCCGGCAGCTTGTTCGCGGCAACCACCTTGATCCCGGCCGGCGAGAGCACGAACCAGCGGCCGCCGAAGGTCCGGCTTCCCTGGCCCTTCGTCTGACCGGCCTTGCCGTCCCGAGCGAAGAGATAGAGCGGATGTCCGGCGTAGGTCACCTGGAGAGTCCCGTCCTTTCGTGCGGTTGTGCCGACGAGCGAGCCTTTGAGCCCCGTGCCGGCGACGACCGTGCCTTTGGCGAGCAGCGGCGGCCAGGCGCCGGCGCAGGCGCCGTAGCAGGAGCTGGCCTTCGACGTGTCGCCGGTGAAGAGATAGAGCGTGCGGCCGTTCGCGGCCACGAGCACCGAGCCGAGCGGTGTCGCGCGCATGCCGACCACCGGATTCCGGGCTGAGCCTCCGGCGGCGGCGGCCACGGCGACACCGGCCAGGACGGCGGCGACCAGGATGGAAAGGGCAAGTGAGCGACGCATGGAGCTGCCTCCTCGGAGTCTCCCGTCACATTCCAAGAGTACGACTCCGGGCCGGGCGCGGGTTGTAAAAAGGTCGTAAGACCTGCGTGACCATCGCGAGGCATGATCTGCGTGTGCCGCGGGTCGGCGTGCGAGGAGGTCGGCCTTCGACTGCTGCAAGGCCGAGGGGGGTCGCGGTCGTGACCATTCGCCCACGATCGGCGCAGGGGCCGGAGGCCAACGCCGGAGGCGTTGGACGGAGGCCGGCCTCACGCGGCCGGAGATGGCGCAGCCACCGCCGGCCGCGCCACGCGACGCCCCCGTCTCCCGTCAGGCCAAGAGGACGCCGGCTCCGCCGGCGTCCGCTCCGCGCAGCCGAACCAGCTTGCGCGAAGAGCGCAGCTCTTCGCGCAAAGCTAGGCGATCAGCGCGTCGCGCAGGGCGAGGGCGACCGCCTGGGTGCGCGTGCGCGCCCCCAGCTTCGTCATCGCCCGCTGTGCGTGGGCGCGCACCGTGTCGGGCGAGAGGTACAGCGTCGAGCCGATCTCCGCGTAGGCGGCGCCGTCGGCGAGTAGGCGCAGAACCTCGCGCTCGCGCGGCGAGAGCGGCTTCCGCTCGTCGCAGTGCCGGGCGGTCGCAAGGGAGGCGGCAAGCACCGGATCGATGTAGAGGCCGCCGGAGGCGACGGTGTCGATCGCCCGCGCGAGGTCGTCGAGCGGGGCATCCTTGAGAGCGAAGCCGCGGGCGCCGGCGTCGAGCGAGTCGGAGACGAGCCCCCGGTCGGCGACACCGGAGTAGAGCAGCACGGCAACGTCGGGAGCGACCTCCGCCAGGCGGCGTGCGAGTGCGAGCCCGTCCAGCTTGGGCATGCGAATGTCCGCGACGCACACGCGCGGACGATGTGTCTGGACCGCTTCGAGTGCCTGCTCTCCGTCGAGCGCGGTCGCGAGAACCGAGAAGCCGGCGGCGGCCAGGTAGCGCGAGACCGCGTCGATGATCGGCGGGTGATCGTCCGCGATCACGCAGGTGGTGGTGGAGCGGTCGGGCCGGGAGAGAATCGACATCGGGTTCTATGTCAGTTTTCGGCACCTGGTTGCAGAAGCCGTATCCGCGCGCGTACCTATCGCCCATCCCCGCATCCGCGTAGGCAGGCCACGCGTTTCACCGGCCCGCCACCACGCGCAGGCTGTCGAGGCGGTCGGGCGATCCGATCAGCTGCGTGAGGATGCTGCGGAAGGCCTTCGGGCTCATCGAGGCCGACCAGTCAGACGAGCTGCTCGGCCGCATCGAGTTGCCGGCCGCGGGCCAGTAGCTCCAGGCGAGCATCGCGGCGAAGCGCTCGCAGGCGTTGGCGCCGCGGGGCAGGGCGGGGTCGTCGTAGCACCACTGCTGCGCGCCGAGGAGGCCGGTCAGCTGGCTGCGCGCACTTGCGCTGAGCAGCGTGTACTGGACCTGCTGGGCGAATTCCATCTGCACGACGCCCCAGGAGAAGCTGCCCGAGTCGAGCAGGTCGGCGTCGAGCCAGATCTGGCCCGAGGTGGAGTACGAGACCGGGATGCCGCGGGCGATGTGGATCGTCACCTGCACCGGAACGAGGCTCCAGTCGAAGCTCGACGCCTCGAGTGCCTGCGTGACCTGCTGCTGCTCGGCCGAGGTCCCGCCCGCGAAGGCGTAGTGCCCTCCGGAGGCAAGCGCCGCCGGCGCCAGCGCGAGGGCCAGCGCGACAACGACGAGCCGCATGGATTGCCGCAGAAGCATTCCGTATCTGAGCGTGGTCGCTCCTGCACACCGTCGTCAGACCCCGCGAGGGACGCCCTCTGTCGCCGCCGCGGGCGATCGCCGTAGGCCCGATCGAGGACTCGCCCGGAAAACGGCGGATCATCCCCGAAACAGGCGAGAGCGAACATGCCAAACCGGGAATCGACAGGGGCGGCGGGATACCGATGCTGCGAGTAGTGACTGCGGCTGCACAAGTATTCGAGACCCTCCCGCCTCTCACGCCGGAGCCATACGGCCGTATCACCATTGTCGCGGCCCCGGCACACCTCGAGCTCGATCGTGCTCTCGCGGAGGCGGAGCGGCTCGCAGCAGACAACCACCACGACGCGGTCGTTCGGGAGCTCGAAGAGGTCTGGGACGAGACGCGGACGGATCAGGTGCTCAAGCTGCGTCATCGACTGGCTCTCTCGTGGGCGGAGATGTACCGCGGCAACCTCGACCGGGCGGGCGAGCTTCTCGTGCAGGCGGGCCAGATCGTGCAGGCGCCGCGTTTCGACGCGACCGACCGCGCGGAGGTGCTCTATCGCCGAGGCTGCCTGGCGCTGAAGAGCACGGAGATCGCCGAGGCGGCCTCGCTCTTCACACGGGCGCTCGAGACGAATGACCGCTCGCGGCAGCCCTCCCTCGTTCTGGCCGCAAGCGCGCACGAGTGGCGCTCTCGCTGCCACCAGCTTCGTCGCGACTGGGAACCCGCACGCCGCGACGCCGAGCGGTCGCTCGAGCTCGCCGCCGCAGCCCACGACGACCGCACACAGGCCCGCGCGCTCTTCCAGGCGTCGATCGTCGCCGAGCGCCAGCGCCAGTGGCTGCTTGCCCGCTACTACGCGGAGCAGGCCCTCGCCATCTGCGTGCAGCGGGGTGACAAGCTCGCCACCGCGCGCATCCTCAACAACATCGGCGGCATCTGCTTCCTGCTCGGCGACGCCGAGGAGGCGAAGCGGAAGCTCGAGTCGGCCGCTGCGACTGCGGACGAGGCCGGCAGCGTCGCCGATCTGGCCCAGGCCGTCTCTTCGCTTGCGCAGGTCTACCTGCGCACCGGGCACCCCGCCGAGGCCCGCGTGCGCGCGGAACGGGCGGCGTCGCTACTCACGGGACGCCTCGACTTTCTCGACGAGCTCGGCAATGCACAGCTTGTCGTCGCCAAGGCCCTCGCGGCCGAGGGGGACGGCGAAGGAGCCACCTCGTGGCTCGACCAGGCCGACACGTCCTTTGCCGCCTTCGGCTCGACGAGCCACATCGCAGCCGCGTGGATCGCCCGCGGCGACCTTGCCCGCGACACCGGCGATCCCGTGGCAGCCGCCGAGCTCTACCGCCGCGCTGCAGATGCCCTTCAGGACTTCCACTTCTGACGCAACGGAGGAGGTGAATCGCATGCATCGGACCATGTTCCTGAGCCGCCTGGTGCTGCCGGCTCTCGCGCTGGCCGCACTCCTCGGCCATCTGAAGTTGGGTACGGGCCTCGGTGGCTTCTCGACGGGGATCTAGGGATCAGGGCCTTTCGGGGAATGTGGCGAGCGCGGCGGCGACCATGGGTCGTCGCCGCGTTCAGTCTCTGTAGGGGTGCTGAACGGCCGGAAGGACGCGGCCTCGCACCTCGCCGAGCGTGACGGCGCCCGCTCCTCCGCGCAGCACGACCTCGTCGCCGTCTTCGAGGAACGTCCGCTCCGACCCGTCAGCGAGCCGGAGCGGCTCCCTGCCGTTCCGGCTCAGCTCGATCAGCGAGCCCTCCGAGCCGTGCTCCGCTCCGGAGATCGTCCCGGACGCCATCAGGTCGCCGCTCCGCAGAGCCGCGCCGTTCGAGGTCGCGTGCGCGAGCTGCTGCGGCATCGTCCAGTAGAGCGTGCGCGCGTTGCCGCGCGAGACGACTTCGCCGTTCAGCTCGAGCTCGACGTCGAGGTCGAGCGCCCAGTCGCGCCCACCGGCGAGGTGCGGCAGCGCAGGCGGCTCCTGCGGGCGCGCCTCGACCCGGAACGGCTCGAGCAGCGACAGCGGAGTCACCCAGGCGGAGATCGAGGTGAGGAAGGACTTCCCGAGGAACGGGCCGAGGGGCGCGGACTCCCAGCCCTGGATGTCGCGCGCGCTCCAGTCGTTGACGAGCACGACGCCGAACACGTGGTCGGCGAATGCGGACACCGGCACGGGCACTCCCGGAACGCTGGGAACGCCGACGACGAAGCCGAGCTCGAGCTCCGCGTCGAGGCGCCGGGTGGGCGCGAACACCGGCTCGGCCGCGTCCCGGGCCTTCAGCTGGCCGTGCGGCCGGATGACACCGGTGCCGCTCACGGCGACGGAGCCGGCACGGCCGTGGTAGGCGACGGGCAGACGTAGCCAGTTCGGCAGCAGCCCCTCCCCGTCCGGCCGGAACAGCCGGCCCATGTTCGTCGCGTGCTCCAGCGACGAGGAGAAATCGACGTAGTCGGCGACCGCGAACGGGAGGTGCAGCGTGGCGTCCGCGAGCGGCACACGCGGGCCGTCGTGCGCCTGCGCGGCCGCGACGGCGTCCCGCCAGGCCGCCGGCCCCCGCGCAAGCAGCGCGTTGAGCGACCTCTGCCGGAACACCTCGCCGAGCCCGGACAGGTCGACCACCTCGCCGCCGTCCCGCCAGCCGACCCGGGCCGCGCCGCCGCCGGCCGAGAAGACGCCGAAGCCGCTCACGGCGGGAGGCTACACTCCGCCCGGGCCGGGCTCCGCGCAGCGGGAGCTTGTGAACCGCGTCAGATCCGGAAGGAAGCAGCGCTAAGCATTCCCTCCTTCGTGTGCGGATCGCCCGGCCCGTTGCTCTCGCGGAAACCCTGCGGGTTTCCGCGAGTCGAGGTTGTGCTCCGCAGAGCGGCCGGCGGCGTCGCCGCCGGCCTCTTGGCATGCAGGGCGTCGGGTAGCGCGGCGCGGCCGGTGGCGCTCTGCGTCCCCGTCCGCGTGAACCCGCCTACGCCCAGCGCGCCTGCGGCCGCGCTGGTCTCCGGCTGCCGTGGTTGTGGTGGGCGCGCGGCCCACCCCTCGCAGGGCTACGACCGCTTCGCAACCAATCGCGAAACGGCACGTCTGCTCTCGGCCGATTGCCGGTTCGCCGCGCCCGGAAACCTCCGCTCACGGGGCGCTACGGGCCGTAGGCCAACGCGGCCGCAGGCGCGTTGGGCGGAGGCCGGATCCACGCGGGAGGGGATGCGGAGCACCACCGCCCGCGCCGCGCCGCCCAGGGCCCCGCGCGATAAGCGGCCGGCGGCTCGGCCGCCGGCCGCTCTGCGGAGCACAAACGGTGATCTCCCGATTCTCTGCGAGAATCGGGAGATGGCCGCGCTCTACCGCAAGTACCGCCCCCAGAGCTTCGAGGAGGTCGTGGGACAGGAGGCGGTGGTGCGGACGCTGCAGAACGCGATCGGGTCCGGCCAGGTGCGCCAGGCCTACCTGTTCGCAGGGCCGCGCGGCACCGGCAAGACGTCGATGGCGCGCATCCTCGCCAAGGGGTTGAACTGCGCGCAGGGCCCGACTCCGCACCCGGACGGCACGTGCCACGCCTG
>Ga0265328_10000516_pt1 | contig 17912 bp, 15 predicted proteins | sample 41624metaG_FD_202086 | JGI IMG/M metagenome (GOLD analysis project Ga0265328, IMG submission 202086) | Rhizosphere microbial communities from Carex aquatilis grown in University of Washington, Seatle, WA, United States - 4-16-24 metaG | ecosystem: Host-associated > Plants > Roots > Rhizosphere...
AGCGCCGTTTCGTGGGCGCCGGGGCGCATCGACGTTTTCGTCATGGGCTGCGACCGCCACATTTTGCGAGAGGGAAACGACTGCTTCAACTGGTTCACGGTGAACAACAATCTTTCAGCCGACACCTTCGCCGGCAATCCCATCCCCATCCTGTCCCCCAACAGCAACACCTACGTGTTCGCGATCAGGTCCAGCGGGGCTCTTTGGATGGCTCTCGACACCGCCTACTGATTTCTGAGCCGTTTCGAGCTGATCTCAAAAGCGTGGTCGCGCCGTCGAGAGGCGGCGCGACCGCGTTCTCCGCCACGGTCCGCTGATTTGAGATACAAACCCGGTCGCTTGGGCCATACTCTGTCGCAACGATGTCGGTCGTGTCGGTCGGAAGCATGCCGTGGCCGCCCAATGCCGTTTCCGCGTGTCGCGTCGCCGGGCGAGCGGCGCTGCTGATTTGCGTCGTGGGGCTCGCCGGGTGCGGCGAGCCAGGTAAGAAGCTGACCGCAGACGAATTACGGGATCCCAATGTCTGCCAGAGCTGCCACCCGACGCAGGTTGCCGACTGGTCGCGCAGCATGCATGCCTATGCCTCCGACGATCCGGTCTTCACCGCAATGAACAAGCGCGGCCAGCGCGAGACCAACGGCGCTCTCGGCGACTTCTGCGTCAAATGCCACGCGCCGGTTGCATTGCGCGACGGCGCGACCACGGATGGGCTCAACCTGGCGTCGCTGCCGGCGGCCCAGCACGGCGTGACCTGCTTCTTCTGCCATTCTGCCGAATCGGTCGACGGCACGCACAATGATCCCCTGACCCTCGCGACCGACGGCCGCATGCTCGGCCCGATCTCCGACCCGGCATCGGGCGCGCCGCACCCGTCGGCGTACACTGCGTTGCTCGATGGAGCTCAGACCGAGTCGGCCGGGATGTGCGGGACCTGCCACGACATCGTCAACACCAACAACGTTCCGCTCGAGCGCACGTACCAAGAGTGGCAGACCACGAAATTCGCTGTGCCGCCCCACGGTCAGAGCTGCGTCCAGTGCCACATGTCGGGCAGCGACGGTCCTGCCTCTACGGTATCGACGGTCACGCGCCATCTGCATGGTCACGACTTCCCTGCTGTCGATCTGCCGTTGACCGACTTTCCGGGGGCGGATCCGACTCGGCTGCGCCAGGACGCGCAGGCCATGCTGGACACGACGATCCAAGCCACGATCTGCTTCGACGACTCGACACGAAGGGTCCTGGTCGCGCTCGACAACGTCGCGGCCGGGCACTCGTGGCCCAGCGGCGCTTCGCAGGATCGCCGCGCCTGGGTCGACGTCACCGCCTATTCGGGGACCGACGTGATCTATCAGAGCGGCGTCGCCGCCGGCGAGACCCCTGAAACGGCCGCCGATCCCGATCTCTGGATGGTGCGGGACTGCATCTTCGACGACACGCGGAACGAGGCGCACATGTTCTGGCAGGCGGCGAGCTACACCACGAACCTAATCTCCGGGTCGATCCCGGGGGTGCTCTCTGACCCGACGTCGTTCACTCGATCGCACCAGAAGATGGCGTATCCGGTTGCGGCGCCGTTCACGACCGCGCCGGATCGGATCGATGTCCAAGTCTTCCTGAAGGCGATCGGGGACGACGTGCTGGCGTCGCTCGTGCAGTCGGGCGATCTCGACCCGGGGGTGGTGGCGGGCGTACCGACCTATCAACTACAGGGCTATGCCAATGTCGAGTGGACGCGCGTGAAGTCGACGCCGTACCTCGACATCACGACCGGCGACCAGCTGGCGTGCGTCATTCCCAGCACCTACACCGCGATGGGCACGATCGTGGCGGCGACCAGCCACGCCCGCTGCATGCCCTGACGCGCGCGTTTCGCGGCTGCTTCGATCATCAGTCCGGTACGCAGATCTTGAGGACTGCGCTGTCACTGATCGGCGCGGGCGGCGCGGCGTCGGCACCCGCGTCGGGATCGCTCGCATCGACCGGCGGCGTTTGGACGATCGTGAACGTGACCTCCCAGTAGCCCGCCATGTAAAGGTTGACCGGCTCCATCATGTACTTTCCGCCGCTGCCGACCGGCATCACGCCGACCGGCGTGGTGCCGTGTCCGTGATCGGGCATGTACGGATCCACGCCGATCGACAAGCCGTCGGCCGGTGTCATCGTCGCTGCCATGTCGGTCTCGACGGTCCAGACGTCGTTCCCTTTGACGAACGCCTCGTCTTTTGTACCTGTCGAGTCGGTGTACGTGTTGCTGAGCAGCTTCACCAGGAATGTGCCGTGAGTCGACGTCACCTCCATGCCTGGTTGATAGGGCGTCGCGCGTGTCTCTCCCGTGCAGGAGACGAAGTCGGCGTCGGGAGGCGTGCTCTCGCTGTTCGAATGACACGCGGGCAGCGCGGCGGCGGCGGCCACCCAGAACAGCAGCGGCGAACAATGGAAAAGGCGTCGGGTCATGATTCCTCCCGCAGTCAAGCGGTTGAAGTCTAACACGCGGTCTCGGTTGAGACGCGCGCGCCGCCGAGAACACGTTCGCCGCGATACGGCTCAAAATTCCGCGATTCGCGAACGCAACGATCACGAACGCAGCGCAGATCACGCTTCAAAGAGCGGTTTCGTTGCCCCACGGATTGAAGTCATTCAAGCGCTCGGCCGCTGGGCGCTGCTTCTTCTCGAAGGCGTCGATCAACAGATCCTGGAACGGCTCGTCCTCGACGCGCACGACCTTGCGGTTGGCCTCCATCCAGGCGATCTGCCGCCGAAACGTCTCGACCAGCGGCACGCTGGTGCGGAAGCCGAGGTCGCGCGCCGCCTTCGCATTGTCGAACGTCGAGCCGTACTGATAGATGAAGTTGATACCGGCGGTGCGGCGGGGCGCCACGTCGGCGAGCCAGCGGGTCGGGATGTGGACGAACGGCGAGCGCCCGGGTGCCTGCGCTTGCCCTTCCGCCGCCTGGGCCATGGCGCGGTAGACGCCGTCCCAGGTCGTGTGCTCGTCGCTGGTCAGGTGGTACGACTGGCCGTAGGCCCTGTCATTGAGCAGCGCGCCCACGAAGCCGCGCGCGACGTCGGACACGTGAGCGATGGCCCACGGCGTCTGCCCGTCGTCGTGCACGACGATCGGCCGGCCCTGGCGAAAGCGTTCGAGCGTCGAGTCGTCGAACATCACGGCGCCGCCGAGCGTGTGTCCCTCGCCGGTGGTGAACGACGGGCGCAGCACCGTCGTGTGCAGCCCGTCGCGCCCATTCGCCGCCAGCAGCGTGCGTTCAATCGCCGATTTGTTGCGGCCATACTGCGTGACCGGGCGGTGCGGCTCGTCGTCGGTGGCCGGCACGCGCGTCATCGGCCCGCCGTACACGCACACCGTCGAGCAGACGACGATCTGCTTCACGCGCCCGCCGAAGGCGCGCAGCAGTGATTCCGCTTCTTCCGGTTGGAACGCGACCATGTCGATGACCGCGTCGAAGCGGTGGCGCGCGGTCGCGTCGTGCATCTCGGCCTCGAACGCCGCGAAGTCGTGGCGATCGCCGCGCAGCATGCGCACGCGCTCGGCGCCGGCGACGCGCACGGCGGTGACGCCGCGGTTGAAGATCGTGACGTCGTCGCCGCGCTCCAGCAGCTGGTCGACGATCGCCGTCGAGATGAGCCCGGTTCCCCCGATGATGAGCACGCGCATGGCGCGGAATCTAGCACCATCCCATCCCATTCCATCCCGTGCTCGGACGAGTGCGAGTACGAGGCGATCAGGCCGAGCCGCTCACCTCGCGAATGGCCTCCTCGGCCAGCTCGCCGAGCGGCGCACCGACGGCGCCCGCGCGGCGCAGCTCGAGCAGCGCGATCTCCGGACGCGCGCCCAGACGCACCGGTGGTCCGGTGGTTCCGAGGCCGCGGCTCACGTGCAGGGTCGAGCGGCCTTCGTGGAAGAACCCCGCGGTGTAGGGCGTGATGATGCGCGCCAGGTTCAGCCGCCGCGTTGCTCCCGGCACCGCGATCTGACCGCCGTGCGTGTGCCCCGACAGCGTCAGATCGACGCCGTGGGACGCCGCCTCGACGAACAGCGACGGGTCGTGCGCCAGCAGCACCACCGGCGCGCCGGCGGGGCGCGCGCGCAGCGCCGCCGGCATGTCCTGACGCTTCGTCCAGGTGTCGTCGACGCCGGCGACGTAGAGGCGCGCCGCGCCGCGCGCGATGGTCAATCCCCGGTTGCGTAGCACGGTCATTCCGTGGCGTTCCAGGGCCGCCGCCAGCTGGTCGCCGTCGGTGAAGTAGTCATGGTTGCCCATGCAGCCGAGCACGCCGTCGGGCGCGCGCAGGCCGCCGAGCTCGGTCGCGACCGCCGTCACGTACTCCTCACCCGAGGTGATCAGATCGCCGGTGACCGCGATCAGATCCGCTCCGAGCGAGTTGGCGCGCGCCACCCAGCGCCGCACGCGCTCCCGCGGCGTGAACGGACCGCAGTGCAGGTCGGAGAGCTGGGCGATGCGATAGCCCTCGAGCTCGGGCGGCAGGTCGACGATCGCGATCCGCTGCGCCACGATGCGCGGCGTGCGGCGTAACGCCGCCAGCCCCGCGATCACCGACAGCACGCCGGCGCCGGCGAGCGTCTGCGACAGCGTCAGCGGCGAAACCGCCGCGACGAGGAGCGCCAGCGGCGCGAAGATGAAGTGGGTCAGGCAGACCGTCCACCAGAGATAGAACGGCCACTGGGTCAGGTAGAGCCGCGCGCGCGAAGTGACCTGCTGCTGGAACGGGTTCGTGAGCGTGTTGTAAATGAAGGGGAGGGTGACCAGCGCGGCTGCGGCGAGGACGGCGGTGTAGCCGCCGACGAGTCGACCCAGCGTCAGGATGGCCGGAATCTGCGCGCCCAGGGCCACCAGCGCGACCATGGCGAGGAACCTCGCCCGGCGACGCAGAGGACGTTTCATGGCCGTGAGTCTGCGAGATGCCGCGCGCCGAGGCAAATCCTCCTGGGGCGCGCCTCTGGGCAGCTTTTGCCGAGTCCACGGGGCGGCACTGGTCATTTCTTGCCGGGCAGCGATGGCCGCAGGGGGAAAGAGTCGCCCAGGCGTGACCGGGCGCCACTGGCCCGAGCCTTGCTCAATGGTTTTCCCGACTACGACGACGACCGACCAAAACTGACCTGGCCCGACGCCCGGAGAACGGATCCTGCCGCCATGATGTCCATCAAGACCAACATCAGCTCACTCGACGCTCAGAAGAACCTGATGGGCACGGAGAACGACCTCGACAGCTCGTTGGCCAAGCTGTCGTCGGGCTTCCGGATCACCAAGGCGCAGGACGATGCCGCGGGCATGGCGATCGCCGTGAACCTGGCCGCGCAGATCAAGAGCTACAACCAATCGGTGCGCAACGCGAACGACGCCCTCAACGTCGTGCAGACCGCCGACGGCGCGCTCAATGAATCGCAGGATATCCTGACCCGCCTGCGCGAGCTTGCGTCGCAATCGGCGTCGTCGGGCGTGAGCAACACCGAGCGCGGCTACATCCAGAACGAGGTCGACGGGCTCATCAGTGAAATCGATCGCATCGCGAACGCCACCGAGTTCAATGGTGTCGCGCTGCTGAACAGCAGCGCCGCGCTCACGTTCCAGATCGGTATCCGCAACGTCGCCGCCAACGACCAGATCGTCGTGACCACCAGCAGCTCGACGGTGGCCAACCTGAACCTGTCGGCGCTGAGCCTGTCGACGCTGACCGGCGCCGAGGCGGCGCTGGGGCTCATCGACACCGCGATGCAGTCGATCTCGTCGACGCGCGCGACGCTGGGCGCGCAGGGCAACCGCATGGAGAAGGCCATCAACGCGGCGACGCAGGCCGCTTTGAGCCTCTCGTCCGCCGAGAGCCGTATCCGCGACGTCGACGTCGCCGAGGAGACGTCGAACCTGAGCCGCAGCCAGGTGCTGCTGCAGGCCGGCGTCTCGGTGCTCGCGCAGGCGAACCAGCTGCCTCAGGTTGCCCTCAAGCTGCTACAGGCCTGATCGCGCGCGCCACGCGCACGGCACCACGGGCAGGCTACCGCGCACGCGGAAGGCCGCTGCCGCGCAAGAAGGCCGCTGCCGCGCAAGAAGGCCGCTGCCGCGCAAGAAGGCCGCTGCCGCGCAACGCGGAAAGCCATAGCGCCGCGTGACGCGGCGTTCGCGCCGTCGATGATGAGTTGACCTCGCCCGAAGGGTGGCAGTAATAATAAGGACGAGGTCGGTGGGTCTCACCCCCCGCTCCGGCGTCCTCCGGCCTCGATCATTGGGAGGATCGACCTGCCCAGCACCTGCCCAGGCTCTATCCATCGGGCCCGCAAACAAGCGTCGGTTCACGGCGCGCCTGGCGGGCGTGATGGAGATGGCGACGGAGCTGGCCCGCCGATCACTAACTGCTTCAGAGGTCAGCCTATGCAGGATTTTGCACGGCCGTCGCCGGTGCTCGGGCGTTTAGGGCTAGCGCTCATCGTCGCCGTCGGTTTCGCCGGGACGCTCTCTTGCGCCAACAGCTCTCATCCCATCCCCAGGGTCGACGGCGGCGCGGGCAGCAGCGGCTCCGACGCCAGGGCCGACGTGCCGGTCACCACGACCGATGCGGGAATGACGCCCGACGGTGCGCCGGCGTCCGACGGGGCCGGCGGCGCGGGCGGCGGGACGTTGCAGACCGGCAAGCCGTGCACGGGGGCCAACCAGTGCGCCAGCGGGTTCTGCATCGACGGCGTCTGCTGCGAGACCGCGTGCACCGACGCGTGCTGGACCTGCTCGGCGCCGAACAGCGTGGGCAGCTGCATCCCGGCTGACGTCGGCACCGATCCGCGCGACGACTGCGCCGACGAAGGCCTCGCGTCGTGCGGCAACGATGGCACCTGCGACGGGTCGGGCGCCTGCCGCCGCTATCCGACGGGGACGATCTGCCGCGCGCCGGGATGCATCGGATCGACGCTGACACAGGCGTCGCGTTGTGCGGCCGGGCTATGCCAGCCGACGTCGGGTCTGCCCTGCGATCCCTACGTATGCGACAGCAAGGCCGGCAATGCTTGCTTGCGCACCTGCGCGACCAACGCCGACTGCGACAACGGCAACGTGTGCGCCGGCGGCAGCTGCGGCAAGCGGCCCCTCGGCGTCTCGTGCACGACCAACGACGATTGCAATTCAAACCTCTGCCAGCAGGGGTTCTGCTGCCAGACGACCTGCTCCGGCAACTGCATGTCGTGCGGGGTGTCGGGGAGCGAGGGCGCCTGCACGGCCGTACCCGCCGGCACCGATCCGCTGGGCCAGTGCGCCGACAGCCGCGCCGGCACGCCCACCTCGTGCGGCACCGATGGGTTCTGCGACGGGAAAGGCGGCTGCGAGATCTACTCGAAGGCGACGGTCTGCCAGGATCCGACCTGCCCCGCCGGGGGCGCGACGGGCACCGCGGCCGCGCACTGCGACGGCGCCGGCGTCTGCGCGGCCGCGAGCCCGGTCTCGTGCAACGAATACGTGTGCGGCTCCGCCGGCACCTGTCTCGTCAGCTGCAAGAGCAATGCGGATTGCTCGGCTGGCAACGTCTGCAACGGGACGATCTGCGGCAAGAAGGTGATCGGCGCGACTTGCGCGCTCAACAATGAATGCGCCACCGGCACCTGCCAGCAGGGCGTCTGCTGCGACAAGGTTTGTACCGGGACGTGCATGGCGTGCAATCAGACCGGATCGGTCGGGCATTGCTTGGCGTTGCCGATCGGTCCCGCGCCCGCGGGGCAGTGCCCGCCCGCCGATCCCAGCACCTGCGGCAACGACGGCAACTGCGACGGCACCGGTAAGTGCCGCCTGCAGTTGACCGGCACGACGTGCAAGCCGCAGGTCTGCTCGACGGCGCTGCAGACGCTGGCCGCGCGCTGTGATGGCGCGGGGACGTGCGTGACCGGCACGACGCAGGTCTGTGATCCCTTCCAGTGCGGTACCAATGGCGCGTGCCTCGGGACGTGCAATCCCGCCAACGGCAACGCCGACTGCACGGCGGGCAACGTTTGCACCCCCAATGCTTCGAACCCGTCGATCGGCAGCTGCGGCAAGAAGCCGCTCGGCACGGTCTGCGTGCTGCCGAGCGAGTGCGGATCGAACCTGTGCGAGGGCGGCGTCTGCTGCGACATGCCCTGCTCGGGCACGTGCAAGTCATGCGCGCTCGCCGGCAGCGCCGGCAAGTGCAGTAACGTCCCCGCGGGCCAGGACCCCCTGGATCAGTGCCCCGCAGATGCGGTCGCGACCTGCAAGCGCGACGGGTTCTGCGACGGCAACGGCGCTTGCCGCAACTACGCGGCGACCACCCCCTGCGTGGCCAGCGCCTGCACCGGCGCGACGTTCACCTCGGCGCGCATCTGCGACGGCGCCGGCACCTGCCAGCCCCCGACGACCGGCACCTGCGCCGGATCGTTCGCTTGCGACAGCACCAACGGCGTCTGCAAGACCAGCTGCGCGCCCGCGACCAGCGCGGCCGACTGCGTTTCGCCTGCGACCTGCAGCGGCACCGCCTGCGTGCTCAAGGGGATCGGCGCAACCTGCGGCGGGGCCAACGAGTGCGCGTCCGGCTTCTGCGAGCAAGGCGTCTGCTGCGGCAGCGCCTGCCAGGGCACGTGCAAGTCGTGCGCGTTGCCCGGCACGACGCTGGGCACCTGCTCGAACGTGCCGCCGACCCAGGGCGACGTGCTCGGGCGCTGCGCGACGACCGCGGCCTCGACCTGCGGCACCGACGGGTTCTGCGATGGCAACGGCGCCTGCCACTTGTACACGACGGCCACGCAGTGCGCGGCCGGCATCTGCCCGAGCGGCACCGCGAACCTGACGCCGCCGCGCACCTGCGACGGCGTCGGGCATTGCAACGCCGCGACCACCGGGCACTGCGATCCGTTCCTGTGCGACGGCGTGTCGGCGTGCAAGATCGCCTGCACGGTCGCGACGTCGACCGCGGACTGCCTGGCCCCCAACACCTGCCTGGGCACGGCCTGCGGCAAGAAGCAGAACGGCGTCTCGTGCGCGATTGGCGGCGAGTGCAACTCCGGCAGCTGCTCGCAGAGTGTCTGCTGCGACAGGGATTGCAGCAGTACCTGCCAGTCGTGCGTGCTGACCGGCAAGGTCGGCACCTGCTCGTTGATACCGGCGGGAGGCTCGCCGGTGGTCGCCAGCCAGTGCGCCGCTCAGGCTGCGTCGACCTGCGGCCTGGACGGCACCTGCGACGGCTCAGGCAACTGCCGTCAATTCGCGAGCGGAACGACCTGCGTCGCCGGGACCTGCAGCAGCGGCAACACCCAGGTGCAGCCGCGCCTGTGCAACGGCGCCGGCACCTGCCAGACGTCGACCAGCGGCACCTGCCCGGGCAGCTTCAACTGCAACACCGGCGCGAACGCCTGCCGCACCAGCTGCACGGTCGCGACGCAGGCCACCGACTGCACGTCGCCGGCGGTCTGCACCGGCACGATCTGCGGCACCGTCCGGGTGCAGTACATGTGCGCCGACACCAACGCCAAGACCTTGAGCCCCCACCCGCAGTTCAAGCTGATCAACCTCACGGCGACGCCGGTCAACCTGTCCGCGCTCACCATCCGCTACTGGTTCACCGCCGACGGCGCGCAGACCTTCGCCGGCGCGATCGATTTCGCCGCCAACAGCGCGAACGTCCAGATCCAGTCCGGAATGACCGCGACCTTCGTGTCGGTCAGCCGCACCGGGGCGGACCACTACATGCAACTCGCGTTCGGGTCCAACGCCGGCACGTTGACCAACGTCGCCGGCGCCTTCGTGCAGAGCCGCTTCAACAGCACGAACCCCGACTTCGGCGTGAACTTCACCCAGACGGGCGACTACTCGTTCGACCCGACCAAGACCGCGCTCGCCGACTGGACGCAGGTGACCATGTACCAGAACGGCGTGCTGATCTGGGGCATCGAACCGAATTAGGGCCAAGCGTCTTGGCGGTTCTCTACATCCGCGTCGCTGCCACTTCGTAGATCTGCAGCCCGACGCCGCCGCGGTCCGAGCTGAAGAAGAACGTCGTGCCGTCGGCGCTCAGCCACGGGTCGCGCTCGGCGTAAGGGGTGTTGAGCTCGTCGAGCGGCGCCGACAGCGTGAACGGGTCCGCCGTCGTGCGCCGCCACGCGACGTAGAGATCGCCGCTCCCTTCCGGTGGAGACGAGCTGTAGAACAGCGCGAGGCCATCGTCGGTGAGGAACGCATCGACGGTGCTCTGTTGGGAGAAAGAGAGCTCGGGGATGGGGACCGGCGCGCCGAACGGTTCGGCTGCCGCCGCGCGGGTGGAGAAGTAGGTCCAGTACACGATCGGGTTGTCGCGCTCGGACGACAGAGGCATGACTCGTTCGTGGAACCCGGGCGGGCGCGGCAGATCCAGCGAGGCTGAATTGAGCTCCAAGAGGTCGACGGGGGGCGACCAGGCGCCATCGCGCGCGGGCCGTTGAATCATCCAGATGTCGAGACCGCCGAGCCCACCGGGGCGGTCCGAGCCGAACCACAACGTGAGACCGTCGCTGGAGATCGCCGAGCTGGTCTCGAAGTTGGGCGTGCTCGCCTCCGACACCAGCACCGGAGCGTCGAACATCGCCGCCGCCGACGTACGCTTTGCCGTCCAGATGTCGATGCTGACGTTGTCGCGGTTCGATGTGAAGAAGATCTCGAGGAGATCGGCGGTCAGCGTCGGGTTGTCACTGGCTTGTTTTCCGAGCTCGGACAGCACCCGGGGCGTGCCGAAGTGATAGGGAGCGGGCGCCTCGGCGCCGAGGTTCACGGTCGAGCCCGTCGAGCAGGCTGCGATCGCCGTGACGAGAGCGAGCCACGCGCCGCCGTTGCGCGCGGCGCACCCAACCGCGGCGCGCTTGTTCGGAGGCGAAAGCATCGCGGGTTCGTTCGGCGATGTTAGCATCGCCGTGATTGGAACTTGCAATGCGCAGCGGCTCGCGCGTGGCGGCGGTCGTGCTCGTCGTAGCAGCGGCCGCGCCTACCGCGCTCGCCGCGGCGGCGCCAGCCGAGGCTCCGGTCGCACGCTTGGAGATGACCGCACCGCCGGCCTGCGCGACGGCCGAGGACCTGACAGCGCGCGTGAGCCAGCGCTCGGCGCGCATCCGATTCTCCAGTGAGCCCAGCGTCGGGAGCCTGCTCCGGGTCGAGGTTGCCCTTCGGCCGGGCGGGGCTGTGGCGGCCACGCTCGAGGTCACCGACGCCGACGGCGCGCGCGCCCTGCGCCGTCTCGACGCATCGAGCTGCGGAGACGCGCTCGACGCGCTCGCGGTGATGATCGCCGTGCTCCTCGATCCGCGGGCCCTCGTCGCGGCGCCGGCGCCGCCCCCGCCGCTTCCACCGTCGGCCGAGATCGAGGCTCCGGCGCCGCCGTTGCCACCCCGGCGCTGGGGCGTGGTCATCGGCGCGGCCGCGCACACCATTTCTGGTCCCGTGCCCGCGGCCGTGCCGGGCATCGCCGTTGGCGTGGCGATCGGGTCCGAGCCGGGCACCGGCCATCGATTCTGGTCACCGGCGGCCCGATTGCGCTGGGCACACAGCTGGGTCGCCGATTGGCGGGCCCCCGGCGGCACGGCGGCGTTTGCGCTCGACAGCCTCGAGCTGGACGTCTGTCCAGTGGTCGTGGGCACGGCAGGCATCGCCCTGCGCGCTTGCGCGGCCGCGTTCGGCAGTCGGGTCGCGGCGCAGGGATTGCTGACATTTGCCCCGGAGAGTCACCTCGAATACCTGCTGGCGCCGGGCGCCGCCGCCTGGGTGTCCCTGCGAGTCGCGCCGCATGTGGACCTGGAAGGCAGCGCGGGCGCGGGCGCGAACCTGCGGCGCAACTCCTTTGCCTTTCGGCCGCAGACGTTCTACCGCGTCACGTCGCTCACGTTGTCGGCCAGCTTGGGTCTGGGCGTGACGTTTCCGTGATCGATTGGCGGTGGGAGCCGCATAGAGTAAGCAGACCAAATGTTTCGCAGGGCTATGCTCCCGGCCGAGCGCGCCGAACCGGCGGGCCCGTTTCTGCCGGGTCGCTTGCGCCTCGAACGGCTTTTCAAGGACCACCACCAGTCGGTGTGGAGAACGTTGCGCCGCCGTGGACTCGCGCCCGAGGTGGCCGCCGACGTCACCCAGCAGGCGTTTCTGATCGCCGCCGAGCGCCTGGACGACATCACTCCGGGCAGCGAGCGGGCGTTCCTGATGGCGACCGCTCTGCGCCTGGCGATCTCGTCGTCACGCCGCGACCGGCGCCTGGAGCTCGCCGACGACATGGATGTGCATCCGGCGCGCGGCCGGGATCCGACCGACGCGCGCTCGAACGTCGACCTGCTCGACAGCATTCTCGCGCGCATCGATCCGACGCTGGTCGAGGTGTTCGTGCTCTTCGAGCTGGAAGAGATGTCGTCGCCGGAGATCGCCAGGCTGCTGGAGATCCCGGTCGGAACGATCGCGTCGCGCCTGCGCCGCGCGCGCGAGGCGTTCCGGATCGTCGTGGAGAAGATGGAGCGGGTGATGCGGCGGGAGAACCGGGAGCCATGAGAGATCCGGAGCGGCTGGCGTCGAGCAACGGGATCAGCGACTTCGAGCGCGAGCTTCTCGACGCCGGCAGGAATGACGGCATGCCGGCTGCGATGCGCGAGCAGATGGAGCGCGCTCTCGGGTTTTCCGGCGCTGCCATGCCGGCCACGCCGATGCGTGCGCGCGTCGAAGCCGCCACCGGCGTCAAAGCATCGGCGATGGTCTGGATCTCCGCGGGCGTGGTCGTGCTGGGCGTGGTCGGCGGCATCGTCGGCGCGCGCCTGGAATCGCGGCTCTTCCCGCCACACGCGGTGGCGCCAGCGACCGCGCTGCCGGCGGTTTCGCCTTCGCCGCCGTCCACTTCGTCCACTTCGCCTTCGCCTTCGTCGTCTTCTTCTTCGGCAAGCGCCGAGCCGCGGCCGGCACCAGGCCTCGCTGCGCCGGCGCGGCCGCGCGTGCGCGTCGCGGAGGCACGTTCCGAGACCGCGTCGAAGGCGCGGGATCGCCGGACTCGCGCGCCGAGATCGCCGGCAAAGGCCGCTCCGTCCGCGGCGCCGGCCGCGTCCGTGACAGCGGAGACCGCCGCGCCGGCGGCCGCCGACACGGCGGCGGATCGTTCCGCGCTCGAGCCACAGGCGCCCGCCGTCGCGGCACGGGAGCGCCGCCCGGCGTCCCGCGAAGGCGCTCCGCGCGCGCTCGTGGCGCCGCCGGGCGATCTGCGCGCCGAGATCGATCTCATCGACGGTGCGCGTGCGGCGCTGCGCGCGGGCGAGACCGCGCACGCGCTGGACTTGCTCGGCAACCATGCCGTGCACTTTCCGCGCGGGCTGCTGGTTCCCGAGGAGACCGCGCTGCGCGTCGAGGCGCTGATGCGCCTCGGTCGGACCGCCGAGGCCCGCGCGTACGCGCGCCGCTTCGTCGCCGACAACCCGGCGAGCCCGCTCGCCGAGCGGATGCGCCGCTTGGTGAACGGCGATCTGAATCGGTAGCCCACCCGTAGCGCGCGCGGGCCGGCCGGCGCAAAATGCAGGGCCATGGGGCGCGTTCGGTGTGCGGCGTTCGCGATGAATCGACTCCGCCCCAAGCTCGCGCTCGCTGTCACGCTCACGCTGGTCGCCGGGCTCGACAGCCGTCACGGTCATGCGGCCGACCCGGCGCCTCGTTCAGGGCCGCGCGCGGCAGGCGATGGCGCGGAGCTCATCGGGTCGCCGGCGCCGCCGTGGGACGTGCGCGAATGGATCGGCTCGCCGCCACTGAGCCTCGCCGGCCTGCGCGGCAAAGTCGTGCTCGTGCGCTGGTTCACCTCGACCGAATGTCCGTATTGCCACGCGACCGCGCCCGCTCTGAATGAGCTTCACCGCGACTACGCGCGCCGCGGCCTGGTCGTGGTCGGCATGTACCATCACAAGCGTGACGAGCCGCTCACGCTCGACGCGGTTCGCGGCTGGGTGCACGAATATGGGTTCCAGTTTCCGGTCGGCGTCGACCGCGACTGGCGCACGCTGCGGCGCTGGTGGCTGGACGGAGGCCGCCGCGATTTCACCAGCGTGAGCTTTTTGATCGATCGGCGCGGCGTCATTCGCCACATCCATCCCGGCGGGGCGCTCGAGCGCGGCACGCCGGACTTCGCGACGATGCGGGCGAAGATCGAACAGCTGCTCGGGGAGTAGCGAGCCTCGTCGGCGCGTTACTGCGCGCAGGCGAGCGTGCGCACGACCGGCTTGCTCACGTTCTCGCACGCCGGGTACGTCGCAGCAGGCTGCGGCGCCTCGGCCCTTGCCGCCGGTGCGTAGGCGCTGCCGGCCGATTCGGCGCGCGCCCAGCGCTGCTCTTGCATCTCGGCGTGTTCCACGCGCCGCCACTTGTAGGCTGGGCCGCCGCCCATCGCGCGGTAGTGGTGCGCCACGGCTGCGTAGTGGTCGGCGACCGGCGTGGGCGGGGACGGAGGGGCCAACGGCTCCGCGATCTCCTCGGCCATCGCCGTGTATCTCGCCTCGTCGGTCTCCGCGCGCTGAACCTCTCCAGACTTGTAGCCCACGCCGCCGAGTGCTTCGGCCTTTTCGGCCCGAACGTGGGACTGCTGCGCCAGCGCCTGGGCTTGCGCGACCGTCGTCGGTTCATGCGCATGTGACGTCGCCGCGGGCAGGCCGATGAGCAGCGCAACCGAGCTCAGAGCCGCAAAGCGAGCGATCCGCTTCTTGCTGGTGGTCATGGGGACCTCCTCACATCGAAAGTGGTCGTCAAGGGTTGTCCCTGCAAGCCCCACTGTCGACGGCAGTTGCCGATCTCTCTCGCGCGCGTCTCTGCCGTTACACCGCGAGCAGAAGCTCGTCGGCGGTCCAGGTCGAGAGCCAGCTAAACGCCTGAGCTGTCGCCTCCTCCTCGGAGCGCGCGCGGCAGAGCGCCTCGCAGATCGCGCCGAGCGTGGTGCCGTCGGCGATGAGGTCGAGCGCCGCTGCCTCGGTGTCGTCCGTGGCGCGGTGGAACACCGCGATGCCCTGGCGCCAGACCAGCAGCGACTCGCCCCCGGTGCGCACCGCCGCGGCGGAAACGGCGCCCGCGTCGAGGGCGGCGTGTGCGGCCCCGATCGCGGCCCACACCGCCGCGACCGGCCGCGCCAGCCGCAGGCGTCGATGAGCCGCGACCAGGCGCAGCGGGATCTCGCCGAATCGATCGGCGGGCCAGCCGCGGACCGCGTCGAGCGCCAGCGTCGGTTGATCGACGGCGTCGAAGACGTCCTCGCGCGCCCATTCGAGGCGCGCGAGATCCGGCAGGGCGGGCTGCGCGACCGCGAGGCCGTTTGGGAAGTCCGCCGCGCGCGTCGCCAGCCAGTCGGCGAGGCGCTGGCCGATGAAGCGCAAGGACGGATGGCGCGAAGGCTCGTCGGCGACATAGGCCGCAGCGACCTCCGCGAACGCGTCGGCGCCGAGCCAGCGCGCCAGCCGCGGAAACTGCGCCTCCAGCGCCTCCACGATGCGCGCGCGGTACATGTGCTGGTAGACGTGGATGCGCTCGCCGGCGCTCGCGCGCTCGTCGCCGGCCACCAGCGCAGTCGCTTCGGGGAGCGGGGCAGGGCCGGCGTCGGCGCGGCGCTCGGTGACGTGCGCCAGCAGCGCCGCATAGGTCGCCTGCAGCGATCGGCGTGGCGGCGCCGCGACTTCAGGCGGCATCGCGCTTCTCCCTGCGTGGTGGTTGCGACGGCGGCTGGTCTTCGTGTTGGTCTTGGTCTCGGTCTTGTCCTTGGTCTCGCTCTGGGCCTCGGCGCGCGAGCCCGCGTGCCGCCCACTCGCGCGCGCGAGTGAGCTCGCCCTCGAGGACGTCGAACGCCGGCACCTGCGCATCCCACTCGATCATGGTCGAGCGCGCGCCCAGCGCCGCGATCGCGTCGGCGTAGAGCTGCCAGACCTCGTCGCGCACGTAGTCATCGTGCGTGTCGATCAAGAGCGCGCCGTCGACGCTGTGGCCGGCGAGGTGGATCTGGCCCACGCGCTCCGGCGGCAGCGCGCGCAGGTAAGCGCGCGGATCGAATCCGTGGTTGTGCGCGCTCACGAACACGTTGTTCACGTCGAGCAGGAGCCCGCAGTCGGCGCGGCGCGCCAGCTCGGCCAGGAACTCCCACTCGGTCATCTCGTTGCCGGCGAGCTGCATGTACGTCGACGGGTTCTCCAGCAAGATGCGGCGTCCCAGTCGCTCCTGCACCGCCTGCACGCGGCCCGCGATGTGCGCCAGCGATTCCTCGGTGTACGCCACCGGCAGGAGATCGTGCGCGTACACCCCGTGCGCCGAGCCCCAGCAGAGATGATCCGAGATCCAGGCCGGCTCGACGGCTCGCGCCAGATCCGCGAGATCGTCGAGGTAGTCGTCGCGCAGCGGATCGAGGGCGCCGATCGACAGCGACACGCCATGGAGCACGATCGGGTAGTCGCGGCGCACCGCCTCGAGCACGCGCCGCGGGTTGCCGCCGGGCACCATGAAGTTCTCGCTGATCACCTCGAACCAGTCGACGGCGGGGCGAGCCTCGCGCACGTGCTGGAAATGCTCGCGGCGCAGGCCCAGCCCCGCGCCCAGCTGCGGGAACAGCGGCGCGGGCGCGGTGATCATCGCGTCCATGGTCGCAACATCAGCGAGGACGCGGCGCCGAGGCCCCGAGGGGCGGCGGCGCCGCGCGGGCTCGCGACGGTTACTTCTTCTTCTCTCCGCCGACGACCTTGCCGCCCTTGGCCATGCAGTCTTCCTTGGTGGTCTTCATGTTGCCCTGGCCCTTGCAGCCGTTCTTGCCGGCGCAGGAGTGACCGTTGCCGTGACACGAGCCCTGGCCCTTGCACGAGTTGATGCCCGAGCACTGAACCTCTTCACCGCCGGCCTTGGCCGGGCGAATCCCGGTCGCGCCCGCCGCGAACAGCCCGGCGACCGATGCCGCAATCATTGCTCCCTTGATCGTCATATCTCTCTCCTGTGGTTGGTTTCGCGAAGGACCCGGACATTGCCGAGCCGGTAGGTTGCGAGGATGCTACGCTGGCGCTGCCGCGGGGTTACGCCGGAGTCCCAGATTTTTTGACGCCAGCGTTGCGTGCCGCACTCTAACTCCAAAATAGGAGAACTTCCGCATGGATGCCCGTAGCGAACGCCTCTCGCTCGCACGCTGGTCGGTCGCGGTTTTCATTTTTGCGTTGGTGTGGGTCGGCTGCGGCAGCAGCACGAGCCCGATCGGTGCCGGCACGCCGGTTTGCGGCGGTGCGGGTCAAGCCTGCTGCGCCGCCAATGCGTGCAACGGCGGCGGCTGTTGCGTGGGCGGCGTCTGCCGCGGCAACGGCACCATGTGCATGGGGGGCGCCGGCACCGCCGGCACCTGCACGAACGGCGCGTGCCAGAACTCGGCGGGCGCCGCGTGCGGCGCGCTGACCCAACCGTGCTGCACCGCAAATGGAGGCGCGACGACCTGTACGGCGTCGGGCGCGGAATGCGTCGCCGGAACCTGTGACGCGTGCGGCGCGAGCGGCCAGGTTTGCTGTGGCGGGAACGGCGCGAACAGCTGCGGCGCCGGATTTGCCTGCCAGGCCGGCACCGGCGCTGACGGCGGCGCCGCCAATCGTTGCCAGGCGTGCGGGGCGCTCAACGAATCGTGCTGCGCGCGCAACGCGTGCGACAACGGGCTTGGTTGCGCGAGCCCGCCGGGCAATGCGGCGCGCACCTGCCAGAGCTGCGGCGCGGTCGGCGCCACTTGCTGTGTGGGCGCGGTCTGCCAGCCGGGCGGCGCTTGCATGGGCGCGATGAACGGCGTCGGAGGAACCTGCCAGGCCTGCGGCGGCAGCGGCCAGATGTGCTGCGGCGGCGCGAACGGAACCTGCGACGCGAGCTTCGTTTGCGCCAACGGCGCCGACGGCGGCGCGGCGACCTGCGTGGCGTGCGGCG
>Ga0265328_10000521_pt1 | contig 17879 bp, 17 predicted proteins | sample 41624metaG_FD_202086 | JGI IMG/M metagenome (GOLD analysis project Ga0265328, IMG submission 202086) | Rhizosphere microbial communities from Carex aquatilis grown in University of Washington, Seatle, WA, United States - 4-16-24 metaG | ecosystem: Host-associated > Plants > Roots > Rhizosphere...
ACGGAAATCCTGTTTTTCATAGATGGCTCCTTCAATTCTCTAAAAATCGGCGCACGCACGCCAATCACGCTGTTCGACCCGATCAACGCAAGCATTCGAACCGCTGCGGGACGAAGATTTCGTAAATCGCTGACACTGTAAACGCATAAAAGGGCTATATTAGAGCCTCTCGCTCATTTCTTTTGTCTGTGTGATAAAAAAGCACCCCTAAGTAATTCGCGTTGCTGTATTTGTACTATGCCTGATAAAGTTTTTCTCTCCGCGAAACTACCTAATGCGACAAAGAGGGGCGCCGCGCCCTCCGATTGCGCGCCGCGCGGCCGGCGCCCTATAGAGGCGCATCGAGTTTCGCGAAGCCGTGCGACCAGAGCGGCGAGGGGGGAATAGATGTTCGATCTGACCGGCAAGACCGCGCTAGTGACTGGCGCGAGCGGCGGCATAGGCCGGGACATCGCGCGCGTGCTGCATCGGAGCGGCGCGGTCGTGGCCCTTTCGGGAACGCGCGAGGAGGCGCTCACCACGATCGCCGCCGAGCTCGGCGACCGCGTTCATGTGCTGCCCTGCGACCTCTCCGACAAAATCCAGACCGAGGCGCTGGTCCCGGCGGCGGAAAAGGCCATGGGCGGCCTCGACATTCTGGTCAACAATGCGGGAATCACCCGCGACATGCTGTTCATGCGCTTGAAGGACGAGGATTGGGACGCGGTGCTGAACGTCAACTTGACCTCGGCCTTCCGCCTGTCGCGCGCCGCGCTGCGCGGCATGATGCGCAAGCGATTCGGGCGCATCGTCGGAATCACCTCGGTCGTCGGCGTGACCGGCAACGCCGGCCAGGGCAATTATGCCGCGGCCAAGGCGGGAATGATCGGCATGACCAAGTCGCTGGCGGCCGAGGTTGCCTCGCGCGGCATCACCGTCAATTGCGTCGCCCCGGGATTCATAGAGAGCCCGATGACCGACGCGCTGAACGAGACGCAGAAGCAGACGATCCTGCGCGCCGTGCCGGCAGGGCGGCTCGGAACGGGCGCGGACGTGGCCGCCGCCGTCGTCTATCTTTCGAGCGACGAAGCGGCCTATGTCACCGGCCAGACTCTCCATGTGAACGGCGGCATGGCGATGATCTGAAAGCTTAGGATTTGCCGCGGGGCGCCTCTCGCCACGGCGAATTAATTATGCTACCAGACGCGACGCTGGCCGGGGGCGACGCCGTAAGAGCAATTCGGGCCGGCAGAAAAGTTCGCCTCCCTATGGCGACGTTTCAGCGGATCGTGTGAGCGAAACCGCGGAAATGTGAAGTAGTTACCCCTGAAGCGATCGAGCGTGGTCCGAGCCGAACTCAGGATCCGCCAAATCGGTGTCAGCAGAGCGATCGAACGAGGATCAGAGCAGATGAGCGATATCGCCCCGCGCGTTAAGAGTATCGTTGTCGAACATCTCGGCGTCAAAGAAGAAGAAGTGAAGCCGGAGGCGTCTTTCGTCGACGATCTCGGGGCCGACTCGCTCGATACCGTCGAGCTGGTCATGGCCTTCGAAGAGGAGTTCGGCGTGGAGATCCCGGACGAAGAGGCCGAGAAGATCAACACGGTCGGCGACGCGATCACCTATCTCGAAAAAGCCAAGGCGGCTTGAGGCGACGAGCCTTCGCGACGCGGATCGTCGAACGATCCGCGCTGTCGCGTTTTCGAGACACTCACTGAAAAATAAGGCATAGCGCTCGAGAGAATCCATGCGCAGGGTGGTAGTCACCGGACTCGGCATCGTTTCGCCGTTGGGCTGTGGCGTGGACGTCAATTGGCGGCGGCTGATCGCCGGAGAACACGGCTTTCGCCGCATCGACACTTTCGAGGCGTCGGATCTCCCATGTCAGATAGCAGGTTTCGTGCCGCGCGGCGACGGAACCGACGGAACCTTCGATCCGAACGCCTGGTTCGAGCCGAAGGAACAGCGCAAGGTCGACGACTTCATCATCTATGGCGTCAGCGCGGCGACTCAGGCGCTGGCCGACGCCGGATGGAAGGCCGACACGCGCGAGAAGCAGATTTCGACCGGCGTTCTGATCGGCTCCGGGATCGGCGGTCTCGGCGGAATCTACGAGACTTCGGTCACGCTGAAGGACAAGGGTCCGCGCCGCGTGTCGCCCTTCTTCATCTCCGGCCGAATCATCAATCTGGCCTCCGGCTATGTGTCGATCATGCACGGCCTCAAGGGCCCCAATCACGCTGTCGTGACGGCCTGCTCGACCGGCGCGCACGCCATCGGCGACGCGGGCCGGCTGATCGCGCTCGGCGAGGCGGAGGTGATGGTCGCCGGCGGGGCCGAATCGCCAGTGAACCGCATCGGCGTCGCGGGCTTCGCCGCCTGCAAGGCGCTGTCGACCGGCTTCAACGATCGTCCCGAGGCCGGATCGCGACCTTATGACCGTGATCGCGACGGTTTCGTCATGGGCGAAGGCGCCGGCTGCGTCGTGCTCGAATCCTATGAGCACGCCAAGGCGCGCGGCGCGAAAATCTATGCCGAGCTCATCGGTTACGGCATGTCGGGCGACGCCTATCACATTACGGCGCCCGCGCCGGACGGCGACGGCGCCTATCGCTGCATGGAGATCGCGCTGAAGCGCGCCGGCATCAAGGTCTCCGATGTGGACTATGTCAATTCGCACGGCACCTCCACGCCGCTCGGCGACGAGATCGAGCTTTCGGCCGTGCAGCGGCTCGTCGGCAATGAGACTCCGCGCCTGTCGATGTCCTCGACCAAATCGGCGATCGGGCATTTGCTCGGCGCGGCCGGGGCCGTCGAGGCCATCTATTCCATACTGGCGCTCAATCACGGCGTCGCGCCGCCCACCCGCAATCTGGACAATCCCTCGGTCGAGACCGAAATAGACCTGGTGCCGCACAAGGCGCGGGAGCGGAAGATCGATATTGTCCTGTCCAATTCCTTCGGTTTCGGCGGCACCAACGCGTCCCTCGTGTTCCGGCGCGCGCAGTGAGCGGCGGTTCGCCGCTCCGGCTCGCGCTTGTGGACGAGGGATCGTTCCTGATTTCGCCACAAAGAACGATAGGGTAACGGGCGCGAGAGCGCCGCAAAGTCGTCGCAATCCTCCCGAGCGAGCGCGTTTTTCGAGTCGGCGAATTTGGATTTGATCCGAATCACGACGCGGCCCGAACCCAAGAGACGGAGTGTTCCCGATGAGCGATGCTCCAAATGGTTCGCCGGAGACGCCGAAGGACGGCGCGTCCGAGCCCAATTCCGAGCCCAAGAGCCAGTCCGAGCCCAAGAGCCAGTCCGAGCCCAAGAGCCAGGATTCCTCCTCTTTCTTCCGGCGCCGCGCCAGCCTGCGCAGCCCCGGGGAGGCGTTGCAGCCGGACGCGCCGCCTCCGCCTCCGCCGCGCTCCAAGAAGCGGGAGGGAACGCTCTCCGCAGTGAGCAGCTTCCTCTCTTTCCTGCTGGTGCTCGCGGTCGCCGGCGTCTTCGGCCTCATCGCCGTGCTGCACAAGCTGCGCGAACCGGGTCCGCTCGCCGCCGAGAAGATCGTCTATATCGCCCCGCACAGCGACGTTCCCGAGATACTCGCGCAGCTCGAGCGAGACGGCGTCATCGACAATCCCATGTTGATGAACATCGCCATGCTGATCGAGGGCGTGCGCGGCAAGCTGAAGCCCGGCGAATATGCGTTCAAGCAGAACGCCAGCCTGCGCGAGGTCATGGACGAGCTGGTCAATGGCCGGCAGATCCTGCATGGCGTGACCATCCCCGAGGGGCTGACGACCGAGCAGGTGGTCTCGCGGCTGCGCGACAGCGACGTGCTCGCCGGCGACATGGCGGAGCTGCCCAAGGAAGGCGCGCTGCTGCCGGAGACCTATAAGGTCGCGCGCGGCTATCCGCGCGCCAAGCTCCTGCTGAAGATGCAGGAGGATCAGCGCAAGCTGCTCGATCAGATCTGGGCGCGTCGCAATCCCGATTTGCCGGTGAAGACGCCCTATGAGCTGGTGACGCTCGCCTCCATCGTCGAGAAGGAGACCGGCCGCGCCGACGAGCGCCCGCGCGTCGCCGCGGTTTTCGTCAACCGGCTGCGCAAGGGCATGCGTCTGCAATCGGACCCCACCATCGTCTACGGGCTCGTCGGCGGCCGCGCGACGCTCGGCCGCGGCATTTTGAAGTCCGAGGTCGAGAAGTGGACGCCCTATAACACGTACGCCATCGACGGCCTGCCGCCGGGGCCGATCGCCAATCCGGGCCGCGCGGCGCTCGAGGCGGTCGCCAATCCCTCGCGCACGCCGGACCTCTATTTCGTCGCCGATGGCACGGGCGGCCATGTGTTCGCCGAGACGCTCGACCAGCACGCCAGAAATGTGCAGCGCTGGCGGCAGATCGAGAAGGACAGGGCCTCCGGCGTCGATCGTCTGGAGCCGGGCTCCGTCGTCGGGCCGACACAGTCCGCCCCGCGTGAGAAACGCGGCGACGCGGCGATCGGTCGTCTGGTCGCGCTCGCCGACGCGAGTATGGAGCCGCAGATCGCGGCGGGCGATCCCCGCCACGGCGCGTTGAAGCGAATCGGCGCCGCTCTACCGGCCATCCCTTTCGAATATGCCGGCGACAATGAGGAGAGCCTGAGGCTCGCCGCCGAGCGCGCCGCCGCGGCCACGATGGCGGCGCCGCCGCTGTTCACCACGCAATTCGCGCAGCGCGCACAACCAGAGGCGCGAGCGGCCGTCACGCTGGTGGCGAGCGCTGCTTCGGACGATTCGCAGGCCGGCTCCGACGAGTTCGCGGAGGATGATGGGCTCGATTCGGCGTCGAGCTATCCAGTCTCCAGCGCGCTGCGCGCCGAGCAGCGCGCCCGCGCCGCCCGGCTGGGACTTTCCGTCGAGGAGCGACCCTTGCCGCTCTCGGCCTCCGCGGACGCCGCTCAGCCGCCGCGCTCCGGCCGCGCCCGCGCCTTCGACGCTTCGGAAGGCACGGCGCTCGATCCGCTGCGCGACCGCGGCTGGGATTTGAACTCCGCCAAGACAGTGCCCGATGTGGCGAAGTTTCGGTGACGAGCGAGCGGCGCTCAGCGCGCAGCGAAAGACCAAACTCCGCTCGCCGCTCGCCCTTCGCCCTGACCAAGGATTGCAATGTCTCTCGCCAGCATGACCGGCTTCGCCCGCGCCCACGACAGTCTCGGACCGTGGCGCTACGCCTGGGAGATCAAGACTGTCAATTCCAAGGGGCTCGACCTGCGGCTGCGCGCCCCGCCCAATTTCGACGCGGTGGAGGTGAAGGCGCGGGCGCTCATCGCGGGCCGAATCGCCCGCGGCTCCTGCTTCGCCAATCTCACGGCGCGGCGTGACGACGCTCTCGTCGAGACGCGCGTCAATCGCGCCGCGCTCGAGCGTCTGCTGAAGGCGCTGGACGATGTGCCGCTGCACGCGTCTTTGAGACCCGCTTCGCTCGATGGATTGCTCGCCGTGCGCGGCATCGTCGAAGTCATCGAGCAGGAAGACGACGAGGAGCAGCGCAATGCGCTCGACGCCCAGGTGCTCGCGACTCTGGCGCAGGCGCTCGACGCGCTCGCGGCCTCGCGCGGCGCGGAAGGCGCGGCCATCGGCGAGGTGCTGACGGCGCGGCTCGCGCGCATCGGCGAATTGACGGCGCAGGCCGAAGCGCTGCCCGGCCGCTCCGCCGAGGCGGTGCGCGCCCGCCTCACGAGCCAAATCGCGGCTCTGCTCGAGACGGGCCATTCCTTCGATTCGCAGCGCCTGCATCAGGAGGCTGTGCTGCTCGCGGTCAAGGCCGATATTCGCGAGGAGCTCGATCGGCTGAAGGCCCATGTGACGAGTGGTCGCGCGCTGATCGAAAAGGGCGGGCCGATCGGCCGGCGCCTCGATTTCCTCGCCCAGGAATTGTCGCGCGAGACCAACACGCTCTGCGCCAAGTCCAATGACGGCGCGCTCACCGCTATCGGTCTCGAGCTCAAGATCGAGGTCGAGCAGTGGCGCGAGCAGGTGCAGAATATTGAGTGAGCGGCGAGTAATGAGTAGTGAGTGGCGTGTGGACGCCGCCCGCCCCACGCCAACTCGCCACTCACTGCTCATTACGGACTCGTGATGCCCATAACGCCGGACCGCCGCGGAATCGTCCTCATTCTCTCCTCGCCCTCCGGCGCGGGGAAGACGACGCTGACGCGAATGCTGCTGCAGAACCGCGAGCTCGACCTCACGCTCTCCATTTCGGTGACGACGCGGCCGCGCCGCTCGAGCGAGGTCGACGGCATCCATTATTCCTTCATTTCCAAGAACCGCTTCGAGTCGATGCGCGACAATGGCGAATTGCTGGAATGGGCCGAGGTCCACGGCAATTATTACGGCACGCCGCGCGGACCCGTCGACGAGATCTTGCGCGAAGGCCGCGACGCCCTCTTCGACATCGACTATCAGGGCACGCAACAGGTTCGCGAAAAGATGGCCGCGGACACTGTCACCGTCTTCATCCTGCCGCCGTCGATGAAGGAGCTGCGCGCGCGTCTCGAGCGCCGCGCCGAGGATTCGCGCGAGGCGATCGAGCGCCGCCTCGAGAACGCGCGCAACGAGATCCAGCGTTGGAAGCAATATGACTATGTGCTCGTCAACGACGATCTGCAGCGCAGCTTCGACGATCTGCTCGCCATATTGCGCGCCGAGCGTCAGCGCCGGCCGCGGCGCCTCGCTGGCATAGAGGCTTTCGTCGCGCGCCTTTTGAGCGAGTGACACGCGCGCCGCCGCGCGCTGGAGCATCCTTCGAGGCTTTTTGCCTGCCGCAAAAGGCGCCTCAGGATGAGGGAGTGGTTCGAAAGGGAGAAGGATTTCAATCTCGCCATGATATTCTTAAAGCTCTTCGCTCCCGCCTTTGCGGCCTTCTCCCTCGCCGCCTGCAATTCCACACAGCCCGTCGCCGTCGCCGAGGCGCCGGCGCTCGCGACGCGCAATACGACGCCGGCGGGTTTCAAACTGCCGGAGGGCGCCGGTTGCTCGGGCGCCATCGCCCGCTATCGCGCGATCATGGACAACGACCTCGCCATGGGTCACGTGAATCAGGGCGTCTATTCGACCATTCAGGGCGAGATCGACGCCGCCGCCGCGGCCTGCTCGGCGGGCCGGGACGCGCAGGCCGTCGCGCTGGTGCGCGCGAGCAAGGCGCGCCACGGCTATCCCGGCTGAGCGCTCGCGACATTTCGTCCGGTCAGATTGGAAGCAATCTCAACTCGAGGCGTTGTGGCGCGACAGGCCTTCTACTACCTTGATATTCAAGCTCTAGCGCATTCGCAGGCAGGCTCGTGACGTCGCCTTCGCGCGTGGCGGTGGGCCGGTTCTTGCTTCGCTCCGCGCGGGGCGTGGGCGAAGGCGTCGAAACGATTCATCGAAAGGCGTGAAATGACATCCTCCCGAATTCTTCTCGTCGTCGCCGCTCTCGCGGCCGGCGCAGGCGCCGCTGTCGCGGCCGACGAGACCTCTCTCGAAATCTCCATCAAGGACCATCGCTTCTCGCCCGGCGAGCTGCATGCGCCCGCCGACAAACCGATCACCATCGTCGTTAAGAATCTCGATTCGACGCCGGAGGAATTCGAGAGCAAAGCGCTCAAGATCGAGAAGGTCGTCGCAGGCTCCGCCGAAATCACCGTGCGCGTGCGTCCGCTGAAGCCCGGCCGCTATCATTTCGTCGGCGAATATCACGAGGCCACCGCCAAGGGCGACCTCGTCGTCGAGTAAGGACAGGAAAATGCTGGGCGCTCTCATCATCGTCTTTCGCGAGGTCATAGAGGCGGGTCTCGTCATCGGCATCGTGCTCGCGGTCACGCGCGGAGCGCGCGGCTCGCGGGCCTATGTGTTCGGCGGCGTGGCTGCGGGGGCGCTCGGCGCCGGCGTCGTCGCGCTCTTCGCCGATGCGCTGTCGCAGGCCGTCGCCGGACGTGGGCAGGAGCTATTCAACGCTGGCATCCTCGCGGTGGCGGTGGTGATGCTCGCCTGGCACAACATATGGATGGCGCGCCACGGCCGCGAGCTCGCGAGCGAGCTGGCGGCCGCCGGCCGCGCCGCCGTCTCCGGCGACAAGTCTTTCCTCGCTCTGGCGCTCGTTGTCGCGCTCGCCGTGCTGCGCGAGGGCTCGGAAGTGGCGCTCTTTCTCTATGGAATTCTGGCTTCCGGCGAATCGGCGGGCGATCTCTTCGCGGGCGGCGTCGCCGGCCTCGTCCTCGGCGCGCTCGTCAGCGCGCTGACCTATTTCGGCCTCGTCACCATTCCGGCGCGGCATTTGTTCTCGGTCACGACGGCGATGATCACTCTGCTCGCGGCCGGTCTCGCGGCGCAATGCGCGGGCTTCCTGCAGCAGGCCTGGATCGTCACCGCTCTGTCGCAGCCCGTGTGGGACACCTCGGGCGTGCTGCCGGATTCGAGCCTTTTCGGCCGCGTGCTGCATACGCTGATCGGCTATGTCGACCAGCCGACAGCGCTGCAGGTGGTCGTCTATGTCGCGACATTGGCGTCGATCTTCATCGCCACCCGGCTCGCCGCCCCGCGGCCCCGCGCGGCCGGCGCCCACGCCGCGGCCGAGTAGAGCGCGCCGGGGATTATTTCCCCGGCTCGTCCGGCGTCGCTATGTCGATCTTGCGGATGACGCGTTCGGGCTCCGGGCGCACCAGGTCGATGGACAGCAGGCCGTTGACGAGATCGGCGCCGAGCACATGCATCCCTTCCGCCAGCAGAAATGCGCGCTGAAACTGCCGCGCGGCGATGCCGCGATGGAGGAACTGCCGCTCGCGGTCGTCCGCCTGCTTGCCGCGAATGACGAGCTGGCTCTCCTCCAGCGAGATCTCGAGCTGGTCGCGCGTGAAGCCCGCGACGGCGAGCGTCAGCCGCAGCCGATCGGGGCACGAATCCGTGCGTGGGAGCCGTTCGATATTATAGGGCGGATAGCCGTCGGAGCCCGAGCGGGTGACGCGGTCCAGCGCGCGTTCTATCTCGTCGAACCCCAATAGAAAGGGGGAATTGAGCGTCGGCAGTCGTGCCATGTCGAAGCCCTCGCGGCGCTTCTCTTTTGCGAAGAATCTGCGAGGCCCGGCGTCGGCGCCTCGAGGCCGTATATGGAGCCGAAGCTCGGCGCGATCAAGCGGGGCCGCTTGCACTCGGGTCGCGATCAGATCACCCATAGAGCGCGAGGCGGAGCCGAGCTTCTTTTCGGCGGCGTTTATGAAATGCGCCGACGAGCCGCGAGATGGCGAGTAGCGGCGTGATCTCCCGGCGGTGTTGCCAGCGCTGACCCATTGCATGCATTCGATCTCGCACGGTGAGTTTCGGTCGGGGAGCTCGACGCACATGGACTGCCGCAGCTGGATTTTGCGCGACTTAACAACGGCTGTCTAAAGCGTGCAGACCTAAGGCGCGCCGTTTATCGTCAAATTCGCCCTTGCTTTGATCGAGCCGTCATCATAATGCGTTTCGGGCTAGATAAATTACAGGAATAATAGGTAGGATATAATGACGGTATATCCTGAGACAAGTCCAAAAAAAACCACATTCTATCAGAAGCTTCTCGGCCTCGGTCAGCGCGACCGTGACGGCTCAGCTGTCACGAGCCCAGATAATACTCAGCTAGCTGTCGATATAAATCCTGAACAATCCTTGTCGCGCAACGAAGTTCTCAGTGCTTTATATTTCGGTCTGCTTGGACGCGAGCCAGATGAAATCGGTTTCAATGGTTATCTCGCAGCAATGCAAAATGGCGAGCCTCTCGCGTCGATCGTGAAGGGGATTGCGAATAGCTCTGAGTTTCTCTACCGTCATAGTCTCGTGCGCGTGGGAGCAGTCGAGCTTCCGGACCTGACAAAAAGATTTCCGCACAAATATCTCCGCTCGGATGGCGCACGGCAAATTTTCAATGCATCTGAAGACGAAGACTTTGATTTGATGCTACGTATGATCAATGAAAACCGATATTACGATCATCTCGGAGTTTGGAATCCGGAAATCGACCTGGACAAGAGAGTGACTGCCGCAATCGCGCTCGGGATAGGCGCGAAAAGTTGCGTGGAGCTCGGTTGTTTCAGTGGACCGGTGCTCAGCGTGCTCGCGGAACGTGGCGTCGATGTCTGCGGCGTCGAGTTCAGTCATCTCGCATTCATTATGGCTTACCCCAAGGTTCTCGATAAGCTGAAATACGGAGACCTTTTGGACGTAGAATTCGATCGGACTTTCGATATTTTCGTGGGAATGGATATTCTGGAGCATCTGAACCCGATTGAATTGCCAAAATACATCCGTCGTATCCGAGAGCTTGTCGCCCCGAACGGCTTCGCTCTCGTCAACTCTCCAATTATCGGGAAAGACGATGTCTTCGGCGTCGCCTTCGATCCATATCTCTCGGAATGGCGTGAGGCCGGAGACGACGCGCTCTGGCGGCATATGGATTGTGACGAAAAGGGTTGGCCTATGCACGGGCATCTCGTGTGGGCCAGCCCGCGCTGGTGGGAAAGCCTCTTTCTGAAAGAGGGTCTTGTCCGTGACCGACGGCTCGAGCGACATATCCATCTTTTGCTGAAAGATTTTTTCGATAAGGCTCCGGGCCGGCGGTCGCTGTTCCTCCTTCGTCGCGCCGATCATGAGCCCGACGTCGTCGAGATAGAGAAAAATCTGACGATCCGAATATCCGAAGCATTGGCGGTCCCGTGAAATCGCGCGACCGCGCCGGAGCCGGAGCCTGGTTTCCCGATCGTCATCAAACGCGGAGTCGGAGGTCGAGGCTAGCCATACGCGCCGATTTGTTGTATGCGGCGGCCACGAGTTTTCACCCCGCCGTCGCGCGGGGAGTTGGAGATCGAGACAAATGGCCGTTCCGAAGCGAAAAACCTCCCCGATGAAGCGCGGGTTCCGCCGCTCCGCCGACGCGATCAAAGCGCCGACCTATGTCGAGGACAAGGATTCGGGCGAGCTGCGTCGTCCGCATCACATCGACCTCAAGACCGGCATCTATCGCGGCCGGCAGGTGCTGAAGGTCAAGGCTCAGGAAGCCTGATCCTTTCAGCCGACGGGAATTTGTGAGCCCGACGCGCAATCAGCGCGTCGGGCTCACAGCGTTTCAGCGCGCCTGCTGCGCTTTTGCCAGCAGCGGCATGAGAATCGCGCGCGGCGCCGCGCGTCCCGCCGCGACGAAGAATTTATTGACGAGCCCCGGCACCACCACGCGCCGGCCGGAGAACAGCGCCTCATAGCCCTGGCGCGCGACCTCCTCGGCCGGCAGCAGCGCGGGCTTGACCGCCGTCATCTCGCCCTTGAAGTCGAAGCCGGCGCGCGCCTGGAAGCCGGTGCGCACCGGGCCGGGGCATAGTGCAGTCACGCGCACGCCTTGGGGTTTCAGTTCCTCCGCCAGCGCCTCGCTGAAGGAGCGGACATAGGCTTTGCTGGCGTAATAGACGGCGAAGCCCGGCCCCGGCATGAAGGAGGCGACCGAGGCGACATTCAATATGCCGCCACGCGCCTCGATGACCGAGGGCAAAAAGCGCAGGGTCAGCGCCGTCAGCACCCGAATATTCAGATCGACGATCGCCAATTGCTCGGCGGCGTCGAGCTCGGCGACGCGGCCGATGAGGCCGAAGCCGGCGTTGTTGACGAGAATATCGGGCTTTCGCCCGGCCGCGTTCAGCGTCTCGGCGAGACGATCGCCAGCGCCTGCTTCGCAGAGGTCGAGATCGACGACGAGCGGCCGCTCGGCCGCGCCCGAGGCGTGGATCTCATCTGCCAGCGCCTCCAGCTTCTCGCGGCGGCGGGCGACCAGCGTCACATGATGACCCTTGCGGGCGAAAATGCGGGCGAGCTCGAGGCCGATGCCGTCCGAGGCTCCTGTGACGATTGTGGTGGTCGCGGCGTCGCTCATGTCTCAGCTTCCCCAGGGTCCGGCCCGGACCGGCTTGTCGGCGTCCTTCGCAGCCTGGCGCAGCGCGACGCGATCGCGCGTCGAGACGCCGAGCAGCTCGGCGACGCGCCAGATCACATTCTCCTCGAATTCATGCACCTCGCCGTCGGCATAGGCCATTTCCCACAACATCCCGATGACGGCGCGGCGTCCGTCCTCGTCGAGCAGCCGCTTCAGCACTTGGGTGAAGCGATAGAGATCGACGGCCTCGCGCTCGCTCTCGGCCGCGGCCTCGATGAGCGCGCGGGCGGCGGCGTGGTCCAGGCCGAAGCGCGTCTCCACCAGCTTCTGCAGCAGCGCGCGCTCGCCGGCGTCGAACTCCCCGTCGATGGAGGCCAGATGCACCAGCAGCGCGACGGCGGCCAGACGATAATCGGCCGCCTCGAAGGGCCGGCGCCGCGAGGCCGCGCCGGAGACTTCGTCGAGAAAAGCGCGGAGGGCGTCGAGCATGGAAGCGCAGCCTCGAGGTTAGGGGCGTTCTACGCTCTATATGGTGACGGGCGCGCCAAGCATAGCCCGCGCGCCGAGCATAGCCCGCGGCCACGCCCTCTTTGCGCGCCGCTGGACGCGGCGGAATCGCCGCAGGGACTCGGCCTGCGCAATTGGCGATTGACAATGCTTTGAATTCTCTTTACCTACCCACTTGCTGCAATGCAGCGTGACTCGTTCCGGCCGCGTGGATCGCTCCCACAGGGGATCGGAGCCGTAGAGCGAGTCCTCATCACGACGACGGCCCGATACGCGGGGCAGGTCTCCCATCCATCGCTGCATGGCCACGCGCGGGAACCGTTTTCGCGCGCATGCCGCTTATTTCGAAAGTTACGCAGTGACCACTTTCGCAGATCTCGGCTTCGCCGAGGTCATTCTGCGCGCGCTCGCGCAGGAAGATTATGTGACGCCCACGCCGATCCAGGCCCAGGCGATTCCCGCTCTTCTCCAAGGCCGAGACCTGCTCGGCATCGCCCAGACGGGCACCGGCAAGACCGCCGCATTCGCTTTGCCGATCCTGCAGCGGCTGCTCGACGACCGCCGCCGCCCGGCCCCCAACACGACGCGCACGCTGGTGCTCGCCCCGACGCGCGAGCTCGCCGCGCAGATCGCCGAAAGCTTTCGCGCCTATGCGCGATTCGCCCACATGAACATCGGCGTCATCGTCGGCGGCGTCGCCCACGGCCCGCAGATCAGAATGCTCGCCGGCGGGCTCGACGTGCTCGTCGCGACGCCCGGCCGTCTGCTCGATCATATCGCCGCCGGCCATCTGCGGCTCGAGACGACGCGGACGATCGTGCTGGACGAGGCCGATCATATGCTCGACCTCGGCTTCGTCGTTCCGATTCGCAAGATCGTCTCGCGCCTCCCCAAGGAGCGGCAGAATCTCTTCTTCTCGGCGACCATGCCGAAGGAGATCGCCTCGCTCGCCGACGACATGCTGCGCGATCCCGTCACCGTGCGCGTGACGCCGGAGGCGACGACGGCCGAGCGCGTCACGCAAAGGGTGATCCTCGTCGACGGGGCCGCCAAGCGCGACGTTCTGCTCGAGCTCTTTTCCGATCCGAGCTTCTCGCGCGCCATCGTCTTCACGCGCACGAAGCGCGGCGCCGATCGCGTCGCGCAGCATCTCGCGGTGAACGCCGTCGGGGCCTCGGCGATTCATGGCAATAAGAGCCAGAATCAGCGCCAACGCGCGCTCGAGGACTTCCGCGCCGGGCGCACGCGCGCGCTGGTGGCGACCGATATCGCCGCGCGCGGCATCGATATCGACGGCGTCAGCCATGTGGTGAATTTCGAGCTTCCGGAGACGCCCGAGGCCTATGTTCATCGCATCGGCCGCACCGCGCGCGCCGGCTCTGCGGGCGCCGCTGTCTCGCTCTGCGACAATAGCGAGAAGCCGCTGCTCAAGCAGATCGAGCGCGTGACCCGCCAGACGCTGGCTGTCGTCGACCGCCGTAGCGCCGGGGGCGCCGCCGCCGAGAGCGATTCGCCGCGCCGTCCGCATGAGCACAGGCGCACGCATCAGGAGCCGGGACGCGCCGCGCGCCATCCGGCCAAGCCCGGCGAGCATGCGCGTCCGCCGCAGCAGCAACAGCAGCGCCGCCGCGGCAAGCCGGGCAGCCGGCGGCCGGAGCATTCCGCGCCGCGCTCATTCGCCTCCGAGTAAGCAAATCCTACGACTCTCCGCTCTATGCTCGTGACGCTCTTCGTGTCTTAGTGGTTCATTCACCACGAAGACACGAAGCTCGCGACGTAGCGGGGAGTTCGCCATGGTCTTCGATCTCGTCATCGTCGGCGGCGGCGTCAATGGCTGCGCCATCGCCCGTGACGCCGCCGGACGAGGCCTGAGCGTCCTTCTGCTGGAGCAGACAGACCTCGCCGCCGCCACCTCCTCCGCCTCGACCAAGCTCGTCCATGGCGGGCTGCGCTATCTCGAGCAATATGAATTCCGCCTCGTGCATGAGGCGCTGGCCGAGCGCGAGCTTCTGCTCGCCGCCGCGCCGCATATCATTCATCCGCTGCAATTCATCCTGCCGCATGAGCGCTCGATCCGCCCGGCCTGGCTGGTGCGGCTCGGACTCTTCCTCTACGACCATCTCGCGCGACGACAGCGCATCCCCGGCTCGACGACGGTCTTTCTCGAGGGAACGGCCTTCGGCGCGCCGCTCACGGCCGATCATCGCCTGGGATTTTCCTATTACGATTGCCAGGTCGATGATTCGCGGCTCGTCATACTGGAGGCGCTCGACGCTTTCGAACGCGGCGCCGATATTCGCGTCGGCGCAAAGCTCGTCGGCGCGCGGCGGGAGGGCCCGCAATGGATCGCCAGCGTCGCCGGCGCCGATGGAAGGCTCGAGGAAATCCGCGGCCGCGCGCTCGTCAACGCCTCCGGGCCCTGGGTCTCGCAGACGCTGGAGCATCGCCTCGGCCTCCGCTCGCGCAAACATGTGCGGCTGGTCAAAGGCTCGCATATCGTCACGCGCAGGCTCTATGAGGGCGCGCAGGCCTATATGCTGCAGCGTCCGGACAAGCGCATCATCTTCGCCATACCTTTCGAAGAGGATTTCACCCTCGTCGGCACGACCGATATTCCCTTCCCCGGCGAGCCCGGACCGGTCACGATCTGCGAAGACGAGACGGATTATCTCCTCGAGGCGATCGAGCATTTCTTCCGCAGGAAGATCGCGCGCAGCGATGTCGTCTGGAGCTATTCGGGCCTGCGCCCGCTCTATGACGACGGCTCGCTCGAGGCCTCGGTGGTCACGCGCGACTATGCTTTCGATCTCGACGCGCAGGGCGGCGCAGCGCCGGCGTTGTCCATCTTCGGCGGCAAGATCACGACGGCGCGTCGCCTCGCCGAACATGCGCTGGACGAGCTCGCGCCCTTCTTTCCACATATGCGCGCGGCCTGGACCGGCGGCGCTGTTCTGCCGGGCGGCGATCTCGGCCGCGGCGGCTTCGACGCTTTTCTCGCCGATGTGACGCGCGCCAAGCCTTTTCTGGAACCGCGTCTCGCGCGCCGGCTGGCGGGGGCCTATGGGACGAGGGCGTGGCGCTTTCTCGAGCGGGCGAAATCTCTCGCCGATCTCGGCGCCGATCTCGGCTTCGGCCTGACCGAGGCGGAGCTCGACTATCTTCGCGCGCATGAATGGGCGCGCACGCCGGAAGACGTGCTGTGGCGACGCTCCAAGCTCGGCCTGCGATTCGACGCGGCGCAGACGCAAGCGCTCGCGCGCGCGCTCACGCCGCGTGGGGCCGCGTGAAGCTCACGAGTTTATGCCAGCGAAAAGCCGCGACCGGCGTCGCCTCGAGCCCGGCCTCTCGCGCCTGCGCCTGCAAGGTCGAGAATGTCTCCGGCTTGTCGTTCTCGACGAGATGGGCGCAGGTCGATTCGCATTCATCCGGCGTCAGCGCGCTCCAATCGCGTCGCAGCCATTCCACATAATGCGCGTGATAGACGGGAAGCGTCTCGTCCTCCTCGCGAATGACGTCGGTCATCAGCAGCAGACCGCCGTCCGCGAGCCGTGCGGCGGCGCGGTGGAAAAATTCGGCCTTCTGCTCCGTCGCGAGATGATGCAGAGCAAAGCTCGTATGGATGACGTCGAAGCGCTCCTCGCTCGCGTCGAGGGCGGCGAGCAGATCCTCGCGGCGCAGCGTCGCGGGGCATGGCAGGACTTTCAGATTCTCCGCGGCGAGGCCGAGCGCGGTCTCCGAGAGATCGACGCCGACATAGCGCCGCGGCCGCAACCGCGAGAGATGCGGCGCGAAGACAGAGGCGTCGCCACAGCCGAGATCGAGGATTGAGAAACCCTCGTCGCCGAAGGCCGAACGCAGCGTCGCTTCGACGCGCGCGCCGATCTCGCGGTGCGACATGTAATCGGCGTCGACGATCTTGCGATAGGTGCGCCAGGCGGCGAAGAATGCGTCTGCGGGTTGGTTCGTCATCTCAAAGCCAATCCTAGAGTTTCGGCCCTCATAACATAGCTGGCGTCATTTGTGTCTTCGTGGTCGAATTCGCCACCGAGACACGAGGGCGGAGGTCGTGATGACCAGATATGTCGGCGCGATCGATCAGGGCACGACGAGCTCGCGCTTCATCGTCTTCGATCACGACGGCGAGGTGGTCGCGCTCGACCAGCGCGAGCATGCGCAAATCTATCCGCGCCCCGGCTGGGTCGAGCATGACGCGACAGAAATTTGGCGCAATACGAGCGGCGTCATCGCCGGCGCGCTGACGAAGGCGGGACTGACGCCGGCCGATCTCGCTTGCGTCGGCCTCACCAATCAGCGCGAGACGACGTTGCTCTGGGACGCCCGAACCGGCGAGCCGCTGCATAACGCCATCGTCTGGATGGACATGCGCACCGAGGCGCTCGTCGCGCGTTTCGCGGCGCAAGGCGGCAAGGATCGGCTGCGCGCAAAAACAGGTCTGCCGCTCTCCACCTATTTCTCGAGCCTCAAACTCGTCTGGCTGTTCGAGAATATTCCCGGCACGCGCGAGAAGGCGGCGGCCGGCGAGGCGCTGTTCGGCACGATGGATTCGTGGATCGCGTGGAATCTCACCGGACGCCATTTCACCGACGCGACCAACGCCTCGCGCACGCAGCTGATGAATCTCGAGACGCTGCAATGGGACGAGGAGCTGCTCGCGCTCTTCGACATTCCGCGCGCCTGCCTGCCGGAAATATGCTCGTCGAGCGAAATCTACGGTCTCTGCCGCGGCCCGCTCGCGGGCGTCGCGCTCGCGGGCGCGCTCGGCGATCAACATGCGGCGCTGATCGGCCAGGCCTGTTTTTCGCCCGGCGACGCCAAGAACACTTATGGCACGGGCTGCTTTCTGTTGATGAACATAGGCGAGACGCCGCGGCTCTCGACCAAGGGCCTGCTCACGACGCTCGCTTACAAGCTCGGCGAGGAGAAGCCTCTCTATGCGCTGGAGGGCTCCGTCGCCATCGCTGGCGCGCTGGTGCAATGGCTGCGCGACAATCTCGGAATCATCGAGAAGAGCGCGGATATCGAAAAACTCGCGGCGAGCGTTCCCGACAATGGCGATGTCTATTTCGTGCCCGCCTTTTCGGGCCTCTATGCGCCCTATTGGCGCGAGAGCGCGCGTGGGCTGATCGCGGGGCTCACGCGCTTCTCGACGAAGGCGCATATCGCCCGCGCGGCGCTGGAGGCTGTCGCCTTCCAGACCTTCGACGTCGTCGCGGCGATGGCGGCGGATTCCGGCGTCGCGCTCGAGGAGCTTCGCGTTGACGGCGGCATGGCCGTCGACGAGCTGCTGATGCAGTTTCAGGCGGACATTCTCGGCGCGCCTGTGGTGCGGCCGCGCTGCATAGAGACGACGGCGCTCGGCGCCGCCTATGCGGCGGGACTGGCCACAGGCTTCTGGAAAGACACGCAGGAGATCGCCGCGCATTGGCGGGCCGAGCGAAGATGGCGGCCGGGAATGCCGCAGGAGGAGC
>Ga0265328_10000526_pt1 | contig 17853 bp, 18 predicted proteins | sample 41624metaG_FD_202086 | JGI IMG/M metagenome (GOLD analysis project Ga0265328, IMG submission 202086) | Rhizosphere microbial communities from Carex aquatilis grown in University of Washington, Seatle, WA, United States - 4-16-24 metaG | ecosystem: Host-associated > Plants > Roots > Rhizosphere...
TTGCGCGATCTCATCGCTCCGCAGGTGGAGCCGGGCTTTGGCGCCCTGCCCTATCGTCCCGATCAGATCATGCATCTTGAAGCCGATATCTCGCGCATCTGCGCCAACACCGGCTGGCGCCCGCGCATCGCGCTTCACGACGGGCTGAGAGCCCTTGCTGCGGCCGAAACGATGAAAAGCGACGCCGCATGAAACGCCTTTCGGCGCAGTGCCTGAAACGCGCCTTGAATGCAGCGCGCGATCATCGTCCGACGCGTTTTCTCGTCATCGGCGCGGTGAATACGCTGTTTGGCTATTCCGCCTATCTGCTGTTTCTGTTTCTCGTCCATGATTCCGTCGTGGCGCTGACGCTCGGCAATATCGTCGGCGTCCTCTTCAACTTCGTCTCGACCGGCCGGGTCGTGTTCAACTCCAGCGATCCGCGTCTGCTGACGCGCTTCTTCAGCGTCTACGCCTGTCTTTATGTCGTCAACATCGCCGCCTTGCGCGCGCTGGAGGCGGCGGGTCTCGGCGCGGCGCTGGCGCAGGCGCTGATCATTCTGCCGCTGGCGCTCGGCTCTTATCTTCTGCAGCGCGATTTCGTCTTTGCGCGCGCGAACACACAAGCGAGAGGCGCATGAAGACCATCTCCATCGTCACGCCCTGCTACAATGAGGACATGAACGTCCGCGACTGCCACGCTGCAATCAAGGCGCTGTTCGACGGGCCGCTTCAGGCCTATGCGCGCGAACATATCTTCTGCGACAACGCCTCCACCGACGATACGGCGACTGCGCTGCGCGCGTTGGCGGCGGAAGATCCTTGCGTGAAGATCATCCTCAACGCCCGCAATTTCGGGCCGCTGCGCTCCAATTTCAACGGCGTCATGGCCGCGACGGGCGACGCCGTGATTCTGTTCATGCCCGCCGACATGCAGGACCCGCCGGCGCTCATTCCCGAATTCGTGAAACTGTGGGAAGCCGGCTATGAGGTGGTCTATGGCATTCGCCGCCGGCGCGAGGAAAGCCTTTTGATGCGCAGCGTGCGCGGCGCCTATTACCGCACGCTCACGAGCCTCACCGATCTCACGGCGCCGCCCGGCGTCGGCGATTTTCAGCTCGCCGACCGCAAGGTCGTGGAGGCGATGCGCCAGATCGACGACGCCTTCCCCTTCATGCGCATGATGACCTTCGAATGCGGCTTTCGCGCGGTCGGCGTGCCCTACACCTGGACGCGGCGCCAGCGCGGCGTCTCGAAATATAATCTCGCCCGGCTGGTCGAAGACGGCATGAACGGGCTCGTCACCTTCACCGCGGCGCCCTTGCGCCTCACCCTCTTCGCCGGCTTCGCCATCGCCGCGGCGTCGCTCGCCTACGCCTTTTTCAGCTTCGTCACCGGGCTCATCTATTATCGCCAGCTCGCGGCGCCGGGCATTATGACGATCATCACCGCCGTGTTCTTTTTCGGCGGCGTGCAGCTGTTCTGCATCGGCGTGCTCGCTGAATATATTCTCGCCATTTATTCGCAGGTGCGACGCAAGCCGATTGTCTTCGAGCGCGAACGCATTAATTTCTGATGCGCTTTTTTGTTTGGCCGGGCGCGGCGAAACAAGCAGATACAGCGTCAGATCGCAATGGCGGGGCCTATTCCCGCAAAATCTCCGCATCTTGCGCCGGGCGCGGCGCTCGCGCGCGATCCACAGGCTCCCGCCGGCGGCTTTGACGCGGCCCTTGCGCAGCGGCTAAAAGCGCGCCCTGCTTGGCGCCGGGACGGCTTGATTCCCGAGGCGCCCCATTGTTTCGTGAAAGAGGGCGGGCATGAATTCGATCGTCGAACGCATCAGCGCAGAGCTGTCGGCCAAGCCCTGGCAGGTCGAGGCGGCCGTCGGCCTGCTCGACGGCGGCTCCACCGTGCCCTTCATCGCCCGCTACCGCAAGGAAGCGACCGGCACGCTGGACGATGTGCAATTGCGCAAGCTGGAGGAGCGGCTGCGCTATCTGCGCGAGCTGGAGGACCGCCGCAAGGCTGTTCTCGACTCCATCGAGCAGCAGGGCAAAATGACCGACGCCCTGCGCAGGACCATTGTCGACGCCGACAATAAGGCCCGGCTCGAAGACATCTACCTGCCTTTCAAGCCCAAGCGCCGCACTAAAGCGCAAATCGCGCTGGAGGCAGGCCTTGGCCCGCTCGCGGAAGCGCTGCTCGCATCTCCGGAAAAAGACCCGAAGACGCAGGCCGAAAGCTTCGTCGACGCGGAGAAAAATGTCGCAAGCGTCGACGCCGCGCTGGAGGGCGCCCGCGCGATTCTCGTCGAGCGCTTCGCCGAGGACGCGGACCTCATCGGCGGGCTGCGCGAGCTTTACTGGAGCCATGGCGCGCTGAAATCGAAACTGCGCGAGGGCAAAGAATCCGCCGGCGCGAAATTCTCCGACTATTTCGATTTTTCCGAGCCATTCGTGAAGCTCCCCTCGCATCGCATTCTGGCGATGTTCCGCGGCGAAAAGGACGAGGCGCTAGACCTTGAGCTTCTCGCCGAGAAAGAGCCGGGAATCGCCGGCTATGAAAGTCGCATTGCGCGGCGCTTCAACATTGAAGACAAAAAGCGCCCGGGCGACAAATGGCTTGTCGACACGGTGCGCTGGGCCTGGCGCACGAAAATAGAACTGCATCTCTCCGTCGATGCGCGGATGCGGCTGTTCCGCTTCGCCGAAGACGAAGCGATCCGCGTCTTCGCCGGCAATTTGCGCGACCTCCTGCTCGCTGCGCCGGCCGGCGCGCACGCGACCCTTGGCCTTGATCCTGGCTTTCGCACCGGCGTGAAGGTCGCCGTCATCGACCGCACCGGCAAGATTGTCGCGACATGCGCCATCTATCCGCATGAGCCGCAACGGCGCTGGGACGAGTCGATCGCCATTCTGGCGAAGCTTGCGCGCGATCACAAAATCGATTTGATCGCCATCGGCAATGGCACGGCCTCGCGCGAGACGGACAAGCTCGCGGGCGAACTCATCGCCAAACACCCGGAGCTGAAGCTCACCAAAATCGTCGTCTCGGAGGCGGGCGCCTCGGTTTACTCGGCGTCCGAATACGCATCGCGCGAATTGCCGGATCTCGACGTGTCGCTGCGCGGCGCCGCCTCCATCGCCCGCCGCCTGCAAGACCCGCTGGCGGAGCTTGTGAAGATCGACCCGAAATCCATCGGCGTCGGCCAATATCAGCACGATATTTCCGAGCAAAAGCTCTCGCGCGCGCTGGACGCCGTGGTCGAGGATTGCGTGAACGCTGTCGGCGTCGACGTCAATACGGCCTCTGCGCCCTTGCTCGCGCGCGTCTCCGGCGTCGGCGAAACGCTGGCGGCCAATATTGTCGCGCATCGCGACGCCAACGGCGCCTTCCGGACGCGCGAGGCGTTAAAGCAGGTGCCGCGCCTCGGGCCGAAAGCCTTCGAGCAAAGCGCCGGCTTTCTGCGAATCGTCGACGGCGACGATCCGCTGGATCGCTCCGGCGTGCATCCTGAAGCCTATCCGCTGGTGCGCAATATTCTGGAGACGGCGAAAACCGACATTCGCAGCCTCATCGGCGACGGCGCGACGCTGCGGCGCCTCGACGCCAAACGCTTCGTCGATTCGCGCTTCGGCCTCCCGACCGTGACCGACGTTTTCGCCGAGCTTGAAAAACCCGGCCGCGATCCGCGCCCCGCCTTCAAAACCGCCACTTTCCAGGAAGGCGTCGAGAAAATTTCGGATTTGAAGCCCGGCATGACGCTGGAAGGCGTCGTCACCAATGTCGCGGCCTTCGGCGCCTTTGTGGACATCGGCGTGCATCAGGACGGTTTGGTGCATATTTCGGCCATGTCGAAAAATTTCATCAAAGATCCGCGCGACGTCGCCAAGCCCGGCGATATCGTGCGGGTGAAGGTGCTGGAGGTGGACGCGCCGCGAAAACGCATTTCGCTCACCCTGCGCCTTGACGACGCCGTGGGACCGCAGGCGAAAGGCGGCCAGACGCGCGACGCGAGCGGCGGACGCGGCGGCCATCAGCCGCAGCAGCGCAGCGGGGCTAGCCCTGGCGCTGGCGCCAAGCCCGCCAGCGGGCCGGGAGGCCTCGGCGAAGCGTTGCTCGCCGCGCTGAAGCAGAAAGGCGGGAGCTGAACGCGCCTTCCCCCGCCAAACGCCGCATTATGAGACGCGGCGACGCGTGCCGTCGTCGCGCGCCAACGCTCCGCCTACTCCCTGAAAGTAATGGGCGCGCAGCGCGCCGTCATAGCGGCCGTTTGCGAGACAGCAGCGGCGGAAAGCTCTTGCCCGAGCCGCAGGGACAGGGATCGGCGCGGCCGAGCTTTTCGAGCAATTCCTTGCCGCCGCGGAGAATTCTGTCGCCGCGCTTCACATGGGTTTCGGAATTGAAGCCTTTTCGGCGCTTAGAGCTGCGCTCGAAAGCAGGGGAGGTCGTCGAAATCGGACGTCATTGTCGCCTCCATGGAAATTCGGGGATGGAGCGGGTGAAGGGAATCGAACCCTCGTATTCAGCTTGGAAGGCTGCTGCTCTACCATTGAGCTACACCCGCATGTTTCTCCTATGCCAAGCTACGCCGAATTTCGCAACGTTTTCCTCACGCGCAGGCGACGCAAGTTGCGAAATCCCCAAAAAGGCGCCGATTTCCCATTTGACAGCAAGGCGAAGGCCAACTAACCGGAGCGCCCGACGATCTTCCATTCCCGCTGGCGTTTTGCGCGCGGCTTCATCTTGAGGACATTCGGACCGTGGCAAAACCCGAGCTCGGCGCGAAGCGCCAATGTCAGTCCTGCGCGACGAAATTTTACGATCTGGGCAAGGATCCGATTATTTGCCCTAAATGCGGCACTGTGTTTCATGCCGCGCCTCTGACGCGCATGGCCGCGCGGCCGAGCGACGACGACGGCGAGCTGGAAAAGGATACGGAAACCGTGTCGCTCGATGAGGTCGTCGAGAGCGAGGCGAAGGCGGAAACGCTGGATGTCGGCGACGAAGTGGAGCTGGACGACGCCGGCGACGACGATGACACCTTCCTCGAAGAGGAAGAGGGCGAGGACGACGATGTCTCCGGCCTCATCGACGGCGACATTGAAAGCGACGAAGAAGGCTGACGCGGCGCGGCGCGCGGGCGAAAGACGGCGCCGGAGCCTCTCCGGCGCTTTTTTATTCCAAAAGCAAATTTCTCATATCGACGACATTGCGTCGTTCCGACGAGACTTGTCGGCGGCCGCGATGATTCGTCGCGCGGCGTCGCAATCCTGCCGTGATATCGCCGTGATCGGCCTGCCTCTTTTTTGTAATTTCGAGCACTTCGCGCGCGGCGCCCCGGCTGGCGAACGCAAGCTTGTCCAGCAAAAGCCGCGAAGAAACCTAAGGATAAATGTCTGATTTGGACGCTCCTGCTATAATTTCGTCAAATTTTTGTCTGCCGGGGAGAGAAATCGGGCTCCCGTTCCGACGCCGCCGGGGTCGGAAAACCCGGGAAATTCTAATTTTGCGATTTCCACTTGACGCGTTCCGTGCTGCTAACCCGGTTCGGGCGTAGTCATGCAAATAAAATCCACGAAAATCTCCGCCGGTTCGACTTCGTTTAGTTGCGGGATCAAAAAAAATGGGGTAAGTATAGTTACATCTTCCGCCGAATCAGCGAAGGCGTTCCTGGCAGACCGGGTTGTCGTTCGATAGCGTCGCAACACATCCGGGCCGGGCAACAGTCTTCAAAGCGCAAAAGAAGGCGATGAGTAGCACTATGACGACCACGAATAACATCGAACTCGCTGCCGATATCGTTTCTGCCTATGTCAGCAACAACTCCGTCCCTGCGGCCGATCTTCCCGGCCTCATCCACGAAGTTTACAACGCGCTGACCCGCGTCGGTTCGGCCGTCGTCGCGGCGCCGGTCGAAGCGCCCAAGCCGGCCGTCGCCATCAAGAAATCGGTGACGAACGATTATATTATCTGTCTCGAAGACGGAAAACAGTTCAAATCGCTCAAGCGCCATTTGCGCACGCAATACGGACTCTCGCCCGAGGAATATCGCGAGAAATGGGGCCTGGCCGCCGACTACCCGATGGTTGCGCCCAATTATGCGCGCGCGCGCTCCAATCTCGCCAAACAGATGGGCCTTGGTCAGCAGCGTCGTCGCCGCGCCAAATAATCGCCTGCGGATAATTATCCGCATCGGCTTTGCTCTTCTCTGCAAAAGCGAGAGAGCGACACTTTACGCGAGCCGCGATCCGACGCCCTCGGATCGCGGCTTTTGCATGTCGCCCCGCCTGTGTCGTCTGACGCCGGCCTTTGGCGCGGGTCGTATCCCGCGCGTAAATTGTCAACCTCTGTTGCAAAAATGCCACGCGGCAGGCAATTCGGTTCGGAACATTCGTCCGCGCCCGGCGGACGCTTGCGTCGGGGGCGGCGCTGCGAGACATATTGTCCCAAGCCGTCGTCGCCTGCTTGTTCCGGCGATTCGGCTTTTCCTCCCGCTCTCGCACCTGACGAGGAAAACACCTGATGCGGCGGCATGTCTTTGCATTGCTTGGCGCGGTCAGCGCCTTCTGCGCCCTGACGCAGAACGCGCAATCGCGCGAACAGGATCTGATCAGCTCGATCTTCAACCCGGCTCCGGTCGCGGCGCACGCCGCCGACGGGCGGCCCCAGGCGACCGCCATTCCGCGCGAAGTGGTGGGCTATTCCGGCGCCTTCGCGCCCGGCACCATCGTGATCTCCACCACCGAGCGCCGGCTCTATCTGGTTCTCGGCAACGGTCAGGCCCTTCGCTACGGCGTCGGCGTCGGCCGCCCGGGTTTCGAATGGTCAGGCACGCGCTATATCGCCTCCAAGCGCGAATGGCCGGATTGGACGCCCCCGTCGCAGATGCTGCGTCGGCGTCCCGATCTGCCGCGCCATATGGAAGGCGGAATCAATAACCCGCTTGGCGCGCGCGCCATGTATCTCTCCGGCACGCTCTACCGCATTCACGGCTCCAACGAGCCGGAATCCATCGGTCAGGCCGTGTCGTCGGGCTGCATCCGCATGACCAACGACGATGTGACAGACCTCTACGAGCGCGTGAAGGTCGGAACGCGGGTCGTCGTCACGCACTGAGTTTTCGCTATTTGCGGCGGGGCGCGCGCTCCGCCGCTTATTCTGCGGCAGGCGGCGGCGCGTCCGCCCCGCAATGATCCTCGCCACGCCCGGCCCGCGCCGCCTCATCGGCCGCGAAATCGCCCCGCCGGCGGCGGCTCCCGATAATAAATGCGCGACCCGCTGCGCCGATTTATCGAGCGACGCGCGGCGCATATCGGCGATCCAATTACATAACGGTTTTACGCTTCGCCCGGACGGTCGCGATCGAGCCCCTTGGCCGCAAGCGCCGCGAGATAGTGCGCGAAATTGCTTTCCTGCGCCGCGCCGAGTTGGCGCAGATAGCTCCAGGTGAACAGGCCGCTGTCATGCCCGTCGTCGAAAACGGGGCGCACGGCGTAATTTCCGACCATGCTGAGACCGGCGATGCGCACATTGCGCTTGCCGCCCACGGTCTTGTGTTCCTGCTCGCCATGGCCGCGCACTTCCGCGCTGGGGCTGAACACGCGCATATATTCGGCCGGCAAAGCGTACACCGCGCCGCTGTCGAAACTGACGCGCAACAGCCGGCCATCCTCCAGAAGGCGCAATTCCGTCGGCCAGGCTCCGCTCTGAGGCATCTGTCGCCGCTCCGCTTGACCGCTTCGTCCGCTTCGGGCTTCACGCGCCCGTTCCGCCACTATATTAGAGGGTCAGGCGGCGCAAGTGCGGCAGCGCGCGCCATAACCCCATTTGACGCCGAACGACCATGAACGTCCATAATCCGTCGCCTCTCATCGCTGCGCCCGCGCCGCTGGTCGATCCCTTCGGCCGGAAGATTTCCTATCTGCGCGTTTCGGTGACGGATCGCTGCGATTTTCGCTGCGTCTATTGCATGTCGGAACATATGCAGTTCCTGCCCCGCCGCGATCTGTTGACGCTGGAGGAGCTTGACCGCCTGTGCAGCGCCTTCATCGCCCGCGGCACGAAAAAGCTGCGGATCACCGGCGGCGAGCCGCTGGTGCGCCACGGCGTGATGAGCCTTTTCCGGTCGCTGTCGCGCCATATCGAGAGCGGCGCGCTGGAGGAGATGACGCTCACCACCAACGGCTCGCAGCTCGCGCGTTTTGCAAAAGAGCTGGCGGCCTTTGGCGTGCGGCGGATCAATATCTCGCTCGATACGCTGGATGCGGCGCGTTTTCGCGAATTGACCCGCACCGGCGATCACGCCGCAGTGATGGCGGGAATCGACGCCGCGCTTGACGCCGGGCTCGCCGTGAAGCTGAACGCCGTGGCGCTCAAAGGCGTGAACGAGGACGAATTCGTCGCGCTCACGCGCTTCGCCCATGCGCGCGGCATGGACCTGACCTTCATCGAGGTGATGCCGCTCGGCGAAGTCGACGGCCCCGCCCGCGTCGACCAATATCTGCCGCTGGATGCGGTTCGCCGAACCCTCGAAACGGCCTTCACGCTGGACGACATCGACTATCGCACCGGCGGTCCCGCCCGCTATGCGCGCGTCTCCGAAACCGGCGGACGCGTCGGCTTCATCACGCCGCTCACCCATAATTTCTGCGAGAGCTGCAATCGCGTGCGCGTCACCTGCACCGGCCAGCTCTTCATGTGTCTCGGGCAGGAGGACGTCGCCGATCTGCGCGCGCCGCTGCGCGAAAGCGCCGACGACGCCGCGCTCCACGCGGCGATCGAGGCCGCGATTTTGCGTAAGCCGAAGGGCCATGATTTCATCATCGACCGCGAGACGCGCGCGCCTGCGGTTTCCCGCCATATGAGCGCGACCGGAGGCTAGAGCAAAGTCCGAAAAAGGCATAGGCCCTTTCGACGAAATTTTGCTACAGCCTTTTGAATCTGAAGCGCAAAACAGCCAGAGTCCGTTAAAGACATGTCCGCGAAAACAACCGTCGCCTTCATCGGGCTCGGCGTCATGGGCTATCCCATGGCCGGCCATCTCGCCCGTCGCGGCGGCCATGCCGTCTCGGTCTATAATCGCACCGCGGCGAAGGCCGAGCGATTCGCCGGCGAATTTTCCGCACGTGCCGCGGCGACGCCGCGGGAAGCCGCCCTGGGAGCGGCTGTCGTCTTCTCCTGCGTCGGCAATGACGATGATCTGCGCTCGGTGACGCTGGGGGCGCACGGCGCTTTCGCCGGAATGACGCCCGGCGCGGTCTTCGTCGACCACACCACCGCCTCCGCAAACGTAGCGCGCGAACTCGCCGCCGCCGCCAGGGAGCGCGGCCTTGGCTTTATCGACGCGCCCGTTTCGGGCGGCGAAGCCGGCGCCGTGAACGGCGCCCTCACGGTTATGTGCGGCGGCGCGGCGGAGGATTACGCCAGGGCCGAGCCCGTGATCGCCGCCTACGCCAAGGCCTGCCGACTGATGGGGCCGACGGGCGCGGGACAACTTACCAAAATGGTGAATCAGATCTGCATCGCCGGCCTGGTGCAGGGCCTTGCAGAAGGCTTGCATTTCGCGACAAACGCCGGGCTCGACGCAACGGCCGTCATCGATCTCATCAAGAACGGCGCGGCGCAAAGCTGGCAAATGGAGAACCGCCATAAAACAATGCTTGAGGGCGAGTTTAATTTTGGCTTCGCTGTCGAATGGATGCGTAAGGATCTGGCGATCTGTCTCGATGAAGCCCGGCGCAACGGCGCGCATCTGCCCGTCGCGGCGCTCGTCGACCAATTTTATTCTGAGGTCGAGAAAATGGGCGGCCGCCGCTGGGATACGTCCAGCCTGATCGCTCGCCTGACGAAATAATTTTATTGTTGCGCCTGCGCCGTTGCCCGACTAGCGTTGCGCGCAACTTTGGTCGCAAAATAATGCGCAGCCGCCTGCCTCTCATGCAGAAATAATATTTAAGGTTGTGCGCCTGTTGAGAGGCAACTATGAATAGAATATTCTCGCGGCGCTGGAACGGGTTTCTGATTATACTGCTGTCGCCGCTGCTCCTTCCGCTGGGTCTCGCCTATCTCGGCGTCGGACTTGTTTTCCCGCTCATCTCCCGCGAGGCCGTCGGACGCTTCGCCGGCTGGCGAATGCTCGACGACGACTGCGCCGATCATTATTTCGCGCCGTGCGTCGAGTTTGTCGACAAAAGCGGGCGCGCCCATGAATTCGTCAGCGGCGAAGGCGTTTACGGCGCAGAACCGCCCGCCTGGGACGAGAACCAGCCGCTCGCCGTGCGCTATCTCGCCTTCGCGCCGGATTACGCCGATCTGAAAGGACGCAATCCGTTTTACAGCGTCGGCGCCTTGCTCGTGGTGATGAGCGCGCCGCTGTGGTCGGTGTGCGCCGCAATGTTTCTCCTCTATTTCATCGCCGACTACATGGTCGCCGTGGCTCGAACCTTCGTCGGCCGCGCTTCGGACGTCAGCAGCGCGCTGCCGGACCTTTTTGCGGGCCATTTCTCCGCGTCGCCGAAAAAGATTTTTTGATCGGCGGCGCGTTTTTTTTTGCGACCTGTGCAACCGCGCACATCCTTCGCGCGTTGACTATGGACAATGGAGGACATTGCTTCTCCATCGATCGCAAGAGGTCGCCATGTCCGCAGCCCCCGACGCAATTCTGGCCCGCCGCGCGTCCCGCGTCATTCTCGCTTTGACCGCCGTCGTGAGCCTCGGCGCAGCTGTCGCGGCCGCCCCCGCCGCGCCGCAGCCCGAAGCGGTGACGCGCGCGCTCGCCGAGAAAGCGCGGCTCGACCTTGCCGACGCGTCGCCTTCGGTTCGGCCTCTGGCGCGCGGCCCTGCAATCCGCGTCGGCCGCGCCTATGACGCCGAGGACGAGGATTGCACGCTCGCGGTCACGCAGACGCCGGACGCGCACGGACGCATAACGGAAACGCGTCGCCTTTCCTGCGCGCAATAGCGCAGCTCGGCTCGATGCGGATTGGGCCGGCGACGATAGCGCCCGGGAGGGGCGCGGTCGTTCCGGCCTTTTTCTTCGCGCTGCAGCGAACAAGCGTTGACGCTTTGGCGCCGCCTACCTACTGTGCCGCCCGAATTCCCCCCGCACAGTCAAGGTCCATGTCTTCCGCGTCCATGTCTTCCGCGCCCTTTCCCCTATCCGCCGATCTCCTTGAAGCAGCGCGCGTGTCGCCCGCCTGGCCGTTCGAGGAGGCGCGCAAACTCGTCGCCCGCGTCGAGGCGACGGGTCAGAAAAGCGTGCTGTTCGAAACCGGCTATGGTCCCTCGGGCCTGCCGCATATCGGCACATTCGGCGAGGTGGCGCGCACGAGCATGGTGCGCCGCGCCTTCGATCTGCTGACCGAAGGCAAGATCGCGACGAAGCTTATCGCCTTTTCGGACGATCTGGACGGGCTGCGCAAAGTGCCCGACAACATCCCCAACAAGGAGCTTGTCGCCGCCCATCTCGGCAAGCCGCTGACGCAAGTGCCCGATCCTTTCGGCACGCATGACAGTTTCGGCGCGCATAACAATGCGCGGCTGCGCGCCTTTCTCGACGCTTTCGGCTTCGACTATGAATTCGCCTCGTCGACGGACTATTACAAATCCGGCCGTTTCGACGCTGCGCTGCTGCATATGTTGAAGCATTACGACGCCGTCATGCAGATCATGCTGCCGACGTTCCGCGAAGAGCGCGCCTCGACCTATTCGCCCTTCCTGCCCATTCACCCCGTCACCGGACTTGTGATGCAGGTCCCGCTTGAAAGCCATGACGCCGAGGCCGGCGTCATTACATGGCGCGACCCGGACAGCGGCGAGAGCTTCACCACGCCCGTGACCGGCGGTCATTGCAAGATGCAGTGGAAGCCGGACTGGGCGATGCGCTGGTATGCGCTCAATGTCGATTACGAAATGGCCGGCAAGGATCTCATCGATTCGGTGAAGCTCTCCGGCGCCATTGTCCGCGCGCTCGGCGGCAAGCCGCCGGAAGGCTTCAACTACGAACTCTTCCTCGACGAAAAGGGTCAGAAGATTTCGAAGTCGAAGGGCAATGGCCTCACCATTGAGGACTGGCTCACTTATGCGAGCCCCGAGAGCCTTGCGCAATTCATGTTTCAGAAGCCGACGGCCGCAAAGCGCCTGCATTTCGACGTCATTCCGCGCACGGTCGACGAATATCTGAACTTCCTCGACGCCTGGCCGCGTCAGGCGTGGAAGGAGCGCCTCGGCAATCCCGCCTTCCATATTCACGCCGGTCAGCCGCCCGTGTCCGAAGTTCTGGAGCACCCCGGCGAAGGCAAGGCGACGAGCGTCTCCTTCGCCATGCTGCTCAATCTCGCGACCGTCGCCAACGCCGAAGACCCGGCCGTGCTCTGGGGCTTTCTGCGCCGCTATGCGCCGGGCGCCTCGCCGGACAATCATCCGCGGCTCGACAAGCTCGTCGGCTATGCGGTCGCCTATTTCAAGGATTTCGTGCGGCCGCAAAAGAAATACCGCCTCGCCGACGAGGTGGAGACCGGCGTGCTGACGACCTTGTCGGAAGCGCTGGGCGCCTTGCCCGCAGGCGCGAGCGGCGAGGCGATCCAGACGGCGCTGTACGACGTCGCGCGCGCCGTGCCGCGCTATCAGGATTTGAAGGCCAAGGGCGCGACGCCGGAGCGCCCCGGCGTCTCCAATGATTTTTTCAACATGCTCTATGAAGTGCTGCTCGGCGAAACGCGCGGGCCGCGCTTTGGCTCCTTCGTCGCGCTTTATGGCGTCGCCGAAACCCGCGCGCTGATCGCCAAAGCGCTGTCCGGCGCATTTGCGCCGACGCAGGCGTGACGCCGCCGCAGGCCCATGGGCCGCCGCCAAAGACGCAATCGGGTCGGGAACAGACAAATGCGCGCTGCTGACGCCGATATCGTGATTCATCCGGGCCTTGCCGGCGGCTCGCAGGATCACTGGTATAGCCGTTGGGAACAGAAGCTCTCCACCGCGCGGCGCGTGACGCAGCGCGATTGGAGCGCCTCCTCGCGCCCGGATTGGGTGGAGACGCTCGTCGGCGCCGTCGCCGTCAGCGAGCGCCCCGTGGTGCTGATCGCCCATTCTCTCGGCGTCATCACCGCGCTGCACGCCGCGCCGCGCATCGGGGACAAAATCGCGGGCGCTTTTCTTGTCGCCCCGCCCTCCGACAGCGTGATGCTGGAACTGCCGATCGATCCCGCCTTTGCGCCGGCGCCGCGCCGGCCGCTGCCCTTTCCCGCCGTGCTCGTCGGCAGCAGCGACGATCCTTACGCCGATCTTCTGTTCCCGCGCGATCTTGCGGGCGACATAGGCGCGCGCTTCGTCGACGCCGGCGCCGCGGGCCATATCAACAACGACAGCGGCCACGGCCCCTGGCCCGAAGGGCTGCTGCAATTTGCGCATTTCATCGCGAAACTCTGATGCGCCGGCCCGCGCCTGCTCCCCCGCGACGCCGCAATGCGGGGACCGTCGCGCGGTTTGCGGCGGCGATCCTGCTTCTCGCGCCGTCGCCCGCCCGTGCGGACTCCTTCACGCTCGCGCAGCAACCGCCCGCCCCGCCAGACGCCGGGCACTATGCGCGCGCCGCTTTCACGGCGCAGGGCGAAACGCGGGATGCAAACAGCGGCGCGACGCGCGGCTTTAAAATTTCGGGCTCGATCTGGCGCCCGCAGCCGGCGGGAAGCGGACCAAAAACCGCCCTGATCGAGATCGCGCCCGAGCCGCAGACGACGACGGGCGACATTTACGAAATTGCGCGGAAGCGCGGCGCGACGCTCGTCTTTATCGCGCCGGACGCCGCCGGCTCCCGCGATGCGCAGCGCGACGCCCTGCGTGCGCTGGCGCTGCGATTGCGCAAGGCGGAGGGATCGGCTTTCGTGATCGGCCGCGGCGACGGCGATGCGGCCATCGCCGATTTCGCCCGCGCCGAGCTGAACACAAGCGAAAATGGCGCGCGCTTCTTCGACGCGCTGCTGCTGCATAATCCCCCGCCGCCCGCGCCGCCGGACAAGACCCCGCGTAACGCGCCGCTGATTATCGAGACGCTGGATTCGCGCGTCTTTTGGGGCGCCGCGCGCCGCCCGGCGCAACAGGAAACGCGCGCGGACAACCGCCGGCTGTTTTATCTTGCGGGCGTCGCTGCGCCGGCGACGGCGGCGGATAATTGCGCGGCGCCGATCAATCCGCGCCGGGCGGAGCCCGCCCATCGCGCTTTGCTCGCCGCGCTGTTCGATTGGGTGCAGAAGGGCGTCGTTCCGCCCGCCTCGCGTCCCCCGCTCCTGACGCCCGCGCGCGACATCGCCTTCCCCGGGACGCCGGGGGCGCCGAGCCCGCCTGCGGGCGAGCGTCTGGTTCCGGCGACGGACGCCGACGGCAATGAGACCTCCGGCCTCCTCCTGCCGGACGCGGCCTTGCCGATCGGAACCTTCACCGCCCGGAACGCCGCGCGCGACATCAAAGGCCCGGCCTGCGCAGGCGGCGCCTTCATCGCTTTCGCCGCGACGAAAGCGCAGCGGGAGGCGACGCGCGACCCGCGCCTGTCGCTCACCGAGCGCTATGGCTCGCGCGCCTATTTCGTCGCGACGCTGCGCGTCATCGCCGACAAGCTTGTCAAAGATCGGCTGCTTCTGCCCGAGGACGCCGACGCCTTTGTGGCGGCGGCGAAAACCGCGCCCTTCTGAGCGCTACCCGTTCAGCAGCCAGACGCCGGCGTTGAGCAGAGCGGCGAAGGCGACCCAGGCCGCATAAGGCCACAGGCACAGCGCCGCGATGCGGTCGAGCCGTGCGAAGCGGCGGATGCAGGCGAGGATCGCGCCTTCCAGCGCAAGAACGACGAGAAGCCCCAGAAATGGATTATGCGCGCCGAAGAAGGCGAAGGACCAGGCGATATTCACCGCGATTTGCGTGAGAAAGGCGATGATCGCGCCCCGGCGCCGGGGCGTCGGCGCAAGCCGCAAAATACGAAAGAAGGCGTAGCCCATCAGGCAATACAGCGCGGTCCACACCGGCGCGAACACCCAGTTCGGCGGATTGAAGGGCGGCTTGTCCAGAAAGGCGTACCAATAGGGAATATTGGGCAGCGTCGCTATATTGCCGAGCGCCAGCGCAACAAGCTCCGGCCCCGCGGCGAGCAGCGCGGCGACGCCCGGCCCTGTTTGACGAGAATCGCTCTCCGATACGCTCAAGACGCGCCTCTCACTTGATCGGCGCGGTCGCCGCCTCGGCGCCGGCCTGAACCGTGTCCGTCACGCTGCCGCCGAGCTGCTCGAAACGGTCGCCGAGAGATTCTCGCGTGCGCGGATCGACAATGGCGAAAGGCGTCGCCACGGCGACGCCCGCCGCCGCGCCGATGGTCGACACCGCGCCCACCGCCGCCTGACCGAATTTATCGCCGACGCCCGCGCCGCCGTCATTGAGCGTCTGCCCGCCGGCGAGGCGCGCGCCGATGGCGCGCACCACCTGAGGCGCGGCGGCGAATTTGCCATGGCCGAGCGGATCGCTGGATTTCACATCGGTGAGATCGACCACCGTGATCCCGTCGCGCTTGAGATCGTCGCCGAACGGCTCCTGATGCGGATCGACGGCGCCAAGGCGCGGCTTGTCGCCCCAGACGCGTTTCGACGCGGCGAGCGCGCCGTCGTCGCGCGACACAAAGAGCGTGAATTGCGACGGACGGGCGCCGATCTGCGCAATTTGACGCTGGAACACGTCGAAATCGACGTCCGGCGCGGCCAGCATCACATTCTTGATTTTCGCCGGCAGACCCTTGTCGCGAATGGCCATCTGCCGCAGCGCCTCCAGCGTCACCCAATTGCCCATGGAATGCGCGAGAATCGAAATCTCGCCGACAGACGGATCATTCGCGAGAACATGCAGCACGTCCTCAAGCGCGTCGCGCGAGAAGGTGGAGCTTTCGCGATCATAGCCATAGGCGACGAGCTTGCCGCGCGAGGGCCAGGTGAAGAGCACCGGCGTCACATCCGCGCCGGAATCATGCACGATCTGCGCGAAACGAAACACAGCCTCTTCAAAGCGCGTGTTGAAGCCGTGAATGAACAGCAGCGCCTGCCGCGCCGGGGTCTTTTTGATGCGCGCGTCGAAACGCGCAATGGCGCTCTCGCGCGAGAGGCGGTCGGCGCGCAGCGTGGTGAATTCCCGGCCCGGATCGCCGGGGAGCGTCTCCGGCCATTGCACCTCGCCGATATTGCGCACGCTGTCCGGCGGAATGGAGACGGCGATGTCGGCGAAGGACAAAGCCGCGCCGCGCTCGCCGGTGAACATTTCACCGGGCTCGGCGCCCTCCGTGCTGCGGTCCGTCGCGACCAGCATGTCCACCGGCTTTGCGCCGGGGGCGACGGCGGCGGAGGGAAGCAGAACGCCATGCGGACGGCCGGCGCAGGCCGACAGCGCGATAATCGCGGCCAATGCCGCGCCGAAACCCGCCCAGCGCCCCATTCTTTCGCTCCCGTCGCGCGCCACGCCATGGATAAGACGATGATGTTTCCTCTATCATATTTTTGGCCAAAATCCGCCCTCTCCGGCAAGAAGGGCGTTTGGCGGCCAAATTGGCGTAACCGCGCGGCCGCGCGACGCGAATGACGCTTCATCGACAGGGAGGCCGATAATGACCAGGACCACCATCAAGCGCTGGAGCCGGCGCCGCCTCGCCGGCGGCGCGCTCGCCAGCCTTTTCGCCGCCGCGGCTGCGCCGATTGCAGCCCGCGCAAGCGGCGATGTCGAGATCGAGGAATTTAATTCCGCGGGCAAAAGCCTCGGCCTCAAGCGATTGGCGAAAGTGGAAAAGAGCGACGCCGAATGGCGCGCCGCGCTCTCGCCGCTGTCTTACGATGTCACGCGCCGCGAGGGCACGGAGCGCGCCTTCACCGGCGCCCTCCATGACAAGCATGACGATGGGCTGTTCCGTTGCATTTGCTGCGACTCGGCGCTGTTCGACTCCGCGACGAAATATGATTCCGGAACCGGCTGGCCCAGCTTCTGGAAGCCGATCACGCGGACCAATGTGCGCGAGAGCGACGACATCTCGCTCGGAATGCGCCGCGTCGCCGTCTCCTGCCGGCGCTGCGACGCGCATCTCGGCCATGTCTTCACCGATGGCCCGCAGCCCACGGGCCTGCGCTATTGCATGAATTCCGCAGCCTTGCGCTTTGTCGCGCGCGGCGCCTGAGCAAAGTCCGGGACCGCGCTATCTGGCCTTGAACCGGCGCGCATAATCGCGCGCCGCGCCGGCCTGGCAAAAGGCCGTGAACGACCGATACATCGTGCCGTCCTCTTTGGCGTATTTGCGCTCGCAAACGGAAATCTTGCGCTGATAGGCGCGCTTTTGTGCGCCGGTCAGCGTTGCAAGAAAATCGCGTTCGCATTTTTCCTGGACGGCGCCGGCGGTCGGCACGTCGCCGCTCGCGCCGAAATTGCAGTCGTCGATGATTTTATAAGCCGCGTCGCAACTGCGCGCGGCGTTGACGCGCGCGATGATCGCATCAATGTCGCGCACGCATTCATCGGCGCGCGCTTCGGCGCGCGCAAGCGGCAGCAGAAGCAGCAACAGGGCGATCGCCAGAACAAAGGCGACGACCGTGGGGTTTTTCGCAAAACCGGCGATGGCGCGTTTCATCTTATCTCGTCCCGCTCGTTAGCTCGTCCCGCCTGGGCCTGACCGCCCGCCGGAAGACGAGCGCTGCGGGAAATGTGACGCGATGACGCCTGCGTCGCCGTGCGCCATCGCACAGAACGAAGCGCTTTCCGGCGCATTTTCCGCCTCCCGGCAGTTTGGAAATCTTACAGGCGAAGTAAATTGACGACAGCGCATCGGATCGACCACCATAGTCTCGCCTTCTTGATGTTACGCCA